>TARA_R110001583_G_scaffold41753_1_pt1 | contig 64253 bp, 65 predicted proteins | sample TARA_R110001583 | Tara Oceans TARA_R110001583 (sample SAMEA4398432) | marine metagenome | biome: Polar Biome; feature: [MES] marine water layer (ENVO:01000295) within the mesopelagic zone...; material: water (ENVO:00002006), including particulate matter (ENVO:01000060) such as...... | reverse complement strand
TTGATTGTTTCTGTTAGTCTTCCCATTTAAATAAATTTTCGTTCAATATCGTTCTCAGTTATTGTCATGTATACTTTTTTGTTAAACGGACTCAAAGTTGTTTCCTTACAAGCAAATAAATCATTTACCAATCTTACCTGAGAAAACTCGTCTAATGTTTCTCCTGTCTTTACTGATAATGTTTTGGCAAGCGTTTTTGCCAACATATCACTTTGCGAAAAACTATCTCCCGGCACCTCTTGTTGAAAATCGGAAATCAACTGCTCCATTATCATTTGCACTTCACTCTCTGCAACTAAAACTGGTACTCCCTTAATTTCTACACCGTCATCAGTAACTTTTCCCAATACAAAACCTACAGTGCATAAATTTTCTTTAATTTCATTGAGAATACTAATCTCACTTGAAGAAAAAGCCAGCGTAAGCGGAAATAATAATTGCTGGCTAACCGCTTCCTTAATAGTTATATTTTTCAAGAATTTCTCGTAAAGAACTCGTTGATGTGCTCTACTCTGATTAATAACAACCATACCGGATTTAATAGTCGTTATAATATATTTTTTTCTTAATTGAAAAGTGGTAGTTGTATGCTCCACCCCCTCTTTACCTTCGTCAAAAATACTACTATTTACTATTTCAGACTCAAATTCTAACTGGCTATGAGAATTACCCTCTAAAGACACCTCCATGCCAGAGTATAAATTTTCCCATCCTTCAACGTTAGGTTTAGAATAGTTACTAGTAGAATTACCTTTGGATGTTTTAACTGCCTCAAATGGATTGAATGAAGAATCAACAACAACTTGAGGTATACCCACTTCTTTATTTTTATAAGAATATGGGGTATCTAAGTTTTGGTCTTGCTCAAAATCAATAGCAGGAGCGACATTAAATTGACCCAAACTATGTTTTACCGTAGATTTAAGCATAGCGTATAAAGTATGCTCATCGTCAAATTTCACTTCTGTTTTAGTTGGATGTATATTGATATCTATAGTGCCTGGATCAACTTCTAAGTTTAAAAAATAACCTGGGTGAGTACCCGGACGAATTAATCCCTCAAAAGCACCTAATATAGCATGATGTAAATATGGACTCTTAATAAACCTATTATTGGCAAAGAAAAACTGCTCACCCCTACTCTTTTTTGCAAACTCAGGCTTTTGTATGTAACCAGAAATTTTGACAACCTGAGTTTCCTCTTCAACAGGCACCAACTTTTCATCAGTTTTTCTACCAAAAATCTGAACAATACGTTTTCTAAAATTATTAGCCGGTAATTGAAAAACATCACTACCATTATTATAGAAATTAAATGCAACTTGAGGGTGTGCCAGTGAAATTCTATGAAACTCATCAGTAATATGTCTAAATTCTACTTGATCAGATTTCAAGAAATTACGCCGTGCAGGAATATTAAAAAATAAATTTTTTACAAGCATTGAAGTTCCTTTCGGAGCTACAACAACCTCTTGTGCAATAACTTTACTGCCTTCCATCTTTATACGAGTACCTATTTCGTCTTCTTCAGTTCTGGTAAGCATTTCTACATGTGCAATTGCAGCGATAGAAGCCAATGCTTCACCTCTAAAACCTTTAGTATGTAAATTGAATAAGTCTTCTGCCTTTTGAATTTTAGATGTAGCATGCCGTTCAAAACTCAACCGTGCATCGGTACCACTCATACCTTTGCCATTATCTACGATTTGAATCAATGTTTTACCACCATCCTTAACAATAAGTTGTATTTCAGTTGCTCCGGCATCAATAGCATTTTCCAATAATTCTTTTACCACAGAAGATGGACGCTGAACAACTTCACCTGCAGCAATTTGATTTGCTACATGATCAGGTAATAATCTAATAATATCGGCCATTATGAAGAAAAGAATATTGAGAGGTCAAAATCAATTATATAAAGGAAAATAAGCACTAAAACAGCTAAAATAACTAGCATCCGAATTTTCAGATTACGATCTCCTTTTCTTTTAGCATCTTCTAAAGCTCGATTGATTTTTCTTTTTAATCCTCGAGATGTATCTAATGTGCTACGAAATTGGTCAAATTTAGGTTCCATTTTAAAGGGATTGCCTTTACCCTTGCCATTATAATACCTAGGATTATAGTCGAATTGTCTGTTTTTTCGTAACCGCGTTATTTTACTCAACATCCCCATAGTACCAAAGTTACTTAAAATAGAAAAACAGGGCATATAAGGAATGCCAAAATTTGTTAACAGGCGCAGTAAACCTATACTAAAGTTAGGCTTTACAAAGAATTAGAAAGAAATATGGTGACAACTATTTTCCGAGTACAGCCATTTTAATGGCAGCAATTGCAGCCTCAGTACCTTTGTTACCATGCTTACCTCCACTTCGATCAATGGATTGTTGGATGTTATTATCCGTAAGCACACAGAATATAACAGGAACATTCATAGTAACATTTAAATCTTTAATGCCTTGCGCAGTGGCATCACACACAAAATCGAAATGTTTTGTTTCCCCTTGTATTACACTACCTATAGCAATAACCGCATCAAGTTTTTGCGTCTCGATCATTTTCTTAGCACCATAGGTGAGTTCAAAACTACCAGGCACATTCCATCTCAACACATTAGATGATAGTGCACCACAGTCTAACAAGGCTTCTAATGCTCCCGAAAATAACCCTTCAGTTATATCAGAATTCCATTCTGAAACAACAATCCCAAACCGAAGTCCGTTCGCGTTTGGGATTGTTGCTTTATCATAAACTGATAAATTTTTATTTATTGTTGCCATTATTCACCACTTTTAGCCATTCCTATAAAAGCATTTATAGAATTTGCATTTTCTGATTTTGGAAACTCATTTTTAATTCTTTCAAAAAAGCTTAAAGCTTTGTCTTTCTCTCCCATTTCAATAGCGGTTACACCTGCTTTATATAAAAATTTCGGAGTAGTATATTCGTTATTACTGTGCGACGCAGCAGCTTCATAGTAACCCAATGCATCAGAAGGCTGACCCAATTGCATAAATGCATCACCTAAACCACCCTTTGCCAAAGCACCTAATACAGCATCATCAGAACTAAAATCTTCTAAATAGGTAATTGCATCCTGATAATTATTCATATTCAAGTAAGACATACCTGCACTATAATTGGCCAAATTTGCAGCTTTAGTACCATTGTACTCTTCTATAATATCTAAAAAACCATATTTACCATCAGCACCTTCTAATGCCAATGTAAATAATGAATCTTTAGCAGTTGCACTAGCCAAAGCTTGGTCAAAATATTGTTGAGGATAGTACATTTCATTGGCAGCACTAGCCTCATTAGGTTTAACTACAAATTGATTGTATGCCAAATAGCCTAGAACACTTATAGCTATTACTCCGATAGCCCCTAATATATAGTTCTGGTTTTTAGAAACCCACTCTTCTGATCTAGAAGCTCCTTCATCTAAAGAACTAAAAACCTCAGCAGTTGTGCTTTCTTGTTCATCAAATTCTTGCTTTTCAGCTTTGGTTTCTGGTTTATATCCTCTTTTCTTATATGTAGCCATCTCTAATTTTATTGGTCGCGCAAAAATAAAGGTTTTATTGAAATCCTATAGTGTATTTATTCGTTATTTTTGGATATTTTAAAGTAGTTTTCATTCTTCCAAATCTAAAATTCAATAATTTTAATGCTGCTGAGACAATTATCACTGATCAATTACAAAAATTTTGAATCCAAAGAACTTGTATTCGATTCCAAAATAAATTGTTTTGTAGGCGATAACGGCATTGGAAAAACCAATATTCTCGATGCTATTTATCATCTCTCATTTGGAAAAAGCTACTTCAATCCTATTTCTTCTCAAAACATTCGGCATGGGTCTGACTTCTTTGTAATTAACGGAACCTTCGAAAAAGAAAACAGGGAAGAAAAAATAGTTTGTAGTTTAAAGAGGAACAACAAAAAGATTATAAAGAGAAACGGAAAAGCTTATGACCGTTTCGCAGACCATATAGGTTTACTTCCATTAGTTATTATATCACCAGCAGACCGTGATCTAATAATTGAAGGTAGCGATACCCGTCGTAAGTTTATTGACGGCGTTATTAGCCAATCAGACAAAAATTATTTACAGCACCTTATCAATTATAACAAAGTGCTATCTCAAAGAAATGCGCTATTAAAATATTTTGCAGCCAATCGTACCTTTAACAAAGACACTTTAGCCGTTTACAATGAACAATTGAATACATACGGAACTGAAATATTCAACAAAAGAACTTCTTTCTTAGAAGCTTTTATTCCGATTTTTCAGGAACAATACAAAGCGATTACTGGTGGTACTGAAAAAGTTGCACTTAACTATGACAGTAAATTATTGAATGATGATTTATTAACTTTGTTAAACAATAACCTTGATAAAGATCGCGCATTACAATACACAAGTGTCGGTACTCACAAAGATGACCTCAACTTTGAAATTAGCGAATTTCCTATCAAAAAATTCGGAAGTCAAGGTCAACAGAAATCGTTTTTAATAGCACTTAAATTTGCTCAGTTTCACTTTATGAAGTCACAAAGTGGAGCAACTCCTATTCTAATTTTAGATGATATTTTTGATAAATTAGATGAACATCGTGTATCACATATTATTACCTTGGTGAATAATGAAAATTTTGGGCAGATTTTCATAAGTGACACTCATGCAGAACGAACTGAAAGTGTGGTCAAAAAAATTCATCAATCCTATAAAATATTTAAATTATAATGTTGAAAAATTTTCTTCTAGTTTGCACTTTATTATTTATCTCTTGTGGTTCAAAAATTGACCAAGAGCAATTACATCTTTTAAATGGGTATTGGGAAATAAAAGAGGTTACCTTTAAAGATGGGGCTAAAAAAGAGTATTCAATAAATAGTACGGTCGACTATATTAGTTTAGACTCTTTAAAGGGGTTTAGAAAAAAAGTTAGCCCTAAGTTTAATGGTACGTTTGAAACTTCTAATGATGCTGAACCATTATTTATTCGAATCTCAAATGATTCTGTTTTCATGAATTATGCTACAGAATTAAATACTTGGGAAGAAGTTTTACTATCACTTTCAGAAAAAAGTTTCTCTGTAAAAAATAACCAAGGCATCATCTATACGTATGAAAGATTTGAACCTATAAACATAAACCCATAATGGCAAGGCGAGACAACAAAAATACATCTATGAAAGACGCACTTTCTGCATTTATTCAAAAAAATAAATTGGAAAAGGGAATGGATAAAGTAGATGCCAGAGACGCATGGGCAAGGCTAATGGGTAATGGTGTAAATAATTATACTACTGAAATTGAATTACGTTTCGACACCCTATATGTTTCTCTTTCCTCTTCTGTTTTAAGAGAGGAACTTAGTTTAGGTAAATCTAAGATCATCAGGATGATTAATGAAGAATTAGGAAAAGAACTTGTGAAAAAATTAGTTCTTCGTTAGTTGACTATTCCAATCTATTATAGCAGAGAAATTTATTTAAAAGAACAAAAAAACCAGCCTATAAGGCTGGTTTTTTTATACAATATTATTTGACTTAGTAAATCTCTCTTCCTGCAAAATGAAAAGAACCTTCAATTGCCGCATTATCATCACTGTCTGAACCATGTACTGCATTCTCACCAATACTAGTAGCGAACATCTTACGAATAGTACCTTCAGCTGCATCAGCAGGATTAGTAGCTCCTATTAATGCTCTAAAATCTTCAACTGCATTTTCTTTTTCTAAAATAGCAGAAACTATTGGTCCTCTTGTCATAAACTCAACCAACTCGCCAAAGAAAGGACGCTCTCTATGTTCACCATAAAACTCTTGTGCATCTCTTAAGCTAAGTTGTGTATATTTCATAGCCACTATTTTAAAACCAGCAGCTGTAATTTTTTCTAATATTGCTCCAATATGTCCATTTTCAACGGCATCTGGCTTAATCATAGTAAATGTTCTATTCGTACTCATATCTTAATTTTTGCGCAAAAATACGTTTTTCCTCATAACTCGCAACTATTCATAGTGTTGTTCTAATTTTTGCAAGACGACACCATTATCACCAATTATCTTAAAATCAACAGTTCTAGAGCTAAAATCAAATTCTAAGGTGCCGAAACTCTCTGTAAAGATAACTTCCCCTACCCTGTACGGATTAGATTCTCCTTTAAATCCTTTATAAGCATGTGTGAGTCCGCTACTCGTAAAATCAATTAATGGATAGTCCATATTCTTTAGTTGAACTTGAGAGAACTCGGAAATATGGCGATCTCCAGATAATATAATAACTCCTTTAGCCTTAGAGCTAGAAATCAAATTTTCTAAACGGTCTACCTCGTGAGGAAAATTACCCCAAGCCTCAAACCCATGCTCATTAGATAAAAATTGAACACTACTAACAATAACATTAAAATCAGCTTTAGAATGATTTAATTCTTTTTCTAACCAAGCCCATTGTATTTCTCCTAGCACACTACCAACTCCGTATTCATTTGGCTTAACTCGTTTATTTGTTTCGTTATCTGGTGTTAATGCTGTTCTAAAGTATCTGGTATCTAAAATTATTAAATTTATCCTACCCTCCTTTAAATTGTACTTCTTTGAACTATACACTCCCTCCTGTTTTCTTAAAGGACTATCCATTGATACGTTCATGAAATTCAAAAATTCTTGCTGACTTTCGGCTTTAGCCTCAAATTCTACTCCACCATCATTTAAACCGTAATCGTGATCATCCCATGTACCTACAATCTCGGTACTTTCAATAAGTTTTTTATATTCTTTATTCTGGTTCTGTTCATTGTACATTATCCTTAATGCTTCCATATCGTTTGTATCCGCATAAACATTATCACCTCCCCAAACCCAAACATCAGGTTTTGTATTTAAAATATCGTCCCATAATAGATTTGGCAAATCAGTTCTATTACAAGAACCAAAAGCAATTACAAAATCGTTCTTTTCTTTAGTACTTACTTTGCTTTGTTTGTTTACCGAACAAGACATTAATAAGATTGCAATAATGGAAATCGAAGGTATTTTCATGGTTAATAGTTAAGTCTGAGTAAAATTAAGTTATTCGATTTAAAGCTTATATTATTAAATTGTATCTTTGCCGCCATGAATTTAGAGCACCTAAATGCGCTTAAAAAGCTACTTTCTTCTTCAAAGAAAATAGCGATTATTCCACATAAAAATCCCGACGGTGATGCCATTGGCTCAACGTTGGCACTTTGGCACTATTTGGTAAATAGCGGACATACAGCAAGCATAGTTTCCCCAAACGATTTTCCAAAATTTTTAAAATGGATGCCAGGAGCAGACAAGATATTAAATTTTGAAAAAGAAAACATGCAGGCAAAATCATGTATTCAAAATGCCGATATTATTTTTACATTAGATTTTAATCACTTGGGGCGTGTAGGTCATATGAGCGAAACATTAGAATCTGCGAATGCTACATTTGTAATGGTAGACCATCACCAAGAACCATCTGATTATGCGAAAATCATGTATTCAGATGTGACCATGAGCTCTACATGTGAAATGGTTTATGTTCTAATCAACCAATTAGGAGATGAAAAAAGTATAACTTCTGAAATGGCCAACTGTATATACACAGGTATCATGACAGATACAGGATCCTTCAAATTCGCGGCAACCACAAGCCATACCCACAGAGTTATAGCTGATCTTATGGATAAGGGTGCTGAAGGCACTGAAATTCACCATCGTATTTACGACACCAATTCACCTAGTAGATTACATCTTTTAGGTTGCGCCCTAAAGAACATGGTTATTCTACAAGATTACCAAACCGCATATATTACATTGAGCCAGGAAGAATTAGATAAGTATAATTATCAAAAAGGCGATACTGAAGGATTCGTAAACTACGGTTTAACATTAGATGGTATCCGTTTTGCTGTGATATTCATAGAAAATAAGGAAGAAGGTATCTTTAAAATCTCATTTAGATCAGTGGGTGATTTTTCAGTGAATGATTTTGCAAGAAAACACTTTCACGGAGGTGGCCATACCAATGCCGCTGGCGGAAAAAGTGACGAATCTATTGAAGAAACTATTAAATATTTTACTTCATTACTGCCATTATATAAGAATCAATTACAATCATGAGATTAGTTTCAATATTATTTCTATTACTAATTTTCAGTAGCTGTGACGGTCCAGAACCCAGAAAACCAGTTCAGACAAAAAGCGGTAGTTTTTTTAAAGAATCTATTGAAAGAAGCCGTAAATTATTAGAGACTGAAGAAAGTAAAATTCAAGATATCATAAAACTTGATTCCCTTAAACACTATTCGCATAGCACTTCTGGATCATGGTACCATTATTTAAATGTTAACGAAGAAAGTGATTATACCCCACAATCAAATGATCTAGTCGTTTTTAATTATGACATTCTAACTTTAGATAATGATACAATATACTCTAAAGAAGATATTGGCGTAGTAACGTACAAAGTTGACAAACAGGAACTTTTTCTAGGTCTAAGAAATGCTGTAAAATCATTAAAAGTAAATGAACGTGCTACGTTCCTATTTCCTTCTTCTATTGCTTTTGGCTATCATGGTGATGAAAACAAAGTCGGAAGCAATATTCCATTAAAATCTACGATTCATATATTACAAATTGAAAAACAACAAGATAACACAGTAAAATAAAATGACTATTATGATTAAAAAAATGTACTTGCTTGCGTTTATCACTATAATGATAACGAGTTGTAAAACTAGCAAAAGAGCTGACTTAGGCGACGGTATTTTTGCCGATATAAAAACTTCTAAAGGCGATATCATAGTTCGTTTAGAACAAGATAAAACTCCTATCACGGTTGCTAACTTTATATCGTTAGCCGAAGGCACTAACACTTTTGTTAGTGAAGAATATAAAGGTAAAAAATACTATGACGGAATTATATTCCACCGAGTAATGAAAGATTTTATGATTCAAGGTGGTGATCCATTAGGACAAGGAACAGGAAACCCAGGATACAAATTCATGGATGAATTCAATGATTCTTTAGTTCATGATAAGAAAGGTATTCTTTCTATGGCCAACTCAGGACCGACTACTAATGGTAGCCAATTTTTCATTACCCACAAAGCCACACCATGGCTAGATAATAAACACACCGTTTTTGGTGAAGTTATAGAAGGCATGGATGTAGTAGACTCTATTGCGAACGTCGCTGTAGGTGCTGGTAATAAACCAGTAGAAACGGTTACCATGAATACTGTTGAAATTATCCGTAATGGTAAAGAGGCTCGTAAATTTGATGCGGTTAAAATAATGACTGATTATTTTGATGGAGAAGAAGAAAGGCTAGCAGCTATAGAAAAAGAGAAAACTGACAAATTAGCAGAAGTACAAAAAATTAAAACAGAATTTGCAACACTAATTGAAGGTCAGAAATCAAAAGCTACGGCTTTACCATCTGGACTTAAAGTTTTAACTTTAGAAAGCGGTAGTGGTGAAAAGCCTAAAATCGGCCAAAAAGTAAACGTTATGTATGCTGGTTATTTGACAGACGGTACTTTGTTCGATAGTAATTACGAAGAGGTCGCTCGCAAATACGGAACTTTCGATTTGAATAGAGAACAAGGTGGTGGTTATATGCCAGTTCCTATGGATTATTCAACTGAATCAAGATTAATTGCAGGATTCAGAGAAGGTTTATTGACTATGAAAATTGGCGATAAAGTTCGATTATTTATTCCTTCACATTTAGGATATGGCGCACAAGGTGGTGGGCCAATTCCTGCAGATGCTGACTTAGTATTTGATTTAGAGATTACAGGAATAGCACAGTAAAAGTGTTACATATTAAAAAACCCGATAGTTTAAACTATCGGGTTTTTTAATGCCTTTATTTTTTTAATTAGTATTCTTTAAAATTTCTAAAAGTAATTTCCAGAATTTCTGAACAGAAGAAATACTTACGCGTTCATCTGGTGAGTGAGCCCCTAAAATTGTAGGCCCAAAACTTACCATATCAACTTCTGGATAATTCTGACCTAATATTCCGCATTCCAAACCAGCATGACATGCAATTATCTTAGGCTCTTCTTTAATTAAACCGATATATGTATTCTTAACAACAGAAAGAATTTCAGAATTCGGATTTGGATTCCAACCTGGATAAGCACCACTAAATTCTACATCGAATCCTCCCAATTCAAAAACTGAACGCAACGAATTTGCTAAGTCTAGTTTTGCCGAATCAACCGAAGAACGCGTTAAACAAGCAATCGTAATTTCACCATCTTTCACTAAAACTTTCGCTATGTTATTCGAGGTTTCAACCAAATCCTGAATAGACGCGCTCATTGTGTATACCCCATTGTGAGCAGCATAAATAGCTTTTATCAATTTACTTTGTGCGCCAAGCCCCATCACTTCTTTTGAAGGCTTAATCTCTTCTAAGTTTATGGTAAGATTAGGCTCTTGTACTTTTAGTTCCGTTTTAATCGCATTAGCTAATTCGTTGAATCTGGCCATAACCTCAGCGACTTGCTTTCTACCAACATTTAATTTGCAACTACTTTCTCTTGGTATGGCATTTCGTAAACTTCCACCTTCTAAAGTACCTATGCGCATATTATAATCAAGACCCAGATAAAGTAAACGGTTCATGATTTTATTTGCATTCCCCAGGCCTTTATAAATATCCATACCACTATGGCCACCCCTTAATCCTTTTACTGTAATCTGAAGTCCGGCATCGCCATGAGTACCAGGCTTCTTATTGTATGTTCTACTTGCGGTAACATCTATACCGCCAGCACAGCCTATATCAATCTCATCATCTTCTTCTGTATCGAGGTTTAAAAGTATTTCTCCTTTTAAGATTCCGCCTTTTAGTCCAAAAGCACCTGTCATCCCTGTTTCTTCATCAATTGTAAACAATGCTTCAAGAGCAGGGTGAGGAACAGAATCGCTCTCCAACAGCGCCATTATAGCAGCTACGCCCATGCCATTATCCGCACCTAAAGTTGTGCCTTTGGCCTTTACCCAATCTCCATCAACGAACATATCTATACCCTGTTTATCGAAATCAAATTGAGTATCTGAATTTTTTTGATGCACCATATCCAAATGGCTTTGCAGTGTTATCATTTTCCTGCCTTCCATCCCAGTAGTCGCAGGCTTTCTGATAATCACATTACCTATTTCATCAGAAAAAGTTTCTAAACCAAGTTCACTACCGAAACCTAGCATAAAGGCGATTACTCGCTCCTCTTTTCTAGAAGGTCTAGGCACTGCATTTAATCTTGAAAAATTATTCCAAACCGATTTAGGTTCTAACTGATCAATTTTCATAGCTTATTTTCATAGTTAATGAGCACAAAAATACTGATAGAAAAAGGATTTCGCTATTTTTGAGATAATGAAGATATCATTTAAAAATGCTGTAGCACTTTCATTGATTCCCCAAATCATAATCGTAAAATGGCTCGGTAATCACACCGAATTCGTTGAGAAATATTACAGCACAGGTTTTTACCCATTCATCTCTAGAATGTTTAGAATACTTTTCGGTTGGATTCCTTTCTCCGTAGGCGACCTTGTCTATTTCGCCTTAATTATATTGGCACTTGCTTATTTCTACAGAAATAGAAAATTCATTTGGAAACATAAATTGATATTTGTTCGTAATGTTTTGATGATACTTTCCGTCGCGTATTTCACTTTTCATTTTATGTGGGGCATGAATTATTACAGAGAGCCTTTAGCGGATAAATTAGTATTAACAGAAACTAGAGACTATCAAGAACTGCTAGATTTTACTCATCAACTAATTCAAAAAACCAATGAGACACAATTAAAAATCACTAATGATTCTAGTCTGGCCGTTAATATTCCGTATAGTCAAGATGTAATTTTTGATAAGACAATATTAGGTTATGAAGACATTAAAACCATACATCCATTTTTAGCATATAATACCCCTAGCGCAAAAACTTCCTTATTCAGCACAGGTTTAACATATATGGGCTACGCCGGATATCTTAACCCTTTTACAAATGAAGCCCAAGTAAACAGCTTACTTCCAAATTTTAGATTTCCGGTGGTAGTTGGTCATGAAATAGGTCATCAGTTGGGCTATTCTGCAGAGAACGAAACAAATTTTATCGGCTACTTGGTTACAGCTAATAATAAGGATGCATATTTTCAGTATGCAGCATATGCGTACGCCTTAGGGTATTGTTTAAATGATATTAGAAGTGCAAATAAAGAAGATTTCAATCAATTACTCTCAACTTTAAATCCTGGTGTAAAAAACAATTTTCAAGAAATGTCTAATTTCTGGAATTCTTATGAGAATCCGATGGAGCCAGTTTTTAAATCTATTTTCAATACGTTTCTAAAGGCCAATAATCAAACGGAAGGCATTAGAAGTTACAATGCCGTTGTTGCCCTCTTAGTTGCCTATCATAAGCAACATCCTCTATAATCGTTTTATACATTTCGTAATCATTGTAGATTATAAGAGCCTTTCATATAATATTTTAAGATTAAAATACATATTTCGAGTTAAGCTAAATACAATTGTTAAACAAAAGTGAAATAGACCGTACATACTGGGAAATCCGAGTATTTTTAAAGCACTAATTCAAACCAAACATAATGAAAAAACTAATTTTTGCGCTATGCCTACTATGGTGTGGTACATTCTTATCTGCTCAAGAGTATTTTCCCGAAAATGCGGGGGTAAAAGTTAACAACAACAATTTCACAGCTTTTACAAATGCTAAAATTTATGTCACTCCAACACAAATTATTGAAAAAGGAACCTTACTAATTCAATATGGCAAAATTGTAAGTGCTTCTAGCACGGTCAGCATTCCGAAAAACTCAATAGTAATTGACCTAAAAGGAAAATCTATTTATCCTTCTTTTATTGATGTTTATTCAAAATTTGGAGTGGAACAAGCTAAAAAGAAACCAGGTGGAGGAAGGTCTGCACAATACGAACCATCAAGAGATGGCTATTATTGGAACGACCATGTAATGCCAGAAAACAAGGCTATTTCAAAGTTTATCTATGATGATAAAGAAGCCAAGGTTTTACGTGAAGCTGGTTTTGGTGTTGTAAATTCTCATGTTCAAGATGGTATTGCTAGAGGAACAGGAGTTTTAATTGCTTTAAATGGCGAGGGAACAAACGCTAACCGTATTCTAGATGACAATTCTGCACAGTATTTTTCTATGGATAAAAGTATTGCTAAAGGTCAATCTTACCCAAGCTCTTTAATGGGCACCTTAGCATTGCTTAGACAAATGTATAGCGATGCCAATTGGTATGCCAAAGGAAACTCAAAGACTACTGATTTATCTTTAGAAGCCTTGAATGCAAACAAAAATTTAGTTCAGATTTTTGAAGCTAAGGATAAAGGTCACGATTTGCGTGTTGATAAAATTGGAGATGCCAATGGTATTCAATACACTATTGTAGGTGGCGGAAATGAATTCGAAAGAATAGAAGAAATTAAAGCGACCAATGCTAAGTTCATCATTCCTATTAATTTTCCAGATGCATATGATGTATCCGACCCATACGCAGTAGGTTATGTTTCATTACAAGATATGCGATTCTGGAATCAAGCCCCAACCAATCCTAAAGTTTTGGCAGATAACGGAATTCAGTTTTCTCTAACCACATATGATTTAAAATCTCCTTCAAATTTCAAGGAAAAGTTAATGAAAGCCATTGAATACGGACTTTCTAAAACGAAAGCCTTAGAAGCATTGACTACAGTACCTGCTCAAATATTAGGAAAATCGAACGAAATTGGTTCTTTGAAGAATGGTGCTTATGCGAACTTTTTAATTACATCGGGTGATTTGTTCGATAGTTCTACAACACTTTACGAAAACTGGGTTCAAGGTTCTAAAAGTGTTATTACTTCTATGGATACAAAAGATATTCGTGGAGATTACAACCTTAACGTACAGGGTAAAATATATGCCGTATCAATAAGCGGTGATATTTCAAAACCCAAAATAGAGGTAAAACAAGATACCACAAAACTAAGCTCCAAAATTGCTTATGACAATAGTTGGTTTACTATTTCATTTGCAACTGATGAAGGTGAAAGTACCTATAGAATGACTGGGGCTACAACGGAATCTTCTGATAATCTATCCGGACTATTAGTACTTCCGAACGGAACTGAAACACAATTTACAGCAACTAAATCTAAAGCCTTCGAAGAAAAAGACGCTAAAGATGATAAAACTAAAGAAGCTCCTAAGGTGATGCCAGTAATGTATCCGAATGTAGGATATGGTTTTGTGACTAAACCAAAAGCAGAAACTATTTTATTTAAAAACGCAACCGTATGGACAAGTGAAGAAGCCGGTATTTTGAAGAATACCGATGTACTCATTAAAAATGGTAAAATAGCTAAGATTGGAACGAATTTAAGTGCTGGTGGCGCCAAGGTCGTAGATGCTACTGGTAAGCACTTAACTTCTGGTATAATTGATGAGCATAGTCACATAGCTGCATTGGCAATAAACGAATCAGGACAAAATAGTACTGCCGAAGTAAAAATGGAAGATGTAGTTGACCCAGAACATATGGGCATTTATCATTCTCTTGCTGGTGGTGTTACTTCTATTCAATTATTACATGGTTCTGCAAACCCAATTGGTGGTAGATCAGCAATTCTCAAATTAAAATGGGGAGAGCAAGCCGATAATTTAATCTATGACAACTCCCCAAAATTCATCAAATTCGCCTTAGGTGAAAATGTAAAACAAAGTAACTGGGGTAGTTTTTCACGTTTTCCACAAACACGAATGGGTGTAGAACAGCTATATATGAACTATTTCCAAAGAGCAAAAGAATATGACACCAAAAAGAAAAACGGAGAGCCGTATCGTTATGATGAGGAAATGGAAGTTTTGGCTGAAATCATAAATGGTGAACGTTTTATCTCTTGTCACTCTTATGTACAGAGCGAAATTAATATGATGATGAAGGTTGCCGAACATTTTGGATTTAGAATCAACACATTCACCCATATACTTGAAGGGTACAAAGTAGCCGATAAAATGGTAGAACATGGTGTTGGTGCAGGCACATTCAGTGATTGGTGGGCATACAAATATGAAGTAAATGATGCCATACCATACAATGCTGCTATTATGCAAAAACAAGGGGTCGTTACCGCCATTAACAGTGATGATAGAGAGATGATTAGAAGGTTGAACCAAGAAGCAGCAAAAACAATAAAATACGGTGGAATGACCGAATTAGAAGCTTGGAAAATGGTAACCATCAACCCCGCTAAATTATTACACATAGATACTCGAGTAGGCAGTATTAAGGAAGGAAAAGATGCAGATGTTGTTTTATGGTCTGGCAATCCACTGTCTGTTTATTCTAAAGCAGAAAAAACAATGATAGAAGGAACTACCTACTTTGATTTAGAAACGGATAAGAAAAACCGCGAAAAAATTAAAAAAGAAAGAAATGAGTTAGTTACTATGATGCTTAAAGAAAAAAGCGGTGGTAAAGAAACACAAGAACCAAAGCAAAGCGTAAAAAGAGATTTTACATGTGAGAGTCTTTAATTTATGCAAAAAATACATTTCACCACTAAAACAAAAATCACAGAAATGAAAAAATATATAACCTTATTAATTGCCTTCGGTTTGGTCTTACAAACCATGGCACAACAAACGCCGGCACCTAAACAAACAGAAGCCATCACCATTGAAGGCGCAACCGCTCATTTAGGCAATGGCGAAGTAATTGAAAGTTCGCTTATCATGTTCGAAGAGGGTATACTAACTTTTGTAGGTGATTCTAAAATGAAAATTGCTCGCAAGGGAAAAATAATAAATGCTACAGGTAAGCATATTTACCCCGGGTTTATTGCTCCTGCAAAAACCCTAGGTCTCGTTGAGATTGATGCTGTAAGAGCTACTAAGGATGAGGACGAAATTGGAGATTTTATTCCGCATGTAAGAAGTTTAATTGCTTATAATGCAGAATCTAAAGTTGTTGAAAGTATGCGACCAAATGGGGTTTTAATTGCTCAAATAGCTCCAACTGGCGGTCGAATTTCCGGCACTTCCTCTATTGTACAATTTGATGCATGGAACTGGGAAGACGCAGCTATCAAAGTAGATGATGGTGTTCATTTAAACTGGCCAAACACCTTTAGACAAGGTCGCTGGTGGGCAGGTGAAGACAGAGGATACCAGCCTAATAAAGACTATAATGAACAGACACAAGCTATTGTTACGTTTTTCAAAAATGCAGTTGCTTATGGCAAATCTACTCCTAAAGAGGTAAACCCTGCTTATGCAGCAATGAAAGGTGTTTTTGATGGTAGTCAGAAACTATATGTACACGCAGATGGTGAAAAAGAAATAATTGATGCCATCAACACACTAAAGGCTAATGGTACAAAAGAAATAGTTCTGATAGGTGGCTATCACGCCTATAAAATCCCTGAATTTCTGAAAAGCAATAATATTCCGGTCTTGGTACAATACACGCATAATTTACCAGTGTATGATGATGACGATTATGACTTGCCTTATAAACTTCCAAAATTATTAGTAGATGCAGGATTAATGGTTGCAATCCAAAATTCGGATGCTGAAAACTTTCAGACCAGAAACCTACCCTTTTATGCAGGACAAGTGGTTCAACAAGGATTGGATAAAGAAATCGCCTTACAACTTTTAACGGGTAATACCGCTAAAATATTAGGTATAGATGATATGTATGGCACACTAGAAAATGGAAAAAGTGCAACCTTATTCATATCTGAAGGAGATGCCTTAGATATGGCAGGCAATCAGCTTACCCATGCTTTTATAGACGGAAGGTCTGTTTCATTAGAAACACACCAAACCGAGCTATGGAAACGATATATGGGAAAATACGAAGGGGAATAAGCAACTTCTCCAACTAAAATTAAAAAGCCCACTTTTAAAGTGGGCTTTTTTTATATGATTATTCTTAATAACCCAAGTTTATTTTCTGGCTAACATCCAGCCTGCATAAGCCATAGGCATGTACGCCACAATAATGTCTAAGGCAGTGAACCACATTGGTCCTCCTAGCATTGCAATATTTACCGTTCCTCCTATCAAGAAAAATAATCCTATCAGTAAGGCCATAAGTTGTTTTCGACTAGCTGCTATTTTCGTAGCGACAAATGCTCCTACCAATGTACCTAATGCATGAGCTAGAAATGGAAAAATGAAATTCTTGGGTTCGAATAAATGCATTGTTGCTTTCAAACCTTCCATTGTAGTGATATCACCACCTTCTGGCGGTGGAATAATAGAACCACTAATCATAATGATTCCCATGTTCACAATACTACCTATAACTACTCCGGCCACGACCGCCAAAACATTTTTTAAAATTGGATTCATATTGATTATATTTTAATGGTTATCTAGTTATAACAAAAGGTACCGCTTCACCTACCCTATATGCTTCGTCTCTAGGCTCTAAACATATAAAACCGTCTGCTTGCGCCAAACTCGTTAAATCTCCAGAACCATTTTCAACAACTGGGGTAGCCCATAATGAACCATCTTTCCATGTTGATTTCACTTGAATAAACCGGGTTAACGACGGAGTAATCAATAACTCGATAGAGAGTTTAATATACGATTTCTCTATGGGAATATCCCAAGATTTATGTAACCAAGGCAAAAAATACAAATGATAATTGGCAAAAGTAGAAACAGGATTTCCTGGAAAAGAAAAAATAACCGTTTTCGATTCATTATGAATACCAAACCAAAATGGTTTTCCTGGTCGTTGCGCCACTTTATGAAAAACCTTTTCCACTCCTAGCTCCTCCATTACTTCTGGAATGAAATCAAACTTACCCATAGAAACCCCGCCGCTTAATAGCAACACATCATTTTCAATTAACGCCTTTTTAAGTCCATGCCGTATAGTTTCTTTATCATCATCGATATGAAGCGATGTAGCTTGAATTTCTACTGTGGCTAAGGCCGCCTCAATAGTCAGCATATTTGATTTTCGAATTTGGTGTGGTTCTGGTAAAACATCAATATCAACCAATTCATTACCTGTAGCTATTGTACAAATCTTCGGATTAGCCTTTACCATAACCTGTGAACTCCCCACAGAAGCCATTACACCTATTTCAGCAGGTGATATTTTAGTTTCTTTGGTTATTACTATTGAACCCTGTTTTTTATCACTGCCTTTATAATGTATATTTTGACCTCGGATAACATTTTCGTTAATAACAACCTCACCATTTACTAAAGTAATATGTTCATACATCACCACAGTATCTGCATTTTCAGGAACCACGGCCCCAGTCATTACCTCAAGACAATTAACTTTATTATTTAAAATTTGCTGCCGTGCACCAGCCGTCGCTTCACCCTCAATTTTAAATTTGTGAGGTGTATTTACAAGATTTGAATAGCTAATGGCTATACCATCTTTAGTAGCACGATTGAAAGGTGGAAAATCTCGGTCAGCTTGAATATCTTCTGCCAAAATTCTATTCAAGCTTTTCATCAGCGTAACTTCTTCCTTGCCCAAATCTAATGTTTGTTCTAGTACTTTTTGAAGTGCTTCTTTGAATGTAATCATCATAATAACGTTAAAACTATATAATTTAAACTGACACCAATTTAATTCTTGGTTTTAAAATAACCCAAGTCCGTTTACTAAGAGAACTCGAATTCCAACAATAAACACGAGTAAGGCCGTTACCCTTCTAATTCCGTTTGCAGATAATTTTTTTAAGCTGATGCGTATCCCTAATTGTCCTCCTAGTAACACAGCAACCACCAAACAAATAGTTTCTATCCATGGCAGTGATAAAGAGTTACTTGTAATCAATCCAAATAGCCCAGAAACAGAATTTACTAAAATAAAAAAACTGGCCAAAGCAGCAACTTTTATTGCTTTATCCCATCGTAAATGATTTAAAACCGGAGCTAAAAATATTCCACCACCTATACCCACCAATCCTGATAAAAAACCGATTCCAGCACCTAACACGTAACTTAAATAATTAGGGTACTCCTTAATTTCCGTAGTCGGCTTCTTAACATTAAGAGTTTGTAATGACAAAACTATAGCAGAAAGAATAAGGGAGCTACCCAAAATAATAAAGAATACATTTTCTTTTAAACGAAAAGAGGCGCCAATAAATGCCAGTGGAATACTTGCTAATACAAAAGGCAAAAAGTCTTTTAATTTCGCATGACCGTTCTTAAAATATAGATATGTACTACCAGAAACAACAACCAAATTACATACGAGCGCTATTGAGCGAATTACAAAAAAGCTAGATAAAAAAAGGGTCAACAATGCTAAATAACTAGATCCACCACCAAAACCTACGGAAGAATAAAGCGTGGCTATTATAAAAAAACCAACACATAGTAGCACTAATTGTTCAATTGGTATGAGCATAGGTATTTATATGGTTCATGCCACCTGCAACATTGATGAATTCTTTACCTGGAAAAATTTCTTTTAGTCGAAGTACGGCTTTTTTGCTTCGAATACCCGATTGGCAAATTACATAAACTGATTCTTCTATATTAATCTCACTTACACGTTCTTCAAGTTCACCTAAAGGAATATGCTTAGACTCTTCTAAATGGTTTGCCTCGTATTCTTTACTAGTTCTTACATCGATTAACTCCATCTTACCATTCAGAATTAGATTTTGAAAATCTTTGGATTCAATAGATTTTATCGGTGTTTCACAATCGAAATCATAACTTGATTGTAAAGTTTTAATTTCTTTATTCTTCGGAATTGTATTCAGTTTCATTCTCTGAAAACGTTGAGTCAAGCCATCGAACATCATTATCACACCAGATAGAACATCACCAATACCTGTCATTATTTTTATTGTTTCTAACGCCTGTAAATTCCCTACTATTCCCGGAAGAATTCCTAACACACCATTTTCATTACAATCAGGCACCGCATCGGCATTTGGCATTTCTGGAAAAAGACAACGATAAGTTGGTCCGCCATTATAATTAAAAACACTTACCTGACCTTCGAAACCATGTAACGCCCCATATACAAATGGTTTACTTAAAATTACACAAGCATCATTTATCAAATATCGAGTAGGAAAATTATCAGTTGCGTCTACCACTACATCATACGAACTAATAATTTCAAGTGCATTGGATACCGTTAAAAAAGTTTGATACGTATTGATTTCGGTTTCATGATTTTGGGCTTCCAATTGATTTTTGGCGGCTACTACCTTTGGTAAACCAACCATTTTTTCGGTATATAATACTTGACGATGTAGGTTTGAAATTGACACAATATCTGCATCGACAATCCCTAAGGTGCCAATGCCCATTGCGTTTAAATAGGTCATTACAGGCACACCAAGTCCGCCTGCACCAATAACTAAGACCTTTGCAGATTTTAGTTTTTGCTGTCCTTCAGCCCCAAAATCTTTTAAGGTTGTTTGTCGTATGTATCGATCTTCACTCATACCTTTAATTTTGCCAAAGCTTGCTCATACTCTTCACGAGAATTTGCATTTAGCAATACTTCAGCATTCTTTGGAATCACCAAATTTACATTGGCATTTATTAAAAATTTTCTTGGGCAAGTACCATTCCCAGCCTCAAGGTATGCCAAAGATTGTTTTAAAGCTTCAGGTTCCCAAATAGCACAAAGTGGCTCTGGAAGTGGATTATTTTCATCGGCAAATGCACTAGCTATTTTATCAGAATCTCGGGCAGCTATCAAGTCTTGCAAAGCGTTTTTATCCATCAATGGTAAATCGCAAGCTAATACCAACCAAGCAACTTCCGGGTATGCTGTATGGGCAGATAGTAACCCGTTATACGGTCCTCGATATTGGTCCGTATCTACAATTGTATTAAAATGTGTAGGGATTTCATTCTTTTGGTCTTTACGAATACTCAAAAAAGTTTGGTCACAGACTTCATTCAATAAATGATACAAATGCTCCCTTTGAGGTAAGTCATGATAAGCTATCAATCCTTTATCCTCACCCATTCTAGTGCTTTTTCCTCCTGATAACACCAATCCATATAACTTAGCGTTGAAAATCATTTTTACCGCCTGTTTTTTGTTCTAATTGAATAGTATCAATAATAATATCTTGAGAAAGTGCCTTACACATATCGTATATGGTTAGCGCTGCTATAGAAACACCTGTTAGCGCTTCCATTTCAACACCCGTTTTCTCATTACATTTTACAGTACACGAAATCTTGAACTCATTATTACCTGGCTCAATCTCCACATTAATTTTAGACAGATTTATTTGATGACATAACGGTATTAATTCAGCCGTTTTCTTTACTCCTTGAATGCCTGCAATGACTGCCGTTTGAACAATACTTCCTTTTTTACCTACAAAATCCAAGTCTGACAATGACTTAAACACTTCTGATGGAAACTTAATAATTCCGGATGCAATTGCCATTCTCACGGATGCTGTCTTTTGTGAAACATCTACCATGGCGGCATTGCCAGCCTCATCGATATGTGATAATTTTTTCTGCATTACCCTCCTATTGAAGTCATTGAATTACTAAATACATCTTTATACTTTTCCTGAGCTTCGAACCCTGTTTTAGCACGGCTACCAACAGCTTTTAAAATTTCTGCTCGAATATTACTATCTACATTATCTGCTCTCATAATATCTCTAAGATTAGCACTAGCTTTTGCATACAAGCATGTAATCACATCACCTGTTGCTGTAATTCTTAAACGATTACAACTACCACAAAATGTTCTACTAAAAGATGGTATAACTCCAAAAGTTCCTTTAAAACCAGGAATCTTATAATTAATAGATGTTGAGGTTTTTGGAGATTCTAATTTATAATACTCTGGGTGTTCAACACGAATATGTTCTAAAATAGTTTTGAAGTCCCATTTAATGCTTTGAAATTCTTTAGACCCACCATTAAATGGCATTTCTTCTAAAAACCGGACTGAAACATTATAATGCTTAGTTAGCTCTAACATTGGCAGAATATCATCTGTATTTTGTCCTTCCAATGCTATAAAATTAATTCGAACATTAAAACCTTCTGTAATTAACCGAATCATATTATTGTACACAACATCATACTGATTACGACGTGTAATTCGCTCAAAAGTTTCGCGATTAATGGCATCCATACTTACATTGATGTTCTTGATCCCTAACTCCTTCAATTCATCAATATAAGGACCTATCAGTGTAGCATTAGTGGTAACAGAAATATCATTTAGCCCATCTAATTTAGATAGCCTACGTAAAAGAACCATCAAATCTTTCCTGACAAAAGGTTCACCGCCAGTGATTCTAATTTTGTCTATGCCCTGAGAAACTACAATCTCGCTCAATTTTACTAGCTCATCAATTGTAAATAACTTATCACTTTTAGCAAAATTGATTCCTTCCTCAGGCATGCAATAATTGCAACGTAAGTTGCAACGATCTGTTACCGCCAATCTTAAGTAATTAATTGTTCTATTATGATTATCTACTAGCATTTTTTAAATTCTAAATTAACTTCAACTGCATTATATTCCTCTTCAATTTTATTCCGTTAAATCTATGGATGTGCCGAAACCCAAACTGACTTGTTCTTAAACTTCTCTTTTTTCCAAATAGGAACAGTTTCTTTCAACGTATCGATTAAAAAACGACAAGCTTCAAAACAAGCATCTCTATGGGCAGAAGAAGCTCCTACAACCACAACAGGCTCTGCTACCCCCTTTTCACCTATAGCATGCCGCATAACAATTTTATTCAACGACCATTTTTCAATTGCTTTGTCCGCTATCTTTTCCATTTCCTTTAAGGCCATGGTTTTATAGGTTTCGAACTCTAATGCAACAACTTCTTCTTCATTTGTAAATTCGCGAACCGTACCAACAAAAACACAGATACCACCACTTTTGGAATCATTTAATTCTGAATACACTTTTGCTGTATCGATAGCATCTACTATTTCTATAACTTTCTTCATTAGCCTCCGCTTACAGGTGGTATAATTGCTATTTCTTCTGTACCATTCAAAATTACATCATCAAAGGCATATTCACTATTAACCGCTACGGCCAAAGAATTTAATTTTAAAAATTCAGGGTATGTATCAATAAGTTGTTTTTTCAAATCTGCTACAGTTTCAGGTATAATAGATTCATCTGAAAATATGATTTCTGACCTGCCTACGATATCCTTTGTAATTCCAAAAAAAAGTACATTCATATGCATTTAAAATTAGATAAATTTCAAGTTACTTATAAAAAACAAGGTGTCATAAAAATGACACCTTGTTTAATAAATAATTATAATAAAGGAAATTATTCTGTTATAACTTTGGCGTTTTCTGGTTTACTATAAAAATTATTTGGCATAGCTGATTTCGATAAACTAGCATTTTCAAAACTAACCGTTTTCGCTGGTCCTTTAATTTCATCGTCTTCTACCATCTGCCAGGTTATAGATTTTGGTAGGAGAACCTCATCAACCTTTACCCAGTCATTATAATTAATCCAGTTTACCTTATCTGAAGGTTCACCACTAAAATAAGTCATCGTATATCCCAACCATCTCATTTCAAAAGTTTCAGAATCATAATGTATGTAGTACTCATCGGTTGAAGAAGCACCAATACCTGTATCATACGTAATTTTATAACCAGGGTATGTTATACCATCAACAACCAAAGGAGCTACCGCTTCATAGTTAAGACCATTATCGGCAAAGACAAAAGGCATTGTATAAAAGTAAAACATTAGGTTATGGTAGAACTTCGGTTTTCCTTTATAGGTATTTGTAGGGTCCAATAACCATACCTCGGTACCGTCAAATCCTAGAGTAGCCGTTGGTGTTGTTATTTTATCGGTTCTCTTTTTTAAATCTATAACCTGATTTTCAATAATAGCATCTTTCGGCATATCAAAACTTAAGGTTCTGTATGATTTCCATTTTTCTAATCCACCATGAGCTTCAAAAACCTTAAAAAGTTCTTTTGGATAATTAGTTTGCGCTACTTGCATTTCTTTTTTTTCTACAGTATCAGTTGAAGCTTCTTTCTTGGGAGCATCTTTACAAGCAAATACAACAAAAGCTAAGACGATAATAAAAAACTTATTCATAGGTGTAATTAAATTATGTGATTAGTTTTATAAAAACCCGTTAGTCGATAAATTATGAAGTACTTAACAGATTAGATTACTTTTGTACATAATGCATTCAATAAAACACATTACTAGCTTACAAAACCCTTTAATAAAGAGGGTTCTTTTATTAAAAGAAAAGTCTAGAGAGCGGAAAAAAACCGGTCTATTCGTACTAGAAGGATTACGTGAACTTCAGATTGCAAATCGTACAAAATATAAAATAGAAACTATTTTCTTTTGTGCCGATATTTTAAATGACCATCAAAACGATAGCTTTTTAGAGTCATTCAGTCCAGAAAAACTGATTTCCGTTAGCAATGATGTTTATAAAAAATTAGCTTACAGAGATACAACGGAAGGTGTACTAGCCATAGTAAAAAGTAAAGACCATTTACTATCATCATTGACGTTCGATAATGACAGCCCATTAATACTTATTGCAGAAGCACCTGAAAAACCTGGCAATATTGGTGCATTGTTACGAACAGCCGATGCCGCCAATCTTGATGCCGTATTAATTGCTAACCCAAAAACAGACTTGTACAACCCAAACATAATCCGCTCTAGTGTCGGTTGTGTTTTTTCTAGAAATGTTAAGGTAGGTAATACAACAGAAATAATCTCTTACCTAAAACAAGAAGGATTTCAAATTTACTGTGCAGCACTATCTGCCTCAAAAGAGTACACATCAGTGGATTTCAAAGGACCTACCGCCATCGTAGTAGGAACAGAAAACTCTGGCTTAAGTGATGAGTGGCTTAACAGTTCAAATCAGAATATCATTATTCCCATGGAGGGTGAAATAGATTCTATGAACGTTTCAGTATCTGCGGCAATACTTATCTTTGAAGCCAAACGCCAGCGAAAGCTAAACGTCTAACAACCTAATTATCAATATTTAATATTACGTTTTGAAATATATTATATGGACAAAACCTTTGTATTTTACTGTATCATTTTTATTTTAATTGGGGAATTTATACTCGCTACGGTAATGAACTATCTCAATGCCAAACGTTTCAAAGACCCTATTCCGAATGACCTCAGTGATGTTTATAACACTAAAGAATATGAAAAATCACAAGCCTACAAGCTTAGTAATTACAAATTTGGCATAGTTACTTCTATATTTTCTTTAGCATTGATTCTTAGTTTTTTGTTTTTTGGTGGCTTCGCATGGGTAGATGAAGTAGCTCTAGAATTTTCTGACAATATCATTCTACAAGCTTTGATTTTCTTTGGAATAATTATGATTGGCAGCGACATTCTTAACACCCCATTTTCTTACTATCAAACATTTGTTATTGAAGAAAAATTCGGATTCAACAAAACAACTCATAAAACATTTTTGATTGATAAATTGAAACAATGGGCTATGACCGTTATAATTGGCGGTAGTATTTTATCCTTAGTTATTTGGTTTTTTCAATATGCAGGTACAAACTTTTGGATTTATACTTGGGCCCTAATTACAGTTTTTACATTATTCATGAATTTGTTCTACAGCAAATTAATTGTTCCATTATTCAACAAACAAGAACCTTTGGAAGCGGGTAGCCTAAAAGAAAAAATTGAAAAGTATGCCGCTCAAGTTGGTTTTGACTTGCAACATATTTTTGTTATTAATGGTTCAAAACGTTCTACAAAAGCCAATGCTTATTTTTCAGGGTTCGGTAAAGAAAAAAGAGTAACACTATATGATACATTAATTAACGATTTAGAGGAAGATGAGATTGTTGCTGTATTGGCACATGAAATTGGTCATTATAAACGCAAGCATATCATATTTAACCTTAGTACTTCCATTCTACTAACAGGATTCATGCTATTTCTTTTATCACTTTTCATTAATAACCCAGAAGTATCATTAGCGATAGGAGTTGAAAGACCTAGTTTTCATGCTGCCTTAATCGGTTTCGGCATTCTTTATAGTCCTGTTTCAGAGATTACTGGTTTATTAATGAACTATTTTTCAAGAAAATTTGAATACCAAGCAGATGATTATGCTAAAAACACGTATGCAGCTATTCCGTTAGTTTCTTCTTTGAAAAAGTTATCCAAAAACAGCCTTAGCAATTTAACACCCCATCCTGCTTATGTTTTCATGCATTATTCACATCCACCGCTAATTGACCGTATACGTAATTTAAAGGCATAATTTTTGTTGCTCATCATATAAGTTTATCTTATTTTTAATATAGTATGACACAGGCAGCAATAGAAGAAGAAAATAAGCTTATAGCTCACGAGTACAAGGAACTATTGCGTATTAGTTACCAAACCCTAACGGATGAGGACAAAAAACTTATACGTAGTGCCTTTGAGATTGCTGTTGATGCGCATAAAAATCAACGAAGAAAATCTGGCGAAGCTTATATATTCCACCCAATAGCGGTAGCAAAAATAGTAGCATCAGAAATAGGTCTAGATGCTGTATCTATAGCCTCTGCCCTACTACATGATGTTGTTGAAGACACTGAATACACTTTAGATGATATCGACCGTATGTTTGGTGAAACGGTTGCCCGTATTGTAGATGGCCTCACCAAGATATCGCATTTAAAAAAAGACATGAACATTTCTCAGCAAGCTGAGAATTTTAGAAAAATGCTCCTCACTTTAAATGACGATGTACGCGTTATCATTATTAAAATTGCAGATCGATATCACAATATGCTCACCATGGACTCCATGCCAGAGCATAAGCAAGTTAAAATTGCATCTGAAACCTTATACATATATGCTCCATTAGCCCATAGAATTGGACTATATAATATTAAAACAGAGCTAGAGGATCTAAGTTTAAAATATACCGAGCCAGAGGTTTACAATTCTATTAAAGATAAAATAGAAGATAGCAAAGAAGACCAACAAGCGTATATCGATGCATTTTCAGACACTATAGATAACTCTCTTAAAAAAGAAGGTCTTAACTATATCATTAAAGGGAGAATGAAGTCCATTTTTTCTATGCGTAGAAAAATGCTTAATCAAAACGTAACCTTTGAGGAGATCTATGACAAGTTTGCCATTAGAATAATTTATAAATCTGATGCACAGAACGAAAAATTTCTCGCTTGGAAAATTTATTCAATAGTAACAGACCACTTCACCCCTAACCCTGTACGTTTAAGAGATTGGATTTCTTCTCCAAAATCTACCGGTTATGAAGCTTTACATATTACAGTGATGGGGCCTAAAGGTAAATGGGTAGAAGTACAGATTAGAAGTGAGCGCATGCACGAAATAGCTGAGAAAGGTTATGCTGCCCATTTTAAATACAAGCATGGTACTCAAAAAGAACAAGGAATCGAAGAATGGTTGAACAAACTTCAAGAAGCATTGGAGAATGCAAATACCAATGCTGTCGATTTTGTTGAAGAATTTAAACTTAATCTGTATTCTAAAGAGATATTTGTTTTCACCCCAAAAGGAGAATTAAAATCATTACCTAAAGGGGCTACACCATTAGATTTTGCTTTTAATATCCATACCGAAGTAGGTATGCGAACAAGAGGATCTAAAGTCAATGGAAAATTAGTACCCCTTAACACGACTTTGTCAAGTGGTGATCAGGTAGAAATTATTACATCTGAGCAAGCCACACCAAATCAAAACTGGTTAGACTATGCAACAACTGCTAGAGCAAGGGCAAAAATAAAATCGGTTTTACGAGAAGAGAAAAAGTCTGTTGCCGAAGATGGCAAGGAGATTTTACGCAGAAAATTGAAATCACAAAAAGTAAGTTTAAACGAGGACTCCATTAATAAGATGGTCACCTTTTTTAAACTTAAAACAAGTTTAGACCTCTTTTATCGCGTCGGTATTGGCTCAATAGACAATACCATGTTAAAAGATTTTGCTTCTTCTTACAATAATGCATTTATAAGTTTCTTCAAAAATCGAATGCGCCGTACTCCGGTACCAGTAGATGTTAATAGAGATGAAATCACCTCTAAATTTGATATGCTGGTTTTTGGCAAAGAAGAAGAAAAATTAGAATATAAACTTTCTCAATGTTGTAACCCTATACCCGGCGACGACGTATTCGGATTCGTAAGTGTATCCGAAGGTATTAAAGTCCATAAGAAAAACTGTCCCAATGCAATATCCTTACAATCTAACTACGCATATCGTATAATAAGCGCTAAATGGATAGATTCATCCCAACAAGAATATCAAGCAGATATAGAGTTGACCGGTATTGATAACCTAGGTTTGGTCAGTGACATCACAGAAGTCATTTCAGATATTATGCACGTGAATATGCGTAATCTTAACTTTAGCACAGATGGCGGCACATTTAAAGGGAAGATTACAGTGGTTGTTAAAAATAAGGCTATTCTTAAAAAATTGACCGATAGTTTAAGGGAGATTAATGGTATTGACAAAGTAACCCGTATTTAGAAAAAGGAAATTAAAATTTAACTGTACATTTGTATATTAATGCAGTAAATATGTCTTCGGATAAAAACCAAGAAATTGTAAAAAACGTCTTCACTACCTTTTTAGGGGACAAAGGACATAGAAAAACCCCTGAACGCTACGCTATACTTCAAGAAATTTATGAAAGTGATGAACATTTCGATATAGAATCACTTTATATTAACATGAAGAATAAGAAATATAGAGTTAGTAGGGCTACTTTATATAATACCATTGAACTTCTTTTAGATTGCAAACTTGTACGTAAGCATCAATTCGGCAAAAATCAAGCTCAATATGAAAAGTCATATTTTGACCGGCAGCATGACCATGTTATTCTTACCGATACTGGTGAAGTAATGGAGTTTTGCGATCCTAGAATTCAATCTATCAAAAAAACAATCGAAGAAGTTTTTGATATTACGATTAATGCACATTCCCTATATTTTTATGGGACTAAAAATACACCTACCAAAGAAGTAGGTAAAAAAGAAAATAAAAAGAATTAACCAAGTATATAATATTTAGATGGCAGTAGATTTATTGTTAGGCCTACAATGGGGTGACGAAGGAAAAGGAAAAATCGTAGATGTATTAACCGCAGATTATGACATTATTGCTCGTTTTCAAGGAGGGCCCAATGCTGGTCATACGTTGGAGTTTGACGGTATTAAGCACGTGCTACACACGATACCTTCAGGTATTTTTCATAAAAACGCAGTAAATGTTGTTGGTAACGGTGTCGTTATTGACCCTGTGATATTTAAAAAAGAATTAGATGCGTTGAAGAAATTTAATTTGGACATCAAGTCTAAATTATTAATTTCTAGAAAGGCCCATTTAATCTTACCAACACACCGTTTATTAGATGCAGCTTCTGAAGCTTCTAAAGGAAAAGCAAAAATTGGTTCTACTTTAAAAGGAATTGGTCCTACTTATATGGATAAGACCGGTAGAAACGGAATGCGAGTTGGTGATTTAGAATTAAACGATTGGAAAGAAAAATATCGCAGTCTTGCTAATAAGCATGAGGCAATGATAAGTTTCTACGATGTAGATATTCAATATGATCTAGCTGAACTGGAAGCAGATTTCTTTAAAGCTGTTACAGAGTTAAAAGCATTATCTTTTATAGATAGCGAAGAGTATTTATACCAAGCACAAAAAGAAGGTAAAAAAATACTAGCTGAAGGTGCGCAAGGTTCACTTTTAGATATTGATTTCGGAACCTATCCTTTTGTAACCTCATCTAACACCACTGCAGCTGGTGCATGTACAGGTTTAGGTGTAGCTCCAAATCAAATTGGTGATGTAAAAGGAATTTTTAAGGCATACACTACAAGAGTAGGTAGTGGTCCTTTCCCAACTGAATTATTTGACGAAGATGGTGAAACTATGGGTCGTGTAGGTAATGAATTTGGCGCGACAACCGGCAGACCAAGACGTTGTGGATGGTTAGATTTAGTAGCCTTAAAATATGCCGTTCGTATTAATGGCGTTACGGAATTGATGATGATGAAAGGTGATGTATTAAGCGGCTTTGAAAAACTTAAAGTATGTACTGCATACAATTATAAAGGAAAAGAAATAGAACATTTCCCATATAATATAGAAGCAGAAAATGTAACTCCGGTTTACACAGAAATGAACGGTTGGAAAGAAGATTTGACCAAAATGACTTCTGCTGATCAATTACCGAAATATTTGAATGATTATATTGAGTTTCTAGAAAAGGAATTAGAAGTGCCTATTAAAATTGTTTCTGTAGGTCCAGACAGGACTCAAACAATTCACAGGTAAACTTTTAGCGACCGTAATAGGTTGTTCGACTAACAAGAATGGCGATATAGGGAAATACCTTTATCGCCATTCTTTTTTTTTGTAATTTCCCTATTGTGTAAAATTTAAGTAAATACAACCAAAACACATTTGAAAGAATGAAAAAATTCACTTATCCCACTATTATTCTTTTTCTATTTTTAATCGTTTCCTGTAAATCGGATAAAAACGAGAAAGAACATTCAAAAGCCACTACCGAAGCAGAAACCGAAAACGATTGGATTACTTTATTCGATGGAAAAACCACTGAAGGATGGCGCGCTTATAATGGAAAAGAATTACCACCTGGGTGGATAGCTAAAAACGGAGAGCTACAGTTCGATACAGAATTAGGATTAGAGCAAGACTATACAGGAGGTACAGACATTATTTACGGTAATGAAGAATTTGAAAACTTCGAGCTGTACGTTGAATGGAAATTACCTAAAGGAGGAAATAGCGGTATTTTTTATCACCTAAAAGAAGGTTATGATAGTCCACCTGAAGTTTCCCCAGAATATCAATTAATCGATGATGAAAATTATGCGAGCATGCATGATATAACAGATTATAATTTAAGTTTAGGTTATACTGAAAAACCTGAAGAATTAAAACCCTTACAACAAACAGCATCTGATTATGCTATGCATCCAGCAGAGCCAAATGGTAAAATTTTGAATCCTGTAGGTGAATGGAATACAACCAAAATCATATTTACCCCAGAGCAGGTAGAACACTGGTTGAACGGGAAAAAAGTAGTATCTTTTGTACCATGGGACGATGCCTGGTACGAGAAGAAAAATTCCGATAAATGGAAAAACAGTAAGGATTATGGAAAGTTCAAATCAGGATATATAGGTTTTCAAGACCATTCTAGTCCTATTTGGTTTCGCAATATAAAAATCAAAAAACTATAACTACCAACCAATGAATAAAAGAGATTTTCTAAAAAATGCTGCGGCATTGTCCACATTTGTATTATTACCATCCGGATTATGGTCATGCAAAAAAGAGGTGAAAAAAATCACCAGATTACGAACTGCCCATATCGGTGTTGGTAACATGGGCGCGGCTGATCTTGAAGCTATTTCATCACATAACAAGGTAGATGTAACTGCATTATGCGATGTTGATGCCAACAATTTGGCAGCAGCAAAAAAGCTACATCCAAATGCAAAGACCTATACCGATTATAGAGTAATGCTTAAAGAAATAGGTGATGAAATTGATGCTGTAGTAGTTTCTACTCCCGACCACAGTCATGCTCCTGCTTCTATGATGGCAATGGAGATGGATAAGCCAGTGTATTGTCAAAAGCCACTTACCCATTATGTTTCTGAGGCCAGAGCTATGAATAAATTGGCAGCAGAAAAAGGCTTGATTACTCAAATGGGAATTCAAGTTCATTCGTTCTACGATTATAAATTAGCGACACTATTAATACAATCTGGCATTATAGGTAAAGTTCATACGGTACGTGCATGGTCACCTAAAGATTGGGGGTATGACGGAACTGAGCCAGCAGGACAAGACCCAATTCCTGAATCTTTAGACTGGAATCTATGGTTAGGAACTTCTGCTGAAAGACCATACAAAGAAGGTTTTTATCACCCAGGTAACTGGAGAAAATTAGTTGATTACGGTTGTGGTACTTTAGGTGATATGGGAGTTCATATTTTTGATACGCCCTATAATGCACTTGATTTACAGGTACCGATGACCATCAAAAATGAATGTAGAGAACCTAACGGATTCGGATTTCCGCAAAATAATGTAGTAACTTATGAATTTCCACAAACTAAGTATACTGCAGAAACCTTAAAATGGGTATGGTATGATGGTCCAGGTGCTCCACAAGACCATGAAGATTTAATCTTACCAGGTTCTGACAAAATGGAATCTGAAGCCGAAGCTTCTGAAGATTCTTTAGAAGATAAAATGTCTTTAGAGACTAAAGTAAGTAACGCAGGCTCTTTACCTGACCAAGGCGCAATGTTTATAGGTGAAAAAGGCAGACTGCTATTACCTCACTTTATGCAACTACCTACAAAAATAGTAGATGGTAAATATGTAGATATTTCAACGGAAATTGAAGCAGTTGAAAAAGCCAATAATATGGGTGAACCAATACGTAATTATGATACTGAAGGTGTTAAACATTATCATCAATTTGTAGATGCTTGTTTAGGTGACGATGAAACTACAGCTCCTTTCTCATACGCATCTAGACTTACAGAAACTATACTCCTTGGTGTAATAGCTGGCAGATTCCCTAATCAAGTTCTACACTGGGATAGTGAAAATGCTAAATTCGCCGAAGATGAAGCAAATGCTTATTTAGAAGGTGATTATAGAAATTTCTAAATCTCTTTTGTAAAATAAAAAAACCACTTTCGAGTGGTTTTTTTATACCTATATTTTAAGAAGAAAACAATCCAAACCAACCACATCATTTAGGAATAAAACCTTAAAGCATCTTTAAGATTCGCTTTAAAATTTATTTCAACCCTACTTGATCAAAGCAGTACCAAAAATAAAAAAACTTTCATAACTGTAAAGCCACATTTTACCCTTGTATTAATTGGAATAGTTCAGGTTCTAGAGTGTTTAATTTTTGAAACAAAAATGTAACTTCAATCTCCTACAGATTAATTGTTGATTTGAAATATGTGTAATGGCAATGATTGAAAATTTTGAGGAAATAGTGAGTCTATATTAATGGGTCACTCAATCTAATCGCAACATGAAATTGATGGCGACCTAGATAAATTTTATTTAGACAACCCTATCGTGTGTAAAAAAAGCTATCTCAGTACTTCCGAAAAAAAAGCAAGCGTATTCTTTATTACGTTAGGCAATCCATATGTTTTTTAAAATGCCAATAATGCATAAGATTTCGATAAACAGAATTTATCGGCATTAAGTGAGGAAGATAAAATTCATGAAAAAGGTGTCAACGTACCCTTAAATGAACCATTATAATTTAACAATTCAGGATTCGGACAACAATTAAAAAAGAGCCAAAAACCAACCTCTATAAAATAGCTCTTTACTAAATGTATGCTAATAGTCTTATTCGCTCTTTTAAAATGTTCTATTTTTGAAAAAAAAGTAGATTGAAGACCTTTTGTGCATCCATCTTATTTGTATTCGGTTTCTCATTATTGGGTTTAGCTCAAGACAAGAATCCTGAAGAATCCAAACAAATTAATATAGTTTATGGGGCAAACTTCACTAAAAATGAAGTTGAATATCCTGGTGCTTCTATCTTTAGCAAAGATGACCGTCAAGTTCAATTCGAACATCAGGGTGCCGACCTCTGGTGCGATGTTGCTATTTACTACCAAAAAGACAATAGACTTGAAGCAATAGGTAATGTCATTTTAAAACAGGGAGATTCCGTTGAAATGACCAGTAAAAAAATCAATTATTTAGGAGATGTTAAATTAGCCAAGGCATGGGGCAATGTGGTTCTAACTAATTCTGACATGACTTTAAGAACAGATACCTTACGTTTAGATCGCGAAAAACAAGAAGCTTTTTACCAAGACAATGGTACTGTGATCGATTCTTCAAATACGCTAACCAGTAAGATTGGCAAGTATTTCATGGAATTAAAAAAATATCAGTTTTTAGATAGTGTCCATGTTCAAAATCCGGAATACACGTTAGATTCTGAGCAGTTAGACTATTATACATCATCCAAGAACGCATATATGTATGGTCCGTCAACAATAGTTGGCGAGACATATAAAATTTATTGCGAAAGAGGGTTTTACGACACAAAAGTAGAAAGTGGTTATGGCATAAAAAACACTCGAATAGACTACAATGACCGTATTATTGAAGGCGATAGTGTCTATTTTAACAAGGTTAATGAGTTTGCATCAGCAACAAACAATATCACAGTCACCGATACGATAAACAAAGGAATTATAAGAGCTCATTATGCCGAGGTACATAAAACGAAAGACTCCGTTTTTGCGACTAGAAGAGCTGTTTCTATTTCTGTTCAACAAAAAGATTCTCTTTATGTTCACGGTGACACTTTAATGGTAACCGGTAAATCTGAAGAACGTTTACTTAGAGCCTTCAGAAATGCTAAGTTTTACAAAACAGATTTAAGTGGAAAATGTGATAGCATTCATTCTGAACAGAAGACAGGTATTACTCAACTGATAAAAAATCCAATTATTTGGAACGGTGCCAATCAAATGACTGGTGACAGCATACATCTAAAATCAAACTTAGAAACTGAAAAACTAGATTCTTTAAAGGTATTAGAGAATGCTTTTATTATTTCATTGGATAGTGTGAGTATGACCGGATACAATCAAGCAAAAGGAATTAATCTTTTCGGAAAGTTTATTGAGAATGAACTTAAATTAATTGACCTCGTTCAAAACACAGAAGTAGTTTACTACATGTATAATGATGACGACGAACTCATTGGTATAGATAAGACAGTTTGCAGTAAAATTCGTATTACCATGGCTGAAAATGACATCGAAGACCTAACTTTTTATACGGATCCCGATGGTGATATTTTTCCAGAAAAAGACTTACCGGAAAATAGTAGAATACTTAAAGGTTTTGTTTGGCGAGGTGATGAACGTATTTTAACTAAGGATGATATTTTCGACGAAGATGATAATAATCTGGAGTTGGTAGTTATAAAAGGAATCGACAATCCTATTGATATTGATGCCGAGGAGCAACAACGAAGTAAGAATGAAACGGATCCTGTTAATAATATTCAACCTAAGAATAAAACTTCAGACCCAAAAAAGACTACTACACCTTACAAAGTGAAATAGAACTTTCACATGAAAAACGATTTTCTAAAATACCAAGCACAAACCTCGCACTACCCCTTAGGCATGGAAATTTCGCATGCCAGCGGAAGTTATATTTACGATACTGAAGGAAATGCTCATTTAGATTTTGTAGCTGGCGTTTCGGCATGTACACTTGGCCATTGTCACCCAGAAGTGGTTGAAGCAATTAAAGAACAAGCAGAAAAATACATGCATGTTATGGTTTATGGTGAATACGCACAATCGCCAGCGACCAACTATACTAAATTATTGGCTGAGAATTTACCAGAACCTTTAGAAGTTACCTATTTAGTGAATTCGGGAACTGAAGCTATAGAAGGTGCTTTAAAATTAGCGCGTAGATATACCGGTCGTTCACAAATTATCGCGGCCAAATCGGCTTATCATGGTAATACAATGGGTAGTTTAAGTCTCATGAATTTCGAAGAACGTAAGAGTGTATTTAGACCATTATTACCAGATATTTATCATATCAGATTTAATAATGAGGAAGATTTAGAAAAAATTACCAATAAAACTGCCTGTGTAATTTTAGAGACCATACAAGGCGGTGCGGGTTTTATCGTTCCTGTAGATGATTATTTACGAAAAGTAAAAGAGCGCTGTACACAAATGGGCGCGTTACTTATTCTTGATGAAATACAGCCAGGTTTTGGTAGAACAGGTAAATTATTTTCTTTTGAACATTTTAATTGTGTGCCAGATATTCTGGTAATTGGCAAAGGAATGGCATCTGGCCTACCCGTTGGTGCATTTACATCAAGTAAGGAAATAATGGAAACTTTAAGTGAAAATCCTAAAATGGGTCACATCACAACATTTGGCGGAAATCCTGTTATTGCAGCATCTAGTTTAGCTACTTTACAAGTTCTATTGAAAACTTCGTTAATAGAAGATACCTTAAAAAAAGAAGAATTATTCAAGGAGTTATTGATACATCCGAAGATAAAAGAAATACGAGGAAAGGGTTTAATGTTAGCTCTAATAATGGATTCGGCAGAAACGGCAAATGAATTGGTACTGCGCGCTAAAGAAAAGAAATTGATTTTGTTTTGGCTTTTGTTCGAAAATAAAGCAGTAAGAATATCTCCTCCGTTAACTATTTCAAATGAGGAAATTTACGAAGGGTGCACTACTATTTTAAATGTTTTAAATTCTTTGTAAATAAAGGTTGTTAACTAATTTGTTAATAATATAGAACCTACTTCAGGCTCAATTACCCCACAAACACTTACTTTTAAATATCTAGTAAAACCCAAAGTTCCTATGGCGTTAGAATCTAACGAGAGACCGGACAAACCTATTACCAAATTCGAATCAATGCTCAAGACAGACGACGTCTACTTCTTTGATGCTGAAGATTTTGAGGATATAGTGCACCATTATTTGAATCATGGTAAAATCTCTTTGGCTAAAAAAGGGATTAAAATTGGTCTACAGCAGCATCCAGGTTCTATTGAATTAAAGTTGCTTCAAGTGGAAGTTATGGTTTTTGAAAACCAGACAGAAAAGGCCGAAGCACTCTTAGATGAATTACAACTTTTAGATAATCAGAATGAAGAGATTTATATTCAACGAGCGAATATATATTCTAAAAAAGATAATCATGAAGGAGCTGTAGAACTTTTACAAAGAGCATTAAGTATAACTACCAACAGTTTTGATATTTATAGTCTTCTAGGTATGGAGTATCTTTTCATGGATAACTTCGAACAGGCCAAGGAAAGTTTTATGAAGTGTATTGAGTTTGATGAACAAGATTACTCTTCGCTCTATAATGTTATTTACTGTTTTGAATTTTTAGAAGATTATAATGGCGCCATTTTATATTTAAACGAATACTTAGAAAAAAACCCGTATTGTGAAGTAGCTTGGCATCAGCTAGGAAAACAGTATTACTACAAACAAATGTATAACGAAGCATTATCAGCTTTTGATTTTGCCATTATTTCAGATGACTCATTTATAGGCGCCTATTTTGAAAAAGGAAAAGTTCTTGAAAAATTAGGAAGACATAAAGAAGCCATAGAAAATTACGAGACTACCATTTCAATTGAAGACCCAACATCACATGCCTTTCTTAGAATAGGCAAATGCTATGAAAAGTTAAAGAATACAGAAATGGCAAAATACTATTTCTATCAAACTGTTCATGAAGATCCTTTATTGGATAAAGGTTGGTTGGCCATCACAAATTTGTACTACAACATTAGAGATTTCGAAAAAGCAGTTTTTTATATCAACAAGGCTTTGAATATAGATGGTGAAAATCCATCATATTGGAAAAAATGTGCTCAAATACATACTGCCTTGAAAAATTATGACCAAGCTGATTTCGCTTTCAAGCAATCGGTAGATTTAGGTAATTATGAATTGGATACCTGGTTAAAATGGGCCGATGTTGTTTATATGAATGGAGAAACAATGGCAGCCGTACAGATTTTATCTCAGGGTAGGGAATTTTATCCTGAAAGTCTTAAACTTTTATACAAATCTGTAGGATATCAACTTATCGGTCAAGACTTAATTAATGCCAGAATCACATTCATGGATGCCTTAAAATTAGATAAGAATCAAAAAAAAATACATCTATTTACAGATAAATTTCCTGAATTCGCTAATTCAGAATGGACCAAAGAAATTGTAAACAAATACAATAAAGCTTCATAGAAAAGGTTCTACATTTCATGGAAAATAGAAAACTAAAACATTATATTTTTATTACGCTAAAAGGCATGGCAATGGGTATTGCTGAATTGGTGCCGGGCGTATCTGGTGGTACAATTGCTTTTATCACTGGTATTTATGAAGAGTTCATCACATCTATAAATAATGTTAATCTAAAGACCTTAAAAGTTTTAAAGGAAGAGGGGTTCAAAATGTTTTGGCAGAAATTGAACGGTAATTTCCTACTAGCCTTATTAGTTGGTATGATGATTAGCATCTTTTCTTTATCGAAAGTTATAGCTTGGCTTTTAGAAGAACACCCAATTCCTACTTGGGCTTTCTTTTTTGGATTAGTTTTAGCAAGTGTAATCTTTGTTGCTAAGTCGATTAATAAATGGAATTTTTTAGCAATTTTCCTTTTTATTATTGGTACTGCAAGTGCATTTTACATTACCACATTACCACCGTCTACTAGTTCAGGTAGTTTACCTTTTATTTTCTTATCTGGAGCGATAGCCATTTGTGCCATGGTATTACCCGGAATTTCGGGTTCATTTATTCTAGTATTATTAGGCTCTTACAAAACTGTTTTAGAAGCGGTAAATGATAAAGAACTCAGCATTATAGCAACATTTGCTTTTGGTGCCGTATTCGGACTTTTAAGTTTCGCGAGAATTTTAAAATGGATGTTTACCAATTATAAAGATGCAACCCTTGCTATTTTAACAGGATTCATTTTAGGATCATTGAATAAAATTTGGCCTTGGAAAAATATAATCGAGATAATTCAAATTGGCAAAAAAGAAATTATTATAGACGAAAATATCTCTCCATTTGCCTTTACAGGAGATAATCAATTAACATTAGCCATTGTTGCCGCTATCATCGGTTTTTCTCTTATTTTTATATTAGAAAAATCAGCTTCAAAGAAGTAAGCGCGCACCCAGATGAACGAACCCCGTACCCTAACTGATAAAATATTCTTGATCATTAAGGGGCTATGTATGGGTGCAGCCAATAAAGTACCTGGTGTATCAGGTGGTATTGTCGCTTTTGTAGGCGGTTTCTATGAAGAGTTTATTTATTCGCTACAGAAAATAAACGCCAAAGCTTTTAAGCTATTAATTAATGCCAGGTTTAAAAGTTTTTACCGATATATTAATGGTTCATTTTTGACCCTTCTGATTTTTGGGATGCTGGTCAGTTATTTTAGTATATCAAAAGTATTAGATTATTTTCTAGTAAAAAGAGAACTTTTTGTTTGGGCCTCATTTTTTGGAATGATTCTGGGTTCTATCTATTATATTGGCAAAGATTTCGATTATTGGAAAAAGAAGACATTTACAGCTGCCATCATAGGCTTAAGTGTTGGTATCGCTATTAGCTTTCTTAGTCCGGCGAAAGAAAACGACAACCTTTTATTCATTTTTTTATGTGGAATGATAAGTGTTTCGGGCATGACCTTACCTGGTCTTTCTGGATCGTTTATACTTATATTATTAGGTAACTACGTGTTACTTTTAGTAGATTCTGTCAACGCTTTATATGATACTTTCTCAGAGATAATTGTTGGGGACTTTAGTTTCACTTCAAATTCGGAACGACTTCATACACTTAAAATTTTAGCAGTATTCACCTTGGGTTCTGCAACTGGACTTGTTACTTTATCTCATTTATTGACCTATGTTCTCAAACATTTTAAACATGTCACAACAGCAATAATTTTAGGATTCATAACTGGATCATTAGGTGTAGTTTGGCCATGGAAAAAAACTATTTACAAAACAGGTCTCGATGGGGAAGTAATATTAGATTCGAACGGAAAGCGAATAATAATGAACTATGAGCGATTTCTACCAGATATGACAACAATAGAAAACTGGACCGCCATTTTCTTTATTATTTTTGGTATTAGTATTTTGCTACTTTTAGATTGGTATGGAAAAAACAGAAAAACAGAAAACTAATTTTGGCTTGGTAGGCAAGGATATTTCCTACTCATTTTCAAGAGGGTATTTTAAAAAGAAATTCGATGCATTAGGGCTGTCTAACTATTCCTATAATAATTTCGACTTACAGTCAATAACTGAATTCCCAACAATATTTAAAAAAACAGAAAACATACAGGGATTAAATGTTACCATACCGTATAAAGAAGAAGTCATTCAGTTTTTAGATGATATTGATGTCGCAGCAAAAAAAATAGGAGCTGTGAATACTATAAAATTCACTGAAAAAGGTATGACAGGTTATAATACCGACGCCTACGGATTTCAAAAATCGTTAGAGCCACATTTAAAAAACCACCACAAGAAAGCATTAATTTTAGGTACCGGCGGCGCGTCTAAAGCAGTCGCTTTTGTATTAGAAGATTTAGGTATTACTTTCTCATTTGTTTCTAGAAGTGGAAAAAATAATGGTTTTAAGTATGAAGAAATAACCGATGACATCATCTCTGAACACACTTTAATAATTAATTGTTCACCCGTTGGTACTTTTCCAAATATTGAAGAAAAGCCAGGCATTCCGTATCAGAGAATAAGCAAAGAACATTTATTGTTCGACCTTATCTACAACCCAGAAGAGACGGCCTTTTTATCTATGGGAAAAGCAAATGGAGCAACAATATGCAATGGGCATCGAATGTTAGAATTTCAAGCCGAAAAATCGTGGTCTATTTGGAATTTATAGATCAATATAACTTCTAATAACACTTTTTTCATTGCAGTTAATACTGCTATTTACTCAGATTACCCGTTGAAAAGAAAACCAAAAAGAACCTGCAATACTTTGCAATTCTTGGGGTTGTCACTATCTTGTAAGCATATAATTTAGGATTATGTCTGAGGATAAAGAGCAAAAAACACCAGAAAGTTCAATAGAGGAAAAAGCTACAGTCGAAACCACTGAAAATACAGTGGAAAATATTGTTGAGCAAACTGAAATTCCTATTGAAACAACACCAGAAGATTCAGCTGACAAGACAGTCGAAACTACTGTAGAAACTGATGTTTTAGAAGAAATTGATGATTCTAATGCGGAGGATGCAGAGGATACCGATACGGTAAAACGACATGATATACCAATGCCAGAGTATCATGAGATGAGCATGGAAAATCTAGTGGGTGAATTACAACGTTTAGTAAAAAACGAAAAAGTTCAAGCGATTAGAAAACATGTAGATACTATTAAAGATGAGTTCAATCAAAAATTTGACGAATTTTTAGAAGAGAAAAAAGAGGAATTTATTTCTAGTGGTGGTAATGAAATTGATTTCAGATATAATTCTGTAGATAAAAGACAATTCAACGAAGTATATTCTGACTATCGCGACAAACGAAATCAACACTATAAGAGCTTAGAAAAAAGCCATAAAGAAAACCTTGCTTATCGTTTAGACTTAATTGAACAATTAAAAGCTTTGGTAAATGTTGAGGAAGATATAAATACTACCTATAACAATTTTAAAGATATACAGGCCAAATGGAGACATGCAGGCCCTATTCCAAAAAGTGATTATAATAATGTTTGGAAAACATATCACCACCACATTGAAATTTTTTATGATTTTCTAAACATAAATAGAGAATTAAGAGACCTCGATTTTAAACATAATTTAGAGGAGAAAGGTAAAATAGTTGCCAGAGCCGAAGAACTTGCGCAAGAACCAGATTTAAATCGTGCATTTAGAGAACTTCAAGTTTTACACAAGATTTGGAAAGAAGATTTAGGTCCGGTTGGCAAAGATCATAGAGAAGATATTTGGGATAGATTTAGTGCCGCAACTAAAATTATTCATGAAAGAAGACAAGATTATTTCAAAAATCTTGACAAAATAAAAGAGGAAAATCTAGAGCTTAAAAATGCTATCATTGAGGAAATAAACGGTATTGCAGAAAAGGTATCTACCAACCACGGCACTTTACAGCAACAGATTAAAAAGATTGAAGAACTACGCGAGACATTTTTTAAAGCTGGCCAGGTTCCTCAAAAAGTAAATTCAAAAACTTGGAATTCTTTTAAAGGGGCAGTACGTAAGTTTAACCAAAACAAAAATGCATTTTACAAAAATCTTAAAAAAGACCAACAAGAAAATTTAGATAAAAAAAGAGCCTTATTAGAGGTTGCCATATCGCTTAAAGAAAGTGAGGATTGGGATACTACCACTTCAGAAATGAAGCGTATTCAAGGCGAATGGAAAAAAGTAGGTCATGTTCCTCGAAAATATTCAGATAAGTTATGGAAAGACTTTAAAAATGCTTGTAATCATTATTTCGACAGGTTAAATGCTCTTAAAAATGATGCCTTTAAAGAAGAAGAAGGTAATTACAAACAAAAAGAGGAATGCATTGAACGTCTTAAGAATTTTGAATTGAGTGGTACTCAAGAAAAGGATTTGGCCTCAATCAAAACATTTACTGAAGAATGGAAAACCTATGGAAGAGTTCCTTTCAAAAAGAAAAATATCAATCAAAAATTCGATAAGATAATTGATGCGCTATTCCAAAAAATGGGAGTTAGCAAGCAAGAATCAGAATTGTTGAAATATGGAAACAAAATTCAACAACTAAGTAATGATGATAATCAAGAACGAGCGATACAAAACGAACGTGCTTTCATTAGGAAAAAGATTGACGAGAGTAAGAATGATATTCGACAACTGGAGAATAATTTAGAGTTCTTTTCTAATGCATCTGAAAACAATCCTTTAGTTCAGGACGTAATTAAAAGGGTTAATCAACATAAAGAATCATTAGATGCCTGGAAAGGCAAATTGAAAAAACTTAACATATTAAAGAACAATCTGAATAAAGATGTTGAGGACAGTGAAGATACTGAAGAGACAAAGCCACAAGAATAGCTCCTTTTTTTAAACAAGTTTATTTAACAGAAAACTATTTTTTTTTATAAGAAGCAGATATTTTTATCGTTATATCAAAAGTAAGTACTTTCTTACTTTTGATATAAGTATTTCAGTTACGTAGACTATATGGTAAAGCCAGAAATACCTTTAAATGAATCTCAAAGACTTAAAGCATTAAAGAGCTTTAATATTCTTGACACTTTAAAAGAACAAGAGTACGATGCGATTACTCGCATTGCTGCAGATATTTGTAACACCCCAATGGCATTGGTATCCTTAATCGATGAGGAAAGGCAATGGTTTAAGTCTCATCACGGAATCGATGCTACTGAAACACCTAGAGATTTGGCATTTTGTGCTCATGCAATTAACTCCCCTGATTCCATATTACTAGTTAATGATGCCCATAAAGATGCACGGTTTAAAGACAACCCATTAGTGACAGGAGGCCCACAAGTACAGTTTTATGCCGGTGCTCCTTTAAATACTAAAGATGGAGAATCTATCGGTACTCTTTGTGTCATTGATACTAAACCACGGCTAGAGTTTACAGAAAGACAACAGAGTTGTTTAAAAGATTTAGCCAATCAAGTCATGGCCCAGTTAGAACTTCGAAGACAAAATATTCAACAGAAGATTATCAACGAAGAATTAAGCATAAAAAATAATCAATTAAAACATTTATCTTATAGATTAGCACATGACATGAAAACACCATTATTAGGTATTAGTTCTGTAGTTGGGTTTATAAAGGAAGATTATTCCGATTTTTTTAAGGATACCGAAATTCCAAATTTCTTGGACATCATTAATAATCGAGTAGAATACATGGAGTCATTAATCAATGGAATCATAAATTACAATGCCATAACAAATGCCGATATAGCTTTAATAGATTTTGATATTTCAGAGGAGATAACACGAACTCTCAATAAACAATTATCAGAAACTCCAGTTAATTTACAATTAGAAAATTGTAATCATACAATACATCATTCGCTTAATAGTTTTCATCAAATATTCAGAGATTTATTATCAAATAGTATAAAATTTTCAGACAAACCTACTATTGATATTTCGGTTTCTTTTAGTGAGGATGATGATTATTACAACTTCGATTATGTTGATAACGGACCAGGAATATCTGAAAAATATTGGAATAAAATCTTCGTTTTGTTTGAAAAATTAGGCACAGAAAATGCTACTGATACTGGTATTGGTTTAACCACAATCAAAGTGCTCATAGAAAAATTAGGTGGTATAATTACCATTGAAAAGAGATTGAATCTTAAAACCGGAGTTCATTTCAAATTTACTCTTGCAAAAAACCTTTCTTAATTATTAATTTTGAACATGAAACTCATTTTGCTTATCACTTTAGGTATTATAAGTTCATTATTTCCATTTTCAAGTGTTAAGACTACTATTTCTGTAAATCAAACATATACCGAAAAGGAAGTGGCATTTAATATTCTAAAAACAAAATGCAATTCTTGTCACACAAAAAAGAAAAATAGGATAAAATTTACTTTAGGCAATATGAATAGTTTGGCACCTGAAATAGAGTCACAAGTTTTTATTAAAAAGAAAATGCCAAAGGGAAGAAAAAATCAACTTACACAATTAGAAGAAGACAAATTAAGAAATTGGATTCGGACTTTATAAAACAAAAAAAAAGCCTCTAATTAGTTAGAGGCTTTTTTATATTAGTAGAATTAAAATTACTTCGCTACATTGACAGCTCTTGTTTCACGTATTACCGTAACTTTCACTTGACCCGGATAGGTCATATCAGTTTGTATTTTCTGAGATATTTCAAAAGATAATTGTGATGCTTTTTCATCAGTAACTTTTTCACTCTCTACGATAACCCTAAGTTCTCTACCTGCTTGTATAGCATAAGCCTTTTGAACTCCGCTGAAGCCGAAAGCAACCTCTTCAAGATCTTTTAAACGCTGAATATAAGAATCTAACACTTGTCTTCTTGCTCCAGGTCTAGCACCACTAATAGCATCACAAACCTGAACAATAGGTGCAATTAGTGTTTTCATTTCTATTTCATCGTGGTGTGCACCTATAGCATTACAAACTTCCTCTTTTTCACCAAATTTCTCAGCCCATTGCATTCCTAAGATTGCATGTGGAGTTTCTACTTCATTTTCAGTATTTGGAACTTTTCCAATATCATGTAAAAGACCTGCACGTTTAGCTATCTTAGGATTAAGTCCTAATTCAGCAGCCATAACCCCACAAAGTTTCGCTACCTCTCTTGAGTGTTGCAAAAGATTTTGTCCGTATGATGATCTATACTTCATTCTACCAACTGCACGTATCAATTCTGGGTGTAACCCATGAATACCTAAATCAATAACGGTACGCTTACCTATCTCTACTATTTCCGCTTCAATCTGCTTCTCGGTCTTTTTTACTATTTCCTCAATTCTCGCTGGGTGAATTCTACCATCGGTAACCAATTTATGAAGTGATAATCTAGCTACCTCTCTTCTAACTGAATCAAAACAAGAAAGAATAATAGCTTCTGGAGTATCATCTACAATAATTTCAACACCCGTAGCAGCTTCTAAAGCACGAATATTTCTACCTTCCCTACCAATGATTCTGCCTTTAACATCATCAGATTCAATATTGAAAACAGAAACACAATTTTCTACCGCTTCTTCAGTACCAATTCGTTGAATGGTATTAATAATAATCTTACGTGCCTCTTGATGTGCTGTCAATTTTGATTCTTCTACCGTAGTCTGAATATAGGCCATGGCATCAGATTTTGCTGTTTCTTTCAAACTCTCAACCAACTGATTCTTTGCATCCTCTGCAGATAACCCAGAAATTACTTCTAGTTGTTGAATTTGACTCTTGTGCATCTTATCCAAATCTTCATGGCGTTTTTCGAACAGTTCTCTTTTCTGCTCTACTTCTTTTAATTTACCATCTAATTGCGAGTTCATTTGCTTGTTTCTAGCAAGCTCACTACTCACTTGAGATTCTTTATCTCTAGTGCGCTTTTCAGCTTCATTAATTTTTCTATCCTTACCGTTTATTACTTTCTCATGCTCAGCTTTTAATTCTAAAAACTTTTCCTTTGCTTGTAATATTTTTTCCTTTTTAATGCTCTCCCCTTCCGTATTCGCCTCCTTCAATATGCGTTCGGCATCCTTCTTTGCATTTATTATGGTTTTAGAGGCTTTCCCTTTTTCCAAAAATTTTGCTATTGCAAAACCGATTGCCAGCCCAACTATTGCGGCAATAATTATCATTGTACTATCCATAGTCTAATTATTAATAAAAAAAAAGCCCACATTGGAGAAGTTTTGATCAAACTCCGGTAAACAGGTTTAGGGCTAACAGACTGATCAAGGATCCCTATACGAGTAGGGCTTGCTTTTACAATCTAAACTCACCCTTTTTAAAAAAAATAAATGTTGAGTTTGTCAAAAGGTATTACCAATGTGGGCAGTAACTTGATGTATTTTAAAGAACGTTTTTATTTCAAAGCTAATTTAGAACTCACCAAGTCATCAAGCGCTTGTAAACGCTCTTCAGCTTCCTTGGTACCTTCTGTCTGCTCAATGCCACTCTGTTCAATTTTTGAAGCAAACTGTAAGGCACACATAGCCAATACGTCTTGTTTGTCTCTAACTGCGTAATTCTGCTCAAACTTCTTTGCCAACTGTTCAATATTCTTAGCGGCCTTTCGCAAACCTTCTTCTTGCGCAGGATCAATAGTCAAAGGGTAGACCCTATCTGCAATCGAAAGTTTTATTTTGAGCTTATCTGACATATTATATTAACATTATTCCGACAATTGAGCTATACAATGGTCCAACTCTCGTATTAATGTATTTATTTTAAGCTTAGCTTCTGTTTTATTTGTATTACTGCCAAGCATTGAACTTGCAAGTTTGAGTGAATTATATTTTTCCTCCCACTCAGAAACGGTTTTACTTGCGTTTTCTTGAGAGGATTTAATATGCTGCAATTCCTTTTCCAACTCCAAATTAGCATTGTTTAAAACCTCAAGTTTATGCAACAATTTACTAATTTTATTTTCTAAAGAATCAACGATTTTAATCAACTCGCTCATACATTAAAGTCAATGCGATTTACACAAAGTTAACATAGATTCGATGACTTAGCAATAGTTTTGTGAAATATTCCTAAATCAGGACTACTTAAATTGATAAACGAATATGTTACAGCTGTTTATTATAATTTTAGCGTATGCAACTCAATAGAATTGTTATTGATTAATTATTTTCGCAGTATTGCTATCTACTTATGAGAAAAATATCCCTTGGATTTCTGTTATTAACTTGTTTTACAATCTTTGCTCAAGAGAAGTATCCAAAAGATGCCTTTAGACCTCCTTTGGATATTCCTATAATCTTAGCAGGAACCTTTGGTGAACTTCGCTCAAATCACTTTCACTCTGGTATCGATATTAAAACACAACAACGTGAAGGTATACCGGTAATGTCTATCGGTGATGGTACCATTACCCGAATTAAAGTTTCGTTATGGGGTTATGGTAAGGTATTGTATATAGCACACCCAAACGGCTACACATCAGTATACGGCCATCTTCAAAAATTCTCTCCTTCCATAGAGGCATACATTAAGAAATTACAATATGATAAAAAATCATTTGAGGTCGAAGTTTTCCCTGACTATGGAGAAATAAAGGTCGAAAAAGGTGAGCTTATCGCCTATAGTGGAAATACTGGTGGATCTGCAGGACCTCATTTACATTTTGAAATTAGAAGTAGTATATCAGAGAAACCGACTAATCCTTTATTATATGGCATTGATGTGGCCGATGCCACCAACCCAATATTAGAAAAGCTTTTTGTTTATCCATTGACAGACAAATCTCATGTAAACGGTAATTACGAAAGAACACAGGTAAATTTCAGCAAACAAAGTGACGGAACATATTTATCTGATAAGGTTACAGCTCTTGGTAATTTAGGAATAGGTTTTATAGGTTTTGACCGTTTAGACATGGCGGCGAATAAAAATGGTGTTTATTCGGTAGAACTTAGTGTTAATGGAAAAATATATTCCCTTTATGATTTTGAATCTTTCTCTTTCGGAGAAACTAGATATATAAATACGCTTGTTGATTATGATTATCTAGGTAGAAATAGACAACGAATACAAAAAAGCTTTAAATCGGCCGGTAACAATTTAGGTATCTATAAAGAATTATATAATAATGGGAAAATTGACATTAATGAGGGGTTAAGTTATACTGCTAAATTATTAATAAAGGATTTTGCTGGCAACAAAATAGAACTCAACATTCCAATTGAAGGAGTTAAAAACAATGAAGTTCGTAGTAGAGAAAATGAATCAACAGAAAATTACGTAATTGCCAACAAACCAAATAATTTTGATTTGGGTGGTGCAAAAGTATATTTCCCTACCAATACTTTTTATGAAGATTTTTACATCGATTTAAAAAAAGGAAAGGATACTGTTACCATTCATAATAATACAGTACCTGCTCACAGAAATTTCACAATCACCTTTGACGCTTCAAAATACCCGAAGGAAATTCAAAAACAGTTGTTTATTGGTAGATTAGACTATAAACTACAACCTAATTACACTAATACTTATAGGCGTGGTGATGTATTTACCACACGTACCAGAAATTTAGGAACGTACACAATAGCAAGAGATTCGATTGCCCCAACCATTCGAACCAAAAACTTTAAAGAAAAGCAATGGTTAAACAATTACAAATATTTAAGTATACAAATAGCAGATGATTTAAGCGGTGTTGACACCTATTCTGCAACTTTAAATGGGGAATGGATTCTAATGGAATACGAACCTAAACGAAGAACTTTAACTTACAATTTCGATGACAAGATAGCCGATCAGACGCAATGTGTTCTTAAAGTTACCGTTACTGATAATGTAGGTAATGTGAATACCCTTACGACATCTTTTTATAGAAAATAGTATAATTGAAACACTATAGCATTCTTGTCCTTTTCATAGTACTGTGCACTGCTATAGGTTTTGCTCAAAGTGCTACTATTACGGGTATTGTTTTAGATGAAAACAATCAACCTTTGGCTGATGTCAACATTTCTACTGATGGCCTTGGCACTATTACCTCCGCTGATGGATTCTATGCACTAGTAATTACTGCAGATAAAGAAAATACCATTACATTCTCTCATATTGCTCACAAAGATGTAATCTTGAAAAACTTACTTCTAACCACCAATGAAACCTTTGAATTCAACCCTGTTCTAAAAACAGATGTAATTCAAATCGATGGAGTCACTGTTTCTGCTAATGGTGAAAGAACATTAGAACATATTTTAAACGTTACCCCTGAAACTATTAGAAAAATACCCGGCGCGAATTCTGGAGTAGAAACTATTTTGAAATTACTACCAGGTGTTTCATCGAACAATGAACTAAGTACACAGTATGCTGTTAGAGGTGGTAATTATGATGAAAACCTTGTTTATGTAAATGAGATAGAAGTTTATAGGCCATTTTTAATACGCTCAGCACAGCAAGAAGGTCTAAGTTTTGTTAATAGTGATTTAGTTAAAGATGTAAAATTTTCGGCAGGAGGTTTTCAAGCAAAATACGGAGATAAATTGGCTTCTGTTTTAGATATTAAATACAAGACTCCTACTCTATTTTCACTTCGTGCAGACCTAAGTTTTGTGGGGGCAAGCGCCAGTCTAGAGACCGTATCAAAAAACAAAAAACTTAGTAGCGTATCTGGTATTCGGTATCGAAACAATTCGTTACTAGTAAATAGTCAACAAACACAGAGTAATTTCACTCCATCTTTTACGGATGTCCAAAGCTATTTAACCTATCATTTCTCACCTAAATTTCAGTTAAATTTTTTAGGTAATATTGCTGTAAATGATTACACCAATGAACCTTTAAACAGACAGACCAATTTTGGGACATTAGACAACCCTCAAGCATTGGTAGTCTATTATCAAGGGCAAGAAAACAACAAGTATACTACAGCATTGGGTGCATTAAAGGGAAGTTATTTTTTAAATGAAAACACTACCCTGAAGCTGATATCATCAATTTATCATACTACCGAAGAAGAGTATTCAGATGTAATTGCTTCGTACGAACTTGGTGAAATTGACAGTAATTTTGGTAGTAATACGGCTGGTGAAGTTCTAACTTCACGAGGCATAGGCTCTCAATTTAATCGTACGCGAAATGATTTAGATGCACTTATCTTCAACGTTGAACATAAAGGCTCTCATACAATGAATAGTTCCGTTCTGGAATGGGGCGCGAAATATACACATGAAGATATTCGTGATCAATTAAGAGAGTCTGAATTTATTGATTCCGCCGGGTTTTCCATTCGACCACCAAGAGCCGAATTCATTAACAACCAGCCATCAAATCCTTTTAACGCTCCTTTGGTAGCCTATAATGGTATAAATGCATTGAATTTTGTGAAGACCAATCGTTTTTCTGGTTATGTACAAATAGGCACTCAAAAAACATGGAACGATGCAGATATCTATTATAATTTAGGTATTCGCTCACATCATTGGACAGTTAGTGGTACCGATATGGCAAAAATTTCACAAACAGTAATGAGTCCAAGAGCTCAATTTGCTATTAAACCAAATTGGGATAAGGATATGTTATTTCGTTTATCGGCCGGACTTTATCACCAACCTCCTTTTTATAGAGAACTGAGAGATAGCTCAGGAACAATACAGCCTAATGTAAAAGCACAGAAGGCCTTTCATTTAGTAGCTGGTAATGAATATAGCTTTCTACTATGGGAACGACCTTTCACATTAATAAGCGAAGCTTATTATAAAAAATTAGAAAATGTAAATCCGTATACTTTAGAAGATGTGCGAATTCGATATTCTGCGAATAATGATACGGGGGCCTATGTATATGGAGCCGAAGTAAGAATGAACGGAGCTTTTGTACCAGGCACGGAATCATGGATAAGTATTGGATACTTAAAAACTGAAGAAAACAGAAGTAACCTAGGGTATATACCTAGGCCTACTGATCAGCGGTTAAAATTGGGGATTCTTTTTCAAGATTATATTCCCACAATACCTGATTTAAAAATGTATTTGAATCTCGTATATCAAACTGGGGTACCTGGTGGTTCTCCAAGTTATGCAGATCCTTATATTTTTCAGAATAGATTAAGAGATTATAAACGTGCAGATTTAGGAATTTCCTATATTTTTGCAAGTAAGGATAAACAATATCCAAAGACACACTGGCTTCATACTTTTAAAGATTTGAGTTTTGGTTTTGAAATTTTCAATTTATTCAATAATCAAAATTCAATCACAAATACTTGGGTGAGAGACGCAGACAGTAAAAATGAATATGCTGTTCCGAATTATTTAACCTCTAGAGTATTAAATTTAAGATTAGGAATACGCCTTTAAAAAAATCAAATGAAAAGAATACTTTTTCTTCTAATAATACTTTCTTCCTTTGCTTTAATGGCTCAAAAGAATATTTATGAAAGTCCTAATTTTGACAACTTAAGCTCAGACCATAACGTTTTGGCTATTATTCCTTTTCTCACCAATTTAGACCTTAATGAGATAGTATCTAAATCTGAGCAAAAAAGATTGGAACAGAATGAAGGTTATGCTGTACAAAACGCATTAGAAACTTATTTTTCTAAACGTAGTAAAAAGAAAAAACTACCCGTACAATTTCAAAACGTTGAGAATACAACAGCAATACTCGCACAGAATAATATTAGCTATGAGAACATTGATGTCTACACTACGAAAGAATTGAGTGAAATATTAGGCGTTGATGGTATTATTAGCGGCACCTTAGATTTAAATATTCTTTTATCAAATGGGGTTCCTACAGAATTTAGTTTTACCGATTATATTTCAGGCGGTGCAGATTATGGCCGTATAGGAATAAAGATAAGTGATGGTAATTCTGGCAAATTACTTTGGAAATACGAAAAGCAAATCAATAAAAAAAGCGGCAAAAACACAACTGACCTTATTGACCGTATGATGAAATTAGCAATACGTAAATTCCCTTATGAAAGAGAACGTAAACGTGATCGAAATAAAGACTAGTTAAGCTTGTATTATATCTTTTAGAACTCCAATAGTATAATCAATATCTTCTTTGGTATTGTATGTAGAGAATGAAAACCTGACTGAAGGTTTTTTCATATCTTCTTCTGATAAAATTTCGGTTAACACATGAGATCCCGCATCGCTTCCAGATTGGCAAGCACTCCCCTTAGAACAAGCAATACCTTTTATATCTAAATTGAACAGAAGCATCATCGCTTTATCTTCAGTAATAGGCAAGCACACATTAACTAGCGTGTAGGTACTCTTATCCATATCTCCTGAATGACCGTTGAACTTTGCTTCAGGAATTTCTATGTTTACTTTCTCTATAAAGTAAGCTTTGAGTTCTTCAACATACTTCTTTTCTTTATCTAAGTTTTCATAAGCATGAATAAAGGCTTCTTCTAAACCGACAATATTGTGAAAAGATTCTGTACCTGCTCTAAGACCTCGTTCTTGAGAACCACCAGAAATCATACAACTCAATCCAGAATTTTTACGAATAAAAGCAAAACCTATACCTTTTGGTCCGTGAAATTTATGTGCAGCAGCAGCTAAAAAATCAATAGGAAATGCCTTCACATCCCAATTATAATGACCTAAAGATTGAACAGTATCAGAATGTACTAATGCGTCGTATTTTTTTGACAGACGGGTAATTGCTTCTAAATCTATTTTATTTCCAATTTCATTATTCACATGCATTAAACTCACCAACTTCTTTGAATCATCTTTTTGTAACAAAGCTTCTAAATGAGCCATATCAGGATTGCCAAAGGTATCTAGATTCACAAATAACAATTGAATTAAACCTTTTTGTTCTAATTCTTCAACGGTATGTAAAACAGCGTGGTGTTCAATTTTTGAAGTAATAATTGTTTTTACATCTAAATCACGCACGGCACATCTAATAATCATATTATCGGCCTCAGTACCACCAGAAGTAAATATTATCTCAGAAGGTTGCGCATTTATATATTTAGCAATAGTTTTTCGAGCACTCTCAATAGCAGTTTTTGCCGTTCTACCAAAACTATGCGTAGAGGAAGGGTTACCATAAGTTCCCAAAGCTTCCTGTATTTTGGCAATTACATTAGGATGAACTTGTGTAGTGGCTGCGTTATCTAAATAGACATGTTTCATATATGCGTACTCTTATATAAATAAAGGACAAAAATAGTTAATTAACCCATAAATGACGATGATGCGACAGACGGATTTCCAAATTTTAAATTAAATTTGAATTATGAAAAAATACCTCTTAATTGGTTGTTCTCTTTTAATTTTTGGATGTAATGACGGTGATTTACAAATAGAAACCGTTGATTTCGATAGTATCGATACGGTACAGAACTGCGATACGGTGTCAACTACAACTTCTAATGTATTGTTTAAAATAAATGGAGATGAAGCATTAATTGTAACACTACCAAGTGGACTTTTACAAAATACGGTCACTACAACTGACTTAGAAAGCGCAGTACCAGGTAGTTCTCAAGTTAGTTATAGAATATTTTCTGATAATGTCACCAGCGCGTATTTCTGTGATTCTCCACCCCCACTAACACCAACCGTTAAGGAAGAAATTGAAGCTGAAGGAGGTAGTATATTTATAACTACAACAACTGAGGATAGTGTTACTTTTACTCATACCATTCGCCTAAGCGGTATTACATTTTTAAATGAAAACGGAAGTAGAATTACTGATTTACAAGTAAGCGAATTTGGAACCGTTACTACCGGAGGTTAATTTTAAGAATTTTGATAGATATAGACCTCTGTTGCGCCAAGCCCATATTTTTGATAGTCGGCATCATAAAATTTAACGTTATCATATTTTCTAAGCATATAACCAAGTTCTTCTTTTAGCACCCCCTCACCTACCCCGTGTATAAAAACAACTTTTTGTATACGTTTACTAATGGCAAAATCTAATTGTCGTTTGGCGGTATCTAATTGAAGATTCAACATTTCAAATTTCCCAACTTGCTTAGGGTTTTTCATTAATTGATTAATATGAAGATCTACCTCCATTTTAGGCGCATTTCGTTCTTTTACCTTAAGAACTGTAGACTTTCTAGGCTTGGGTAGCGCCTTTTCTTTTTTTATTTGAGCAATTTCTGAATTCGATACGCGAATCTCATTTGAGATACACACCAATTCATTGGCCAGGAAATCTAAAGAAAAACCATCATTACAAAGTATAGTAATTTTTTCTCCTTTAATTGATTCTACAACGCCTTTTATAACGTCGTCAATAGTTTCTACGGTATCGCCTATCTGAAATTGAGACATGTTTTTATTTTATATGCTCAAAAATAATGGTAATTTTCCGACTTATAATTCAAATTAAGAATGCGATTTAAAGCGTTGGTTATTTTTTTAGGATTGGACAATTACATGTTGCCCTGTTTTACAAAACAAATAATTGGAGTAGACTGCCCTGGCTGTGGTCTGCAACGCTCAGCGTTATTTTTACTAAATGGTGATTTTTGGGCTGCTTTTCAAATGTATCCAGCTATTTATCCTATGTTATTGTTATTTGCCTTTTTAGGTTTCAATAAGTTATCCCCCATAAAACATTCTAATACGATTACAATTACACTTATGATTATCACCGTAAGTTTTATATTGACCAATTACATTTTAAAATTTATCTAACTAAACCTTTAAATTATGGAACAACAAAAATTACCCAATGTTACTTTAGCGCTCGTACTTTCTATTTTAGGATTTGTATGCTGTTGTATTGGTGGATTACCAGGAATTATACTAGGCGGAATTTCTTTATTCTTATTAACAAAGGATGAGCAAAAATACAAGCTGAATCCAGAAGATTATTCAAACTACAGCACTTTAAAAACAAGTAAAATTTTAGCTATCGTGGTTTTAGTTTTAGGAGTTCTTTATTTAGCTTATTCAATCTATGGTATTATGAGCATAGGTGGCTGGGAGGCTTATATGGAGCAAGTACAAATAATGACTGAACAATATTCACAATAATTTGAATGGACAATTCTGTAGAATACAAATCGATACCAGGTGCTAGTAATGCCCTTACTTTTGGCATATTATCTATTGTTCTAACCTTATTCTGTTGCGGCCCATTCGGCGCTATATTCAGTTTTATAGGTTTAAGCAATGCTAATAAAGCTAAGAAGTACCATGAAGCAAACCCTGGTAATTATAGAGGGTATGAAAATGTAAATACCGGTAAGGTTTTATCTTATATTGGGCTTGCATTAGCTGTCATTCTATTAATATTTACAATCATTTATTTTGGATTGATTATTGCCTTTTTTGCAGCTGCAGATTTTCAATAATTAAATTTTAATCAAAAAAAATCCCCGATTGATATCGGGGATTTTTTTATTTCTATTTCTTAAAATCTTTCAGTGTTTTTATAATTATAGAAACACAATCTAAAAGTTCCTCTTCTGTCATTACCAAAGGCGGTGCAAAGCGAATAATATTACCGTGCGTCGGTTTAGCTAGCAATCCATTTTCCTTTAACGCCATACAAATATCCCACGCTGTAGTACTTTCTTCTGTATCATTAATAAGAATAGCATTTAAAAGACCTTTACCACGAACACTATGTACTAAATCAGATGTTGGTATAAACTTATTTAATTCGTCTCTAAAAAGTTCACCTAAAACAAACGCATTCTCTGCAAGCTTCTCATCTTTAACTACCTCTAAAGCTGCCATACCTACAGCTGCGGCTATTGGGTTTCCGCCAAATGTACTACCGTGATTACCAGGTCGAATAACATTCATTATAGTATCATTCGCTAAAACTGCAGAAACAGGGTATGCACCACCAGAAAGGGCCTTTCCTAAAATTAAAATATCAGGCTTTGTTTCAGGTGTTCCGCTACAATGTTTATCAGAACATGAGCAATTACCACAAGTTGCAAGTAATCGACCAGTTCTAGCGATACCAGTTTGAACTTCATCAGCTATAAAAAGTACATTATACTTTTCACATAATGCCTTAGCACTACTTAAATACCCTGGTGAAGGAACATAAACTCCTGCTTCACCTTGTATTGGTTCAACCAGAAATCCTGCAACATTAGAATTAGATTTCAACACCTCTTCTAAAGCGTCAAGATTGTCATATTCGATTTTAATAAATCCGTCTGTATAAGGTCCGAAATTTTTACGTGCTACCGGGTCATTAGAAAATGAAATGATGGTTGTGGTACGCCCGTGAAAATTATTTTCACAAACAACGATTTCAGCCTCATTCTCTGCAATTCCTTTCTTTTCATAGGCCCATTTCCTGCAAATCTTCAATGCTGTTTCAACAGCTTCTGCACCTGTATTCATTGGCAAGAGTTTGTCGAAATGAAAAGTTTCAGTAGCATACTTTTCATATTTACCTAACATATCATTATAAAATGCCCTGGAGGTCAATGATAATGTTTTGGCTTGTTCCGTCATAGCATTCACTATTTTAGGATGACAATGACCTTGATTTACTGCTGAATATGCAGAAAGAAAATCATAATACTTTTTCCCTTCCACATCCCAAACAAAAACACCTTCTCCTTTACTTAAAACTACTGGTAAAGGGTGGTAATTGTGGGCTCCGTGTTTCTCTTCTAATGCAATAGCATCTTTAGAACTGATGTTTTCTAAAATTGACATGATAAAAATTACTTTAAATAAAACTTTAGCAATTCCTTCTATACCTTTTTCCTTTCGAAGAGTCGAAAATTCAGCGTGGGAGAGAAATCATCCTTGTAGAAATACAAACTTAACAATTATTTTTCGCATCCCATATATAAACTCTACAAACCTACTTAACTAATACAAAAGTGACTTCCTCTAAAAAATGGTGTCCTAATTAATACACCAACCTTTATTTAAATACATATATATGAACTATTTAGAAAATATTATGAACAGCCTTACCAACTCGGTCGGAGATTTTTTACCAAGCACAATAGGCGCAATCCTTATCCTTATAATAGGATGGTTTGTTGCTGGTTTTATCAAAAGACTAATTACCAAGTTTATAAAACGCACCAAAATAGACGATAAAATGGGCACAGGCAAGGTTGAGTTTTCTTCCCTTATCGGAAAACTTATCTACTTTTTTATTATGATTTTTGTTTTCATGCTTGCCTTAGAAAAGTTAGGTATGACAAGTGTTTTAGATCCTGTTAAAAACTTGCTTAACGGTTTCACCAATTACATTCCTAATATTGTAGGTGCTGGCTTAGTAGGCTATATAGGTTATATGCTAGCAACTATAGTTTCAGAACTCGTAGGTCTTTCAGGCGATACCATTCAAAGCTTGGTACCAAAACTAAAACTGCCTGAGAATATTGATTTGGTCAATATTCTTAAAAAAATTGTTTTCATATTTATTTTCATTCCTCTACTGATTACAGCTCTCAACATTCTGAACATGGATGCCATTTCTGTACCGGCAACCCATATGCTAGAACAATTCTTTAATGCTATTCCAAAAATTCTAGTAGCAGTTATTATAATTATAATTTTTGTGGTTGGAGGTAAGTTTGTTGCAGGTTTACTAATAGATTTGTTAGAGAGCCTTAAATTAGATGGTATTGTTAAAAAAATGAATCTTGGAGGGATTTCTTCAAACACAAACCTTCCTAAATTGATTGGTAATATCGCATTTTTCTTTATTGTACTCTTCGGAATTACAACTGCTTTAGAAAAGTTAGAGTTTGCGAAACTTACTGAAGTATTAGACACCTTAGTAGGTGTATCAGGAAATATACTATTTGGTTTGATTATTTTGATTATTGGTAATTGGATAGCTTCAATTGCTCACAAGGCAATGGCTAAGGACCAGAACAATCTGTTTGTTGCTTCAATTATTAGAATGTGTATTTTGGCAATTTTCTTAGCAATGGGACTTAAAACAATGGGTATTGGCGATGATATTATTAACATGGCTTTTGGTATAACATTGGGTACCTTAGCAGTTACCATTGCCCTTTCTTTTGGACTTGGAGGAAGACAGGCTGCAGGAAAACAAATGGAGCGTATTTTAAATAAATTCAACAATAACAAGGAATAATTTCACCCAATTATCAAAATATTTAATGAGCAAGAAAACCTTATAATGAGGTTTTCCTGCTTTTTTTCAATCAGCACTTTCTTCTATATAAATTTGGAGATTATAAATACCATTTTTAACTATTTTTAATAAATCCGATTGGATGGATTGTTATAATAAATGCAATGGGATGCTTACTTTTGCGCTATGCGAAAAAAGACAAAGCGACAGGTTTTTGAAAATGTAACGGTGTTAGATGCTGCGGCCAAAGGTAAAACTATTGGAAAAGCCCCTGATGGAAGAGTAATCTTTTTAACCAATACAGTACCTGGTGATATAGTTGATGTTCAGACTACAAAGAAACGTAAAGCTTATTTTGAAGGAATAGCCACTACTTTTCATTCCCTTTCAGATAAAAGAGTCGACCCGGTATGTCAACATTTCGGTGTTTGCGGTGGTTGCAAATGGCAAGATATGGGTTATGAGCACCAGTTATTCTACAAACAAAAAGAAGTTGAGAATAATTTAAAAAGAATAGGTCATTTAGAATTACCAGAGTTAACGCCCATTCTTGGATCTAAAAAACAATATTTCTATCGTAATAAAATGGAGTTTTCATTTTCAGATAGTCGTTGGTTGACCCTTGATGAGATACAATCTGATAATCAAATTACAGATAAAAATGCCTTAGGATTTCACATACCTGGTATGTGGGATAAAATATTGGATATTAAAAAATGTCATCTTCAAGAAGACCCATCAAATGCCATTAGGTTAGAAACAAAAAGGTTCGCAGTTGATAATGGTTTAACTTTTTTTAATCCAAGAAATCAATATGGTATGTTGCGTACCTTAATGATTCGCACCACTTCAACAGGTGAGATTATGGTTTTGGTACAATTCTTTGAAAATGATAAAGAGAAAAGAGAGTTACTTTTAAATCATCTTTCTGAAACTTTTCCTGAAATTACCTCCTTGTTATATGTTATCAATCCGAAATCAAATGATACTATTTATGATCAAGAAATAATTTGTTTCGCTGGTAGAGATCATATTTTTGAAGAGATGGAAGGGCTTAAATTTAAAATTAATGCTAAATCATTCTATCAGACAAATTCAGAACAAGCTTATGAATTGTATAAAATAACAAGGGATTTTGCTGATTTAAAAGGAGATGAACTTGTTTATGACCTTTATACAGGTACAGGTACTATTGCGCAATTTGTTTCTAAAAAGGCTAAAAAAGTAGTAGGTATTGAATCGGTTCCTGAAGCAATATTAGACGCAAAGTCAAATGCGGTACGTAATGATATCGACAACGTAGATTTCTTTGTCGGAGATATGAAAAATGTCTTCAATGAGCAATTTATTGCCCAAAATGGTGTGCCAGATGTAATTATAACGGACCCACCTCGTGACGGTATGCATAAAGATGTAGTACAGCAAATACTAAACATTGCTCCTAAAAAAGTAGTTTATGTTAGTTGTAACAGTGCAACACAAGCTAGAGATTTAGAATTGATGAAAGATATGTACATCATAACGAAAGTGCAGCCTGTAGATATGTTTCCGCAAACCCACCACGTTGAAAATGTTGTACTTTTAGAAAAGAAAGTTTAATATGAGAAGTTTTCGAATTGGCATCTTAGTATTCATAGGCATCCTATCTGTAGCATCTTGTGAGAAAGATGATATTTGTGTAGAAGGTGATACACCTTTGTTAGTTATAGAATTTTACAATATCTCAGACACATCGGCATTAAAAACCGTTCCTACGCTAAGAGTGGTAGGCGTTGGTAAAACTGTAACGGTCAATACTGTTGCTGATAGAACAGCGTTGAGTACAATTTCAATTCCATTAAAAACAGATGCAGACGCTACTAGTTTTATAATTATTTCAGGTTCTGCTTCTGCAGAGGATGGTTCAGAAACCGGGAATATAGATACGATTAATTTCTCTTATCAAAGACTTGAAGATTTTTTATCTCGTGGATGCGGTTTTGTTGTTAACTACGATAATTTACAAGCTAGTTTATCAACAGACACGGATAATTGGATTAAAGATATAGAAATAATACGATCACAAGTCACCAACTCAGATTCTACACATGTCAAGATTTTTCATTAATCTTTATTTTTCATTTTTCTTGTGCTTTGCTTTTAGCCAAAGCAAACCAATTGACCTAAACGCAAAAGACACCATAGTATACAAACAATCGTATGGTATTAGTTTAGGAATAGATTTAAGCCGTATCATCACATCTTCTTTAGATGATAATTATAAGGGATTTGAAATCGTTGCAGATTATAGGTTAAAGCCAAATTTATATATCGCAGCAGAACTAGGAAACGAAGAAAAAACAAGACAAGAAGATCTTTACAATTTCACCACATCTGGTAGCTATTTAAAAGTAGGTGTAAACAAAAATAACTATGCCAATTGGTACGGTGAGCATAATTTAATTTATTTAGGCGGGCGATTGGCTTTCAGTAAATTTGAAAATACGTTAAATAATTATCAGTACTTCGATACAAATCGCTATTGGAGTGAAGAAGGTTTTGCTAGTGGCTCTGATATACCCGAAAAATTCTCGGGGCTTTCAGCTACTTGGTTAGAAGCCGTTTTTGGCACTAAAGTTGAGTTGTTCTCGAACGTTTATGTAGGCGCAAGTATAAGACTAGGACTTATCATTTCTCAAAAAGAAGATGAACGGTTTCCTAATTTATGGATACCAGGATTTAATAAAGTAACCTACGACAGTAATTTTGGAGTCGGTTATAATTATAGTATTTCTTATTTTTTACCACTTTACAAAAAGAAAAACAAAGTAGAAAATAAAATTGAACAATCGAAAAAAGAAACAGAAGAATTATAGTTCTTTAAATCCTTTCATAAAAATCCATTTCATTACAATTTTATCTACACCTTCCTTTTTGACAACTGCAAATTTAGGAGCCAAGAAAGATGCTGCTATCGCAGCTATTAAAGACATGTAAAAAGATTCTAACTGAAGAATTAGATTTAAACCAAAACGAAAAATAATAAAAAGAATAGCAAATCCTAAAAAGTTATAGACGAGTACTTTAAACTTTGGTTTCATTTTTCGTCGTTATTTTGGTACTTAGCTTTTTTACTACCCTCATACATTTCATATTTAACCAACCGAGATTCCAAGTGACTATTAAATACTTTAATTTTGCGAGAAGGTCGAAGACCTACAAACTTTAATGCCGGTAGATTACTGGTAATAAACCAAGCATTTGTGCCCGGATAACCCTGTTTTAAGGTGTCACCAATGGCACTATAAAAATTTTCCATATCTATATCTAATCTCTCTCCATAAGGAGGATTAAAACACATATGCAAAGGTCCTTCAGTTTCCTTTTCGGTTTTGAAAAAATCTTTTCTTTCAACCGTAATATAATCTGTGAGGTTGGCATTCTCAATATTGTCTAAAGCTTTTCTAACCGCTGAGGGTGCTTTATCGTATCCAATTATTTTATGATGAAACTCTCTTGTTTTCTTAAGGCTAGAATCAATAATTTTTTCAAATAACTCGGCATCAAAATCAGACCATTTCTCAAAGGCAAATCCTTTCCTATTTATATTGGCTGGTATATTACATGCAATCATAGCTGCTTCTGTTAACATAGTACCACTACCACACATAGGATCAAGAAAATCACTTTGACCATCCCATCCACTCATTAACAGCAAACCTGAAGCAAGAACTTCATTTATAGGTGCAATATTCGTTGCTGTACGATATCCTCTACGATGCAAAGAATTTCCAGAACTGTCTAATGAGATATTACAATCATTATTATGAATATGAATGTTAATTCGTAAATCTGGGTCTTTAATATCCACATCTGGTCGAGTGCCATCTGTATCTCTAAACTTATCTACAATAGCATCTTTAGATTTTTGTGAGACATATAATGAATGAGTAAACTCCTCAGAATTCACAGTAGTATCTATTGCAAATGTTTCACTAACAGAAAGGTATTCTGTCCAATCCATTGCATAAATTTTTTTATACAAATCATGTTCATCTCTAACTGAAAAAGAATGAATAGGTTTTATTATTTTAATTGCTGTTCTTAGGCAGAGATTAGCTTTATACATAAACCCTAAATCTCCTTCAAAAGAAACGTTACGAACACCTTCTACAACATTGCTAGCACCAAGATTTCTAAGTTCTTTTGAAAGTAGTTCTTCAAAACCAAATAGGGTCTTAGCGACCATTTTAAAATTATTACTCATATCCATTTTTTCTCGTACCGCAAAAATACGCTAATTTTGACGCTAGATTAATTTAAGACCTATTTCCTTTTAATAAAGCCTAACCAGCATCAACATGATTTATATTTTACCTGTTCTGGGAGTGCTCCTAAGTTTTCTTTTTGTAGTAATCACCAAACCTCAAAAAAATGAATATTTTAAACTTCTATTAGCATTTAGCGGAGCATTCTTATTAGCACTAACTATTTTTGAATTATTACCCGAAGTATATACCCATACTGACCCTAAAACAATTGGTATCTTCATAATAATGGGTATTTTGTTTCAAATATTTCTTGAGTTCTTTTCAAGAGGCGCAGAACATGGGCATGTACATATTTCCAAAGAAAGTACAAGTTTTCCATGGCTACTATTTATTAGTCTTTGTATCCATTCATTATTAGAAGGCTTACCAATAGGCACCAACGACACTATTATTTATGGTATATTAATTCATAAAATCCCTATAGCTATAATTCTGAGCATCTTTCTACTAGGTTCCAACATAAAACCAATATATGCAGGTCTATTCATGATTCTTTTTTCCATTATGACCCCTATAGGAACCTATTTAGCACACACTATAGAAATATTATCGATTTATGCCGATTATCTAAACGCATTAGTAATTGGAGTGTTCTTACATATTTCTACTGTGATTTTATTTGAGAGCTCTGAAGGACATAAGTTTAATCTAAGAAAACTTTTAGTCATTATTTTTGGAATTATCATAGCCTACTTTTTATAAATGTACAGTAAAGAAGATTCAAGAAAACTACGTGAAGAATTTTGGATTGCCTTCGGAAAATCATTCCCGACCAAATGGATATTATATAAAACGAAGATAAAAGGTTTATCCTTTAAATTTCATTTCGACTTAAAAATGGCAATAGTTTCCATAGATGTCGATACCGAATTCGAACAACGAATAAAAATTTGGGATAAACTTGTTGCATTAAAATCAATTATAAAAGACGAATATCTTCCAGAAGCGGTTTATGAGGATTTCTTTGTTCTAGAAAACCAAAAAGATATTTCGAGGATTTATGTTGAATTAAAAGATGTATCTATCCACAACAAAAACAGCTGGAGAGATACAATGGAGTTTTTAAATAAATCGATGTTACAAATTGAAAAATTCTTTGACGAGTATAAAGAGATTATTGAATCTTAGAATTACATTGGCTGATAAGATTTACACAATAGTTACTACTAAGATCAAATTACATCCACGTAAATAAAAAACCAATGACTTATAGCGCCTGCTAACACAAATAAGTGCCATATAAAATGATTATAAGGAATCTTTCGAATAGCATAAAAAATAATACCGATGGTATAGAATGCCCCACCAAGCATCAGAAGTTGAATACCTAATTCAGTTGTCTTATTTAACAGATTTTGAAAATCCAATATAATTAACCATCCCATTACCAAATATAACAGCAACGATAAGATTTCATATTTACCAGTGAAAAATAATTTTAATATCGTACCAAATAAAGCAATACCCCAAACTGTATATAGAATTAACCAACCATTCCCGTCTACTAATGTAATTAAAGCTACAGGGGTATATGTACCTGCAATTAGGTAATAGATATTGATATGGTCTAGAATTCTAAGCCTTTGTTTCCAAACTTCATTTCTAGCACCATGATATATAGTGGACACCGCAAGCATACTAATCAAAGTAACACTATAAATTATAATGCCTAATAAAGAATAAAATGATTGGCTAGAGTTAAAATATACTAAAACAAAAGCTCCTATAATTGCTAAAAAAGTTCCAACTCCATGCGAAACTACATTAAGATACTCCTCATCACCAAACCGCGGTAAATACCTCATTTATTATCAGACTTTCTAATTACTATATCACTTATAAAGATACAAACACTAGTATCATCTATATCCTAAATTTAAATTTTGGGCATAAAAAAAGTCCCTTACATTTCTGTAAGGGACTTTCGAAAA
>TARA_R110001583_G_scaffold7158_1_pt1 | contig 64672 bp, 52 predicted proteins | sample TARA_R110001583 | Tara Oceans TARA_R110001583 (sample SAMEA4398432) | marine metagenome | biome: Polar Biome; feature: [MES] marine water layer (ENVO:01000295) within the mesopelagic zone...; material: water (ENVO:00002006), including particulate matter (ENVO:01000060) such as...... | reverse complement strand
AGAAGCCCCTGAAACCAAATAATAATGGATGTCCTAGTTATTTTTTTTCATTACCCTCTGCTCTGTTGTGAGGCTGGTTTAAGCTCATTATTGCCGTTGAACTTCCATCTATTGATGTTAACTTTGAGTCTAAAGCCACCGTTTTAGATTAAAAACTCACATCCATTTACAACTGAAATATACCTAACATTTGTGCATGGAGTTAAGTCTCAAATCCCCAAAGCGGACATTGGAATCATTCAAGACTTACTTGAATTTAGAGTATTAAGTCTATCTCGCTTCCGCCCCCATTGCGAGTTAGAAGTATGATGTTTATGCCAGCTAGTATGATTGAAAAGTATACCTTCAGAACTGAGAAACTTCATGTCTACTGTGCATGGAGAAGCCATTTGATGTTGCAATTTATATATAGCTTTTAATGGTTTTGAAAAGACTCATGATGACTGGAGCAAAGTATCGAGGCTGCATGTACATTAGTGTATTTTACGATTCAACCCACTTATTTTAAAATTCTATGATTTAATTATTGTTTTTATTAATTTCATTTAAAACTTGTTTCACAAATAACTTAAATACACTAAATGCGTCTTGCCACGTTACTATAATATCGCCATAAACCATCGGCACAACATATTGATTAAAACGCTCTTCATATATCTTATTTTCCTCCAACATTTGCAAGCCAAACATTAGCTCACCAACAGGGTTTTCAACAAATTCTTCATGCTGATTTCCATATCGGGCAACATCTTCAGCTATTACTTTAGCAACCAGTGGAACTACTATTTCAATATCCGCGTGATTAGCTTGTTGAATGTAATAGGTATCATAAATATGGCGGATTAATGCAGGATCATCATCCCTTTGACTATCGCGTGTGAAGCTAGCGGTTCTTCTAAGCATTGAAACTAGCTTTTCAGCTTGCGTACTAATAATGCTAGTAAAGTCCATTGTTTTGACTTCTGGTGCTTCTTGCATTACTTCATTAGTTAATGAAGAAATCTCTCGTTGATTTACTTCGTCATATAGTAAAGTTTCTATGAGCTCTAATTTAATAAAGGGCCTTAAACATGGAACGATTGAATGAGCTTGAGGATAGCGAATGTCGAACTGCTGGTATCGGTACTCATCAAAAATGATGGGTTTACTTTCAATGGTGAATACATCCTTCGAATGTATTGTATCTAAAACTTGGTGATGCAGCTCTCTTCTTGCTTTTCTCTTTTGAGTTTTTGATACTTCAGCTAAAAGATTTTTAGGGATGATTTTAATATCAACATCTTCTGACATTCTGTGAGTTTTAATGCCTGACTTAGCTAATGCTGTACCGCCAGAAAATACCAATGAATGTGTATCTGATGATAACTCTGACAGTAGCTTTAATAACGCAACAACATAGTAATCTTTTTCAACAATGGCAGGGTTACCCAAGCCCAAAACATCGGAAACATCTAAAAATAAACTACTATCAATTGGCATTGATAGTACTATTGCTTACAACTATTTTACGTTTAAAACGATTATTGGTAATGATTTGAAATGAAGCGGGGATTTGAAGGCTGTCACCATCAATGCTTCGTTGTGAGAATTCATCAAACTTGTAATCAATACCGAGTTTTTCGATAGCTTCTATTATAACGCCATCAGCACCCGCAGGAGACGCAGGCATCAAGTTACCTGTGATACGGTTTTTTCTTGCTTTAGTATAAAGCCCATAACCGATACGTAATAAATCACCCGCATCAACAAGTTTTTTTAGTACACGTCCCACTTGGTCATACCCTGCAATATCAGTAAAATCAGCACGCGCAAAGACATACCACTTTGAGCGATTTATTCTCGCTTTTACTTTACTGGTTATAGTCATGGTAAAACTCCTAATAGCATAAACATCAATATAACAAACATACGACATTTTGACAATGCAAACATACGACATTACTGAATTAAAAACCATTCCAGAAATTTGTTTTAACTAGAGCATTTTTGATCTGTTTGGTTATTTAATATTACGACTAAAAGACTTTATATAAATTAGCTTCTTACAGCCCAGCAAATATAAATTTGCTTGCTAAACTCTTATGAACAAGCAAGCTTTGAATACGATACAAGGCGTTAAGTGCCCCTTTGCAAGATAAGGTTGATCGCTACTATTACTTCAAGTAACGATTCCTATTGCTCAATTCACTGATATTTCTTAGTATGTTAATGACAATAATAATTAAGGGATAAAAATGAACAAAAGTGAATTAGTAGCAAAAATTGCTGAAGGTGCAGACATTACTAAAGCTTCCGCTGGTCGTGCATTAGATAGTTTAATTGACTCTGTAACTACTGAATTAGCTAGTGGTGGTGATGTCGCATTAGTTGGTTTTGGCACTTACAAAGTTAATGACCGTGCTGCTCGTACTGGCCGCAACCCTCAAACAGGTGCAGAGATCCAAATTTCTGCGGCAAAAGTACCTGCGTTTAAAGCTGGTAAAGCATTAAAAGATGCTGTTAACGTCTAGCTATATCAGGTCACAATCGTCTTGTTAAAATGAGCAAACGATTTGTGACCTACCTTTTTACTGCATTCTACCATGAGCTGATTAAGGTGCTTTGTACTCCTTATCGAGATAAACTTAACCTAACCCAAGTTAGCCTATAGTCAACAATATAACTTTTATTAATAAACCCGTATTTATAAACCCACACCTTTAGTCTTTACTATTAACTCAGCATATAAAGTCGGGAGTTAATCATGACAGCATGGAATAAAGATAAACGTGTGGGCCAGAAAAAAGCATTCAAACTTGAAGAAATTTGGCGTATTAGAATAAGGTTAGAAATAGAAAACAAATTAGAACAGCTAGCTTTATTTAATTTGGCTATTGATAGTAAACTTAGGTCTTGTGACTTAATAAGTTTAAAAGTTCGCGATATTTCTTCTGCTTCACTAATTCAATCTCGAGCGATGATTGAACAACAAAAAACTCATAAAGAAGTTCAATTCGAAATAACACCAAAGACTCAACAGTGTTTGAGCCAGTGGGTATATTTAAAAAAGCTATCATCCTCTGATTTTTTATTTCCTAGCCCAAGAAAACTAGGCCAGCATATTGGTTATCACTATTATTCAAATATAGTCAAAAAATGGGTGTCCACCTTAGGATTAGATATCACCCAATATGGAACGCACTCGCTAAGACGTACTAAGGCATCCTTAATTTATGCAAAAACAAAGAACTTAAGAGCTATTCAGTTATTACTTGGTCATTCAAAGTTACAAAGTACAATTGAATATTTAGGGGTTGAAATAGAGGATGCGCTGTCTATTTCAGAAAGCACTGAAACTTGATTTAAATGGCTAGCGCAACTGAGATCTGTGGCGCTAACGCCCCCAAAACCGCCATAGAAAATTAATTTTAGACCATCTACACTAAGGCACAAAACCGGCACCAACAAACCAAGGTTGGTTTCCAGTATTATTAAGCATACTTGATTCCCCTCCCCTGTAGGGACTCCAGAAAGAATTTGTCCAACTTGAAAATCATTATAGGTATTGGTCGCTTATAAACAGGAAAATTTAGAGATGCCTTTATTAGCCATTTTCAAATGTATCGAGTTTAATTTAAATATTTTATTAATGTATGAATAAGGCCATCTAAATTTTTTGTATCCATTGGAATTATCAGTATGGTACTGTCACTAGCTAAACATCCCAATATCCCCAACTGATCACTTTGTGATTCAATCATCTGCGATATAATTAAAGCACCTCCTTTGACCGTTTTAATTACCACTTGTGTATTATTATGATTGATATCCCTTACTACTGTAGAAATGCTCTTTCTTATATTTAAACTCGGGGTTTCAGGTATTTGGTAAAAAGATGATTTATGATTCTCTCTAACTTTAATCGCTCCTACTTTTTTTATTAAGCGCGCCACTTTAGGCTGAGACACATCATTAAAACCACTATTCCCCAGAGCTTTGGCAAGTTGTAATTGTGTGCTAAATCTATTTTTGTTTAACAAGGACTTTAATTCCGCTAACAAGCCATCTTTACAGTTTTTGCTTTTATTCATTCTACATACCTAACCGAAAAACATTTACTACGAAGATTAAAAATATGTAAAGCTGTTATGCTATAGTCAACTGTAAATAGCCCTTTGATTCAATAAGACTATAATGAGAATTCCATTAGTATTAGTTATAGCCCAACACAAAACAACAATTAGCCTCTTCTTCTAGTTCTTTGCCTTTAGCTACAAGGCACATACCATTTTCTTCTATAGTGACTTCTTTCACCATTGATGTATTTGAATACGCCACTTCTTCATTGGTACTGTTGTTAGATGGATCATTGACAATTTTCATATTTTTTACCTGTTGTCTTAAATGTTAAAAGAACCGCTATTCTTCTTCCACTAAGTGCCTCTGAGTTAGTTAGTATTAGTCTTCGCTATTACCTCTAAACTATCATCAGAATTCACGACCATACCGGAAATATTGATACGAGAACTGACGTTGGCTTGAAATTTAAAATTAATTTGTTTTTCATGATACACATTGTCTGATATGTTATTTTAGTTACTTCACTTGTATTAAACGTTGTAAAAAGAAAACACCCTCACTTTTATTTAATTAATCGCATATATGCGCTCCTCCAGCATTGAAATATTAAATATTTAGGCTTTTAAAATAACTTAGGATTACGTGGCTTTATAAAATTTACTGCTAACTTATAGAAAAATCAGAATTTGAAAAAACAACAATTTTCCCATCCAACGCACGAACAGCCATTAAACAAAAAGACGTTAATGCACCTATCATCCACACTATTGATTTAATAGCCATGGGGTACTTCTTCTTGCACATTACAGTTGTGTTAGCTGGGTAAAAGCTGCTTTTGTTTTATTTTCAGAGATGAAAGATGGCTAACTATACAGTCAGTTAACCGTTTTATTTATATGTATCACTAACGTGTTAGTTCACTACGAACGGTAAACTTAAATACAACTGTATTACCAAGGCATTAGTAATATCAATAAAAAACGCGCCTACTAAAGGAACAACTAAAAATGCTTGCGGGGATGGTCCATGGCGCGCTACCAATGATTCCATATTGGCAACTGCTGTTGGTGTTGCCCCTAAACCAAAACCACAATGACCACCTGCGATAATAGCAGCATTGTAATTTTTTCCCATAATTCTAAAAGTAATAAAGTAAGCAAACATCATTAACATAACCGCTTGAACCAAAATAATGACAACCATTGGTCCTGCTAAATTTGCTAACTCCCATACCTTTAATGACATTAATGCCATGGCAAGAAAAATAGAAAGTGACATGGTTCCCCATAAATCTATACAAGCCCTACTGATGGTATAACGCTTAGATAGTTCACATAAATTAGTGGCTATTACGCCAACGAGTAATGGCATTAAAAAAGCGGGTAACACAACTTCTATTGACTTTAAGTGTATATAGAAAAAGTGACCAATCACAAAGCATAATAAGATTATAAATAACGTTTCCATCATTTTTTTAGGGGTAACTAAATCGTGATCATCGGGGTTAAAGGTAATAGTATCATCAAGTTCTTCATGGTATTCATCAGCCTTTAAGTTATATCGCTTAATTAGCTGCTTACTTACTGGCCCTCCGACTAACCCTCCTAACACTAATCCGAGTGTTGCGGCTGCCATAGCTAATTCAAAAACACTTGATGACATGTTATATTCCGCAATAAATAAATCGGCATAAGTTGCGCCATTACCATGACCACCCGATAACGTAACAGATCCTCCGATAAGCCCCATTAAAGGATCCATGCCTGTAGCTACAGCTAAAGAAACGCCTAAAGCATTTTGTACTATTAAATATAATGTAGCGACACCTAAAAAAAGCACTACCTTCGGCCCACCTTTAAGTAATAATGAGTAACTAGCACCTAAACCTACTGTGGTAAAAAACATAGTCATAAGTGGATTCTTAAAGCTCATATCGAACTGAAAATTAATCGAGAAAATACTATGAAGTAAAGCAGCGAAAAGTGAAAAAATAATGCCGCCAACCACTGGCTCAGGAATATTATTATTTCTTAGAAAGTCTACTTTACTGTTACAGAAGTACCCTGTAAAAAGAATAAACAGTGCTATTAGTAAGGTTTCTATTAAATTTATTTCTATATTCATTTCTTTGCTGCCTATTGTTGTTTTTATATTTTAAGTGCTAGTACGTTAATCCAAGCCTAAAATTTATCGTTCGCCTTTCTGGGCTCTGCTGGTCCTTTATTCGGCAAAGTACCATCTTTTATTTCTGAAGAAGGTTTTAATCTATTTATGCTTTTTTCTGGGTTATTTTTAACACCCGCTTTAATGACAACTGAGCAACAGCTACTTTATGTAATTCTATAGTTCGTTAAATTTTTATAGACATATCGAGGTATATATAACGCCCTACATTTGAATGTACACTGGAAAAATAGCCAAAACTTTCATCCGCAATAGGTGGTAGTTGGTTAGTTATATTTTTAATACCAAACACTATTTTTGTTTTAGTTTTTGATATTTTATTAAATGAGTTATAACTAAAATATGCGCCATAAGTGTGATAATCAGCTATAGGTAGTAACTTTCCTACTGTATTTTGAACACTTCTATCGTGAAATTTACTAATGTAATTATAAGTTAACCCTGCGCCAATATTATTAAGATTCCAATCAAGTGTGTGGTTAATTCTCAATGAAGGTCGCCCATTAATATTCAACAAGTCACCAATAGTAGGAATAGTTGTATTCGATGGAATATTAGGGTTTTTTCTTTCCACTTCTTTCAATATTTCAGCACTGATAGGATCAGCATCTTGTTGATATTCTAATAGTTGGGCTATATTCAACTTAGCTGAAATTAGGCCGATACTGGATTCATATTTAAAGGTAGCATGATAGTCAATACCAGAAGTTTTTCGTAAGTTAAGGTTGGTATATTGGTTTATTATAGAAGATACGTTGCCAAATTCATTACGAATAATATTGTTTGAGGTATCTCCCTTACTACTTAATAAACCGTCATATAACAACAAAGTACTTGCAGGTGTGATGCCAATGACATTTTTTTGCTTTATTTGCCACCAATCAATTGATAGGTGGATATTTTTGGACAAATTGAACGCCCCTCCCAATGACAAGTTTATATTATCTTCAGGCTTTAGATCTTCATTACCAAGACGAACTTCACTAATGCCGTAAGTAGAATCAGCAATGGGATCATATAAAAAATTAAACCGAGACAGACCTTTTTCTGCTATTTGCGGTAAATTAGGGGCTCTAAAACCATTAGCCCATGAAGCTCTGAGCTTTATATTTTCATTAATTTTTGATGAAATGGCTATTTTTGCTTTAGAGACGTTACCTATATCTGAATAATTTTCATATCTAAATGCCAGCTGAGCTGTGGTGTTTTTAAATAAAGGAAGGTTGGAGTCAAAATAACTACTGATAATAGTTCTATCTCCTGCAGCATCTAAAGTGTGGCTGCTCCCTAAAACATTACTTTGGCTTAATGTGACACCTGTTATGTTATCGATAAAGGGGTTACTGCCATCAAGTAACTCGTCCCTGTCGTCTGAGAAAGTCTCACGACGTAACTCAATACCGGCAGCGACTGCTATATAACTATTTGTTAAGGCATAAAATTCAGGATTAGACCATTTAGCATCAAATTGAGTTAAAGAGGTCGTCGAAACACGATTAATGTCGACCAAAAATTGATGATTGATTGATTGAGGATTTATAGTGGAGTCAATACTATTGGGAAAATCGAGACTACCGCCATTAAATAAATTGTATGCCAATAGAGGACTTTCTTCATTAATGGTTTGTTGAAATGCACTGGCTTTAATTCTATTTTGAGCGGTATCAATAGTTTTTGCATTAGAGTATAACAAGCCGCTTTCCCAGTCCCAACTATTCCACATGCCCTTAATGCCGAGCAAAATTCTATTACTTTGATTATCGACAACAATATTCCTTAACCCTGTATCTATAGGGCGATAACGTTGTAATAGAATATTTTCACCAAAAGGGTTATAAGCTGCATCTTTACTAATAGTAAATCTTTGAATATTGAGGTTTGGCGCCTGCTCCCGAGTGCGTTTCGTTTTCGCGCGATAAAGGTACGAATCTGCAAATAGTTCTATATCATTTCGTAGCAAGTGAGAGAAAAAACCGTGAAAATTTATTCTCTCTACATCTGAGGTCATTGTTCTAAAAGCTGTTCGATCAAACTTTAACTCTGTGGGTGTTTTACCCATAGCTGAACAAACTGATTCAGAAATAGCAAGCGTACAATCGCCCTGATTGGTAGGTTGAATATGCATAATACCATTTGCAGGGTGTTGAAATTCAGCCCAAGGGGTAAAGAAACTTCTATTGTCTAATTGGTTGTCAGAAATAAAGTCATTTGGAATTTGAGGTACGTACTGTCTATCTTGAGATTCAGCATTTGATAATTCATTTGCCATCGTTCCATGACGACGGTAATAATTAATTGATGTATTAATGAGTGAATTGTATTCATTGAGTTCGAAACTTTTGTGTGCCGTGATATTTAATTGATCAAAGCCTGTATTTATATCGCCTCCATAACTCACCGAGAATTCATTTTTCAGTGCTTCATTATCAATAATATAATTAACTACACCGGCCACAGCATCACTACCATAAAGTGCGGTTCCACCTCCTAACAAAACCTCAACACGATCTAAACTCTTTATTGGTAATGTGTTTATATTAACCGTATTTACAGGAACAAAGTTTTCTGTTTGTGTGCCTGGGTGCTGTACTAAACGGCGTCCGTTGAGTAATGTTAATGTGTAGCCTGTACCAATGCCGCGTAAATTGATTGATGAAACATCACCTCTTGCGTCATTAATTCCACCAATAGCACGCTCATTCTGAAAAGCTATTTCACCTATTTGGGGAATTTTTCTAAGTAATTCTTCACCGCTAACAGCACCGGTAGATAATATAAATTTTTTATCTAGTACACGCGTTGAGACATGCTCGGATAATTCACTTCCTTTAATATGACTCCCTATAATGCTTATGCGTTCTATACTTTTTATGTGTTTTTTAGATTTCTCTTTTGGTATAGAGAGCCTAACTTTTTTAGGTAAGGCTCTTTTACGTTGAATAATATAAGACTTGTCAGATAAACGAATTAATTCTAAAGGCGTTTTATCTACGATTAATTGAATTGCCTGATGAATTGACATGGAGCCGTTGACCTCTGGCGAGAGTAACTCGCCAACAACATGAGGTGAAAACATTATCTGAACATTATATTGGATCGCTAAGCTTAATAAGGAATCTTTAGTTTTCTGTGCAGGAATACTGATATCAACAATGTTTTTTGCTGAATAAATAGCTGTCGAAAATGCGCTCTTCATGTAAGAAATTGCAATAATAAATAACAGTAATGAAAAGTATCTGATATTCAAAATAGGTTTTATTTTAATGCACATCATAAAAACAAACTCTAATTAATGTTGTTTTTGCTTGTTAAAATAATTTTATTACCTTCATATTCCATTTTTATTGGTAACGTTTGAAGCAACCCGGTAATGACTTGCTCTTTCTGTGTAAAGTCGAACGCACCACTAATTTTTAATGTTTGAGTTTCCATTCCTTTCAATTCAATTTTGTTATGTCGGTAGCGGTTTAATTCATTAATTACTGTCTGTAGGTTTTCATCTTTAAACACCAACAAACCATTTCTCCAGCTAGTTTTTGTTGCCAGTTTAGCGTTATTAAGCGGCATAATTATGTCTGTTGCTGTATTAAATGTACCTATATTGCCCTTTTCTAATAGGTATTTATCTTGCCCTACCGGTTTCAACTTACTTTTAGCGCTAATATTTAATTTTTGCGCTACTTGAACAATTCCTTCAATTACCGCTACTTCGATGCCTGATTGCATTTTATGCACATTGAACTGGGTTCCAACAACCGTAATTTCTTGCTGACCAGAGACAACAATAAAAGGTCTGTCTTTATTACTTGTGACAATGAAGAATGCCTCACCTGAAATAAGATTTACCTTTCTCAACTCATCGGTTAAAGTCACTTTTATTTCACTATTTGTATTAAGGGTAATAATAGAATTATCGCTTAGCGTGATATTCTGTATTTCACCAATATTCGTTCTATATACAAGTGATGGTGCTGGTTTTATTGATGCATTGTTGACTATGAATAATGTCATTGTTATTAATGCCGCTGCAGCAATAGACGTATATCGATTAAAAAGCATTCTCGTTAAGCTTTTACGTTCTGTTTGTTGTGTTGATAAAGTAGCATCTGCTGAAGACTCCCATAACTGAAGTTGAAGTTGATATTCCTTTTTGTTGTCATCGCTTTCTTCAAGCCATTGATATATCTGCTGCTCTTCTTGCTCCGTCAGCTCCCCAGAATATAATCGAGTGATATAGTGGGCTGCTTGATGTTGAACCCTTTGAGAAGTACTTTTTTTCAAATTCATTTTTTTACTACCTTTAATCTAAGTGCTAATAGCACCTTAGAAATATGACGTTCAATGGTACTGACTGACACACCCATCTCTTCACTAATTTGTCGATAAGATTTATTTTCTAACCGATTTGATAGAAAGGCTTCTTTTTGTAAAGGCTTCACAGAATCTAATACTTGAGTGACTTTTAATAATGTTTGTTGGTGTGATAATATTTTTTCAGGATTACCATTATCACTACTAATATTTCCTAAAGCATCATCAGATTGCTCACCACGAACTTGCTTGCGACGGTAAAGATCTTTTACTAAATTAGCCACAATGGAGAACAGGTAATTTTTGGCATTTGAACCTTCTATCATGAGCTTTTCTTCTAAATTTTCTATTCGAAGCAAACGAATCATTAAGTCTTGAATAATATCATCTCTATCAGCTTCTAATGCTAGTCTTACACGTAAAAATCGCATGATATCAGCTTTGTATTCATCAATCAGAGATTCTAATAAGCTATTCTTACTGTGTTTACATTGTGATATATATACAACGGACATAATTCACCTAGTATTTAAATATTATTCTATTAAAAAGAATTTTAATCTAATGAACTCATATAATTACGTAAGACATGCCCTGCTTTCTGTCCTGTATATTTATTTTCATTAATCGTAAGCTGACCGTTAACCCAAAGGTAAACTACCCCTTCAGATAACTTTTCGGGCTCATGATAAGTTGCATTAGCTTTGTATTTCTTTTCATCAATTATAACCAAATCGGCAAAGTAACCAACTTTTAAGTACCCGCGGTTTTTCACACCTAATGTATCAGCAACTAATCCTGAACTTTGGTTAATGAAGGTAGCAAGTGAAATTACTTTTGTATTTTTTACAAATTTTTCAAACTTTTCTGGATAACTCGCAAACTTTCTAGGATGCCCTTTAGTGCCGTCAGACGATGTTATTAACCAATCTTGTTGCATTATTTTGTTAACATCTTTCGGGTTCATATTAAAAGATGCGACACTTGCATTACCGGATAATACAATATGTATTGCCGTATCAGCAGGTGACATATTCTCTAGAAAGGCTATTTCTTGTAGGTTTTTTCCTAGCCATTTAGGCTGTTTTGTATTCACAATGAGCAGTGCTTGCGCTCCACCACGTCGGCGGATATTTTCAGTTACTTCTTGACGAATCTTAGGTAGTAATTCTGAATTAACTAAACGTGTATGATAGGCTTTTTCTGTATCAGCTCTTACCCATCGAGAAAATAACGCGCTACTGATGTTTGTACCTGAAGCTAACCAAGGGTATTGGTCTGCTGTTACTTTAAGGCCACGTTTTCTTGCCTGATTGATTATATTAACTATCTCTGTACTTTGCCCCCACACATCAACCCCTAATGCTTTTAAGTGCGCTAAATGTGTAGGTATACCCGCTTTCTCACCTATTTCAATCGCTTCTTTAACTGCTCCTATTAAACCTATATTGTAACTACTTTCATCTCTAATGTGACTTTCGTATATACCATTAAAGGGTTTCACTTCTAACGCTAATTGAACGATTTCTTCTGTATTAGCATAATTACCCGGTACATAATACAAACCACTTGATAAACCAAACGCTCCTTGTTGCATGGCTGATTTTACGAGGGACTTCATGGTTTCTATTTCTTTATTCGATGCCATGCGATCAGCTTTACCCATCACTTGTTGCCTAATGGTGCCATGACCTACAAAAAAAGCAGTATTAGTACCAATTCCATTAATTTTTAATGATTTTGCAATGCCATTTATATCAATACTGCCTCGTCCATCGTTACCATTGAATACGGTTGTTACACCCTGTGTTAGGTAATTTATATTACTGTTTTGGGACTTACTTTTAAGGTCATTAAAAGAGTGAGTATGGGGATCAATGAAACCGGGTGTAACGAGCATCCCTTCAGCATCAATCACTGTGGTAGCTTGATATTTTTTTGATAAATCTTTACCTATTCCAACAATCATATTGCCTTGAATGGCTATGTCAGAAAACGTAGGTTTAGATAATGAACCATCAAAAACCTTGCCATTGGTAATTAAATAATCTATCTGTGTGCTGATAGCATTTGCTGAAAATAGTAAGGATAATAAAAAGTAAATTATTCTCATTTTGCTTGTTTCCGTATGAGTAATTGTTGCATGTATGTTTCAGCTGCAATAGCAGCAGATACTTTTATATCTTCAAAAGTACTGTTTTCACCCAACTCAAAGGTGATAGCAGGTATTTGATACCGTTCATAAAAATAATTTTTTGATGTAGGAGAATCCGGTTTATAGCTTTGTTTGCGTTCAAACTTTATTGGCGAATCACTACTATTAAGTGCATTCATCCAGTCTTTGGTAAATAGTGGAAAACGATTAGGTTGTTGCTCTGTTTGAGTATAAAACAAATCTGTCCATGTAGAATGAAAATCTAGCATTCCCCAAACTGAATTTTTTCTTGTTTTTTCTTCTATTGCTTTAATAACTTGTTGTGTTTCTTTTTCGTCAAAAGGACCCCAATCTCTATTTAAGTCTTTGCCGTTACTATTGCTTCTCCAATTACCCAGGGCAACACCATCAGGGTTAATGTTAGGATAAATTAAGACATTAAAGTGCTGACGAAAAACTTGTGCTAATTTGTCGTTTTTAAAAATCCGGTCAACAAAATATTGTAATGCAATAGCACCTGTAATTTCTGGTGGGTGCTGTCGTCCGAGTAACACAATGGTAGGAGCTGAATCATCTGCAAAAGAAGATAACTCTATTAACGCTCTATTTTCTCCACTTTTACCTATTTCTTGTAAATTTATGTTTGTTGAATAGTTTGTAAAACTTGCCAACCAGTTATCATAAAAAGAGTTATCGACTATTGGATGGGAGGCTATCCAAACTGGGTTACCATTTAATTCTAACGACAATTTAACTCGTTTTTCATCTTGGCTTATACTAACTTTATCCTCGTCTAATAAAACCCATGATTGTAAATCCTGTGATGTATTAGGGTTATATCTATGTGTGTGATGTAAATAGTGCAAAGTAACCTCAACAGAGGTTTTTTTGCTTGATTCTAACTTGAATGCATACCAAGGGCTTGCATTGATAGGGATATTTTCGGGTGATAAAGATAACTCTATATGGTTTTTACTAATTACATGGCAAGTACTAAATCGCCCCGCTTCAAAGTTTTTAGATATTATAATACCGTTAGTTTCACAGGTGTTTTTTGACGAAGTACTTAATGATTCATTGATAGAGTGACATCCTATACTCAACAATGACATTAACACTATTATCGTTATCTTTATTGACTTAAACATACAAGTCCCTAAGTAATAAAAGTAGAGAATTTAAAAAAATAAGCATCAGATTTATTACTCTATATTATGGTCTACTTCAGATAGCATCACGTTCATTAACGTATTAGCTGCTTTGTGAGCGATACGTATAATATCTTGTCGATCAGTGTTATCACCCATTTCGTATGTGATAGCGTGAACATTAAATTTATCAGCTATATATTGTTTTGAAACACCATTATTAGGCTTATTCCCTGGTCGCATAATCACATCAAAGTTAGGTGTTTCATTGTTTAGCGATGACAACCAATGCTTTACTAAATAAGGTTCTTCCATGCCATAATTTACCGGCATAGTATAAAAGACATCATGTTTAGTAGAATGAAAATCAATAGCAAAAACAATTTTTTGTCCTTCAGACACTAAGTATTCTAGGTAGTTATTAATTTGTTGAGTTTCCACTTGGCTAAATTTTTGCCAATCTCTATTTAAATCAATGCCGTTAGCATTATGTCGCCAATTACCAGCGTGCACACCATCAGGATTAATGTTTGGAATGACCAATATATTATAATTTTTTAAATAAACGTTACTTAACCCACTATTGGCTAATAGTGTTTCAACAAAGGGAAATAAAGCTAACGCACCTGTAATCTCAGGAGGGTGTTGTCTTCCTAATATAACGATCCATTCTTTAACTTTTTCATTTTTATGCTCTATTTTATAAATAGGACGGCCTTGAGTAGAATCGCCTAAAACACTATAAGTGACTTGATTTTTTGCGGTTAGTTTTTTTGCCCAATCGACATAATATTGGTTATCGATAATTTCTTGTGCTGCAATAATCACAGGTTGTGTTGAAGCTGTTAGCTTCATTATTAAACGGTCACCTTTTAATTTATATTTTTGAAGTTTCCATTTCTTACCATCAACGCTAACTTTAGGCGGATAGCGATGTTTATCACCCCGAACTTTCAAAGTAATAGTGATATCTGTACTTTGATCTGCTTCAATTTTAAAAGCATACCAAGGGCTTGAATTAATTGGAGTGTTTTCTGGAACCAGCGTAATTAAATATTCATTATCTGCCACTAATGTGCATTCATCCATACGCCCAGTCGAAAAATCAGCTGTTAAACGAACGCTGCCAGTACTGCATTTTTTCGCATTATCATGTTGTGTTGATGTGCAGGACGCCAGCAAAAAACTTAAAAACAATAATGTGTAAATAAGCAATGATTTTTTCATAATTTCATCTTTATAATTTGATAAGGAAAGAAAATATGGCTCAATTAAACTTATCTAGCTGAGCCATATTATTTAACTACTTTTTAGTCTTTGTCGTTTGATTACTAAAAAGTTTTACTGATATTCATATACATGTAACGCCCTCTATTACTGTGTAAAGAGCCAAAGTAACCGTGAGCAAGTTCATCTGCTAATGGTGGCTCTTCATCGCCAATATTTCGAACGCCTAAGCTAACCTTCATACCCTCGAGCATTTCACCTTCAGTAAATTTATAAGAGCCATAAACATTGACCGTTGTATAGCTATCAACAGGTAATTTGCGTACTTCACCATCTACTGTTGCTGTGGTACTCGTATCAACCACTTCACTGGTATAATTAGCACTAAGACCGGCCTTCCAGCTGTTACGTTTCCAGTTAATTGATGTTTTTGCTCGCCATTCTGGGTTGCCATTTTGCTTGATTAAGTCACCGACATTCGCAATAGTTCGATCCGCAGGTACTGCTGGATTACCAGCCTCCTGAGCGGCAATTAATTTTGCTGAGATTGAATCGGCAACTTGCTCAAATTTACTTAAATAGGCGCCATTAGCTGTAAATTCAAATTCACCTATTTCAGTTTCAAAGTCATACACTACGCCAATATCTACACCTGATATCTCTCTTGAATCTAAGTTCTCATAGACATTGTTAATTTGAATTACTTCCTGGCTGTTCGCATCACGTATCACAGCTTCGTTACTTGAGCCTTCACTCTGTAAAAGTGAATCATAAAGTAAATGGGAGCTACCTGATAAAATACCGACTAAGTTTTCTTGCTCAAGCTTCCAAAAGTCAATATTAAAGGTTAAGTTTTCTGTAGGCTGTAATATTAAACCAATCGAGGTATTAACATCATCCTCAGGTGTAAGATTTTCACTTGGTTTGCGTACATCAATAACACCATAGCTATCATCAAGAACTGGGTCGTACAAACTATTACTACGTACGGCAGTTGCTGAGGTTTGTGCTAAACCAGGAGCTCTAAAGCCACCTGCATAGGAGGCGCGTAAGCTTAGCCATTCTATCGGTTGCCAGAATAAGGCGATTTTAGGTTTTAATGCACCACCTACATCAGAAAAATTCTCATAACGTGCGGCAAGTTGAATTTCAGCATACTGGTCTCCTGAATCAATAAGCGGAACAATCATTTCAGCAAAGACAGAAGCTACATTTCGGCTAGCTTTAGAATCTTCAGTGGGACTACTACCCATAACATCACTGCCAGATAAGGTAACGCCAGTGATAGAATCGACAAAAGGTGTACTGCCATCTAATAAGGTATCACGGTCATCTTCAAAACCTTCATGACGAAACTCAACACCAACCGCGAGGCCAACACTACCTGCAGGCACTTCAAAAAGGTCGCTATTGCTTGCTTTAAAATCAACGGAGGCAAGGCTAGTTGTTGAATCTCTGTGCACATCAACCATAAACTGATCAAGTATAGCTTGTGAGACAAGTGGAATATTACCTGACGTATTAGGATTGTTAACATCACCACCAGTAAAAACATTATAAGCAGTATTTACATCAGTACTGTTTATCGCTGCTTGAAAAGCGCTGGCTTGAACACGATTTGCCACATCGTTAGTTTCTGCTGCACTATAAAAAGCCGCTGTTTCCCATTCCCAATCACCAAAATAACCTTGTAAACCAGCTAATAGCCGATAACTAGTATCATCAACTTCAACATTTCGAACGCCTGTATTTATTGGCCGAATTTTACGAAGTGTTACTTCTTCACCAAAAGGGTTAAAGGCAGCATCTTCAGAAATCGTAAAACGTTGAGCTGTTAAATTGTGAGTTTGTTCACGAGTACGTTCAGCTTTAGCACTATAAAAAATAGCTTCTGAGAAAAACGTTAAATCATCGCTAATGTCATGAGTTAAATGTGCATAAAGATTAAAACGGTTTACGTCAGAAACTAGAGACCGTGTTGTACCACGATCAAAACGAATATCTCGACCCGTGCTGCCTTTATCAGCACAAACACCTTCTACATTGAGTGGTGAGTCTACGCAGCCAGACAAACTGTCAGGTTGTAAATGAAATGTTCCTAAACTTGATGAACTGAATTCTCCCCATGGAGTACTAGTCGTTCTATTGTCTAATTGGGTATCACCAATAAATTCATCAGGTAACGTTGGGTATTCACGTAAATCATGGCTAGCAGAATAAGATCTTTCTGAAGCCATCATGCCATTACGTTTGTATGCAGTAAATGAACCTGTAAGGTGAGTTTTACCATCATTAAATTCTAAGCCTGTTAGATAACTAAAGGTTAATTCGTCAAGTGAAGTGCCTTCAGACTGACCATAGTTCAAGCTAACTTTAGAGCCTTCATAATCGGTATTCAAAGCATAGTTAACTACACCAGCAACGGCGTCTGAGCCATAAATAGCAGCAGCGCCATCACGAAGAACCTCTAATGAACGCAAACCAGAAACAGGTAATGTATTTGTATTAACAGTAGTAACAGGAACAAAATTTTCTGACTGTGTACCTGGGTGACTTACTAACCGACGTCCATTAAGCAACGTTAGTGTATTACCAGAGCCAACACCACGTAAATTAACTGAACCAACATCACCACGTGCGTCATTAACACCACCGTTACCTGTAGATGCACCAAAATTCACTGCCCCCATTTGAGGAATAGATCGAATTAAATCATCACCAGACATTGCTCCAGTATTTGCAATATCATCAGCAGACAGTCTTGTTACGGGTAATGTACTAATATCAGATGCGCGCTTAATATTACTACCAATAATAGAAATACGTTCTACTTCAGCTTCTTTATTCGCTTGTTGAGCTTCTTGTGCTTGGACTAATTGCGTTGAAATCGCAGCAAGCAGGCATATGCTTAACTTTGTTTGCTTGAAATTTAAAATTAATTTATTTTTCATAATACACATTGTCTCTTATGTTATTTTAGTTATCTCCCTTTTATTAAACGTGCTAGAAACAAAACACCCTCACTTTTATTTAAATTAGTTACATTTAAAATAACTTAGGAAAATATAATTTATAAAAGTGAATCATTGATCAGGGTATAAAACTCAAGTCGATGGTCGCTAGCTATTAACTACCGCGCAGCGCTGCATGATGAAATTGCATATTATGATCAGCTAGATAGTCGAGTTAAATAGAAAATTAAGGGGGCATATAGATTCTTCGGTTGTATTGATAAATATTTAAGGTGAGTATTTAATAAAAGATCAATTGATCCGGGTTAATAAAAATGCAATTTGCATCAGTTCAAGACACAAAAGATGACTTTCAACTTCCCTTAACTTCCATTAAAGTTCTAATAAATAATTACGTGGTCGAAAACTTTGTTGGTTATGTTCCCTATCAAGGTGAAAGTAGATGAAGCCCTCTGGATAACAAAAACTCAAAAAATATTGATATTAATGTCTACAATATTGCATTTGTTCAAGTTGTGAATGTAACACTATCCCTAATGTAAAGGAGTATAGTCATTCCCGAAACTCTATGGCGCTTAGTGCCCCATAGCGCCTTAGAACTATTAAAGGTTTAGAACACAGCAATCATGTGAATTGAATGTCTGCAATGTCGGATCACTTGTCGCTAGGTAAGCCAAGGCTAACGTCCGTCGTATCTAAGTGATCATAAACCTGTCTAACTTTTATGACTAAATTAGGTCAGGAGTGTGGCATTAGTGAATATTGAGGAAATGTTTCGAATCTCATTCGATGTCTAATAATCTCACTAGTAGTGTCTATTCACATTGTAAGGAAAACATTTAATCCTTACGAGAAATTATTTAGAGTGAGTACTTTATTCGGCGAACTATAATATATAATATTCGGCATATGCACTCATAATTGATTATTTATCACGGAATTCACATGAATTTACAACAAGCTTTATTGGTAATAGGTAATGCACAAGACAACGAATTACCTATTGCAAGTCTCGAAGTGGTTAAAGAAAATTGGCCTGAATTTTATCCTGAACTTGAGCGGCTGATAGATCAATTTACCGCAGAAGATACCTCGTTAACCGACGAGCAGCAGGCCATTTTATTTTTTGGTACTTTATTATTAGCGGAATTAAAATATTCTCCAGCGTTAGAAAAGTGTTTACAGTTATTTGCACGTAGCGATACGTTTTCATCTCCTCTTGAAGGGGTGTTTGGCGATGCGCTTACTGAATTAACGCCAACCTTATTTTATAATGTGGTCGATGGTAATACACAAGCATTGTGTAATTATATTGTTGATGGCCATCAAGCTATGTATTGCAAAGCATCTGCTATTGAAGCTGTATTTGCTCAGTACGAAGCGGGTATTATTGATGAATTCGTATTAAGTGCACATGTAACTCGATGGATAACTGTATTTTCGGCTTTACCGAGTTCAACCAATAGCTTTTTAATTAGCGCATTAGCTGATTCTTGCATTGAATATCAACTTGATAATTTTAAATCTCAGTTTGTTGAATTAGATGATAAAAATGTATTTGATGAAGACCGCTTTAAATATGACGAAGTAAAAGCATGGGCTAGGTCAGGTACGCCTAAGTTGATTGAATCGGGCATGATTCAAACCCAATTTAATGTTGTTACCACCTTAAGTGCTTGGGCCGATGATGACTCAGACGATGAAGAACTCGACAATATGTCAAATGAAGACTTTGATGACTTTGATTCGTTAATGGCTGAAGGCGGTTTTTTGGCGAATATCCTGTACGACGAAAATACAATTTTAGAGAACAGTGTACCTGTTAGTTCATTAACGTTGGCTGGCCGCAATGATCCTTGTCCGTGTGGCAGTGGAAAGAAATATAAGAAGTGTTGTTTAAAGTAGGGCTGTAATGCATATAGACACTTGCAACAAATGGTTTGCCATATATTTTTTAATGAATTATTGGAGTTATATTACTGAGAGGTATCTATAATATTTTATATGTCGCCACTTATTCAAATTAAGTTTTTTTCGAAATAAGCATTTAACATGCAGGTTTGTGCTTTTTTTTATTAATTTTTATGGTAACTTGAGCGGCATAAAATATTTTGTATTTTTGGTTCCACAGTTTTCGCCTAAATGGATTTAGTGCACTTCGCTCAACTCCCTCCAGGTTTTATAAATCATGCTTATGTTTTCGCTAAATGAGTTTTATATAAACGGTTCAATATCAAAAAGGATTAAAAATGAACTACGATGTACCCGCTACTATGGGTGATGTAAATAAATATACTGGTTTTTGGCCTCGTGTAGGTGCAAGCTTAATTGATACAATTATTATTCTTGCCATAACTTATCCTATTCTAATTTTAATTTATGGATGGGAATATTTTGAAGGCACCGATATATTCGCAGGTTTTGCTGACTTTATTCTAAGTTTTATTTTTCCTATGATTGCGGTGATTGTATATTGGCTTTATCGTCAGGCAACTCCAGGTAAAATTGCTATATCCGCTAGGATTGTAGATGCTAAAACAGGTGGAAAGCCATCACTACAACAATATATTACTCGTTATGTTGGTTATATCTTGGCAGCCTTACCTTTAGGACTTGGTATATTTTGGGTTGCTTGGGATAAGAAAAAACAGGGGTGGCACGACAAACTTGCAGGAACTGTTGTTATTAGCCCAAAAGATAATTCGACGCAAAATGTTAATTTTGAGTCTAAACAAAGCTAACAATGCGCTTAAACATAAAATTACAGTTGGCTTGCGTTCTGCGTAGTTTAGCCTAACTGTATCTTCCGCTCAGCTTTGCGTTATCAATAAAAGATCTAATGCGAAACGTTTTTGGTGCTTGTTAGCTAATGTCTCGAATGTGGCAATAGTGAATATTACATAAAGCGTCTCAATCTCATTTCATGTCTAGAGTTCTCACTAGTGATGTCTATTCACATTATGCGTAGTCACATTTAGTTCAAAAATCTCATTTACTGTCGTAGAACTCATGATTTAATGCGATGTACAGACCAAAATCAACAGAAATATGATCCAAATCAAATAAATAGAGTATTTATACTATTAATGCTTTGCGTTTGTAGAGTGGTTACTCTATAATTACTTTGTTCCCTAGCGAACACTTATTGTAATAATTTTGATTCTAGCTTTCCCCATAGCTTATACACCGATGACCTTTAATTAATTTAAAGATATCATCGGTTTTTTTTTGCCTGTTTTTGACTGATAAAGAGAAAGTGTTTAGTGATGAATATCATTAAAGATAGATTTCAACACTCAACACTCAACACTCAACGTTTAAAACTTAAAATTGATTATTCGCTTGCTTGATCTTCTATTTCTTCTGCAAACCAATCACAAATAATTACATCTGCTTGCTCTGAACCAGTACGTTTAAGCGACGAAAAAGCTTGCACTCTGATGTCACCATTAAGCGCATCTAATGTTTTTTTAACTTTTAGTACTTCGGTACTGCGTTTACCTTGGGATAATTTATCGCACTTAGTTAGTAAGGCTAATACTGGAAGGTCGCCATCAACAGCCCACTCAATTAAATCCATGTCTAAATCTTTTAGTGGATGCCTGATGTCCATAAGAACGACTAAGCCTTTTAAGCTTTGACGTTTTTCTAAATATTCACCTAAGGCTGCTTGCCACTTCTTTTTCATTTCTAGTGGTACTTTGGCAAAACCATAACCGGGTAAATCAATTAGGCGTTTATTGTCACCTATTTCAAAGACATTGATTAGTTGAGTACGACCGGGTGTTTTACTGGTACGAGCCAAGCCTTTCTGATTGGTTAATGTGTTTAATGCACTTGATTTACCTGCATTTGAACGTCCGGCAAAGGCAACTTCAATACCACTGTCTTCTGGTAATTTTCGAATGTCTGGCGCACTAAGGGTGAAGGTCGCTTTGCTTAAATGTATTGTTTTAGAAGACAAGGGCTTAACTCGTTGAAAAAGTAAAATCGTATTATAACGTTTTCTGTTCCTTTTTTATTAAAAAAATAAATAAAATGGCAAAATATTGTGTTTTTCAGTGATTTTTTCCTAGATGTTGTTACACACTGTATATATTAGTGTAAAATGCCGTCACTTTTTATCTATTTAGTTTTTTACAAGCAGAGAGCAACTCAATGAAAAAAATTATCTTTTCACTATTGTTAACAATAGGCGTTATTAATACAGCGAGTGCCGTAGAAGGCAATGCTGATGCAGGTAAGACTAAAGCAGCTATGTGTGGTGCTTGTCATGGTGCAACAGGCCTTAGTTCTAGTCCTACTTACCCTAACCTTGCAGGTCAGAAAGCGGCGTATATTGTTCAACAGCTAACTGATTTTAAATCTGGTGCTCGTACCAATATGATGATGGCGCCAATGGCGGCAAATTTATCAGAACAAGATATGGCTGATTTAGCCGCTTATTTCTCAATTCAAAAGCGTTCTAACGAAGCAGCAGCGAGTGATGATAGTTCAGCACCCGCAACAGCACCAGCTGCAGCAGGTAGTGTTGAGATAGTTACCTCAACAACAGCCAAAGGATTATATGCTGGTGATGTTAAAGCCGGTCAAGAAAAATCAGTTATGTGTGCATCTTGTCATGGCGCTGACGGTAATAGCCTTATCGCTATCTACCCTAAACTAGCAGGTCAAAGTGCGAGCTACACTGCTAAGCAATTAGCTAATTTTAAATCGGGCGAACGTGTAAATCCGATTATGGCTGGCATGGTTGCCGGATTATCTCCAAAAGATATGGATGACCTAGCGGCATATTTTGCTGTACAAACACCAACAGCCGGTCAGGGTGAAGGTAGTGATATTGGTCATAAGCTATATTTTGGTGGTGATGTCAATAAAGGTATTACTGCTTGTGTTGCTTGTCATGGTGTAAATGGCAAAGGTATGGCTCAAGCTGGTTTTCCTGCTCTTGCAGGACAAAAGGCTGCTTATTTGAAAACGCAACTGTCGACTTTCCGTTCAGGTAGCCGAGGTAATGACCGTAATGGTATAATGCGTAATATTGCGATTAAATTATCAGATAGTGATATTGATGAGCTAGTTAAATATATGTCTTCGCTCAAATAGTCTATACAGTTATTGTATTATTTTTATAAAAAGCAGCGTTTATCGCTGCTTTTTTAGTTTATATCCCATAGAATATCAGCAGCTTGGATATAAAAAGTTAGGACGATTTGAATAAAACAAAAAATACTAAGCAGTTAATTGCTTGTCAGCAGTGTGATGCACTGTATGACGCACCAATATTAAAGCAAGGGCAAAGTGCAAAATGTACGCGTTGTGGCTGTCTTTTGGCTGAGCGAAAAGTAGACTCAATAGAGCGTAGTTTTTATTGGTCGCTTGCGGGGATTATGCTATCAGTTCCTGCGATATTTTTGCCAATTATGGGGGTGACGCTGGTAGGGCAATATCACCATGCTTCATTACTCGATTGTATTTTGGCACTTATTGATCGAGGCTTTTTTATGATTGCCACGTTAGTTTTTTTATTCACTTTAGCAGTACCTGTAGTGCGTTTGTTAGGTGCATTTTACATTACCTATAGCTTTAAGTTTAATCGACTAAAGCCTTCATTATTGCATTTTTTTCGTGCATATCATCACCTAGACAACTGGGCAATGTTAAATGTTTTTATGTTAGGCATTGTTGTGTCTATGTATAAATTGCTTGATGATACTGAGCTTTCAGTCAATATGGGGTTGTTGGCCTTTATTCTCTGGCTTATCTGTTCAACTATGTCTTCAAGTGCATTAGACCAAGATTATATATGGCAAGAATTGGAGAATGAATTTGTCGATTAAGACCGCTCAAGAAAGTGGTCTAGCGCTTTGTCCAAAATGCCACAAGCTCAATAATATTGAGCAGGGCTCTGGCTATCATGCACGAATCAAATGTACTCGCTGTAGAGGCCTGTTTTATCCCCGTAAACCGCATAGTTTACAATATACTTTAGCGTGGAATATCGCGGCTTTAATCGCCTTTATTCCAGCAAATATTTATCCCATAATGATTCTTTATTCGATGGGTATTGCCGATCCAAACACGATACTCTCTGGTATTGGTGAATTTATTGATTATGGGTTGTATCCCATTGCTGTCATTATTTTTACGGCCAGTATTATTGTGCCATTAATTAAAATTATTGGCTTGTTTTTACTGGTTTATAGAGTACATACTGGGGTGCGATTACGACCAGACAAGCACAGTAAATTTTATCATGCATTAGAATTTTTAGGTCCGTGGTCTATGCTGGATGTATTTGTGGTAGCCTTACTTGTTGCCGTAGTGGAACTTGGCTTTGTCACTTCAGTTTCCGCAGGGCCGGCAATTAATTATTTTACGTTGACGGTGATCTTTACCATGATTGCAGCAAATAGTTTTGACCCTCGTCTCTTGTGGGATAAAAAACAAGGGTTTGAAAACGCTAAGGAAGAAAATGACTATTGATAAATCATTAAATAATAGCAGTGAAAAACTTTCCGCTGAAATAGTACCACGCCAAGGTATTTCAATTGTTTGGTTTGTCCCTTTTATTGCGCTGATATTTGGTGGATGGTTAGGCATTAAAGCCCTGTCTGAACAAGGTACTTTTATTACCATTGAATTTGAAAACGGTGCGGGTATTGTGCCGAAAAAAACTGAAGTTCGCTATAAAGGTTTGGTTACTGGTTTGGTTGACAAAGTGGTACCGTCAGATGATTTACAGTCAGTTATTGCTCATGTAGAAATATCGAAAACGTTTAGTGATTATTTAACTAACAATACAAAATTTTGGTTAGTCAGTGCTGATATCTCCTTACAAGGTGTGTCGGGTTTAGATACGTTGTTATCAGGTAGCTATATTCATATTATTCCCGATATCGACGACGATGCGGATGAGCAAGATCACTTTATCGCCCTAAAAGAAGCACCGCAACTTGATATGACTACCCCAGGGTTACATCTTACGTTGCAAACAAGTGTATTAGGCTCTATTAGTGAAAATTCGCCCATCACGTTCAAACAAATTCCTATTGGTTATGTCACTGGTTATCACTACTCAGAAGAAAACGAAGCAATCAATATTAATATTTTTATTGAACAAGAATATGCTCACTTAGTAAAAGAAAATTCATTGTTTTGGAATACTAGTGGTGTGCAAGTTACTGCTTCAATCTCTGCGGGCATAAAAGTCAACACTGACTCATTAGCTTCAATTATCGCTGGCGGTATTGCCGTTGATACGTTGAGCTATCAAGAAAAATTATCTTCAGCTAAAAATGGTCAAACATTTCCGCTGCATGCCGATTTTCAAGCAGCCGAAATGGGCTATGAAATAGAGTTAACATTAGACTGGAACTCCGGCATTAATCACAATGCGACTATTTTATATCAAGGGCTAACCATTGGTACAATAGAGTCTTTTAGTAAGATAGATCCCAAAAGTAGAAAAATAACAGCCAAAGCTAAAGTAAACCCTAGAGTAGTCCCTTATTTAACTGATCAGTCTCAGTTTTATTTGGTATCACCCCATATTGACTTGTCGGGTATTTCTAATGCTAAAACTTTGATAAGTGGTACTTATATTAGTATTCGTCCGTCCTTACAAGGTCAACCAACAGACAAGTTTGCTGTGTTCAACTCTAAGCCACCTTATCAATATACTGAGCCAGGCTTGCATTTAGTATTGCAAGCCAATGATCGAGATTCGTTACAAGTGGGCAGTCATGTTTATTACAAACAGCAAGCGGTAGGTAGTGTCCAAACAGTTGAAACTATTGGTGCTAAGCAGCATTTAATACATATTCATATTGAAAAGGAATACCAAGATTATGTGTCAGTTAATAGCCATTTTTATAACAATTCAGGGCTAAAAATCAAGGCTAATTTGCAAGGCGTTAATATTGAAGCACAATCACTGCAAAGTATTTTAACAGGCGGTATTTCTTTTACTAACTTTGAGGACAAAACGGATGAAAAGAGAGTCGTTAATGGTGATGCATTTAATTTATTTGCCAATAAAAAAATAGCACAGCAGCGTACTAATTTTACCTTAACATCGTCTGCAAATGAGCAGGTTAGTGTCAATACCCGAATTGTCTACCGTGGTGTTGAAATAGGTGCTATTCATAAAATTGAACACCAAGGTGAAAACAATAAGTTATACCTAGGTTTGTTACCAAAATACCAATACATTTTACGTGAAGGCACTCAATTTTGGTTAGCAAAACCTAATCTTTCTTTATCGGGTTCATCAGACATTGATGCGTTGTTAGGGGGAAGTTATATCACTTTTAATCTTTATTCAGACGAAGGTGAAAATAAAACAGATTTTCTTTTATTAACCTCACCACCAGCTAAGCATGCGAGTGCCAGAGGTTTGCAATTAAGTTTACTGAGCGAAAGTGCTAGTGTGGCAACACCGGGCAGTAGTGTCAGTTATCGGGGCGTTGCGGTAGGACAAGTGGATAACGTTACCTTGGATAAAAAAGCGGATAAGGTACGCGTTAATATTACCATTGATGAGGAACATAAATCATTAATACAGGCGAGTACACGTTTTTATAATGCTAGCGGTATCACGTTAAATGGCAGCTTAGGTGATTTTGTTGTCAAAACTGAATCTGTTGATGCGATATTACGTGGCGGCATTAGTTTTTATAATTCATCCACTAACACGCCTACTCATTTACCTGAGAATGCGGTTAAAGAGTTAGAGAGTTTCACTTTGTTTGAGCATTTTGAACAAGCGAGTAATGCAGGTTTATCTATTAATATACATTTTAATGACTTTACTGGCCTGAAAATAAACACCAAGGTTATTTATCAAGAGCAAGAAATTGGCAGCGTGGAACGGTTAGTTTTTAATGAAGAGACAATCGGTGTTACCGCACTAGTTTTATTAAATGATGTTGGGAAAAAGTACGCAAAACAAGGTAGTCAGTTTTGGCTAGTAGAACCGACAATAGGTTTAGTGGGATCGAAAGATATTGCTCACTTGCTCAAAGGTGCTTTTATTGCACTATTACCTGATGCAGACTTATCAAATGAGGTGAGCGTTGAGTTTCACGCATTGGCAATGGCGCCAACAATTACTCAATTACCTTATGGTTTAAATATAAAGTTAATCTCACAGCGTTTAGGCTCAATTCGTGTAGGGAATCCGGTGTTATATCGACAAATTACTGTGGGTAAAGTGATAGGTATAGACTTGTCAGCAACAGCAGATAGGGTCAATGTGTTTATTAATATTGCCAAACGCTACGCCCCTTTGGTTAATAGGGGTAGTCAGTTTTGGAACACTAGCGGTATCAATATTGAGGCGAGTATTTTTTCGGGTATTAATATTGATTCAGAGTCTATTGAAACCTTGATTTCTGGGGGCGTCGCTTTTGCTACACCAACATCTAGTAACAATGATGGTGAGCAAGAAAAGCAGAGTTTTACCTTGCATCAAAATGTTGATGAGGATTGGCTCGAATGGCAGCCAAAAATAGCTATCGGGCAATAATACAACTTTAAGCGGTTAAGTTATCACTGAATATGTGCAATAAATTTCGTAACCGCTGCTTCAGGATTTATTGCTTCGGTAATTGCCGTAACCACAGCAATACTGTCAACGCCAGTTGCTAAAACTGCAGCGGCTCGCTCAAGGTTAATGCCGCCAATGGCAACAACGGGAATAATATTGTTGTGACCTTGCGGATTATCTCGCGGCTTACTTAGTAGCTGGTTATCCTTGAGCTCTGTAGATTTAGAACCCTGTCGCCTCAATGCCAATAATTGCTTTAAATTGTTAATCCCTTGAATTTGTCCGGTCATATCCTTGGTTTTAGTGGGAAAAATTGCCCCGACGGCTAAGTAAGATGGTTGTAATTGCTGTGCGAGTAAAAACTCATAACAGCCATGGGTGCTAATCCCCAAGCGTAATCCGGCTTGTTGAATTTGTACTAAATCCGCATCCGCTAAATCTTCTTGTCCAATATGTACACCGTAAGCACTATGCTTTATTGCCAGTTGCCAATAATCATTAATAAATAAACGGGTGGCATAATTCTTTGCTAACGCCACTGCGGCAATGATCACCTGCTCTAATTCATTAGGGGCTAAATTCTTTACTCTTAGCTGAATAATTTCCAGACCTAAGGGCAGTAAACGCTTAAGCCAATATAATGAGTCGATGACAGGATAAAGGCCAAGTTTTTTGCCGTTTAAGGTTAAGTTATTAAAGGGTGGTAAGTTTTGGTATTGTAGAGTTAAGTCATCACAAACGTAGGGAAAATGTTGGGCTTTTTTTGGCCATGCCAGTTGCTCAATAGCGCCATAATATTGATGATCGGTTAGGGTGCTCACTGATACTGTTACGGCCAATCCTTGATTAATAAATGCTTTACTTAAGGTAAAGGCATCACGTAGTAAATACCCATGAGCTAAAAAAGCCGCTAAGGCACTAGCAAAGGTGCAACCACCACCGTGGCTATAATTTGTCGGTAAGCGTGATGAGCTAAGCTGATAACTAATCGTTTTTTTACTTTTATCCTGATTGTCTTGTTTAAGTTGATTTAATTGGTGATAACAAAAGTCTACGCATTGGGCTTTATCATCACTATGACCGCCTTTAATGATGACTGAACTAATAGCAAACTTTTGATGGATGACACTAGCTAATATTTCAATATTAACCTTATTTTTTACATTCGCTAAACGTTGTGCTTCAAGTAAATTTGGCGTGATAATATCGATTAATGTTAATAATGGTGTTAACTCAGCCACTGTTAGTGAAGAAAAAGTACCACCGACACTGGCTTGCCCAACAGGATCATACACAGTGATCATTAATGGGTTTTTCAGTTTTAATTGTACTAATACTTGTGTCAAACACTGCACTTGTTCAACCGTAACAACTAAACCAATTTTTATGACTAAGGGAGGTTTATCGTGTGTTAATACCTCAACTTGTTGTTGTAATAACTCAACAGGTACGGCATTAACTGACAGAAGTTGCTGCGAGTTTTGTACGGTATTTGCAGTAATAAGATGACAAACTTCCACACCTAAGCCATGGCCTGTTTTAATATCTGCGGCAATACCGGCCCCACCAGAGCAGTCGCTACCAGAAATGGTCCAAATTATTGGCTTCTTTTTATTCATGTTACTAATGTCAGTCATTAATGTCACTTACGATTGGTGCCAGAAAGGTGTATCAAGTGTTGGCGTTGATGGGTGGGCGGTTTGTCTTTGCTGCATTATGCCAGCCACATAACCTTGTTCACCTGCTTGTAACGCTTGGCTAAACGCTTTTGCCATCAATACAGGGTTATCAGCCAGCGCTACGGCTGAATTTAATAATATACCGTCATAGCCCATTTCCATTGCCAAACAAGCATCAGAGGGTTTGCCAATACCGGCATCTAAAATCAACGTTGCATCGGGTAAACGTAATCGAATAGTTTCAAGGTTATACGGGTTCATCAATCCTTTACCTGTGCCAATAGGTGATGCCCACGGCATAATAACCTGACAACCTAAATCATAAAGACGTTGGCACAGTACCAGATCGTCGGTGCAGTATGGCAGTACTTTAAAACCATCGTTTATTAGCTGTTCAGCCGCATTGAGTAACTCAATAGGATCGGGTTGTAAGTTGTAGTCATCGCCAATCACTTCAAGCTTAAGCCAATCAGTTTGAAAAATCTCTCGACTCATTTTCGCTAGTGTTACCGCTTCTTTCGCAGTTTTACAGCCAGCTGTATTGGGTAGTAAGTGACCGTTCACTTCTGTTACTACTTCTTGTAAGTAGCGCCATATTTGTTGACCCGATTGTTCGGTAGGATTTTGACGTTTAAGTGATAAAGTGACTACTTGTGAGCCACTGGCCAGTATGGCTTGTTTCATTACGTGTGGTGATGGGTATAAAGCGCTGCCAATGAGCAAGCGACTATCAAGTTTTTGCCCATAAATAGTCAATGCCATTATTAACCCCCTTGTATTGGCAATAGCACATCAAGGCTATCGCCATTTTTTACCATAACGGTGTCGTAATCTGTTTTACCAACAAAATCACCATTAAGTGCCACCGCAAAAGTACTCCGTTGTGGCTCAATAAAATGTAACGTTAATGCTGCACTGACACTAATATGTACTTCATGGCCTAATGAGTAGGCTTTTCCGTTAATATGAATGTTCATTAAATCATCTCTTCTTGTCGTTGCTCTGTGGGTAAATAATGGCTATAGGGTAAGTTATCGTTGGACTTATTTATCCTATTATTGACCAGAGCTAAGACTTGCTTAAGCACTACGGGGGCGATTAAAAAACCGTGACGAAACAAACCATTCACTTGAATTAGCTGGCTTTGGTTGTCAGTACTTTGGTTATCTGTAGTCAACACAGTAATTTTTGGTTGATTATCACTAAAGGCGGGCCGACACTGACTCACGTGTTGACGAATATTCGCTTCAGCAAAACCTGGATGCACGCTATAAGCCGCACTGAGTAATTCCATCGCTGAGCGAACGGTCATGGGAGAGTCATCATCACTTTCAACTTCAGTGGCACCCACCACATAAAAACCTTTTTGCTTTGGCGCAATATAAAGCTGATACCTAGGATGCATTAACCGTATAGGCCTTGAAATATGCACATCTGGTGCAAATAGCTGAAATAACTCACCTCGCACTGAACGTAAATCACTTAACGGTGCGCAATTAGGCTGACTATTTTTAGTGGTTGCACCTGTGCCTCGACAATCAATCACTAAATTAAAATGCTGAGACTGTTTATCTCCACCGCGCAGATAATTCACTGTACTTGTTTCGTTACCCGTTTTAATGTCAGTCACTTGGCATTCACTTAACCAGTTAAGTTGATTACCTGAACTGGCGTGCGGGCTTTCTTTTTCAAGCTGCTTACGTAAGGCCACTAATAAACGGCGATTACCCACTTGCCCTTCTTGTGGCAGATATAAACCTTGATTGAAGCTTCGCCCTATTTCAGGCTCTAAATCGAGTAATTCTGCACGATTTAGCGTATGCAAAGTATGCTCAGGATAATTATTAGCAAGGTGTCTAACAAAACGCTGATAATCCCCTTTATCTTGCTCATGACTTACCATGATGGCACCCGTTTGTTGAAAAAAGGTATATTCATCTAAACTGTCGAGCAAAGTCGGCCATAAACGTAATGACTCAAAACCCATGCTAACAATATTGGGCTCGCAATGAAGTGACTCACCCAATGGTGTTAATAATCCGGCGGCAGCATAAGCTGCACTGTTGTGAGCGAGTTTATTATCTTTATCAAACAAGGTAATAGTTACATTTTGGGGCTGTTTGTCTCTCAGCTTATTACCTTTGAGATCTTCGCCTCGAAGTAAGGACAGAGCGACTAATCGCCCCATCAATCCTGCGCCAACAATGGCAATATTCATTATTTATCCGCCGTAGCTATTCAGCAAGTTGATAGATTTTGCTACCAGTCGCTTTAAATTCAGCCGATTTTTCTTGCATCGCTTGTTCAATGGCTTCATCAGAAGTTAAGGTGATTTTTTCATCAAGTAGTTGAATTTTGATCGCATTTTTATCAAGGTTAGCGGCGTACTCTCGTACTTCTTGTGAAATTTTCATTGAGCAGAACTTCGGTCCACACATTGAACAGAAATGCGCTACTTTGCCTGACTCTTGTGGCAAGGTCTCATCATGATAAGCTTTGGCTGTTTCAGGATCTAAACCAATATTAAATTGATCATACCAACGAAATTCAAAGCGGGCTTTACTCATGGCATTATCACGAATTTGAGCGCCAGGATGACCTTTGGCTAAATCGCCTGCATGCGCAGCAATTTTGTAAGTCATTAAGCCTTCTTTTACATCTTCTTTATTCGGTAAACCTAAATGTTCTTTGGGTGTGACATAACAAAGCATGGCACAACCGTACCAACCAATATTAGCCGCACCTATGCCTGAAGTAATATGATCATAACCTGGGGCAATATCAGTGGTTAATGGTCCAAGGGTATAAAATGGCGCTTCATCACAATGTTTTATTTGCTCTTCCATATTCTCTTTAATCATATGAAGCGGTACGTGACCTGGACCTTCAATAATGGTTTGAACATCATGCTGCCATGCTATTTTGGTTAATTCGCCTAAGGTATGCAATTCAGCAAACTGTGCTTCATCGTTAGCATCGGCTACTGAGCCGGGACGTAACCCATCACCTAATGAAAATGACACATCGTATTGCTTTAATATTTCACAAATGTCTTCAAAGTGGGTGTAGAGGAAATTTTCTTGATGGTGTGCTAAACACCATTTCGCCATAATTGAGCCACCACGCGAAACAATACCTGTGACACGCTTCGCGGTCATGGGTACATAGCGCAATAAAACACCGGCATGAATAGTAAAATAATCAACACCTTGTTCAGCTTGTTCAATTAAGGTATCGCGGAAAATTTCCCAGGTAAGATCTTCAGCTACCCCATTTACTTTTTCAAGCGCTTGATAAATGGGTACAGTGCCTATAGGCACTGGTGAATTACGCATAATCCATTCACGCGTTTCATGAATATTTCGGCCAGTAGATAAATCCATTACTGTATCTGCGCCCCATTTTGCCGACCAAACGAGCTTTTCAACTTCTTCTTCAATGGAAGAGGTTACTGCTGAGTTACCAATGTTAGCATTAACTTTAATTAAAAAATTACGACCGATAATCATAGGCTCACATTCAGGATGGTTAATGTTTACCGGGATAATAGCGCGTCCGCGAGCTACTTCAGCACGGACAAATTCAGCGGTGATTTGTTCAGGAATACTGGCACCAAAAGACTGTCCTTTGTGCTGTAGCAGTAAGGTTGCATCTTTTACTTCTTCACGCTTTAAGTTTTCACGAATAGCAATGTATTCCATCTCAGGGGTAATGATCCCTTGGCGAGCGTAATGCATTTGTGTCACATTTTTACCTTTTTTAGCAATACGCATTTTAGGTAAATGTTCAAAACGTATTTCATCAACACCTTCGTCGGCAAGTCGTTGCTGTGCATAACTTGAACTATTGGAAACCAAAACCTCAACATCATCACGGGCATCGATCCATGATTCACGTAAACGAGGAATACCTTTATGTACGTCTACACTGACATTTTCGTCGGTGTAAAAACCTGAGGTGTCATAAACACATAACGGTTCATTTTTTTCATAAATGGAATTTTCTTTAGTACCGCTGATTAAGGTATCAGTTAAGGTGATTTCACGCATACCTACTTTGATATCGTGGATTTTACCCTGTACATAAACTTTTTTGGAATTGGGGAACGATTGATCCGAGACATTTTTTAGAAACGCTTCGGCTGCTTCACGTTTTTCACGACGTGTTTGTGGTTTTTTCGCTGGATTAACAGCATTGGTTGATTTGGTCATGTTCGCACCTTGTTTTTGTTTTTCTGTTTTATTAAAAAAAATAAAATCAGAGAAAGATAAAAAATAGGCGGAGCTTTTGGCAAAAAAAGAATTGAATAACCCGTTGTGAATAATAGGTTATTTATGCTCTTTCTTGTTCCCTACGCAGATATTAATCTGATCAGGTTATACGGATCTCGCTTTCGCGATCTCAGCCTATGGCACTCCGACAAGTCTTGGGTTGTGTTTTATTAAATAGATAAAACTCAACGAGAATGATTCTAACTTGAGCAAGACTTGATAAGCAAGCATTATAAATACCAAAAAAAAGTGAGTGGTAAATACTTCATGTATTTTAATCTTCGATGCTAAATTAAGAGTATGGCAATTATTGTCTGATCTTTGGTGTGATATTTTTATCGCAATTTATCGATAAAACTCAGTGACGGATACTAGGCAGAATAGGTGGGTAGTTCACAATGAGGCGTTATTATTTTACTCAGTTTACGTGCTTTGTTAACGTGATAAAAGGGCATAAAAAAAGCAGTAACGGTTTAAGACGTTACTGCTAGCTGCGGGAGAATAAACTTATTCTTCGTTAGCGGTTTCTTTTGTTTCAGCTGTTTGTTCTACTTCAACTTCTTGCTCTTTTTTATCTTGATGGTCTTCACCACCACATCCGCCACAACAACCCATAATATACTCCAATAAGAAAAATCAATGGCAATATAATACCTGAGTAATTTACTCGGGTACTTGATCGAGATCAGGCTTTATCAATTCTCTAAACGATCACTATACCAATAATTTTACGCATAAAGTTTATGGATAGCTACAGTGTGTAATAGCAATCTTATTTTGCCTAAGCCTGTATTTTTTGTTAATAACAAAAGTGAGTTAGTGCTGTTTTTAACTTAAGGTTAAGGTTTTCGACATCTTTGGCATTACCAAGAACCAACTCGGTCGTGTCTTTACTTTTTTGTGATAAGAAAAAAATTTGAGTCATCATGTTATTTACGTCTTTAACTGCTTGTAGTTGCTCACTTTGATTTTGATTAATAAATTCATTTTTACTAATAATATCGGTAAATGACCCCATAATAACCTGCAGACTGACTTCCGTTGCTTTAATGGTTGATGCGCCGTCATCGGCAAATAAGGCATTTTTTCTCATTTGTGCAGCGGCTTCATCTGTTGCTTGTCTTATATTTGCTATGACCGATTCAATTTCTACTGTTGATTCTTGAGTACGTTGAGCTAATGATCTTACTTCATCGGCAACGACAGCAAAACCTCGACCTTGTTCACCAGCTCTTGCGGCTTCTATTGCTGCATTTAGGGCAAGTAAATTTGTTTGATCTGCAACCGTTTTTATTACCGTTAATACCGAATTTATTTGTTGACCGTGTTCACGTAACACATGCATTTGATCAGCAGAGTGATTAATCGCTTCTGCTAATTGTTTTATTTGTAATGCTGATTTTTCAACCACATTTAAATTGTTAGCGGTATGTGTATCCGCGTCTTTACTTACCGTAATTGTTTCTTCAGTATGTGCTTGAGTTATTTCAACTGCTTTAGTCATTTGTTCAATAGAAACAGTGGCATTAGATAACTCATCTTGTGTGCAGCTAACTTGACTTCTCGCTTCCACACAGGCTGTTAAGGTGTTTTCTGTTGCGCTGTCTAACGACGTGCCGATATCAGAAATTGTGCTAATAAATTCAACAATTCTGTCCATCATGGTATTAAAGCTTTTACCAATCTCACCAAATTCATCTTGGCTATTTAGTTCAACACGTAGTGCTAAATTAGATTGTTGCTCAACATTAGTCATTATTTTTTGAAGGTGTTTTAACGGTTTACTTATGGCTCTAAATATTGAAAAACCTAATAATAAAATTGCCAAGGCTATACAACTAACCACCCAAAATATAGTCTGGTTGGTTTGTGAAGTTAATTGTACATTGGTTATTATTTCCTCACGTGCTAATTTCTTTTGTAAAACGACTAGTTGCCCTAATTTAAGAAGAAATGGCTCAAGTGCTCCATACATTTGTAAGTCAACAAAGTTTCCCATGCTATAAGAAGAGGCTTCGGCCATATAATCTGAAATTTTATTCATTGCCTCTACACTGTCTTGATAAAGAGGAGTAGAGCTGTTGACTATAGCGATTTCTTGGGCTGATAAGTGAGACGTTTGATAGCTTTGCCATTGCTGGTCAATTGTTGTTTTCGCTGCGTTTACTTGTGTTTCTGCATCTTGCCATAAGGCCATACCACTTCGGGCTTTATGAGCGATATCAATAATGTCAGAGGCGAAGGTTCTGATAATCAAGTTGAGTTGCTGGGTTTGGTTTAATCTAAATTCTAGGGTGCGTTGAGAGTTTTGATAACGTTCAGCCGATATTTTTATACTAGCAAAAATTATTATACTGAATATCAGTAACGGTACTAGTGATAATATGACCAACTTACTGCTTACACGTGCTAACGTTTTCATGTTAAATCCAACAGTCATTTTTTTGGCTTTAAGCCAGATAATTGGGGAGAAATTAACAAGTGGATATGACGTGAGTGTTACAGTTATGTGACAGTTATATTACACGGTAAGCTTGGCTTATTTTGTAATACAACTGGTTTGCGGTAATTGGTGCTTCATTATTTGCGAGGTAGTTTGGATATTCTTGAACCAACCAGGCTAGCTACTAAGATGGCAAGGTAAAATTGTCCAATGATAGCCTCTAAATAGACTAAAAATCGCGCAACGGGTAACGTAGGTGAAATATCACCAAAACCTAAGGTGGTAATGGTAACAAAAGAGAAATAGATAAAATCGGGAAATAAAGTAAACCATTGGCTATTGCCATGCATCACCTGGAATGAATTGGGAAATTCAAGTTGCAATAACGTGTAAGCTACAGCCCAAATTAAGCCTAATAATAAGTATAGGCAGACAGCACCAAGTATTTTATTACCATCAATTTCACCGGTAAATAAAACCTGCTTAGCCGTTTTAACCGCGGTAAAAATAAAAAAGCTTAGTAACAGTAGTAAATAAAATTTATCAAATCCGACACTATTAAGCCAGTTAGACACAAGGGAAACACTTAAAATAGCCAGAGGAAAAATAAAGGTTTTTCTTAAAAAAAAACGTTTAGATTCCACCCCCCAAACCGCCACTAATAGTGTGATTACTGTGGTTGATTGCATTAACCGTTGTGCTGAAGGACCAAAAAACTGTTCAGCTAGTGCCGTGCCTAATAATAACAGTATTAATGCAAAAGTAAGATAGATAAAGTTGTCTTGTTGATCCATTCTCTTCACAATAATAACTCTTTATTATTCATATTACCCACTACATTACTCACTAGATAGATAGCTCAATACGTGGCTGTGCCTCTTCACTACTGTCGATTTTTGGTGAACAGAGTAATAATCTTGATGACGCAATATTACCCTGTTTTATCATGTATTCTTTAAAAGCTTCTTCGCGTTGCTCGCCTATTTCTTTGAGTTGCTTTATTTTATTTTTATCAGTTACTTTACTACCTGATTTAAGATTGATATCGGCAGGAGTACTAACCGCACAAATATTTACTCGGGTGTCTTCTTTGTCTTGCATTAGGGCAATGAAGGCTTGTACATAGGCTTGTTGATTTTCATTTATCTCTATTTGTTTAGTCTGATAAGGTAAATCCTCAAAGCGTAATTTTAATGCAAATTCGCCTACCGTCATGGCTGCAGAAACAATATTTGCGTAGGGAACAAAGGTCTTTACTAAGTAGTCTTGTGTTGCCATCCAAATGGCTTTTTGTGTGATTAAGCTAACAATACTGCTCATGCCAAACTGTGGATCGGAAGTGGATCCCGACAAGGGTACATCAAGCTCTACATTGCCATCACTATCTTTCAGCATACCTAAGGCAATATTTAACGGTAAAGCACCTTTATCGATCAATGCACCTGCTTCATGGCTATCTGCTATGCCAGTTTCTAACCCTTGCAATAGTATCACTACATTACCATCAAGCTGTTCACCTTTAAGCATAAGATTAATATCGGTATTGAGTTGACCATTTTTTAATTCTATTTGCATTGCTTGTTGGGTGTAAGTAGAAACAGTACGCAAAGATAACTCCTTCAAAAAACCGTTAATTTGATGTTCAGGCTGTTTTGAAAATGGCTGGGTGAAGCCTTTAAAATCAAAGTGGGCGTATTTATTACTGCGGCCAATTAGTTCAAACGGTGTTTGATTATCTTTTGTTTCTTGGGCGTTACTCAGCGCGCCCAGCGTTAATTTATCGATAAATAAGTTACGTTTAGCTACAGGGTCTACACTGTTATCTACAAATGATATTTGATTGTCATTGATTAATGAAAATGCATTTAATGAAATAATAAAATCGGCTGATGTAGTATTTATCTCTTGCTCAACTTCTTCTACCGTATCAATAATTTCTTCTTGTTCTGTTTTCGTTACTGGCATTGTTACTAAATTTTCAATGGCTTTTTCTTTGTTTAAAATTAGGTGACTTTGTAGGCTATTCAATATTATTTGGTTAACGGCTAAGTGGTGCTTATTTACGATAATATCACTGATGCTAAACTGTTTTAACTCGATTATAGCGGGGAGATCAAGCGCTTCATTTTTCGACATGAAAATATTATCAACAATAAATTCAGCGATTTTTATTTCTGGAATGTCGGTAAAGTGAAAGCTCATATCGTTTAAGGCTAATTGTTCAAAGTAAGCTAATTTTTGACTAGGCTTATTATGATGAATACTGGCTTTATTTAGCGTGAGTTGTCCTTCACCGCTTAGTTCAGTGATTTCACCTTGATTTAACGTTAATGTTAAATTACTGATATTTTGTTGTAGTTTTTCTAAAGTAAAAAATTGCTCTTGATAACCGACAACAAGATTTTTGTTGGTTATCTCTGCTTTAGTTAAATGCAGTTTAATTGTATCTTTTGTGATTGAAATTGATTGCTCACTGGCTAATGAAAAAAAGCCCTTAAGCTCAGTCAAGTCTTCCACATAGCGTTGTAGATTAGCAATAGGATAATCAATTATCGCTAGTTCAGTGTTAATATCTCCTTGTCCTTGCTCAAATAGAGCATCAGCATCTAATGTAAGCTCAGTGCCATCAATAATCCCGTGTAGGGTTATGTTAGCTTGTTGAGATTGTTCGGTTGCTTTCATTTGCGTGATTAACAAATTGCTAACTACAACATGATGAGGTTTATTATTGTTTTCTATATCAATATTAATTTGGCTAAAGTCTAATTTTGGTAAGATGAGCTGATAATCAAATGGTTTAGGTTGCGGCTCAGCGTTGGTGCTCCCTTTTGGGTCCACATTAGTACTTTCATGAGACTGTTCTTTGTTTAAATCAATGCCAGCAATAACAAGTTGCGTTGCTGTTTTATTAATTTTTATGTACGCGTCATCTAATTGAAATTCACTAATGACTATTTTGTCAAAGAGCAAACGGAATAATGTTAAACGAATAGTTAATTTGTTTATGGAAAGTACTTTTTCTTCTTTATTGAGATACAGTGTTAAATCGCGAACGGTTAACTGACTTAAAAAAGGGTTATAGCGAATGCTTGTGTCAGAAGATAACGTTAGCCCTTGTTCAACTAGTATTGGTTTGATGAAATATTTACTAAGCGGTGACGAAATTGCCCAAATGACAAGATAGACACCAATAAATAGCGTTGCAATTATTTTTATTGGTTTACTGAAATAAACAGGTGGTTTTTTAACAGAAGAAGAAGCGTTCATATACGTGAGTTTTGATTATAAAGGTAGCTGAATGGTAACAGATAATCCTTTATTTTCATTGTTTTTGGCAAAAATATTACCTTGGTGAGCCACAATGGCTTGTTTGGCTATAGCTAATCCTAAACCCGTACCACCTGTTTTGCGATCTCTAGCAAGGTTTACACGATAAAAAGGTGTAAATAATTCTGTTAAAGATGCTGGTGGTACCCCAATACCGTTATCACAAATAACTAAGCTAACAAGCTGATTATTTACCGATAAAGCCACCTTAACGAGGCTATTTTTAGGGCTATACTTTACGGCATTAGTCACTACATTACTGATGGCACTGAATAGTAAATTGTGATCACCTAGTAGCTCAACTATTGCGGTTGAATCTAGCACAATTGTTATTGCTTTTTCATTAGCAATAAATTGTTCTTCGTGAATGATTTTATGCACTAAAGCAGTAAAATCAATATGTTTTTTCTCAATAGTTTGTAGCGTGTTTTCTAATCGCGACAAGATTAGTGCATCTTCAATCATTTGATTTAAACGCTCTATTTCTAATTGGCAGCGCTGTAAATATTGGTCTCGAGCAGCTCGGGTAGTGGACTCTTGTTGTGCTAAGCCAAGTGCCATTTGTAAGCGAGTCATTGGAGAACGTAATTCATGTGAAACATCGCCAAGCAAACGTTGTTGTGCGCTTTGGTTTTTTTGCAATTGTTCAGCCATTTGATTAAAGCTGTTAGCGAGTTGACCTAATTCATCATTACGCTTTGTAACCTCAGTAACACGAGTGGATAAATTGCCTTTACCTAATTCTATAGCCGCTTTTTTTATAATCGCAATAGGTTTACTAAAAGAGCGTGCTAATAATAAACACAGTATAAAACTAATAAAAATAGGCATAGTAACGCGAGCCCAAGAAGGAAGATCTTGCACAAGTTGGCCAAAATTGCGTTTGTGTTGCTTCCGTGAAATGAATAATTGGTAGTTTTGCTTATTAATTTTTATTAAAACAGGGCCAACCAAACGGGTATGAGCAAAAACACTAGTAATGGCTTGATCAAATACTTGTTCGTTAAGGTAGCGGGTAAGTGCTTGCTGATGCTTTGGGGGTAATCGGAACAGACTGGAAATGGTTGAATTATTATCTATACTTTTAAACCACAGGTTAAAAGGTCTTTTGATAAAACGTTGCTGTTTTTTTTGTAGCAATTCTTCAATATTTTTTATTTTACTTAGTTCAATTCTTCTTGCTGTATTATTAAGTTGGCGAAGTTCATCATGCAGCGGTGCTTGACTAACAACCTTTTGATAAGCATCACTTGATAGCTGATGAGAGATAAAGCGGGTACTAAAAATCGACGTGATAGCGATAAGCCAGAACCAAGCGAATAACTTGATGCTAAAGGAGGAAAATAACGCTCTAATCTTTTTAGATGGTTTCATCTATATTTATTCTCATCAATCAGTGTCTTGTCTATACCCGTTCCACTTGAATATGCAGTTTCTAGCTTAGCTCCCTACGGGCAAGCCGATAAAGGGTCATCTCCTGCGTTATTGATTTCGACAATAGAATAACTATTCTCTTCAATCAACTCCTGGTAGCTAACCCTTTCTCGACTTGCTGAAACCTGCATCTTGAAGTAGAGCGGGTATAAAGGTGTTTATAATTCTAGCTCAATTCTGCATATTCAAATCACAGAAATATCTCTACTGGCTTAGTTACATTCACCGGTTAGAAATAAATACCCAGCACCACGTACTGTTTTTATTTTTTCAATGGCGCTAAAAGGGAAAAATTTACGACGAATATTACCCACATGGACATCAATACTACGATCAAAAGGCGCTAATTTTCGACTGAGTACTTGTTTTGACAGTACCTCTTTGGCAACGATTTGTCCGTGGTGTTCCATTAGTATGGTTAAAATTTGATATTCAGTACCGGTTAACGTTATAGGGTTTGTATGGCAAGTAACAGCTCTGGTGGCATGATTAAGTTGAATATTATTGACTGTTAATACTGAGTTTTCACTGTGTAAATCTTGCTGGTTCTGTTGAGTTACAATATTAATACGACGTAAAATCGCTTGTATTCGGGCTAATAATTCTTGGTGATGAAAAGGCTTAGCTAAGTAATCGTCAGCACCTAATTCTAACCCGAGCACCTTGTCATTGTGATCACCTTTAGCCGTAAGCATCAGAATAGGGGTTTTATATTCGCTGCCAAGTGCTTTTAGTACTTCAAAACCATTGAGTTTTGGCATCATTACATCAAGTAAAATAAGATCAAATTTACTCTTATAGGCTAGCTCTAATCCTGACTGGCCATCAAAACAGCATTGCACAATAAAGCCTTGCTGGGATAAATAATCCACCAACAGCTCAGCTAATTCATGATCATCATCAATGAGTAATAATTGTTTTTTATTCAAGTGAAACTCCGTATTAATTAGTATAAACCCATCACACTTCAATTCTAGCTGAATCAGGCATCTTCAAGTGGAACGGGTACATCTATCTTATCTTATTTATTATCATCTTATGATCGATCGCTACAACCTTTACTTAACCTTTACATTGGCTTTACGTATCTTAGCACAGGGTTAATTATACTGATTAATATCAATTGAATCATAAATCGCTAAGTGGGGAATCCATTGATTCAATTGTTATTCACTTATAGAACGAAATATAACGAAATTATTTTTTGGAGAAAATTATGAAGATGACTAAACCAACGAAAACTATCTTTTCAACTATAGCGGTTTGTATCGCTATTGCCTTTGCCAGTATTGCTAGTGTTAATGCCTCAGATAATGAGATGGCTTTTGATTCCCCAAGAGGGCACGGTCATAAACATCATATGCAGCGTATGGCTAGACACTTATCTTTGAGCGAAGAACAACAAGTAGAAATAAGAGCAATAAAAATACAAGCAAAAGAGCAACATCAAATTTTACGCGTGTCGATGAAGAAATTTAAAATGGCAGAGAAAAAATTACTGCAAACAGAAGCATTTGATGAGCAAGCGTTTAATGCGCTGTATGAGGCCTATCAGCCTATTTTTAAAGAATTAGCGTTAATGAAAGTAAAGAGTAAACAGGCTGTTTTTAATATTTTAACCGCAGAGCAACAAGTGAAATGGTTGAAAAAAACTCAGCATAAAAGAGAATACGCTAAAAATAAGTGTGGTTAAATTTTAATACCTAACTAAAGTAACCTTAGCTTTGTAAGCTAAAAGAAAATACTTTAGCCATTTGGCTTTCTACTGGTTTTTCATCAACTTTGGCAGGTAGGTAACGCCATTTTTTAATTGCTGTTCGTATTGAGCTTTTGAAGTAGTTGATTTTATTGTGTTGAGCAAATTTTATATCTTTTATTTGACCATCAATATCAATGGTAAAGTTTACTTTTACTTCTATTTCAATTCCTTTACGCTTTGCCACAGTAGGGTAAATAGGGTCAACTGATTTAACTTGTTCTGCGCTATGCCAAACAGGTGTTGTGGGAACAATTGACTTATTTGCGATGATAATAGGCTGAACCCACTCTGCCTTTTGTCTTTCAATATGATCAACAAATTTTGTATTGATATTTTTTTTATTAGTGTAGTGCAAGTCATTTTGTTTGTTATGCTCGCTAGAGGAATCAGCCAATAATACCGCATGTGAGTTTTTGCGTGTCGTTGTTATTTGTTTAGCTTTGGCTATTTTTCTCTCAGATGATGTCGTTAATATTGCCATTTCTTCTTGATATGGGCTAGTGACTAAGGATGATTTTTTTGGTGAAACAGTGCGTTCAAATGCTTGCTCAACCTTTAAAGGAGAAGGGATAGGCAGTACTTTATTAAGATTTTCAGAGGTGTTTTTTGCTAAGGATATATTTTCTAACTGTGTTTCTAACAGGGTGATGGATGATATAGTATTGTTGGATTTTTTTTGTCGCTGGCTCGCAATAGTTAATTGTTTTTCTATCGCTTTTTTTGTCAGGGCTTGGCTATTATTTTGTTGCTTTGTCGTTAATTCATCTGGCGGAATAAAGGTCGTTTTTAAGTCGACAGTACGCACTATATTTGACTTGTCTGCCTGCGGATTCAATAACTGCTGAGCAATAGAGCCATTAGGTATTACATTGTCTGTATGGCTAATTTTATTTTGTGTTTTCGTTGCCTTATTGGAATCCTGCCATGGTATTTCATTATACCAAATGTCGAGTAATGGCATGGTCAGTATCTGTTTACTTGATAAAAGTAATACTGAAAATATAATAGTCACACTAGCAAACCATTTACTGATGTTGTTTTTGGGTGCACAGTGATGATCAACTAAACGAATCACTCGTTGTTTTAAATCGCCACCAGACGCAGCCATTGCTAGATCAGGAATCGTATGATGATGAGCTTTAGTACATAAAGAAGCGGTATCAGCTAAGGTATGAGCATAGGCAATGGCATCACCACAATGTTGCACGGCAATATCATCGCTGCAATATTCACGTTCATTACGCATCTGTTTAGATACCCAATGTACGGCCGGATGGAAGAATAATAATATTTCCACTAACGTTTGAAAAAAATTAGCTAAGTAATCATGGCGGCGAATATGAGCTAATTCATGTAAAAGTAGCATTTCTAATTGAGACGTACTTAAACCAGTTACCATGCTTGCCGGTAATAAAACCACAGGTTTCAGCCAACCAATCGCCATCGGCACTTCAACAGTTAATGAAATTAATAGTTGTGGTGTCATCGTCAAATGAATTTGTTTCGCTAATTCATTAAATCGAGTTTGTAGCTTTTCACTGGGTGCAACTGTATTTTTTTTTGGTAGGTTATTAACATTATAAACTTCTAATAATAACTTTCCTGCCAGCAGGGTAATTGTCGCTAACCATAAAATAGCAATATAAGGCAATAGTGAAGGCAGTAATGCGGTGAACTCTTGATAACTAAAAAAGGCATCAGGCTGTTTTAGCTCTTGTATGAACTCACTTAACGCTAATGAGTTTGCTATTGTATTAGTGGGTGAGCTTTCAGTTTGATAGATAATAGCAAAGGTAATGATGGGTAATAGCAAATGAACGGCCATTGCCAAAGCCGACAACGCATAGCGTAGTTGAGCTTTATGATTGTTGAAAATAAGTAATGCTGACTTTAATACCGCGGCCACTAATAACCCTTGCCACAGAAAGTGCAATAAAGTCAGTGATAAACTGGTTAAAAATGGGCTGCTAGATAAAAGGGTTAACATGGGTTCTTTAAAATTATTTTTCTAAAGAATTAAGTAATTGACGAATATCATCAATTTCTTCAGCAGAAGTTGACTCATCAATAGCGCGCATCACTAGTTTTGATGTTGAGCCACCAAAAGCTTTACTTATCAAATCTTTAATTAAAGATGATTGGGTATGCATCTCACTATCAGCGGGGGCGTAAACATGGGCACGGTTAGTTTCGTCGCGAATAACAAGTGATTTTTCATGCATTATTTGTAATATTTTTAATACCGTGGTGTAACCCGTTTTTTGTGTGGTACTCACTGTATCATGTATTTGTCTCACGGTAGCTGGACCCATCTGCCAAAGAATATTGAGTAAGGTTAACTCTGCTTCTGTTGGTTTTATTGGCTTTACTACTGATTTATCGCGCGCCATGTTTTTTTGTCCTTGTTTAATCGTATTTTAATGTTTTTTCTTATAATAAAAATGTTCGAAATTACGAATGTACTTGTTACAATTATAATCTTATCCTATCCTGTGTTGAATTAATGAGCAACTTTTTTATTTTTCATCATTCTTAGGTATTAATTTTGCATACAAGTCACCTAAACGAGTAACGGTTTCTGGGCCAGCTTCAGGGGTAAAATCAACCATGTTAGGGGCAAAAGTGCTTACAACGGTTGAGCCTAATTTAAATCGACCCATTTCATCGCCTTTTTCAAAAGTAATCGTATCAGAACCCTTGGCTGGATATTGCCATCGAAAAATATCACTACCTGCGGGCGGAGTAATAGTGCCTGCCCATGTGGTTTCAATACTGGCGACAATGGTTGCGCCAACAAGTACCATAGCTAATGCGCCATGTTCGGTATCAAAAATGGTGACTACTCGTTCGTTACGCGCAAATAAATTGGGAACATTGTTGGCAGTTAATGGATTAACTGAGAACAATTCTCCGGGCACATAAATCATTTCACGTAAGGTTGCTGCCATTGGCATATGAATTCTATGGTAATCTTTTGGTGCTAAATAGATGCAAGAAAACTTACCTTTTTGAAACGGAGCCGCAGTTCTAGCGTCGCCGCCTAACAATGACGTTAGGCTGTAATTAAAGCCTTTTGCTTGAATAAGCTTACCTTCAACAATATCACCTTGTTGTGATATTGCGCCATCTACGGGATAGCATAAGGTATCGCTATCGGGATCAATGATCCGGGCACCGTCTTCTAATTCTCGGGTGAAAAAGTCGTTGAAAGTTTTAAAATCACTAGCTTTCTTTAGCTTAGCTTCGTTCATGTTAATACCATAAGCGTTGATAAAAACATCAATCAACTTAGTGGTCAGCCAACCCAGTTTAGCTGCCGCTAGTTTGCCCACTAAACGGGAAACAGCATGCTTTGGCATCGCATATTGTAATGCTATTTTAATTCTGTCACCAAGTGCATTCTTTGCGGGTAATGAATTTGAAGATGAGTTTTCTGAAGACACTTTATTTCCTTTAATTTATCAATCGATTAGTCATTAAATCGTGAAGTTAATTTGTTGTCGCCTAAACTGGATAAAATTCGTTGAAAGCTTGCTAGCCGTTTAGGGTTAATTTGTTGTTCATTAGCACCGGTTAATGCACAACCCGGATCGTTGATATGTTTACAGTCTCTAAATTTACATAGGCCCATAAACTCTTCAAATTCTTTAAAACCATTAAAAACTTGTTCAGGCGTTAAGTGCCACAAACCAAATTCTCGAATGCCTGGCGAGTCAATTAAATCACCGCCATCGTCAAAATGATATAACCTAGCAACGGTAGTAGTATGCTGTCCTAAGCCGGAATTTAATGACACTTCTTTAGTGATAACGCCCAGATCTGGCATTAACGCGTTGACTAAGGTTGATTTTCCAACACCGGATTGACCAACAAAAATACTGATATGTTGGTTTAACTGAGCTTTTATTCCGTCAATACCGGCATTTGTTTTGCTACTAGCATGAAGCACTTGGTAGCCAATATCGCGATAAATTTGTAATTGCTGCTCAATCTCATCTTGTTCTGCTTGGCTTAGTTCGTTCAATAAATCAGTTTTATTTAATACGATAATAGGCGTAATACCGGTTTGTTCTGCGGCAACTAAGTAGCGGTCGATTATGTCACTATTAAATACGGGTAGTAATGAAGAAACTATCAATATTTGGCTGATATTAGCGGCAATGGGTTTTACGCCATCGTAGACATCAGGACGGCTTAGTACAGTATCTCGTTCGTGCACCGCTTCAATAATACCGCGGATACTGTGCATTGTTTCTTTACCTAAGCACCAAAGTACTTTGTCACCACACACTAATGAACGAATAGAGCGACGTAAATTACAGCGATAAACGATGCCATCAGCACCTTCAACATCAGCGTGTTGACCAAAACGACTAATGATTATGCCATTTTGTGCCGTGCCTAAGTCATCATCTTGCCATTGTACTTTGTCTGTTTTATCTACCTTGGCATGTAATTTTTTGTCATGATTTGCTTTAATACGACGTTGCTGGCCGTGAGTTAGTTTTTTTTTAGCCATTATTATTGTTGTGACCAGATGAGATTAATCATTTTATTTAATCCTAGTTATTTGTCAGCTATTATACTTACAATTATACTCTATTGCTTGTGCAATTTATGATACCAGGACTAAAACTTGGTACTAGGAACACTTATGACATGTAACGACACCAATTTAATTTGGCTTGATTTAGAAATGACAGGGCTAGAGCCTGAGATTGATGTAATATTGGAAATAGCCACTATTATTACCGACAGCCAGTTAAATATCTTAGCTGAAGGGCCGGTATTTGCTATTAGCCAACCGGATAACGTGCTCGATAATATGAGCGAGTGGTGTATTGAGCATCATGGCCAATCAGGTTTGACTAAACGTTGTCGAGATAGTGAGGTGAGCTTAGCAGAGGCGACGGCACAAACTATCGCGTTTGTGGAGCAATATGCACCCAAAGGTAAATCACCTATGTGCGGTAATAGCATAGGGCAAGATAGGCGTTTTATTAATAAATACATGCCTGACTTTGAAGACTGTTTTCATTATCGTAATCTAGATGTTAGTACGGTAAAAGAGCTTGCGCGCCGATGGAAGCCCGAAGTGTTAGATAAAGTGATTAAAACAGGCGCACATTTAGCCTTAGATGATATTCGTGAATCTATCGCTGAATTGAAAATATACCAAAAGCACTTTTTTAAAATATAGAATAATTTGATCAAGAGCGAGGAATAGTGATTATTAGATTAGTCACTATTTCCACTAATGTGACTAATCCTCGATATCCAGCAGATATTCACATTTGCTAACCTTTAATAGCTGACATTAAAAACAGCCACATGATAATCTCGATTTATCCCTATTAGAGACGAAACCAAAAGATTAAATTCGAATGTCCATTACTTGCAATCTTACCTATTTTTTTACAATATCATTATTTAGCTGCTTTTCTTACACTAGCTATGCTGAAACTGACGGCTTAATGGATCTTAATAAAGCCTTAACAAGGCTTGATGGTAATTCCGCTATTTCAGCAACACTAAAATCAGTGTTTACAGAAAAAAGAGGACGTAAAAAAGAAATAAAAGTTACCAGTGGTTTAGCTAATATTCAACTACTTGATGATTTAAATGGGCTACAAATTACCTATTCAAATGCAGTGCTGACCCAGCTTGAACGTGAAGAAAATGAAAAAGAACGTAATGAAGAAGTTAACACCCCAACGCTTAATGCCATTAACGACATTGAGGCCAATGAATTACGTAGTATGCTTTCAGCCGCACCAAAATTAAGCCGTTCTCTGATCAAAGCAGAGTTCTTAAAAGAAGAAGTAATCATACATCAAGACAAAAATGCACGTGTTTTACATTTTAACCTACCTTTAGATGCCCTTATCAGTGACAAAGACATTCGCGCTTATGTTAATGATTTTGAAGGAAAGTATAAGATCATCATTGATGAAAATGGCGTACCATTGCAAGCAGAGTTAACTTTTGAAGGAAGTGGTAGTGCTTATATTTTTTTTAAGCTGTCGGTAAATCAATCAAGAACCTATTTATATAAAGTTATTGATGACAGGTTAGTGAATTATCGCAATGAATACACCAAGGAGCAGCAGTCTACTTGGGCTAAAAGAGATTCATCAGGCTTTAAAGAATTAATTATCAATGAAGCATATCAATAGATAGTCTTGAACAATTGATATCGGGTGATAATACCAATCAATCTTACTAAGTAATTTTTGAAATAGTCTAAATATTGACTTCATTAACAATAAAACTTGCAGGTCAGACCAGTTTAATTAACAATAACGCCATCAATCACTCTTCAGGTTAGTAAACATGGCAAACCGTTTTAGTTCATTTGTTAGTAAAGTAAATAAAGCACCGAAATTCATGCGGTCATTTTTATTAACAACCTTTTTCAATACCAAGGTAAGATTTGCAGGAACCACAGGCATTAAAATTGAAAAGGTAACCCGCCAGCAAACAATATTGTCCTTAAAAAACAAAAAATCAGTGCGAAATCATATTGGGGGTATTCATGCTATTGCGGCGGCAGTATTAGCAGAATCGGCTACTGGCATAGTGTTTGGTATGAACGTACCCGATGATAGGGTGCCATTGTTAAAATCAATGAAAGTAGAATATCAACGCAGAATGCAAGGAAATTTAAAAGCGGTGGCAAATTTAACGACAGATCAAATAAATAGGATTGAGGGGCAGGAAAAGGGCGATATGACTGTGTCTGTTACTATCACTGATGATTCAGGGCAAATGCCTATTATATGTGAAATGCAATGGGCTTGGGTGAGTAAAAAACGTTAATTTACATTCGGTACGCTATTATTTTGCTTAAGGTATAGTATAAACTAAAGCGACAGAGGACTTTAGAAAAATAATAGTTATGAGCAATACTGACGACTTGGCTGAGCAAAAGCCAATCGAACAAAAAGACAATAGACAGACACAGACTTTAATTTTAAAGCCATTTCATCGTCAATTTTCTGCAAAATTAACCGCTTTATTGTCAACTATTATTGTCGCTTTAGCGTTGATATTTATTTTATTTTATCAACAAAGTGAGCGCAGTCGTTTTTTGATTGAGGGTGAATTATTTCCCTTAAAGCAACAATTTGAGCAGCTAAAAGCCTTACAAAAAGCTGAATATCTTGTGGATGAATTATTGTTCACCGATAGTGGAATCAACTTTGTTGAATTACAAACAGAGTTGATTGCGGTAAATAGGCAATTATTGCGGTTAGAAAGTTCAAATACACATCTATATCAACAATGGTTAAATGCGAACAAATCGGCTAATGATATTGTTACTCGTATTCAAGACAATTATGGGCGTAACGAGCAGTTAAAGCAAAGTAGTGTTATTCAATTACAACTAATGTGGTTTTCTGTTACGCAGATAATTAATAAGAAAGCAGCCCAACAAGAATCACTTTTTAAACAACTTCAAGCTGATCAGGTAAATGACAAAATTACGCTCAGTCGATCCAACGCCTATGTTATCGCTATTCGACAATTAACTCATTTACAACAGTTAAAAACTTTATTGGCAGATGTCTTAGCTGGTTTTGAGCAATTAACAATTCATTTAAGTATAGAAGATTTTGATTTACTACGCTTAGGCGTAGATCAAATTATTGCTCAAGGTAACGCCTTAAAAATAGATGATAAAACAAAAACGATGGTTGATTTTAACCAGCAAATAGACACCTTTGAAGCCATTGTATTAACGGAGCAAAGAACGCTGGCAAAGTGGCAAGGCAACATCCGTTTGGAACAAAGTTATCAACTTGATTTAAAAATGCAAAAGAATCAATTGATGCAAATATTAGTTGAGCCACAAGAAAAAAGAACAACGCATGTTTCTGGTGTACTTAATGATTTGCTAATTAAAGTCAAAGTTAAATTTAACCTTAAAGTAACGCAAAAAGAGTTGTCGATGATTCTATTGGCTGCTATTGGCTTGTTTTTGTTGATTTTTTGTTATTTACTCTGGCGCTTACGAGAACAAATTAAACTAGCAGCACAGCACAGCGTGGTATTAATACACAAAAGTATCCGTGCTGAAAATAGTGACGACGTTACGGCTAATTGCGCCGAAACTCAGGAAATAATGCAGCAAGTGCAAAGTATTGCCAAGCCCGCTCATAATGAGCAAGAATTTCAGCAACTGCTTCAACAGTTTGAAACACAAGAACAAATTATTAATGAGCAAGCGCAAGCATTGGTTTTGTATACCCAAAGCTCTGATAAACAGCAGTTAAAGACTAGTGAACAAGGTGAGTTCCACCTTAGAGGTGAATTACAGCGATATAACTATCTGGAAGGTAAGGTTTTATCATTACTACAGCAACAACAAGCTACATTGGTTAATAAGCTAGTAAACAGTGGAACAAGCGCAGGAGGTCAATACGCCTCGTTAATCCCCATTTATGAACAATTAAGACAGTTTTATCTGGCAAGTGAAATACGCTCAGAAAACGCAGTGCTAACATTGGTTGATGTGAACTTCGTTGATAATATACATGCAATTTTAATGACTAAGCAGAATGGTCTGCAAACGGTTAATAATCAGTTGTATTTTAGCTATGATGAGCAACTGTTAGTGCAAGCTAAGCTCGATTTTCGTTTGTTTCAACAGTTGATAAACGTATTCATTGATATTGCTTTATGTGACTGCCAAGATGCTCAATTACATCTTCACTTACAGCTACAAGATAAAAGTACAGGTCAACAATTAGTAAACTTTGTGGTAAAAGTTCAAGCCGAATCGGTAGAGACTTTACCCAATTTAGTCTCCCTGTTGATTGATTCTCAAATGACTGATTTACAAAAATCACCATGGGTGGATATATTTAATATTCTATTTGCTAAGCAGCATGGTGCCAATATTACCGCTCAACTTATTGATGATGGTTTTCAGCTTAGTTTTGAATTACCCTTGGCTATCGTGTCTTCCCCTATAGTTAAACAACAGCAAGAGCATAAACTTGAGGGTACTAAGGTTATGCTGCTCTCCAATAATGACATGGTAACCGGATTACTTGAAAAAATGCTTCAGTCAGCTTCGGCTCAATGTGAAATATTTGTTCGTATGGATAGCTTTGAGCAACGACTGACCGCGAAACGCCTTAATAAAGACAAACTTGATTTATTAATAGTGGCTAGTGATATTGCACAAAATAATATTGATTTAATAACACAACAACTCAATAGTTTACCTATCTCTGTGCAGCCAAAATTGATGTTGTTGCAATCAGCAGCATTAAGCTTAGATAATTTTGGTTTCTATTCGCAGACAGATCAACTATTGTTTAGAGATGCGTTTTTACAAAACATTAAAGAGTTACTTGCAGGTGACGTTAGCACTAATCAGTTACTTTCACCTGAGCAATATCAGCCAAACCATTACTTGGCAAGTGAGTTACCTGTGTTGCTTGCGGTAAATTCGCCTCAGCAATACCAATATTTTCAACGATTATTACACTGGTTAGGGTTGCGAGTACATGTTGTTTCTCATGCTGACGCTCAACGGGAATTATGGCAAACAGGTCTATACAGCATACTTTTTACTGAGTTTTCAGCAACATCATTATTGAAAATGGTAAGTAAACCTTTAGTGAATGTTGCTGTGTTTAGTTTAACTGAAGATGTTCCAAACTCAGAGAATGATACTGATTTTGACGATTGGCATATAGGACAGTTAGTTAAACAATCGACATTGGAAGAATTGAGCGTTGTGTTAGCCCCTTGGCTGCAAACCGTTAGGTCATCAAGCCGTGCGATAAGCCCAGTATTAACTTTATCGGAAGAAATAATCGAGTGTATTGATGAGGTCCATGATGAATACACCGATGAAAGTAATGATGATCGTGTGATTACTGAACTTGTTGCATCGCTTACTGAGGATAACACTGAAGCTGTTTTTGATTTCTCACAATACTTACATAATCAAGGCTCTGTTGAGTTAGCCTTATTCATGTTGGATGATTATACCGAAGATAATCATCAGCATCTCGATATTTTGATCGATGCAATTAAAGCGAAAGATCTTGATAGGGCTAATAATGCCATTATTGATTTACAATTAAATGCTAAAATTTTAGCCGCTTCAGATCTAGCTAAATTATGCACTCAATGGATAAAATTACTCAGTGGTGATGACATACCGAATAGCTTAAAGGAAGTGAATATTTTACTTAAGGAGACTCGATCCGCATTGACCGCTATTGATGGTTATGCTGAAAGTATCTAGTGTGGAAACAACAGATATAAAAAAGCGCTTCGATTAGTCTTAGTTAAAGCGCCTATTTTTCAGTGAATTATAAGTTAATAACACGGGTCAATATTAGGCATCTCTGGGAAGTCCTTTCTCAATAGAGCGAATTAATCGGGCATTAAGCCTTTCATTAGCATTGTTGTTATCGCTTAATTTCCGTTGGTTTTGTTGAGACAGCGCCCAATCGATATGTTCAGTAACCATCGCTGATGCGGTAGTTAATTTTTGCTCTAGTGCGGTAATAATCTCACTATCAAAGGGAGCATTGCCCAATGCCACGGCAATATTACGTTGCCAACTTTGAAAGCCAATTCTGCGAATGGGTGAACCTTGTAAATTATCTAAAAAATACGCTTCACTCCAAGAAAACAATTCCAGTAATGTCACTTCATCCAGATGATGTCTGGCTTGAAAGTCGCTTTCTAAGCTTAGCTTGGCATACTTATTCCACGGACAAATAAGCTGACAATCATCACAGCCATATATTCTATTGCCCATTAACGGTCTAAGCTCTAACGGAATGGGATCAGGGGATTCTATAGTGAAATACGAAATACAACGACGGGCATCGACTACATAAGGTTCAACAATTGCTTTGGTAGGGCAAATTTTAATACAAGCAACACAGCTGCCACAATCATTGGTTTTTGTGCTGTTATCGGTAGTCTCAACTACGCTTACGGGTAACGGAATATTGATGAGTAACTCACCTAGAAAGAACCAAGAACCCGCTTCTTTATTGAGCAATAAACTGTGTTTCCCTACCCAACCTAAACCTGCTTTTTCGGCTAACGGCCTTTCTAAAATAGGCGCAGAATCGACAAAAGGACGAAAATTAAAGTCTTCCCCTTGAAGATCTTCAAAGTAGGCGGTAATTTTTTTTCCTAGCTGCTGTAAACGTTTACGCATTAATTTATGATAATCACGACCTAATGCATAACGACTGATATAAGCGTGATCTTTTGATTTTAATATTTGCGCACATTTCGCCTCGGTTGGTAGGTAATCTAATCGAACACTGATCGCTCTAATAGTACCTAACTCTAATTCGGCAGGGCGAGCACGCATTAAACCGTGACGTGCCATGTAATCCATATTACCGTGATAATTGTTGGCTAACCATTGTTCAAGCGCTTGTTCATGCTTTGATAAATCTATATCGGTAATCCCTAATTGAGAAAAACCTAATTCTTTGCCCCAACACTTGATTTTTTCTACCAATGCAGGATAGTTGATAGCAGGGCTGTTAGCCGTTGTATTTGTCATTTTTGAAAAAATTCAACCAAATGAGTGCAAGGTGCACAAGGTGAAAAAGTATATATGAGTTTATCACAACTACCTTTAGCAAAACATAATTGGCATTGCGCCTATAGTGCCAAGCAAGTTTTGAACAATGAATCCGGTGTTGCGCAAAGCCAACAAATAGCGCTGTATCAATTAATGGAACGAGCAGGAAGCGCGGCTTTTGAAACGTTACAGAAACATTGGCCTAAGGCTAAATCTATTTTAGTACTATGCGGCAAAGGCAATAATGGTGGTGATGGTTTTGTTATTGCGCGTCTGGCTCATTTAGCCAAAATGCAGGTTACCGTTCTTGTAACCTGTGATGTTACAAGTATTAAAGGTGATGCATTGCTTGCTTATCAAAATATGGTTGCAGTGGGGGTGACTGACATTGTCACCGATAATGTAATTGCGCAAGTAGCACTATTTTCTGGCGATATCATTGTTGATGCATTATTTGGTATTGGTTTTTATGGCTCGTTAGCTACGCCAATGCAGCAGTTAGTCACTGCGATAAACACCAATGCAGCGGACGTATTGAGTGTTGATATTCCATCGGGCCTTTGTGCTACTACTGGTTTGGTTGAGAACAGCTTAGCCGTTATTGCTAAAATGACGGTAACGTTTATTGTTTACAAACAAGGCCTGCTTACAGGGCAATCAGCAAATTTTATTGGTGAATTAATATTAGCTGATTTATTACTGGGAGACGCCTTTAAGCAGCAAGTCACTTGCCATCATTACTTTCAAAAAGAATACCCTTTATATGATGGGGTCAGCTTTTTAACAAAACGTCTGAATACTAGCCATAAAGGGACTATTGGGCAAATTCTAGCGGTAGGGGGTGGTGTGGGTATGCCGGGCGCTATTCGTTTAGCCAGTGAAGCTGCGCTTAGAAGTGGCGCGGCGTTAGTCGCGGTATGTTGTCATCAGGATAATCAGGCGTTAGTCTTTAATGGTCGACCGGAATTAATGTTGGCACCTAATGAGGCCAAAAAATTAGCCAACTCTTTAGTGGTGAGCAAAGCAAAAGTTTTATTATTAGGGCCGGGATTAGGACAAACTCAGTGGTCACAAAACTTGTTTGATTTGATCGTAGCCCCCTTTGTCGAAGGTACAAAGTTAGAAGATGAAAAAGTAGCAGGCAAACAAAATAGCAATATAGTAATCGATGCAGATGGTTTAACCTTACTCGCTAAAACAAATTATTTTTGCTCTCGTTGGGTATTAACGCCACATCCGAAAGAAGCGGCAACATTGCTGGGTTGTGATACAGCCACTATTGAGGCAAATCGTTTTGATGCGGTAAAAGCCATTGCCAAAAAATATGGTGGAATATGTATTTTAAAAGGTGCAGGCACATTGATTTCTGATGGCGATACGGTGGTGATTAATAGTACCGGTAATGCAGGCATGGCAAGTGGCGGTATGGGGGATGTATTAAGTGGTATTGTTGCCGCATTAATTTTGCAAACGGATAACTATTTTGTTGCCACCTGTTTGGCTGTGTATATTCATGGCGCAGCAGGTGATATTATTGCGGATAGACAGGGGCAACGCGGTATGTTGGCGAGCGATTTATTTGCACCATTGCAACAGCTAGTTAATCACAATAGCCTCATATTGAATACATAGCCCTAATATTAAATGACTATAACTAAATGAAAAAACTTGAATATTTTTTAGCAGATGAACGAGCAACCATTGCGGTAGGTGATGGTTTGGCTAAGGTAGTATTAGCTCAGGATGAGCAGAGTAATAAAATACAGCCTGCATTGATTGTGTACTTAAATGGTGATTTAGGCGCAGGAAAAACTACCTTAACTCGGGGTTTTGTTCGTGGTATGGGACATCAAGGCAACGTAAAAAGTCCTACTTATACCTTAGTTGAACCTTATGAATTACCACCATGGCAAGTATATCACTTTGATTTATACCGCTTAGGTGATGCGGAAGAACTGGAGTATATGGGGATCCGTGATTATTTTGCTGAAAACTGTTGCTGCTTTATTGAATGGCCTGAAAAAGGCGCAGGAATTTTGGCTAAAGCTGATATAGTAATTGAACTTGATTATCAAGATGAACAGCGCACTGTGGCATTATGTGCTACTTCTATGCGTGGTGAAGCTGTTTTACAGCACTACTCACAGCTTCAAAAATAACGTTAAAATTTTTAAATATTACCATTTCAAAGGTAGAATATGCGGGTGTTATCAATAGTATTTACGGGCTTGCTTTGGCTAATAATGGCTACGGCATCATTGACAGTAAATAATGTGGCCGCAAATAATGCTTCTTCATTAAATAGTATTGAAGGTATTCGTGTTTGGCCAGCGCCAGAAAATACTCGCCTTGTTTTCGATCTTAAAAGTAAACCCGATTATAAATATTTTAGTTTAACTAACCCTAATCGTTTAGTGATTGATTTTAGTCAGACTAAAAATAGTGTTGCTCTGAAAAATTTAGCTGATCACGATCCTCGTATTAAACTGTTTCGTACCAGCAACGCTAAATCAAAATCTAGCACCCGCTTAGTGTTAGAGTTAACAAAAGCTTATCAACTTACTATTTTTCCTTTAGCACCAGCGGGGCAATATGGTGAACGTTTAGTAGTTGATTTATATGATAAAACTCATGCCGTTAAAATAACATCAAAACCTAAAATCAGTCTAGGTGATATTATTATTGGTATTGACGCGGGTCACGGTGGTGAAGACCCCGGCTCTATTGGTGCTAAAGGCACTTACGAGAAAAGAGTGACCTTAGCAATTGCTAAAAAACTACAAACTCTAATTAACAAAGAAAAAGGCATGAAAGCGGTTATGATCCGTTCTGGCGATTATTATGTTGATTTAAATCGTCGGACTAGTTTAGCAAGAAAAAACCATGTTGATTTTTTAGTCTCAATTCATGCAGATGCCTTTCGTACTTCAGGCCCTAACGGCGCTTCTGTTTGGGTTGTAACACAAAAGCGTGCTGAGTCTGAACTCGCTCGATGGCTATTATATAGGGAAAAAAAATCAGAGTTATTAGGCGGCGGTGGTGGCGTTATAAAAAACACGTCAGACAGTCATTTAGCGTTGGCTTTAGCTGATATGAGTAAAGAACATTCATTAGGGGTTAGTTTTGGTGTGGCGAATAAGGTTATTTCTCAGTTAAGAAAAGTCACTAACATGCATAAAAAAACACCTCAAAATGGTAACTTTGCCGTATTGAAGTCATCAGATATTCCGTCAATACTAGTCGAAACAGGCTTTATTTCTAATCATAAAGAAGAGAAAAATTTAACCTGGTCTAAACATCAGCACTTATTAGCAAGTGCAATTCACAGTGGTATTCGTAATTATTTTATGGCGCACCCATTAACCGGTAGCTACTTTGCTGCTGTAGGTTATAAAAGCCATAAAGTGCGCAGTGGTGATTCTTTATCGGTGTTAGCGCAGCGCTATAATATTTCAATGACCAAATTAAAATCAGTAAACAAATTGAAATCTAATGCACTACGCATTGGCCAAACCTTGAAAATTCCTCGAGCGGGATGATTTTTTTGAACAGACAGTTTTTGAGCATTATCGTACTATGACTATTGAAATACTCCCTGCGCGTTTAGCAAACCAAATAGCTGCTGGAGAAGTGGTAGAAAGACCTGCTTCAGTTATTAAAGAATTAGTTGAAAATAGCTTAGATGCAGATGCAACCCTCATTAATATTGATGTGGATAAAGGCGGCGTTAAACGTATTCGTATTTCTGACAATGGCATAGGGATTGTTAAAGAAGAGCTCACCTTAGCACTGAGTCGACATGCGACCAGTAAAATAAAAAGCCTTAATGATTTAGAAGCCATTAACAGTTTAGGTTTTCGCGGTGAAGCGCTAGCGAGTATTAGCTCAGTGTCACGCTTAACCCTGACCTCTAAACCTAAAAATCAGCCAACTGCTTGGCAAGCAAATGCCGAAGGCCGAGATATGGCAGTAACAGTTACCCCTGCGGCACATCCGGATGGCACAACCATTGAAGTATTAGATTTGTTTTTTAATACACCCGCTCGGCGTAAATTTTTACGTACGGATAAAACTGAGTTTAATCACATTGATGAAGTGATTCGTCGTATTGCATTAGCGCGCTTTGATGTCACTTTTACGTTAACTCATAATGGCAAAACTATCCGTCAATATCGAGCGGCGACCAGTAAGGCACAACAGGCTAAACGTGTTGCTATGGTATGTGGGCAAAAATTTATAGACTGTGCCACTGAAATTGATTGCCAGCACGACAATATGCGTTTTACCGGCTGGCTGGCTAAACCGAGTTTCGCCCGTAATCAAAATGATCTTAGTTATAGTTATGTCAATGGACGCATGATGCGCGATAAGTTAATTAACCATGCTATTCGTCAAGCGTATGCCAATTTATTATCTCCTGATACTTATCCCGCTTTTGTGTTGTTTTTACAGCTTGATTATCGAGAGGTTGATGTGAATGTTCACCCATCTAAGCATGAGGTACGTTTTCATCAAAGTCGTTACGTGCATGATTTTATTTATTCAGTTTGCCACAAAGCGCTAACGAGTGATTCGTTAGCGTTAGATCTTAATGATGCAGAGGAAACGCCGCCATTAGCGGTAGTTACCAATGCGTCGAACGCTGATAATACACAATACGTGCGGCCAGATTATATTCAACCTTTGCAGCAGGTTAAAGAAAATACCTATACGCCTAATGTTGCTAAAGGCAGCTATGGCCAACGTGATCCAGTAACTAGGGCAGCGGTGCAAAATTATCAACAATTAATGACGCCTATTATTGCTGTTGGGGGTGCGGTTGAGCATGAAGAGCCAGCCAGTGATGAAAACTCGTCTGTTGTATTTACTAGCGATCAATCAGAGGATGATTTTTTTCTCACCATTAAACAAGGTGGTTACGGTGTTTTTAAGTATCAGAGTAGTTTGCACCTGTTATCTCTTTTTGAGTTGGCCTATCAGATTAATAAAAATAAAATAGTAAAAAGTTGGCAACAAAGCCGATCAGATTCCACCACTAATTTAGTTAGTCAGCCATTATTATTACCTGTGTTGTTAACACTTTCCAAAGAACAAATAAGTGCAGTACAAAGTCACCAAACACTGCTTGAATCAGCGGGCATTGTTTGTGTTATTCAAAATAAAACTAACGGCAAGCAACAACTACAAATACGTCAGTTTCCGGCCATACTGCGTGACAGAGACGTGAATACAAGTTTTATTACGATTGTTGATAGCTTATTGTCAACAATCGACAGTGATAATAGCAATCAAAATAGCGATTTTGATAACGATATTATTTGTGCTATTGCTAACGTAATGATTGCTTCTGAATACAGTATGGAGCAAGCACAAGCCTTGTGGTTAAGCGCCAAAAAAGAGTTGTCAGATGAATTAATCGAGACGGTGCTCTTGAATTCTGTTCCTCTTGACCTCACATCTGAAATTAAGCAATTAAAGGCTAAGTCAGCAACAAAGAAGAATTAATCAGTGTTAGATAAAAGTTCATCAATAAAGCAACCCCCTGTTATCTGTTTAATGGGGCCAACTGCATCAGGTAAAACTGCTTTAGCATTGGCTTTGTGTGATGCGCTGCCGTGTGACATTGTTAGTGTTGACTCGGCATTAATTTATCGTGATATGGATATTGGTACGGCTAAACCAACCGATGAAGAATTGGCGAAGTATCCACACCGTTTAATTAATCTTCGTGATGCAGCACAAAGTTATTCAGCAGCTGATTTTTGTCATGATGCCCTAAATGAAATTGATCTTATTAGAGCAAAAAACCGTATACCACTGCTTGTCGGCGGTACGATGATGTACTTCAAAAGTCTGATTGAAGGTATTTCACCTTTGCCAGCTGCTGACAGTGATATACGTAAAAAAATAGAAGCCGAAGCAGAGCAATATGGTTGGCAGGCACTGCATGAACAATTACAAGAAATTGATAGTGTCTCAGCAAAGCGAATACATCCTAATGATCCCCAACGTATTACTAGGGCATTAGAAGTATTCCGATTAACGGGTAAAACGTTAACACAATTAACTGAAACTAAGGGTGCTAAGCTCGAGGGTGATATTTTACAATTTGCTATAACACCTCAGGAACGTAGTACGTTACATGCGCGGATAGAACTTCGTTATCAGCAAATGATAGAGCAAGGCTTTGAGCAAGAGGTTACAAAGCTGAAAGCGCGCGGCGACTTACATGATAACTTACCTTCAATTCGTTGTGTGGGTTATCGACAAATGTGGCAATATCTTAATGGTGAGTTTGATCATAAAGAAATGGTTTTTCGTGGCGTTTGTGCCACGAGGCAATTAGCCAAAAGACAGTTAACTTGGCTGCGTAGTTGGCAAAGCCTGCATTGGTTAACCACAGACGATAAAACAAATTTAGCACAAGTACTATCACTAGTTAGCAAACGTTTATGATGATTATAAATATAAGATATACTCGCTATCATTAAGCAATATTGAAATATTGGTGTATAATTAACTAGTTATATGCTCAGGATTAGCACAATTTACATTAACTTATTAGTCAAAATTTCTTTGATTAATTTATTACTTACTTATTTATTACTCAATAATAAAAAAAAGGAGCCATCTAATGGCAAAAGGTCAATCATTACAAGACCCATTTTTGAATGCTTTACGTCGTGATCGTATTCCAGTGGCAATATACTTAGTCAACGGTATTAAACTCCAAGGACAAGTAGAGTCATTCGACCAATTTGTTATTTTATTGAAAAATACCGTTAGTCAAATGGTTTACAAGCATGCTATTTCAACAGTAGTACCTGCTCGTGCAGTAAATACAGCCCCTATGGCTAACCATACAGATTCGGACGAATAGTTAATCTTCAATATTAATAATGAGTTTAATGAAAATATATAGGTTCAACGCAGTTGTTTGATCGTTATCAAGCAGGTGAACAAGCAGTGCTTGTTCACTTAGATTTTCCTGATGAAAGCACCCGAGAAGATTTAACAGAATTTAAAATGTTAGTCTCTTCTGCCGGCGTGAACGAATTAGCGGTTGTTACTGGTAAGCGCAGTACTCCAGATCCCAAATTTTTTGTTGGTTCAGGCAAAGTTGAAGAAGTAGCAGACGCAGTTCGTTTATATAAAGCTGACGTAGTGTTATTTAATCATAGCTTATCCCCATCCCAAGAAAAAAATATTGAAGCATTATGTGAATGCCGAGTCATAGATCGTACTACACTAATTCTTGATATTTTTGCCCAACGGGCTCGTACCCATGAAGGTAAATTACAAGTAGAGCTAGCGCAATTGCGACATATTAGTAGTCGCTTAATTCGAGGTTGGACTCATCTAGAACGACAAAAGGGCGGTATTGGTTTACGTGGACCAGGCGAAACACAATTAGAAACGGATAGACGTTTATTGCGTGATCGTATAGTGAATATTCGTAAACGTTTAGAAAAAGTTGAAAAACAACGTCAACAAGGTCGGCGTTCCAGAACTCGCGCCGAATTGCCAACCCTATCATTAGTTGGTTATACCAATGCAGGTAAGTCGACGTTATTCAACGTATTAACTCAATCGGATGTCTATGCAGCAGATCAGTTGTTCGCCACACTCGACCCAACGTTAAGGCGTATTGAACTTGACGGTGTTGGCGGAGTTATTTTAGCTGATACAGTAGGATTCATTCGTCATTTACCACATGATTTAGTTGCCGCATTCAAAGCCACATTAACTGAAACTCGTGAAGCTGAATTATTACTCCATATCGTTGATATTTCTGATGATAGGCGTAGTGAAAATATTGAACAAGTAGAATCTGTATTAGCAGAAATTGAAGCGGCTGATGTTCCACAGTTAATCATTTGTAATAAAATTGATAACTTAGATGATGTTGAACCTAGAATTGATCGTGATGATGAAGGTCGGCCAATAAGAGTTTGGTTATCAGCGCAAGCGAATATAGGTATTGATTTGTTCTTTATCGCTTTAGCGGAGCGTTTGGGTAATCATGTTGTACAGCAACAACTCGCGATCCCCCCGAGTGCCGGAAAATTACGTGGTATATTATATAAGTTAAATTGTGTTAAAGATGAACATTATGATGAGCAGGGTTTTTGTCATCTGCTCATTAAGTTACCGAAAAGAGAATGGAACAGATTGGTAAAACTAAATACCAATCAAATAGAGCAGTTTATTGTAAAATAATGTGTTATTAGTCATATAGAGTCTTATAAAACAAATGTTTTTATCATAAACTGGATGGAATTATTACGCTTCAACAATACCTCTCTCATGTCTTGTATAAACGGAACAAATTACCGTTTGCTAAAAGTTTGTTGGAAAGCCTGTTGAGCGAATAACAAATACTAATTTAATAACCTAGCGGAGAACACCATGGCTTGGAACGAACCGGGGAATAATGATAAAGACCCCTGGAAAAATAAAGGCGGCAAAAACCAAGGACCACCAGATCTAGACGAATTACTGAATGATTTAGGTAAAAAAGTCAGTGGAATTTTTGGAGGTAAAGGTAACGGAAAATCTACTGGCGGTTCATCTCCGTCAGGCAAAAGCCTTTCGACTATCGGCATAAGCCTAGTGCTAATTATAGCCATCGTTGTTTATGCTTTTAGTGGTTTCTACACCATTAAAGAAGCAGAACAAGGGCTTGTACTTCGTTTTGGGCAATACTCAGGTACCGTTGAGCCAGGTCTTCGTTGGAAATGGACCTTTGTTGATCGCATTATCCCTGTGGATATGCAAAGTACGCGTGATATGCCCTCTTCAGGTTTTATGTTAACGCAAGATGAGAATGTTGTTCGTGTAGAAATGCAAATACAATACCGCGTTGTCAACGCGCGTAATTATATATTTAGTGTGACTAATGCCGATGATAGTTTAAACCAATCACTTGATAGCGCACTTCGCTATGTTGTAGGTCATGCTGTTATGGATGACATATTAACAAGTGGTCGTGAAGCTATACGTCAAAGCGTATGGGAAGAGCTAGAGAAGATAATCGAACCTTACAACCTAGGTTTAATTATTGTTGATGTTAACTTTAAAGATGCCCGTCCGCCAAATGAAGTGAAAGATGCTTTTGATGATGCGATTTCGGCACAAGAAGATGAAGTTAGGTTTTTACGTGAAGCAGAAGCTTATGCTCGTGGTATTGAACCGCGTGCACGTGGTCGAGTGAAGCGTATGGAACAAGAAGCTTTAGCTTACAAATCCCGAACTGTGTTAGATGCAGAAGGTGAAGTAGCGAAATTTAACAAGCTTCTACCTGAATACTTAGCTGCACCTAAAGTAACGCGTGAACGTTTGTACATTGCCACAATGGAAAAAGTTTACAGCAATACCAGTAAAGTAATGGTTGATGTAGATGGGGGTAATAATATGATGTACTTACCTTTAGATAAGATCATTCAACAGCAAAATACGACTAATCGTGATAATACCGCGGTTAAATCTTATGCGCCGTTGAGCCAGGAAAGTAATAATACTGCGCCATCTTCATCATCAGATCGTGGTGATAGATTCAACAGTGGGAGCAACTAGCACATGAAAAATCTTGTCATTGCAATAATATCATTGTTACTTGTCTTAATCGTTTCATCTGTCTTTGTTATTTACGAAGGTCAGCGTGGCATTGTGTTTGAGTTCTCTAAAATCAAACGTGATAGTTCCACAGATGAAATGATGGTATTTGATCCAGGATTACACTTTAAAATCCCATTTATTCAGTCAGTAAAAAAACTTGATGCCCGTATTCAAACCTTAGACGAACCGGCAGATCGCTTTGTTACATCGGAGAAAAAAGATCTTATCGTCGATTCGTTTGCAAAATGGCGCATTGTTGATTTTTCTACTTATTATCTTCGAACATCAGGATCAATTGATAATGCCCGTGCCTTACTTAAACAAAAAGTAAATAACGGTTTAAGAACTGAGTTTGGTACTCGCACTATCAAAGAGATTGTTTCCGGTGATCGCGATTCCATCATGGCGCAAGCGTTAGAAAGCGCTAGAAGTAGCCGTGAAGATTTAGGCATTGAAGTAATTGATGTTCGTATTAAAGCGATTAACTTACCTACTGAGATAAGTAACTCTATTTATGAACGTATGCGTGCTGAGCGAACGGCTGTTGCCAAAGAACATCGTTCTAAAGGTAAAGAGCAAGCTGAAATCATTCGTGCAACAATTGATGCAAAAGTAACAATTATGTTAGCTGAAGCGCAGAAAGATGCTTTCACCACGCGAGGTGAGGGCGACGCATTAGCTGCTAAAATATATTCTGATTCTTATACAAAGGATGCCGAATTTTATGGCTTTATTCGTAGCTTAGAAGCTTATGAGAAAAGTTTTAATAGCAAGAATGACATTATGGTTGTTAAACCGGATAGTGACTTCTTTCGCTACTTAAAAGACGGAAGTGGACTTCAAAAGTAGTGACAATGTTATCACTTTGAATTTACTTTGAACTTACTTTGAAGAAAAGCCAGCTGAATTGCTGGCTTTTTTATGTTTGCCCAGCGAAGCTGGCAAACCCGTCCACTT
>TARA_R110001583_G_scaffold59932_6_pt1 | contig 64990 bp, 58 predicted proteins | sample TARA_R110001583 | Tara Oceans TARA_R110001583 (sample SAMEA4398432) | marine metagenome | biome: Polar Biome; feature: [MES] marine water layer (ENVO:01000295) within the mesopelagic zone...; material: water (ENVO:00002006), including particulate matter (ENVO:01000060) such as...... | reverse complement strand
ATTTGATTCACTAAAAACAAGATCTTTCATTAATAAACTTTGAAGGTGGCAAGTAAAGGGACGTAAATAATAACAATGATGTTATAATATAGACTCGTATTGACTAATGGTTTTACACACTTCAATTTGGTTATTAGAGCGAAAAATAATACTACGTTTTTTACTCGTACAATACTCTTTAAAAAAACGTTTTACATTGGTTCTCGATGAGGTGATTTCTTTTAAATACGTCACCTCTTCAGGAGAAAATTGTGTTAACTTGGGTTCTAAGTCGATAAATATTTTATCTGCTTTCAAACGAACTTTAGTATCACTGAACTCTGCAAAAGCATCCAACAAACTATTTTTTTGTTCGTCATAGAATTTAGTTACCTCAGGTTGAGGATAAAAATGCAAAAATAATGCAGCAGCAATGATTAAGATCAATAAATTTTTCATAAAATCTCGTATATTAGTATGCTCTAATTTATGTTATTGTCTTTGAGAATAACATTATTCTTTTTTTAATACTATTTAGCATCTTCTGTCTTCTAAGGATTCATCGTGAGCGCTAACGAAAAAAAACCACCCACAAGTGCAATTAAAATACCTGTCCAAAATGTAAAAATCCATCCTGCAAAAAATAGTCGTGAACGCTACAAACCCGGCGATCAAATATATGTAAGAAAAAGCTCAGGCTTATTTCAAAAACTAAGACAACGAATGAACTTGGTTTATTTTGCCTTTTTTGCCATTCTTCCTTGGTTACAGTTTAATGGTCATCAAGCGGTATTATTTGATATTAGCGAACAACGCTTTACTCTGTGGAGCTTAACCTTATGGCCACAAGATTTAACCTTATTAGCATGGTTATTTATTTTGGGTGCTTTTATGTTGTTTTTCGTGACCACCTTTTTAGGTCGTGTCTGGTGTGGTTACATGTGCCCACAAACGGTATGGACATTTATCTTTATTTGGTTCGAGGAAAAAATTGAAGGCACTGCTAACCAACGCAAAAAGCTAGATCAACAGAAAATGAATGGCAATAAATTATGGAAGAAGACACTTAAACATACCAGTTGGTTGCTTTTTTCATTATTTACCGCCATGACTTTTGCTGGTTATTTTTCACCAATGAGTGAACTATTTGTTAATATAGTGACCTTAAATACCTCGATAACTATGGCGATAATTTTAGCCTTCTTTACTTTTGCAACCTATGGCAATGCAGGTTGGATGCGTGAAATTATGTGTTTACATATGTGTCCTTATGCACGTTTTCAGTCTGCCATGTTTGATAAAGACACCTTAACTGTTTCCTATGACACTAACCGAGGTGAAAATCGTGGCCCGCGTGGTCGTAAACAAGACCCTAAAGCGATGAACTTAGGCGATTGTATCGATTGTAATTTATGCGTTGAAGTCTGTCCTACCGGTATAGATATTAGAAACGGATTACAATACGAGTGTATTAATTGTGGCGCTTGTGTGGATGCTTGCGACAGTGTAATGACCAAAATGAAATACGAAAAAGGCTTAATTCGCTACACTACTGAGCATGAACTTAAGGGGAAAAAAGTCCACTTTATTCGTCCTAAATTAATCGGTTATGCTATCGTATTAACGATAATGAGTTCTATGTTGATATTAGAAATAGTTAACCGAGTCCCTCTATCACTGGACATTATTCGTGATAGAACAGAGTTAGCGAAAGAAAAATTTAATGGCGATATTGAAAATGTATATACCTTAAAAATTCTGAATATGTCGCAAACTGATAATACGTATAAGTTATCAGTAAAAGGCTTAGATACCCCTCAATGGCATGGCGAACAAGAAGTTTTTGTAAAAGCCGCAGCGGTATTTACCTTACCTATTAGTATTTCTGTTGATCCTTATGAGCTTAAAGGCTATATGAATGACATTACTTTTCGTGTTGAGCAAATATCACCAGAAGATGATGTTAGCATTGAACATGAAAGCCGTTTTTTCAATAAGCGTTAATAAGCCCTAATGGCACAATTTGGTTTTAAATCGTTATCACCTGATACTATTATTGATGGCTTAGAAAGCGCCGGTTTTAATGTTGATAGCGGTTTATTACCACTGAACAGTTATGAAAATCGTGTTTATCAATTTCATGATGAAAATCTAACTAAGTATGTCACTAAATTTTATCGTCCTCAACGGTGGGAATTAGCACAAATTCAGGAAGAACATGATTTTTATTTTGAACTTGATGACCGCGAATTACCTATAGTTGCACCATTAAAAATAGACGGTGAAAGCTTATTTGAGCATCAAGGTTATCATTTTGCGGTATTTTCATGTCGTGGTGGCCGCATATTTGAAGTGGATAATTTAGATCAACTTGAGTGGACGGGACGCTTTATTGGTCGTATCCATGCAGTATATTCACTAGAATTATTTCAACACAGACCCAGTTTTAATGTTGATGAAATGCTTTACCAAGCACACAATATTATTAGCGAAAGCGGTTTTGTTCCTAAAGCACTGCAAATACCTTTTTTTACTATTTTAGAGCAAGAAATTGAAATAGCAGCTAAACAATACCAACCTGAACACCAGATACGTTTACATGGTGATTGTCACGCCGGTAATATATTATGGCGAGATGAAGGTCCACATTTTGTTGATTTAGATGATTGTCGTACTGGGCCTGCTATTCAGGACTTACTTTGATACTTTCAGGCGATAGGCAACAACAATTGTTACAAATTGACACCCTATTAACTGGCTATGAAGAGTTCTTTTCATTTGAATATAAGCAGCTTGTTTTGATAGAATCATTACGAACTATGCGGGTAGTTAATTATATGGCCTGGTTGTGTAAGCGTTGGCAGGATCCTGCCTTTCCCCACAATTTCCCTTGGTTTAACACCGAGAAATATTGGGAAAAGCAAATATTAATGCTAAAAGAGCAATTATTTGCATTACAACAACCATTAAGTTTATTACCCATATAATTCTTTGTTAGAATGAATTACCACATCGACTGACTGCTGCTTTTCTGTAAATAAGCCATCAGATAAAATTTAACCACTTAGGAAAATAAGAATGAAGAAAATGCAGAAATTATTTATGGTATTGTTAATGCCACTTTTAGCCTTATCAATGACAGCTTGCGCGGAAAAATATACTGAAGGAAAACAATATACTCAAGTAAATGAAACCGTTTCAGCTAAAGCTGAAGTAAGAGAGTATTTTTCATTTTACTGTCCACATTGCCTACGCTTTGAACCTTTTATGGAAACAGTTAAAGAGAGCTTACCTGAAGGCGTAAAGTTTGAGCGTAACCATGTTGACTTTCTGCGTGCAGCATCACCTGAAATACAAGCCATGTTAACTAAGTCAGTCGTTGTTGCTGAGCTATTAGATATGGATAAAAAATTAGTCGGTGCAGTGTTTAACTATATTCAAATACAGCGAGCAGTGATTACCTCAGAGAAAGATATCCGTAATATCTTTGTGTTAAATGGTGCTGACGGTGATAAATTTGATAAATTAATGAAAAGCTTTAGCGTTAGCAGTAAAGCTAAGTCATTGAAAAAGAATCAAGATAGCATGGCTAAAAAAGGTGCTTTAACCGGTGTTCCAACCATTATTGTTAATGGTAAGTACCGTATTAATACACAAGAGCTAGATAAAAATAATTTTGAACAAGATTACCAAAACTTAATTAAGCATTTATTAACGTTGAATTAAGACTAGAACAAGGCAAGATGATTCAGGGATATGTAATCACCTTGCCTTGTAACTTATAACTTATTTTTCAAATAAGCCCTTTAACAGACTCTCTTTTGCTTTAGAGAATTCATCCGTTGTTAAAAGACCTTCCTTTTTCAAGTTCACTAGTTTTTCTAAGGCATTAACTAATTCTGTGTCTACTCTATTTTTTGGCTGAGCTTTATCATGTACTGCGTTACTTTCATCACTGACTAGTTCAGCTGAGTGCTTATTTTTATTGACAACATCTAACGTTGGGGAAAGTTCATCAGGCGCTAGTGGCTGACTATTTAATGGGGTTGTGTCATCATTAGTCAATTTACTCTCTGTATTTTTTTTCAGTAAGACTAAGGACTTTCTTTTATCTGTTTCATCGCCATTAATCGCCTCCCCGATAAACCAACACCAATCTATTAATTCATTAGTCACCTTAACATAAGGTTTTTTTGTTATACGGTCACTGCCTTTACGCATATATAAACACACTGTATAGGTATTCTTTTGTTTATCGGTCAGTAGTAAACTTACTTGTCTAATCTTACCATCAACCATTTTATCTACTGCCCCATCAATAAAGATAGTGCGTAAATATTGTGCTTTGTCATTATTAAAGCCATAACCAAGTTCAGCGTTAACAACACTTACGCTCTGTTCATTAAGTTTAATTTCACTACTGACAATATTAGCAATATCAATAACCGTATCAGCATTTTTTTGATGCCTCTGATACAGCGAAAGTTGCTGGCATGACTCACTTAATTCAATAGAAGCAAACTGTTTTTTCATAATCGTCTTAATTGAGTAACGATTACGCTTAAACCAATAATAAATAGCACTAATGAGTGGGAGTATAAAGAGCAGAGTAATAAAACTATTATTGGATAAATCATTTTCAGTACGGTTATTATCCATACTGACAACAACCGCTTTTTCATTACCCAACGCTTGTTGAGTCAGACGAAATAGCACATTGATAGTTTTTTCTAAAAGGAATACTTCACCATAATGATGACTACTTAATATTATTTGACTTTTAATGGGGAGTTGCTTTGATGTAACTGACCATTCCAATTGTGCTTTTCTCTCATTACGAATTTTTTGATTGTCTGATAAATTAAAAGCCAGTGAATAAATAAACCAATGGTGTTTTTCTTGGCGTAATAATAACAATTTAGAGCGTAACAAAGGCAACTCCCTACCGTGGTACATCACCATGTCATGAACCGTATTATCACTTTGATAAAGTATCTTTTTGCTCATAGTATCTCGCCAATCATTGCTATCATCAGTTAATGAAAGTAAATGTTTATTGTTATACTGATGTGAAACTAAAATATGTTCACTATTTTTACCTGGCCAAATAAATTGGTAAATACTCTGTCCACCCAAGAGATAAATAGCATCATTAATTTGATTGTGTTTTATATAAGGGTTGTTATGGGGCACAGAAAAACTGCGCAAGCCAAGTTGTGTGGGGTTTATACGTAAAACAACGCCTGAGTATAGCGGTTGTGGCCATTTTTTTTCGCCATTTAACGCAATATAAAGTAAGCCAAAATCGTCATTCCATGATTTAAGATAAGGGCTAAATGACATTTGTTTAATATCCATTGACTTATCAGGTACGCCAATACGTAATACTTCACGCTTGGTATTAACATCAATTTTTTGATGGTTAATAGCGCTAAATTGCCACTCTGTTATAACTGAATCAAAATTTAATTGTAGAGCATCATCTAGCCCTCGTAGGCGTTTAGTTTTACTGTTTTTATTAATCGTTTCTAAATGAGCCGTATAAAAAGTGCCATAACCCACTTGACCTCGTAAAGAGAAACTAGGATGTAATTCAATTGCGGTTAGTTTAAATAATGATGAATCTGTTTGTTGATAAACACTCATATCTAAAATGGCTTGAGGTTCAATCTTATCATCATCAACTAAGTAAATTTGCCCTGACTCTCTAATGACAAAATGTTGCCGCTTATTGCTAGGGTTAGTAATAAACTGTTGCCAATTAGGTTGTAATATTAAGCGATGCTCTAGTTGTGCTATTTTAGTTAATTTATAACTGCCTTCATTACTGTCAGCGTCAAAAAATAGCAGAGTAAAAAGACTAATAAATAGCACAATAATGCGGGTGACAAACTGATTAGAATCACCTAAATTCCGTTTAAAAGTTATTTTTAGTGTTTTGCTCATTATCATAGTAGTTTAATAGCATGCTAAACGGGATTGTTGAAAAGAAACGCCAACCATGGAATATTTTTATCATTCACAAAGTAAGCATATTAGTATTATAAAATAAATAATACTTGATAATTCTGCAACATCAAGGAGTTATTTGAAAACAGGAATAAAGCGTTAACTTTTAAACCAATGTAATGCTTTCGCATCAATAAATTGTGTCTTATCTGCCGACGTTAAATAATTCAACTTACCTTCAACCATAACACTATCGCCAACTACGGCATGATCTACAATATATTGGGCTTGTTTACCCCAAACATGCAATTCGCGCTCAATTAAGATATTTTGCCAGCATTGTTTATCAATAGAATAAATGCGCTGATTAATAGTAATATTTACCTGGGCTAAACTTTTATTATTTTGTGTTTTAATTAACTGTGGCGTTGACGCTATTTGACCACTACAATAAATTTGATTAACCGTTTGGGTATAGTCTTTTTTAAATTTTTGAATATAGTTAGCATGCACAATAGCCGGATGACTTTTTACTTCCTTATCACTGGGCTTTATATTACTCAGATAGCCCTGCACCAAAATAATATCGCCTTTATTTGCCGTCAATAGTGCCTGCTCTACTAAGTCGCCTTCAACTTTAATCGGATGATAACTTGTCCATTCTTTATACTGATTAGTTTTCTTATCTAACCATTTAGTACTGGTTGCTAAAATAATCTCAGTGACCGCTGAAACAGGATTGGTTCGGTATCGAATATCTGGCTTAGCAACTAAATTACCTAATAAAGTTACCGTACATAATTGCTGATGTTGAACAGAAGTGTTTGCTTGATGCATAATAAAATAGCTCTGATAGGGTTTTGGGTAAATTTATTACTGAACAAATATTTTATTTCTTTTTAAGCCTAGACTCAAGCAAGTTCAAGAACAGATCAAAGCTCAGCACCTATAGCCGATCCACTTGAAGACGCATAATTCAGCTAGAGCGGGTATAGACTAAAGCGGCATATAAAATTTAATTTGAGGAGCATATAGTTGATGTTTCGATGAATAATATTATTGAAATTAACCTTTGCAGAACTTGTATTCTTATACTTGATATATAGAGTTATTGAACATCAAGAGTCTGATTGAAATTATAACAACCCTAAACTTAACTTGAGTTAAGAAAACTAAAATGGAAGATTGATATGTCAAAACGTGAAGTTGTTTTTTTAAGTGGTGTACGTACTGCAATTGCAGATTTTGGTGGTTCATTAAAAGGAGTGGCTCCAACTGATCTTGCGGGTCAAATGGTTGCAGAGGCAGTTAAACGTTCAGGTGCAAATAGTGAAGACGTTGGGCATTGTGTTATTGGTAATGTAGTTCATACAGACCGTCGCGATATGTATATGAGTAGAGCTGCTGCCTTAAAAGGTGGATTACCCGAGTCTACTCCTTCTTTAACAGTAAATCGCTTATGTGGATCAGGATTACAAGCTATTATTTCTGCGGCGCAATTAGTATTACTTGACGATTGTGACCTAGTAGTCGCGGGTGGTGCTGAATCGATGACACGTGCGCCTTATTGGAGTCCGTCAACGCGTTTTGGTAGCAAGATGGGGGATACACAAATGGTAGATCCTATGGTTGGCGCCTTAACATGTCCGATTACCGATACCCATATGGGTATTACTGCTGAAAATGTTGCTGAAAAATGGGGAATAACTCGTGAAGAGCAAGATGCAGCAGCAGTAGAATCTCACAATCGAGCGCAACGTGCTATTGAAGAAAATCGTTTCGCCGATCAAATCGTACCGGTTGAATTAAAATCTCGTAAAGGCGTAGTACAATATACTACCGATGAGCATGTTCGTTTTGATTGTACTATGGCTGATATGGCAAAACTTCGTCCTGCATTTAAAAAAGAGGGTTCGGTAACCGCCGGTAACGCTTCTGGTATTAATGATGCTGCCGCTGTAGTTGTTATGGCTGATAGTGAATATGCCAAAGCACATGGTTTAAAACCGCTTGCTAAGTTAGTCGGTTATGCTTTTGCTGGTGTTGCACCAGAAATCATGGGTATTGGACCTATCCCTGCTGTTAATAAATTACTTGAAAAAACAGGTATTAATAAAGATGACATTGATGTTTGGGAAGTTAATGAAGCTTTCGCCTCTCAAGCGCTAGCCGTTTGTCGCGATCTAGAATTAGATATGGAGAAAGTAAATCCTAATGGCTCTGGTATTTCTTTAGGTCACCCTATTGGCGCTACAGGTGCTTTAATTTCGGTTAAAGCAATTCATGAGCTACAGCGTGTTCAAGGTAAATATGCCGTAATTACTATGTGTATTGGTGGTGGTCAGGGTATTGCAGCTTTAATTGAACGTGTATAGATTATAATCAGTAGGTATCTAAAATTACATTTTTATAATTTTAGATACAACCTTAAAAGCGATCTTCTTAGATCGCTTTTTTATTTTATGCGCTTTAATTTTATATTGTGATATGCATCAAAACTATACAGAGCTAGTGCGGTCCAAATAAAAATGAAAGTTACAAATTCGGCCATATACAATGGTTCATTAAAATAGAAAGTAGCCAAACAAAACATGATACTTGGTCCAATATATTGAAAAAAACCTAAACTTGACAGGGTGAGTCGTTTGGCCGCAGCAGTAAAGCATAATAAAGGGGCTGTAGTCACGACACCTGCCATCACTAAAGTAAAATTAAGTGTACTACTATTTAAAGCCAAATTAGCCGTTGTACTATCAACAAAGTAAAACCAGTAGATAATAGCAACCGGAAGCATAATTAAAGATTCAATTAACAAGCCAACCAATGAATCAACATGTAATTTTTTTCTTAACACCCCATATATTGCAAAAGAGCTCGCTAGTGCCAGAGAGATCAGCGGCAATGAGCCAACAGTAAACAATTGTACTAGTACCCCAAAAAAAGCTAAACCCACCGCTATGACTTGATTTCTCCGCAGGCGCTCACTAAAAAACAACATGCCCAAAGCAACATTAAAGAGTGGATTAATAAAATAGCCTAAGCTGGCATCAAGTAAATGGTTATTATTTACGGCCCAAATAAACAATAACCAGTTAACAGCAAGAACCATTGCCGATAGCGCCAGCTTAGCAATTATTTTAGGTTGTTGGCATAATTGTACCAACACAGTCCATTTTTTAGTCACTAAGACCAGTAAAAATATAAAAGCACTAGACCAAATAATTCGATGCATCAGGATCTCACCCGCACCCAGATCTATAAGTAACTTAAAATATAACGGCGCTATACCCCACATACAGTAAGCAGCTATGGCATTGAATGCGCCACTGCGGGTCGCTAATTGTTCTGAGGAAAGTACGCTAGAATTCATGATAACTATTTTTAACTATAATAAAAGTGCATGATAGCACTTAATTTTTCTATCCCTCTGATTAAATAATAGAATTTTTACTTCTAACCCACCATATAGGTGCCTGTACCAAACGCAATATGCTCACCGAGTTCATTATGCATTTCCATCCGAGCAACCGCGACTTTACTGCCACTGCGAATAATATGTGCAGTAACAATAAATTCTTCACCTCTACCAGGACGCAAATAGTCTGTACGCAAATCAATAGTGCTAATTTTACTTAAACTTTGTTGGAGTGTTTCAGGAGTCATATCCGTTAACTGTTCAATAATATTTGCCGCTGCAACCGTTCCACCCGCTAAATCAAGTGCAGAAGCCGTAACCCCGCCATGTAGAATTTTTTGCTTGGGGTTACCTATGAGTGTATCTTGCCAAACAAATCGAACCTCTGATTTTTTAGCATTAAAATGGGTTATTCTCAATCCAAGCAATTGATTAAAAGGCATATTATTATTCCAATAATCTCTTAATTGCTGAAACATAGCTTCTTTATTCACTTAACTTCCCTCTGGTCTGATGTCTAAATATTATACATTAGCATTATTTACGTTAAATAGAATTAAAAAATCATCACGCTAATGACAAGTCTCAGGTAAAATAATGCCTTAATACTTTATTGAAGATAAACCTGTTGAATTCAGCTACAACTACTTCAGCCATCTCAGATGACGATAAAGCCTTATTGCTTGATACCTTAAAGCATTATTTTGGTTACGACAGCTTTCGCTCTGGACAGATTGAAATCATAGCAAGCTTAATGCAAGGTAGAGACTCTTTGGTGCTAATGCCCACTGGCGGTGGTAAATCATTGTGCTACCAACTACCTGCAATATTAATGTCTGGTATCACTATTGTGGTGTCACCACTGATTGCCTTAATGAAAGATCAAGTTGATAGCTTAATTCGCCAAGGTATTCCCGCTGCCTTTATCAATTCATCTTTAGACGCTGAAACTATTAAAGATATTTTTGTTAAACTCTCACAGGGCGAAATCAAATTATTGTATGTTGCACCCGAGCGTTTAACTAACCGCTATTTTTTACAAAGTTTGAGCGAATTACCTTTAAGTTTATTTGCTATAGACGAAGCACATTGTATCTCTCAGTGGGGCCATGATTTTCGCCCTGCTTATACTCAATTACATAATTTAAAACAGTATTTTCCACAAATACCGGTGATGGCATTAACCGCTACAGCCGATGTAACAACACGTAAAGATATACTCACCCAATTATCACTCAACGACCCTTATATTCAATTAGATAGCTTCGATAGAGCGAACATTCGCTTTACCTTGGCACCAAAATATGACGGTGAGAAGCAAGTATTAGGTTACGTGCGCAAACAAGGTGACGAGTCTGGCATTATTTATTGCAATAGTCGTTGGCAAGTAGAAAAATTAACCAAATATCTAGCAGCTTGCGGTATTAACTGCGCGGCTTATCATGCCGGTTTAGAAAATGAAATTCGCGCTATAGTGCAAGAAGGCTTTACCAAAGATAATGTCCAAATAGTCATCGCAACAGTGGCTTTTGGCCTAGGAATTAACAAACCTAATGTTCGCTACGTCATCCACTTTGAGCCGCCCAGAACGTTAGAGTCTTATTATCAGGAAATAGGCAGAGCGGGTCGTGATGGTTTACCTGCTGAGGCCTTGTTTTTAGTTGCTGATAAAGATGTTGCACGCATTAAAAAACGTATAAGTGAAGGTGAGAATCCGCAACGAGTAAATGTTGAAATGCAACGATTTGCTGCGATGAGTGCTTTTATAGATGCCCAAACTTGTCGTCGACAAGTCGTACTGAACTATTTTGCAGAGTATACAGAGCAACGCTGTGGTAACTGTGATATTTGCTTAGATCCCCCGAGTCAATTCGATGCGACAGAAGCAGCACAAAAAGTGTTATCTTGCGTTTATCGTATTAAACAACTGGGCGATATTAACCATGTAATTGATGTGCTACGTGGTGAAAAGACGAACAAAGTATTACAACAAGAACATGATAAGGTATCAACCTTTGGTATTGGTAGTAGCAAAGCGCCTGGCTATTGGTTTGCTATTATCGGTCAACTTATTCATTTAGGCTACTTACAACAAGATATTGAACAACAATCTGCTCTTTGCTTAACTACCGCTTCTAGAAGTGTACTTAAAGCAACAGAGCCATTAATGTTAGCTAGTCCACGCTTACAAAAGGCCAGTTATTGGCAAAACAAAAGCCAACAAAAAACATACGATAGGGTTTTATTCGCCAAATTACGAGAGCTACGTAAAAGTATTGCTGATGGGGAAGATATTGCGCCGTTCATTGTTTTTAATGATGCCACGCTTTCAGAGCTAGCACGTGTACTACCGCAAACTTCACAGCAAATGTTAGCGGTCAGTGGTATCGGTGATGTAAAGCTCTCTCGTTATGGCCAACCTTTTTTACAGCTAATCAAACAACATATTAAAAACTAAAAAAGCGCCAAAATGGCGCTTTTTTAAGTTTATCACTAGTAATTACTAATGACTGTCGGCTGTTTATTACTTCAGGCTAGAGTAATAAGCAGCTAAATCAGCCATGTCAGTCTCACTTAAACTAGCAACCATACCTTTCATAGTCGCATTGTTACGTGCGCCTGATTTAAAAGCTTTAAGTTGAATTGCAAGGTAAGCTTCTTTTTGACCAGCAAGGTTAGGGTAAGTTGGAACAGCTGAAATACCAGCAGCACCGTGACATGCACTACACATCATTGACTTTCCTTTACCAGCGGCAGCATCACCAGCGAAAACAGGAGATGCCATCAATACGGTTGCAGCAACTGCAAGAGTAAGTTTTTTCATAGTATTTGTCTCTCTCTTTGTCTATCAGAACTATTTATTTTTAAATTGACTAAATCCAGTATAAGTAAAATAATTTCTGCTGTCGTGGCTTTTTTGATTTAATATAGTGATTAACATCAAACATTAATCATTTAGCTTTTACATATTGTCTATTTTTAATGACTTGGCACTCTTTAAGCTTACCTTTTTTATCATTGGAATATAAATGTCATCTATAACAGTCCAGTCAATTAACTGTGCTAATAATAAAATTACAGTTCTTTTTAACCAAAGTTGGTTTCAAGAGGATATAACGATACTTCGTCAATTATTACTCAGTAATATTTCAACGCTATGCATTAAAGAAATAGTTATCGGCGCTGATCTAGAAAACATTCGTTTTCAATGGTTAAATACAGAGTATATTCTAAACTTTGACTACTACAGTCAATCATGTTGGTTTGAGACGCAATACCCTCAGAGCTTAACAGAAACCAACGCTTTATTTACTTTACTAACTCAAAATAACGAACGTTATGTTTGATAAAATACTTATTAGTCGATGTTTTCTCGGTGAAAATGTTCGCTACAATAGCGTTGTATTAACACTTGCACATCCACTGATAGTTTTGTGGCAACAACAAGGTCGTTTTATACCCATTTGTCCAGAAGTTTCAGGAGGGTTATCTGTACCAAGAGAGCCTGCAGAGATACAACAAAGTTCCAACAAGGTAATCACCAAATCTGGCATAAATGTCAGCACTCAATTCAGCTGTGGGGCACAGCAAGCGTTAACTTTATGTCAGCAACACAATATTCGTTTTGCTCTATTAAAAGAATCAAGCCCTTCGTGCGGTAGCACACTTATTTATGATGGTTCGTTTACCAATAATAAAGTTTTGGGCCAAGGCGTAACAAGCCAATTATTGACTGAACACAACATTAAAGTATTTTCTGAAAACACAGTAGAGACATTGGAAAAGTTACTTGATAAAGCATAGAACTAAATCTTTTTCACTCCGTTTTATTACCTTCCATGATTATTCGTGTTCTATTGATAAATTGATTCAGACGTTCTTTATGTTGTATTTCACTCGTACCACATGAAATACTCATTTTAGGTAGTCGCACACCAGATTGAACACTAACAAAACGTATTTTTTCAATACCATGCTTTATTTTTTCAGCGATTTCATTCGCTACAGCATTGTCAACATCAGGCAATAAGACTATAAATTCATCGTTAGCTGAGCGAACCGGCAGACCACTATCATCAACATAACTGGCTACTTTTTTTGCTATTTTTGATAAAATAACATCACCTATCAAGGCACCAAAGCGTTCATTGAATTGATCAAAATGATCAACATTAATCACAATGGCAGCAATGCCTCTTTCACTGTCTTCACTAAGCCAAGCTTCCACATGCTTCGACATAGCTTTTCGATTATACAAGCCAGTTACGGGGTCTAAATAAATTTCTTCCCGAACTACTTCTAACTCCTCTTCTAATGCTTTCGTTCGTATTTGAGACTGCTGTAGTTGTTCTACTAATTGTTGTTGCTGCTTTTTAAATATAATAGAGGCGTGATGCAGCTTAGCAATAGCTATTTTCACTTCCGTTTTTTCATGAGACATTAAGGCTGGAATATTATCGTCTAATTGCTCAATAAAGTTTTGAGCGCCTAAGGTTGATTGTAGGCAATTATCATGAATTTCAGAAAATAACAGTGAAATGTCCGTAATAATTTCATCTCGAAATTGACTTTGTTGGAGTAGGTTATCTTTATATAATTGCTCCATAAAGAACCCGTCTATCTTTTTACCTGACAATAATAAACGCTTAATGCTTGCCGTTAAAATTGGCTTTTTATTTTTACAGTACTCATAACTAACAGCATAGTTTGTCGGGTTCAATGGCAAAAGCCACTGGTTCAGTTGGGCAACTGCCAATGTCATTGTTTTATTTGCTTGCTTTATTGAATCGTGATATTTCACCGATTCACCTCTATAATATTTTACTGTGATGATGCTCTTTGGCACCTATAAAATTTATTCTCTAGTAAATATCGAAAAAAATCTACTCTTATTTTCCATGCCCATAAACTAATTATCCGGAAAATTATTCCGTATTATTTTAGACTGTTTTTATTACAATAATATTTTTCTACAGTAATTAACCGTAAGTAAAAGTAAGTATAGCGAGCATCTAATCGGCTAGAATTAAAGGAAAAGGAATGTACCGCTAAACTAAAACTAGAATAAAAGTATAGGAAAATAAAAGTGAAGTATTAATGAATTAGATAATGAATTAGATAATGAATTAGATAATGAATAAGGGAAGCCACGCAAAGTAACCGAAGAAACAGACATGGAACTGTTTAAAATAGAAGAGCCCCCACTACATCTAAATTTGGCAGTCCCGCTGTCATAGGTTTCCCATTAGACCGGTAACTTTGCGTATCTAGCTTTCACTAGATTTGCCCTTATCGAGCTTTAGCAGCTCTATAACATTATAAGCCATGCTTTAGAATTGTAAACAAAAAACTAACACTCTAGTATTAATCACGTTAAAATAAGCATCTTGTTTTGATAACGCTGTGTTTTCACTCATGTTAATAATAAAAAAAATACTATGTTTTTTCTATAAATTACTTATCTTTTCATTATTTTCCGTGAGTTTTAGTACCTTAGCTGACAATAATTTAAACTCTCAAGAAAAGCTTATTGCTGAGGTTGAATATTTATTTGAACAAAGTGGCTACACATTAAATCATAATAAAGTGATTAAGCTAGGTAATAAGATAATCAATCAACGCATTAATTACCCTAGCGAAATTATCGCTAAAACATACCTATTACTCGCCAATGTTGCTATCAATAAAGGTGAATTAGAAACTGCCTTACAATTTACCAATGATGGCTTAGCAACCGCTAATCAAAATCAAGCTATCATACTCCCCTTACAAATAAATTTAGCCCAAATATTTTCAGCTAAAAAACAATATAAAAAATTATTAACTACAGTGGAACAAGCGATAAATACGCCAAAAAATAAAAAAAACACCACCTGTTTTTTAATTGCTTTAAGTTATAGAAGTGTTGCTTTTGCCATGTTGGGACAGCATTCGAAAGCATTGACTGACCTTCAACAAGTTGAAAGCGTTATTCAGCAAAATGCTGCTTTTTCTGAACACATATCTTTATTAACAATTTTAGCAAATGCTTATTATTACTTAGGTGATTATCGAACGGCTCTTACGGTACAGTTAAAAATATTAAAACTACGATTTAATTTAGATAAATTAAATAATATTGATCAAACTTACTTCCATTTAGCTAACGCATATTACCGTTTAAATAGATTGAATGACGCATATACTGCTTTTTGGGAAGCTAAAAAATATGCTATAAAAAAGAATGCACCCATCTATGTTGGTTATGCTAGCCAAGGTCTTTCACGAATATTGTTGCGTCAAAAACAATATGTTTTAGCAAAAGCTGAGGCGTTACAAGCCAAAGCACTATTTTATCAATATAACTTAGCAACCCCACATTTAGAAAGTATCATTATTTTAACGCAAATTTACCATGCAATAAAACAAGAAGATCAGCGTTTGATTTTATTGCTAGAAGCGGAAAAATTAGCAACTAGAATTGAGTTAACGCCAGACTATATTATTTTGTATCAATATCTCGCAGATATGTACTTAATTAAACAAGATTTAAAAAAGGCTTATTTATGGCAAAATAAATATAGTGAGTCTTTATTAGAAAACATCCTGTTTACTAAAAAACTAGCCCAATTTAATCGCTATCCCACTAATAGCAAAGTAATTAAATATAATAAGAATAAAGATATACTAGCCAGTACAAAAGCACGAGAATTAGCAATAAAACTGGCTGAACAGAGCGAATTAACGTCCTCTTACTCTAGTAAATTTCATAACCAGCAATTATCTATTTTAATATTAACTGTTGTCACTTTTCTTCTATTAATTTTTATTATCATTGTATGGATTAAACAGCGCAGTAAAAGATTACAAACAGAATATGAAGCGTTAGAGAAACCAGGATATATATTGGCTAACTCAAGACAAACTAAGCAGCTATACCAAACAAGTTTTGATATGTCTAGACAATATAACTATGCATTGACGCTAGGTTACGTTTCAATCACTAACTGGCAAGAACTCACATTTCAATTTAATAAAAAGACAGTTTCGGAGGTTAGTAGAGGTATTGCCAGTCTGATAAACGAGCAGTTGAATGATTTTGAAAGCGCAGGCTTAATTAATAATGGTGAGTATTTATTGCTTTTTCCACACCAAAATAAAGAAAATGTAACTAAAAAGATGGAAAAACTAGTCTCCGCATTAAACTTAAGATTTTTTGCTAATTTAGGAGAATTTTCCATTACCATAGCCTATTCAATAGAAAGCCCAGAATTTCAGGATATTGACCCCTATATTTTTCTTTCACAATTAAGTGACTCGATAAAAGTAGCTTAAAAATGACAACGGACTTTACTGAATATTTATAAAATGAATTTACAGAGGGTTACTCAGAGTGAAATGACGATACCCCCACTAGGGACAGTAATAATTTTATTGCCTTTGTTTTATTAGCAGAAGCATTCATAAAATAAGATACAATCGAAGTGAGCATCGCTTAAATTCGAAAAGGCATCAACTTAAAGTAGGGTTTAGAGACCCTCTAAAGTGGAATATATTATCTTGTTAGTTTCTAATGATAATATCTGGTGAGGTTTCTATTTCGCCTTCACTAGAAATAGTGGCAGCATTACCATTGCATAATAGTATTGCTAAACTGCCTGCATTGCTGTTTCGAATATAGGTAAGATCATAACCAAACTGGGCCAGGCTGCTGGCGGAAAATTTTTGCGCTAATGAAAGCTTTCCCCACAAAGTTTCAACGACAACTCCTTGCTGTCGTCTTTCTAATAAAACTTCTCTTTGGGCTATTGCCTGCATACCGAACCTCGACAATTTAAATACTACGTAAGCATTCTAAAATAATTTAGCTTAAAAATTAAGCATACATTTATGTAAAATAACTTACTTTGCTGTATACATCAACAACTATATAGCTAACAATCCTGTTATTATAACTGGTAATACCTATTGGTATAATATAAAGCCAACAGTAAAACTGAGAAATAAAAATTATGAGTACAGTGTTAGATGAGTTATTAGCTCTATTAAAATTAGAAACCATTGAAAAAGGTATTTATCGTGGGCAAAGTCAAGACTTAGGCTTTAGAGCTTTATTTGGTGGTCAAGTAATGGGACAAGCATTGTCAGCAGCCCAGGAAACTGTTGGCACTGATCGTTTTGTACATTCACTTCATTCTTATTTTTTGCGTGCTGGTGATGCATCAAAGCCTGTAGTTTATGAAGTAGAAGACATTCGAAATGGTGCTAGTTTTAGTACACGTAGAATAAAAGCGATACAAAATGGTCAAGCTATATTTTACATGACCGTCTCTTTTCAATGTCCTGAAGAGGGTTATAATCATCAAGACGTTATGCCAACTGTGCCTAACCCCGAAGATGTTCCTTCATACTGTAATTTTATTTTAGAGAATCAAGATGCGTTACCAAAAAGCATGCGTGAAAAATTTTTAGCTGAAAAGCCAATCCAAATTCGTCCTGTTCAACAATATAATTGGCTCAAACCAGAAAAAACCGATTCTAACTACCAAATTTGGTTAAAAACTAATGGTAATTTACCTGATGATTTGCGCGTTCATAGCTGTATGCTTGCTTATGCGTCAGACTTTCACTTTTTGCCTACGGCATTATTACCGCACGGAGCGAGTCATTTACTACCAAATTTTCAAATAGCTACCGTTGACCATGCTATGTGGTTTCATCGTCCATTTCGCTTTGATGATTGGTTATTATATTGTATGGATAGCCCATCGGCGAGCAATGGAAGGGGCCTAGTTAGAGGACAAATATTCAACCGACAGGGTGAATTAGTTGCATCAACTATGCAGGAAGGCGTTATAAGACAAAGATAACCTGTAGTGGATAATGAGCAATGAGTTTTTAGTGTGAATCGCTAAAACAGCTATATCACGCGTCAAATCTCATTACTTCATTATTCGTCAGTGTAACGGTTATTTAGCTGCTGAATGCTGCCAGTCAAATCCACTCGGGTGTTGAAACACTCGTATGTCAAATTGTGGCGCGATAGCAAAAAGATGATCGAATATATCTGCTTGTATCGCTTCATATGGTATCCAATCAGTTGTGTTGGCAAAACAATACACTTCTAAAGGTAAGCCGCTAGCCGTAGCGGGTAATTGCCTGACCATACACGTTAAATCGTTACGTATATTAATATTTTCATTTAAATACATTGCAATATAGGCACGAAAAGTACCGATATTAGTCAACTGTCGCATATTGATTTTTGTTAAAGCTTCATCCTGAACAATATTTGCATTAAGTGCGTCATGATCTGCAGAAAGTTGCTGCTTTTTATCTGTTAAATAGCTTTTTAACAAAGTAGTATTAACTAGAAAATCTATTTTTTCCAAACTATAAAAATCGATACTGGCAATATCAACAATGATTGTACGTTTAATACGTCTTGCGCCAGTATGGTACATATTACGCCAGTTTTTAAACGAATCGCTGATCAATGCATAAGTCGGAATTGTGGTGATGGTTTTATCAAAATTCTCAACTTTTACGGTACTTAGACCAATTTCAATTACATCACCGTCAGCCCCATACTTTGGTAATTCAATCCAATCTCCAGCAACAACCATTTTGTTAGCTGAAATCTGAATGCTAGCAACTAAGCCTTTAATCGTATCTTGAAAAATCAATAATAAAACAGCAGTCAGCGCCCCTAAACCACTCAGTAAATAGACTGGAGAACGGTCCAGAATAAGTGCAACAATAATAATAGCCGTCACTAAATAAACAACTAATTTAATAACCTGGATAATAGAGTTGAGCGGAAGATAACGCTGCTTTGCACTTTCACAGTACAAGCTATTACCCACATTAAGCACAGCACTAATCGATTGCGCTATTTGAAAAACTAATAACACCTTAGCAATAAGTACAAGTAAAGTAGCAAGTAGAATCCCCTCGGGTAAAATTAAAGGTGTTAAAAACAACACCAAAATGAAGGGCAATAGCACAATCAAACGACTTAATACTTTATGTTCTATTAAGGCGTTGTCCCAAGTATTTTTTGTTTTTAAAATGAGCTTTTTTACTATTTTAAGCAGGTAGTTCTTAGCTACATAATAACTAATGACAGAAATAAATAAGATGAGAAATAAACCAACACTAGTAGCGCTTGTATCAATATAGCTAGAACTTAAGCCCTGCTCTATCAACCATGTTTTTATAAGCTCATTCATTTACAGTCCTTTTAAATTATTTTTGTCAGTCGATTTTTGTCTCATGTTATTAAGCCTAACATCTTTGTCATGCCAAAATTGTGTTATCCATTTTTGAAAAGAAATTTTAAAACTCCGATCGTTAAAGTAATCACCACTTAACTCCTTAGGAATTTCTGTGGTATGTACTTCCACCTGCACTTTTTTAACGCGACCATATAAAAAATCAACAAACGTTGGAGTACCATCAGGGTAATATATGGTGACATCCACAATAGTATTTAAATGTTCCCCCATGGCATCAAGTACAAAAGCAATACCACCCGCTTTTGGTTTAAGCAAATGATTAAAAGGTGAGCTTTGCTTATCATGTTTTTTTTGAGTATAGCGCGTACCTTCAATAAAACTCATCACGCTGACCGGCTTATGTTTAAATTTAGCACAGGCTTTACGCGTAGTTTCTAGGTCTCTACCTTTTAGATGGGGGTTTTTTCTTAAGAATGATTGGCTATAACGTTTCATAAAAGGAAAATCTAGCGCCCACCAAGCTAAACCTAGAATAGGAACATAAATAAGTTCTTTTTTTAGAAAAAACTTCAAAAAAGGTATCTGACCATGCAAAGCACGCTGTAACACCACAATATCAACCCAACTTTGATGATTTGCTAAAACTAAGTACCAATCTTTTCTATTTAATTTTTCTAATCCTGTAATCTGAATGTCAATCTTCGTAAATAATTTCTGGTTGAGTGTATTCATTACAACCCAGCTGCTTGCCATTAAATCTAACAAATAACTAAAAATTTTCTGAGCAAGCGTTATTGGTATAAGTGCCTTTAGTAGAGAAAACACTAAAATAGGCATCAACCAAAAAATGGTATTGACGGTGTATAGTATCAGCGAAAAAAAGCCAATGAGTGCAGCGGGAAGAAAATTAAGCATGGAAAGTTTTTAACAACAATTGCGATAATAAGCTTATTTAATCATGCTTTAAGTTAAGACTCAAATTACTTCAATTAAGTGATTACAGTATTCTTTCTATAACTATACCCGTTCCACTTAAATATACAGGTTTTAGTAAGTTCAGAAGTGGTATCGGTATATGCAATATAGCGATTAAAAAGCACAATGTTGTCTATTACTTTAGCCTATTGAGTAAACAGTTTGGTTGTAATTATTGTTGCAATACCGCATGCTAACCGTACTCAAACCATCTAAAAATAAGGCTTTATCCCATATTAAGGTGATTCGGGTCTACGTTTTTAATAGGAGTAATAATGAATTTTAATCGAGCTGTAATCAAAGTGGGTAGCGCCTTAGTAGCGCCAACACAAGAAGGTTGTAGCGGAAAATACATCTTAGCTATAGCGCAATTTATTACCAAGTGCCAACAGCAAGGTAAGGAAATAATTTTAGTTTCTTCGGGTGGCGTTGCCGCTGGACGAAGCCTTATTCATCATGGTTCACCTGAGCTATCTGTTGCCACCAGAAAGGCAATGTCGAGTGTTGGTCAAATGCAAATGATGGCCAACTGGCAACGTTTTTTTGATATTCCTTGTAGCCAAGTGTTAATTACTCAACATGATCTAGAAGACAGAAAACGTTTTATAAGTATAAAAGAAACCATTGAGATCCAATTAGCTAATGGTGTTCTCCCCATAGTTAATGAAAATGACACTGTCACCACAGCCGATTTAAACGTGGGTGATAACGACAATCTCGCCGCTTTAGTAGCGCAAGTTTGTGGCGCAGATAGTTTGTTTATATTAAGTGACATTGAAGGTGTTTTCACTAAAGATCCAAAAGTAAATGATGACGCAGTACTTATCCCAGAAATAGCCAAAATTACTGATGAAATATATGCAATGGCTGGCACAAGCCGAAGTCATTTAGCAACCGGGGGCATGAAAACAAAAATTCAAGCTGCGGAAAAGGCGGTTGAACATGGCATTAACACCTACATTGTTAATGGTAGCCGAAGCGAAGTATTTTCTTCTTTATTAAAACAGGTAAATCCTGGTACTCGCTTTATTGCTGATAAGGATATTATTACCGCTAAAAAACATTGGCTTAAACATACAAGACAAAGTCAGGGGAAAATTATTTTAGATAGTGGTGCTGTTAATGCCTTGTTGACCAAAGGTGCTTCATTGCTCCCTGCAGGTATTAAAGCAATAGAAAACGAATTTAAAGCTGGCGAATCTGTTGATTTGATTGACCATAAAAGCAAACGTATTATTGGTAAAGGTATATGCCTATACGGCCATTATGATTTACGTCGTATCATGGGTAAACACAGTGATGATATTGTCACTATATTAGGCCATAACCATGGCGCAGTAGTGATTCACCGTGATGATATGGTTATATTATAGCCAAAAAATGATTCAATGACTCGTATTATAAATTCCAACTAAATCATGCCTATTCAAGTGGAACCGACATAAATACTAAAAAACTCATCTTTGCTATCGCTTTGATGAGTTTTTTCTTTTATGCTACGCGACCATTTTTATATTCGAGTAGAAAAATAGTTAATGATAGGTTTTGATTACGGTACTTCAAATTGCAGTGTGGCCAAAATGCATAATGGTCAACCACAGATACTTCAACTAGCGAATGGTAGTAACACCATAGCGTCTAATTTATACGCACCTGACCGTGATATTATCAGCCATTGGTTATGCCAACAGCTTTCCAGTGAGCAACAAAAAGCATTCAAAAGCGTACGTGCCCCACAATTACAAAAAAGTCAAAGAGCATTGCGTGAATTAGCTTTTGACGGTATTGGCGGTGAATTAGTCTTTGGTCAAGCGGCTCTTGATAAGTATCTGGAAGATCCTGAAGAAGGCTACTACATCAAATCGCCAAAATCTTTTCTTGGTGCCAGTGGTTTAGCACCAATACAAATTCAACTATTTGAAGACATGGTTGCCGCCATGATGAGTAACGTAAAAACACTAACTGAAGCCAAATTAGGTCATCAAGTCAATCAAACGGTGATTGGACGCCCCATCAACTTCCAAGGATTGCATGGCGAAGAAAGTAATCGTCAAGCCATTGAGGTATTAACCAATGCCGCCAAACGCGTTGGTTTTAAGGACGTTGAATTTCAGTTTGAACCCGTTGCCGCAGGCTTTGAGTTTGAAGCCAGTTTAACGCAAGAAACAAAGGTATTAGTGGTCGATATTGGTGGTGGAACCAGTGATTGCTCCATGTTATTGATGGGACCAAAGTTTAAAGAAAATGACTGTCGACTAGCGCATCTATTAGCGCATAGTGGCGTTCGCATCGCAGGGAATGACTTTGATATTCAATTAGCGCTACAAGGTATCATGCCTAGCTTAGGTATGAATGGTGTATCGAAAACAGGTAAGCAACTACCGACTAGTAGTTTTTTTCAAGCATTGGCCATTAATAATATCTATGAACAAACTGAGTTCTACAGCGCAAAAAACAGACGTCATTTAATGCAGCTATCACGAGATGCTAAGGAAACTAGCATTGTCGAGCGATTAGTCACTGTGCATGATCATAAATTAAGCTATCAATTAGTCAATGCGGCTGAACAAGCAAAAATTTCTTTGTCAGATCATAATCAACAAACCATTGATTTACATGATGTCAGTGAGCAACTGAGTATCGAAGTGAATAGAGAAACATTACGTTCAGCCAATAAACGTACATTAGCAAGCATAGGTGAGTTAATGCAATCAGCCGTTGCACAAGCGGGGTGCCAACCCGAAGTCATTTTTGTTACGGGCGGTACAGCAAAGTCGCCAATATTAAGTGAATTTTTACAGCAACAAATACCGAATGTTCCCGTTGTTGTTGGTGATCATTTTGGTAGTGTCACCGCTGGATTAGCCCGCTGGGCACAAAGAATATATCGATAGCAGCAAAGCTAGAAGTGCACTACATTCAGATGAAAGTAGTGCACTTCTTAAATTTTAGCCTGACTATATAGGCTTAACCAACATGGTATTGCCTACTATCGCCACAATTTTACACTGACTTTGCTCACTTATTGAGGTCACATTAGCCTCATCAGCTAAACGTGCTGGCCAATTTATACCTGAATAACGAATAGTACCGGCTATCGCGGTAATTTCTGCACTTACCAGAACTTGTAAACCAACCATATCACTGGAGTTATCTGTTTTATCTTTAGAGTTCTGCAGTAATTTCAATGGCTTCCATAAAAGAGTAGCGGCTAAGGCCGTTAATAGGCCAACCGTCAATATTTCATTTTGCCAGCCATCGACAACACCTATGGTGATTAAAATACCAGTAATTAAACTGCCAATAGCAAAAAACAGTAACGGGCCACCTAAGCCCATTACGCTCAGTTCAATCACAAAGCTAATACCTGCAATTAAGTACCATAAGTGATCTGGATTTTCTAAAAAATATTCCATAAAACCTCATTAAGAAAATAAACTACTCAAATATAGAGACTAGGTATTAACTTGGTAATTTCAAACTACTTGATACCGCAATAGCCTGCGCCACCGTGTTAGCAATATTTTCACCTGTTTTACCATCGGTAAGTACCACAGTACTATCACTGGCTATAGCTTGGTGCGCTGTAATGGCATTTTGAGCTAACGTTAGCATTACTGCTGATTGACCGCCTTCAGTATTCGCCACATTACCCACTACCAGTAATGCACCCGCATCTGCCTCAGCCACCAAATGTATGGCTTCAGCTTTACCTATTGCTTCAAGGATTTGTGACTCTTTTGACGCCTCTGCTGCAAGTACTTGTTCTAATTTTGCTGCCTCTGCATCTAGTACTCTAGCTTGTTTTTGACCTTCAGCTACAGTGATCGCCGCACTTTTAACCCCTTCTGCGGTTAAAATAACTGAGCGTTTCTCACGCTCTGCGGTCATTTGCTTTTCCATGTCTTCACGAATAGTTTGTGGTGGTGTAATATCTTTAATTTCATACCGTGTCACCATTACACCCCAAGGCGCAGTCGCTTCAGTCATCGCAACTAAAATCTTTGCATTGATAGCATCACGATTTTGGAAACACTCATCTAGCTCCATTGAACCAATGGCATTACGCATAGTTGTCATGGCAAGCTGGATTACTGATAATTTATAATCAGTAATATTGTTGGTTGCCGCAGCCGCATCAGTAACTTTCATAAACAAAATCCCATCAATTTCTAAGGTAATATTGTCTTTAGTAATGGCCGGTTGTGAGACGATTTCTAGTGATTGTTCTTTCAAGTTACGATCAGCCGCAACCGATTCCACGAAAGGGATAATAAAATTTAAACCCGCGGATAGTGTCTTGCTGTATTTACCTAATGTATAAATTACGTAACCACGGTTTTGTGGGACAAAATAGATACCTTTTTTCAAAGTAAATAAAATAACGATTGTTAGCCACAATACCGGGCTAGTTAGAACAGTTTCAGCGATGTTGCCCATACGGATAGACTCCTTTAATAATAGTTACTTTAATTAAAGTAACTTAATTAACTATTCATACCAATTCAAGCAATAAATAGATCATTCAGCAAGAATTAAAAAGTGTAGAGACAAGGCATTGATTGAAGATAATGGTTATTCAGGAGAATGGTTACTACATTCTCTAATAAGCTACTCCCATGTAGCGCCCTTCTCAAAATCAATAACGCAGCATGTAACTCGTTAAAACTTGCACTTAGGAACTTTTCAGCAAGGTGGTAACGTCACAAACTGGCTTAATATAGAAAATACTATAGTCGCACAACTTTTGCTTGTTTTAACTTCCCTGACACAGCTCTGAATTGACTCGTTCATTATTTCATTTGGTATTAGTTAAAAGCAATCGATAAAATGTATCAAAAAAACCCAATGCTAACTCGTTAACATTGGGTTTTACAAAAGCGTTGAGCATGGCTTCTAATTATAATCGCCTTATATAAAGGTGAATAACGTTATTCACTAATATAGTTACAACAATAATCAATAAGTGTTTTAGCTTTAAGTTCAAATTCACTGTTTGCTGGCACGTAAAAAGACTCTCCACCTTTAATCGTTTGCCACTGCGTCGATTCTGGTAAAAGAATTTCACAATCACCTGCGGTTATTTCCATTAATTCTTTTTCGGCTGTACCAAATTTATATTCGCCAGGCATCATAATACCTAACGTTTTAAAACTACCATCGCTAAAAGTGATTTTACGACTAGTGACTTTTCCGTCAAAATAAATATTGGCTTCGGTGTCTATTGTTACATTTGTAAATTCAGTCATGGTAATTTCTCAGTTAAGGTGATGTTGATTTTTGTACCATTGATTAATGGTACAGATATAAAAAAAAGGTACATCGCTATAAAGCTAGTACCTTTGTTTACTAGGGAATAAAATAAACTATTGCGTTGCAATACGCTTCATGTCGGTCATGTAACCGCGAAGTTCTTTACCGATTACTTCAACACCATGGCTGCGGATCGCTTCGTTAACTTCAATTAAACGTGCGTTATCAACATTGTTTGAGCTATCTTTAAGGCCTTCACCTAATTGCTCTAATGTTAATTTAGACGTGTATTCTTCAAGTAATGGTACCGCAGCATGGGTAAATAAGTAGTTACCGTACTCTGCAGTATCAGAAATAACAACATTCATTTCGTATAACATGTTACGTGCAATACAGTTAGCAATTAATGGTGTTTCGTGTAACGACTCATAGTATGCCGAGGCATTGATGATACCTGAATCAACCATTGCGTCGAATGCTAATTCAACACCGGCTTTTATCATAGCTACAACAAAGATACCTTTGTCGTAATATTCTTGCTCTGAAATTTCAGTGTCACACTCAGCTGACTTTTCAAAAGAAGTTTCTGCAGTTTCTGCACGCCATGTTAATAAGTTAACATCGTCGTTTGCCCAATCTGCCATCATAGTTGCAGAGAAACGACCTTCAATGATGTCGTCCATGTGTTTTTGGAATAAAGGACGTAAAATCTCTTTTAATTCTAAAGACATATCAAATGCTAACACTTTAGCAGGGTTTGACAAACGGTCCATCATGTTAGTGATACCACCATGCTTAAGACCTTCAGTAGTCGTTTCTAAACCGTATTGTAGTAATTTACGTGCGTAAGCAGCGTCCATTCCTTGAGCAACTAGTTGCTTATGGCCTAAAACAGCCGCCGTTTGCAACATGCCACAAAGGATAGTTTGCTCACCCATAAGGTCAGATTTAACTTCAGCGATAAAAGAAGACTCAAGAACGCCTGCTCTGTCACCACCCGTTGCACTAGCGTAAGCTTTAGCTATCGCTAAACCGTTACCTTGTGGATCATTTTCTGGGTGAACAGCGATAAGTGTTGGCACACCAAAACCACGTTTATATTCTTCACGTACTTCAGTACCTGGACATTTAGGTGCAACCATAACAACCGTGATATCTGAACGAATTTGCATTCCTTCTTCAACAATGTTGAAACCATGAGAATAGGCTAATGTTGCGCCTTGTTTCATTAATGGCATTACCGCAGTAACAGCTGAAGTATGCTGCTTATCTGGCGTCAGGTTTAATACTAAATCGGCTTGAGGGATTAATTCAGCGTAATTACCCACAGTAAAACCATTTTCAGTAGCCCACTGGTAAGACTGACGTTTCTCAGCGATTGCTGAATCGCGTAATGTATAAGAAATATTTAAACCAGAATCACGCATGTTCAAACCTTGGTTTAAACCTTGAGCACCACAACCAACAATAACAATGTTCCAATCTTTAATGAAGTTACAGCCATCGCTGAATTCTTCACGTTTCATAAAACGACATTTGCCTAATTGGCCAAGCTTTTCGCGTAAACTTAAAGTATTAAAATAATTGCTCATGGTATTTCCTATAATCCTGTCAATAATTTAGTCAGCTTTTCTGACCTTGAAAGCATCATACACTAGCAACCTCATTGCAAAAAGTGATATATTTGCATCGACACGTTGCGTTTTTTGCAAGAGTGATTGACAACACCGTTTTACAACAAAGTAGGAGATTAATACTTATGGATCAAAAATCATTAGCTATGTTTGTGCATTTAAGTCACACATTACACTTTGGTAAAACGGCACAAGCATTTCATATGAGTCCTTCAACTTTAAGCAGAGCGATTCAACGTATTGAACATGAAGTTGGTATTGAATTGCTATTACGTGACAATCGAACGGTGGCACTTAATGAGGCAGGTAAAAAGTTTCAACACTACGCTCAACAACAAGCTGAACAATGGCAAATATTTAAGCAATCATTAGATGAAACACAACAAGTGCTCACCGGAAAACTCAGTATTTATTGTTCGGTAACGGCCGCCTACAGTCATTTACCGCCGCTGCTAGAGCGCTTTCGTCAGCAACATCCACTAGTAGAAATTATGCTAACCACCGGCGATGCTTCCGATGCCCTGGAACAAGTACAAAATAAATCTGTCGATTTCGCTATTGCCGCTAACCCTGAAAATTTACCCCGCAGTGTTTACTTTCAACACCTTGCCACCATTCCATTAGCCGTTATAGCACCGACGATGAATTGCATAGTGCAACAACAACTTAATGAAAGAATACTGCCATGGTCAGAGATCCCATTCATTTTGCCTGAGCATGGTCCGGCCCGAAAACGCTTTGAGCTTTGGTATCGTAAGAAACAACAAGGAAAAGCCAACATTTACGCAACCGTTTCTGGTCATGAAGCATTAGTCAGTATGGTCGCCTTGGGTTGTGGCGTTGGCATAGTGCCTCAAGTAGTGGTAGAGAATAGCCCGGTGAAAGATCGTGTGCAATATTTGGCGAATGTAGGTGAAATAACGCCTTTTGATTTAGGTGTTTGCTGTTTGAATCAAAGTAAAAGCCAACCACTAATCAAAGCTTTCTTTGATGCTATCACCTAACTCTGCTGTTTAGGGCTAGCCATTAACTGAATTAGTTAAGTGCTTTAATAAGCGATCCATCGCCCGATATGAAAGTGCTTCAAGCAGATGTTCATGTAAAATATGCTCACTGTTAACCATATCAGCCAAGGTACGTGCAATTTTTAAAATTTTATGATGGGCACGAGTAGATAGCCCCAACTTCTCCACCGCCAACTCTAAAAATTCATTATCATCGGTAGTCAAATGACAATAGTTTTTCAAATCACTTGTGCCTAGATGGGCATTGGCATCACCCTGACGACTAATTTGACGCTCCCTACAAGCTTGTACTCGCTGCTGAACCACTTCACTGGTTTCGTTCAATTGGGTATCATTCGACCAAGTCCCCCGTGGTAAACGCGCCACTTCAATTTGAATATCAATCCTATCAAGGAAGGGTCCAGATAAGCGATTCAAATACCTTAAAACTTGCTCAGGAGTGCTACGATTATCATTGAAAAAACCAGTAGGGCTTGGGTTCATCGCCGCAATTAATTGAAAGCGCGCAGGAAAACACTGCTTGTGCATAGCCCGTGAAATGGTGACCTCCCCTGACTCCATTGGCTCACGTAACACATCGAGTACTTTACGCTCAAACTCTGGTAGCTCATCTAAAAATAACACGCCATGATGTGCTAGTGAAATTTCTCCGGGCTTAGGCTGGCTGCCACCGCCCACTAACGCGGCTGAAGATGCGGTATGATGTGGGGCACGAAAAGGCCGTGTCAGCCATGATTTAGCATTAGTTGTTTGATTACTAATGGATTGAATGGCGGCAACCTCTAACGCCTCGGTTTCAGTCATTTTAGGTAATATGCCCGCTAAACGACTTGCTAACATAGTTTTTCCTGTGCCAGGAGGACCAATAAAAAGTAGATTATGATTTCCGCTAGCGGCGATTTCCAAAGCACGCTTAGCAAGCGGCTGACCTATCACATCACTAATATCGAAATAACTTTGAGTATCGAAATCTTCAATGGGTTTTTCGAGTACCAACGGCAATAATGTTTGTCGTGCAAAATGAGGGTAAAGTTGCGTTAAATGTTCAATAGCATGAATTTTAGCTTGTTTTACCCAACTGGCTTGTTCACTATTTTGTGCTGGCAGTATCAGCATCCTACCACTCTCACAACAAGCCATCGCCATAGGAATCTCGCCCACAATAGCTCTCAATTCTCCTGACAAGGCTAATTCACCGGCAAATTCGTACTGCGCTAAATCCACTTGTGGCAATTGCTCTGAGGCCGCTAAAATACCGACAGCGATAGGTAAATCAAAGCGGCCACCTTCTTTTGGTAAATCTGCTGGTGCTAAATTAATCGTTATACGTTTGGCAGGGAACTCATAACCACAATTAATAATGGCACTACGTACTCTATCTTTAGATTCTTTTACCGATGCTTCAGGCAAGCCAACGATATGAAAAGCAGGCAAACCATTAGCTAAATGTACTTCAACGGTAACCAAGGGAGATTCTAAACCAACACGGGCGCGACTATAAACACAGGCAAGCGACATAATAATTCCATTTATTTGATTCCATGCGTTAAGTGTAGCTAAGTATTACTTTTTTTCCCGAATATAGTTCTACTATCATAATTTTTTATTTTCAAAATAGAACTTCAAACTAAAAAAAAGCTTGTTCAAAACCTCAGAGCTATGGTATAAATTTAACATAAGCATAAGTACTAAAAACAATCGATATAATAAATAGTCAGCCAACCCGAACAGCAAAACAAACAGTGTATGAGACAAAAATGCTAAAAATTAACTCAATTATAATAGAAATTCTCGTCGTGGTGATTAAATTACCCCGAGGGTTTTCATTGAGCTAAAAAAAGCAAAACTGAAATACAAACCCTCGCTTCGAAAGAACCGAGGGTTTTCTGCTTTTTTAGCAACACACATTACATAAATAAACACAAATTAACTTACATTACTTTTAGACAACAGATTTTGGAATTATCATGAACGAGAGCAAGCCTTTAACAGGCGGTGGATTACTATTTAAAGTACTAGAACAGCATGGTGTAGAGCATATTTTTGGTTACCCTGGTGGTGCCATCATGCCGATTTACGATGCTCTCGTTGACAGTAATGTTCAACATTTTTTATGTCGACATGAACAAGGAGCCTCATTCTCAGCCGTGGGTTATGCCCGTGCTTCTGGAAAAATCGGTGTTTGTATGGCAACGTCCGGTCCTGGTGCAACAAATTTAATCACTGGCTTAGCTGATGCGCTTGCTGATTCCATTCCCTTAGTAGCGATTACTGGCCAAGTACCTACGGCGGCTATGGGCAGTGATGCTTTTCAAGAAACCGATATTTTCGGTTTATCATTAGCCTGTACTAAGCATTCTTTTCAAGTAACTGATATTAATGATTTAGAAAAAGTATTACACCAAGCATTTGCCATTGCACTTGAGGGACGCCAAGGACCGGTATTGGTCGATATTCCCAAAGACATTCAAATCGCGGAAGTTGAACAAACATTTACCAAAGTTGCTTCATTAAAAAATAAAGTAAAATTACCGCTGGCTGATATCACTAAGGCGCTTGATTTATTAACCCATGCCAAAAGACCTATTTTATATGTTGGTGGTGGTGTAGGTATGGCTAATGCTATTGATGAAGTAAGAAGCTTTGCAGAAAAAACTGGTTTACCTTCTGTTTCTACCTTAAAAGGTTTAGGCGCGATAAACCCTGATAATCCAAATTACTTAGGTATGCTGGGCATGCATGGAACTAAAGTAGCAAATTTAGCGGTACATGACTGTGATTTATTAATTGCCGTTGGCGCACGCTTTGATGATCGAGTAACCGGTAAGTTAGACCAATTTGCTCCCGATGCTAAAGTCATCCATTTTGATATTGATCCAGCTGAAATCAATAAACGTAGAATTGCTGACGCCCCTATTTTAGGCGACTTAAAAGAAAACCTTCCTTTATTGACTATGTCATTAAATATTGAAAACTGGCAAACACAAGTACAAAAAATGAAAGAAGAGTGTGCTTGGCGATACGATCACCCAGGTGAGGGAATTTTTGCTCCCGCAGTATTAAAAGAAGTTAGCGATTTAATGCCTAAAAACACTTGTGTTACCACCGATGTTGGACAACATCAAATGTGGGCTGCACAACACATGAGTTTTGACGACCCAAGTAATTGGTTAACAAGCGGTAGTATGGGCACTATGGGTTTTGGTTTACCAGCTGCCATTGGCGCACAAATCAGCCGTCCTAACGATACCGTTGTTGTGGTTTCAGGTGATGGTTCTATCATGATGAATGTACAAGAATTAGCAACGATAAAACGCTATCAAATACCTGTTAAAATCATTCTAATAGATAACGCTAAATTGGGTATGGTTCGTCAATGGCAAGACTTGTTTTTTGATGGTCGCCTAAGCGAAACCGACTTATCGGATAATCCTGACTTTGTTATGTTAGCAACAGCTTTTGATATAAAAGCCAAGCAAATCACACAAAAAAGTGAAGTCACTGCAGCGATCAAAGAAATGTTAGATCATGAGGGTGCTTATTTCTTGCAGGTTAAAATAGATGCACAAGAGAACGTTTGGCCACTAGTGCCACCGAATAGTGCTAACAATGAAATGATGGAGAGCGCGTAGAATGAACAATTATAAATTAATCATCATGACTGATGACAAACAAGTGGTACTTGAACGAATTTTACAAGTAACTCGTTACCGTGGCTTCCTAATAAATGGTATGACTGCTAGCGTTAATAACGCTAATAATATTGCAACCATTGAACTACTCGTCAGTAGCGATCGACCTATCTCACTTTTAGTTGACCAAATCAATAAACTGGTCGACATCAAAGGTGTTGAAGTAGACAATAGCGACTCAGAGCTTTGCAGCGCATAAAAAGTAAACCCTGTTGGTTTAATAAATTATATCGCACCTAGGCTAGCTGCATCGAAATTAATGATCAATATGCCGACCCACAACAGTCACAAATTTAGGATGAAAAATGGCAAAAGTACATGCAGACTTAATTTGGTTTAACGGTAAACTCATGCCGTGGGAAGATGCTACCGTTCATGTCATGAGCCATGCGTTACATTATGGATCGTCTGTTTTTGAAGGTGTTCGTGCCTATAAAACTCATAATGGCACATGTATTTTTCGTTTAAGAGACCACATTGAACGCCTATTTGATTCCGCTAAAATTTACCGTATGCATATCCCGTATACGGTAGAAGAAGTAATGCAGGCCTGTAAAGATGCGGTAAGAGAAAACAAACTCGATGCGGCTTATTTACGTCCATTAGCCTTTTTAGGCGATGTTGGCATGGGACTTCGTCCGCCAAGTGATGCGGTGTCTGACTTAATGATTGCGGCATTTAGCTGGGAAGCCTATCTAGGTGCTGACGCCATTGAAAACGGTGTTGATGTGGGTGTATCTAGTTGGAATCGTTTAGCGCCAAATACTATGCCAACAGCGGCTAAAGCTGGCGGTAACTATTTATCTTCACAATTGATTTCTGCTGAAGCAAGTCGTCATGGTTATGCCGAAGGTATTGCCATGGATGTTAATAATCAAATCAGTGAAGGGGCAGGACAAAACTTATTCTTAGTAAAAAAAGGCATTATCTATACGCCACCAGGTAGTGCGTCAATTTTACAAGGTTTAACCCGTGATGCCGTATTCATATTGGCCAAAGAGTTAGGTTATGAAGTGCGTGAAGAAACTATTTCACGTGAAGCTTTATACCTTGCTGATGAATTCTTTATGACCGGAACCGCAACTGAAATTGTACCAGTAAAATCAGTTGACGGCTTACCGGTAGGTACTGGCTCACGTGGCCCAGTGACTAAAGCGTTACAAGACATTTTCTTTGGTATTTTTGACGGCACTACTGAAGATAAATGGGGTTGGTTAGATCCCATATCATAAGCCCTGGCTCATACCACTATTTCAGCACATTTATTTGTCTACAATCGACAAATAAATGTGCTAATTCCACATAACATCAAGTTTCATTTTTAAAACTATTTAACCACACTGTGGTAACGCATTATTCGTTAAAAATATTTTTATAAATCAAAATTTATTTACCTTTGAATTGGATACCAAAAACATGCCTAAATTAAGATCTGCAACTTCTACCCAAGGCCGTAATATGGCCGGTGCTCGTGCCCTTTGGCGCGCAACAGGCATGACAGATGGCGACTTTGGTAAACCTATTATTGCGGTAGTGAATTCTTTCACTCAATTTGTACCCGGTCATGTGCATTTAAAAGACATGGGACAACTAGTTGCCGGTGCTATCGAAGAAGCTGGCGGTGTTGCCAAAGAATTTAACACTATTGCTGTTGATGATGGAATTGCCATGGGTCACGCGGGTATGCTTTATAGCCTACCATCTCGTGACTTAATTGCTGACTCTGTTGAGTATATGGTAAATGCTCATTGCGCTGATGCGATGGTGTGTATTTCTAACTGTGACAAAATTACCCCGGGTATGATGATGGCCGCAATGCGTCTTAACATTCCAGTGATTTTTGTTTCAGGTGGTCCGATGGAAGCGGGTAAAACTAAACTAAGCGATCAAATCATCAAACTCGATTTAGTTGATGCCATGATTCAAGGTGCTGATCCAAAAGTCAGTGATGAACAAAGCGACCAAGTTGAACGTTCTGCCTGTCCTACTTGTGGTTCATGTTCTGGTATGTTTACCGCTAACTCAATGAACTGTTTAGCTGAAGCGCTTGGCTTAGCCTTGCCTGGTAATGGCTCTATGTTGGCAACTCATGCAGACAGAGAGCAGTTATTCTTAAAAGCCGGTGCACAAATTGTTGAACTAACAAAACGTTATTATCAAGATAATGATGAAACAGCGCTACCCCGTAATATCGCCAACAAAGATTCTTTTGCCAATGCCATGTGTTTAGATATTGCGATGGGCGGTTCAACCAATACCGTATTGCATTTACTGGCGACTGCACAAGAAGCTGAAATAGATTTTACCATGGACGATATGGATAAATTATCACGCATTGTACCGCAGTTATGTAAAGTTGCGCCATCAACGCCTGAATATCACATGGAAGACGTACATCGCGCCGGTGGTGTTATCGCTATTTTAGGTGAGTTGGCCCGTGCTAACTTACTAAAAACCGATGTACCTAATGTATTGGGTACCTCGTTGGCTGACGTAATAGCTAAATATGATATCACTATTACCGATGATGAAGACGTTAAAAAGTTCTACCGTGCAGGCCCTGCAGGCATTCGTACCACCAAAGCGTTTAGCCAAGATTGTCGCTGGGATACCCTAGATGATGATAGAGCTAATGGTTGTATTCGTAACCTTGAAAATGCTTTTTCATTAGAAGGCGGTTTAGCAGTACTTGCCGGTAATATTGCGGTAGATGGTTGTGTAGTTAAAACGGCGGGAGTAAGTGACGATAACCTAGTATTTACCGGTCCAGCTCATATTTTTGAAAGCCAAGACGACGCGGTAGCTGGTGTTTTAGACGGAAAAGTTGTCGCTGGCGAAGTGGTTGTTATTCGTTATGAAGGTCCTAAAGGCGGACCGGGCATGCAAGAAATGCTTTATCCAACGACTTACTTAAAATCTATGGGATTAGGTAAAGCCTGTGCATTGTTAACCGACGGACGCTTCTCAGGCGGAACATCGGGCTTATCTATTGGACATGTTTCTCCAGAAGCCGCTGATGGCGGCGCTATCGCGTTAGTTGAACAAGGTGACATTATTCATATTGATATTCCTAACCGTTCAATTGAAATTCAAATAAGCGATGAAATTATGGCTGAACGTAGAGCTGCTATGCTCGCCAAAGGCAAACAAGCTTGGAAGCCAAAAGATCGTGTACGCCCGATCAGTTATGCTCTGAAAAACTACGCGATGCTAGCCACCAGCGCAGATAAAGGTGCAGTACGTAACCGTGATTTATTAGATGGCTTACTTGATAAATAGTTGAAAAATAATGAGTAAATTATGACCGAAACACAAAACCAAGCATCGCTAAGCAAAGAGCTAACACAACAAGCTGAACAACTTGATTATTTAAGACGTATTTTACTTGCGCCAATTTATGATGTTGTAATAGAAACTGAACTAACACCGTTTACTAAGTTATCTAGCCGCTTGAATAATCAAATTTATTTAAAACGTGAAGATCAACAGCCGGTACATTCTTTTAAACTGCGCGGAGCTTACAACAAGTTATCAACGTTAAGTGAAGCTGAATGTATTCATGGAGTTATTGCTGCTTCAGCAGGTAATCATGCGCAAGGTTTAGCGTTAGCAGCAAATAAATTAGGCATTAAAGCCACGATTGTTATGCCTAAAACCACACCCGAGATTAAAGTAGATAATGTTAGACGCTTTGGCGGTGAAGTACGTTTAGTAGGCAACAATTTTAATGAAGCACAAGTCGCTGCAATTCAATACGCTAAAGATGAAAATAAAACCCTCGTTCATCCTTTTGATGATAGTGATATTATCGCTGGACAGGGCACTGTAGCCAAAGAACTATTACAACAGCTACCTCATGCGGATATTGTTTTTATCCCTGTTGGTGGTGGCGGTTTATTGGCCGGAATGTCGGTTTATTTAAAACAGCTTAGCCCAAATACTAAAATTATTGGCGTTGAAGCTGAGGATTCGGCTTGTTTGAAAGCCGCCCTAGAAGCAGGAAAGCCAGTTGATCTCGATCAAGTCGGTTTATTTGCCGATGGTGTTGCGGTAAAACGTATTGGCGAGGTTACCTTTGGTCTTATTGAGCGTTACTGTGATGAAGTTATCACGGTAACAACCGATGAAATATGTACCTCGATTAAAGATGTTTTTGAGCAAACACGTGTTATTGCAGAGCCTGCGGGCGCTTTATCATTGGCGGGTCTACAAAAATATAGTAATCAACATAAACTGAAAGATAAATCTTTAGTTGCCATATTATCCGGCGCTAATATGAACTTTCATAGTTTACGTTATGTATCAGAGCGCTGTGAATTAGGTGAGAAAAAAGAAGCAATCTTAGCCGTTACTATTCCAGAAGAGAAAGGTAGCTTCAAACGCTTTTGCCAAACGTTAAACAACAGAGTGATCACTGAGTTTAACTACCGTTATGCTGGCGAGCCCAGTGCGCATGTTTTTGTTGGTGTGCGTTTAGGTGGCGGCATAGAAGAAAGAGCACAAATGCTTGACGAGTTAGCAAGTGCTAACTATAAAGTAACTGACTTTACTGATAACGAACTGGCAAAATTACATGTTCGTTATATGATTGGTGGAAAAAGTAGTGCTACCGCTAAAAATGAACGCCTGTTCAGTTTTGAATTCCCTGAATATCCTGGCGCGCTAGAAAAGTTTCTTGATGCGATGGGTGAGCTGTTCAATATCACCTTATTCCATTACCGAAATCATGGTGCGGCATTTGGGCAAGTACTCGCGGGATTTGACATAAGCAAAGATAAAGAAAGTGAATTTTTTCAACATTTAAATGCCTTAGGTTATCAATTTGAAGAAGCAACGGATAATCAAGCTTATCAAGCATTTCTTAACTAATTAGTTTATTCCACTAAATTTTATTCAGGATGCACTCCGGTGTTCATTCTGAGTAAGGTTTAATACATCACCAAGCAAAAATCACCACATAATTTACCCATCCAACATTTACCCCCTCCTATAAACACTATATATAGACAAAACTTAAATTTTTATCACAATATATTGTATAAGATTGCAAAAGTTGATCTCGATCAACTACCAAGCCAACCAAATTACTATATATTGTGCTCTATTATAAAAAACAACACACTATATAGGTTTATGATGAAATTTAACTGCATATCTCCTAGCATTGTATTTCAAGAAGTCCCCGATGAAATTAGCCTTTGTTTTAGCATAACGGGCTGCAAAGTTGCCTGTAAAGGTTGTCACAGTACAGAGCTGTGGCAAGAAAGTTATGGTATGCCATTAACCAACATTAACTTTATTACTTGGCTAAATAAATATAAAAATTTAATTAGCTGTGTTGTTTTTTTTGGCGGTGAATGGCAGGAAAAAGTGTTAATAGAAAAACTTATTATTGCCAAAAACCATGGTTTAAAAACCTGTCTTTATTCTGGTCAGAAGCACATCAATATTAACATTTCTCAGCACCTTAATTTTCTAAAAACAGGGGCATGGCGTGCTGAACTCGGCGGTTTAGATAGCCCTATTACCAATCAAACTTTTCGCAATGTAGCGACAGGTAAAAAACTTAATCACTTATTTGTAAAAACACACATCAATGAAAATAATGACTCACAAGGAATCAACAATGTTGCGGCTTAGTAAAGAACAAATTAACAATAAAAAAGATTTTATCCATAATTATTTTTTAGCCAAAAATGCGGCTGATGGCTCAAAAATGGATGCGAATGCCAATGTTAGTCATAAAAACATTGCCACCTTAGAAGCTGAATTATTAAAAGATTGTTTTGTACAAATCAATAGAGCATTAGTACATGACAAAATTCGTGATACGTTTGATGAAGATCTCGCTAAAGAATATATGCGTCAAATTGAAGATCATGAAATTTATGTACATGATGAAACCAGTTTAAAGCCTTATTGCACCTCAATTAGTATGTATCCATTTTTACTTGATGGCTTAACTAAATTGGGAGGTGAATCAAAAGCACCAAAGCATTTAGAATCTTTTTGTGGCTCTTTTGTAAACCTTATTTTTGCCATTTCAGCTCAATTTGCTGGTGCTGTGGCAACAGTTGAATTTCTCACTTACTTTGATTACTTTGCCCGTTTAGAATATGGTGACGACTACTTAGCTACCCATCAATTTGAAATTTCAAACCATTTACAGCATGTGGTTTATGCCGTTAATCAACCTGCGGCTGCACGTGGTTACCAAAGTGTTTTTTGGAACATATCCCTGTTTGATCAGCACTACTTTGCTTCCATGTTTGGCGAGTTTGTTTTCCCTGATTTTTCAGAACCTAACTGGGAAACAGTAGACAAATTACAACAATTTTTCTTAACTTGGTTAAACAAAGAACGTGAACAGTCGGTATTAACTTTTCCGGTAGTCACAGCAGCAATGTTGACTGAAAATGGTCAATGTAAAGATCAAGATTTTGCCCGCAAACTTGCCAGCCAAAAGGCCGAAGGTAATTCGTTCTTTATCTATTTATCTGATAGCGCCGACTCATTAGCCTCATGCTGTCGTCTGCGTAATGAAATATCTGACAATACTTTCTCTTATACCTTAGGCGCAGGAGGTGTAGCAACTGGGTCAATTAATGTTATCACCTTGAATATGAACCGTCTTATTCAAGATGGTCGCGATTTAAAAACAGAAATTGAAAAAATTCAAAAGTACCAAGTCGCTTATCGCAAGTTAATGGAAGACTATAAAGCACAAGGCGCACTCTCTGTTTACGATGCCGGTTTTATCAGCCTAGACAAACAGTTTTTGACCATTGGCATTAACGGCATGGCGGAAGCCGCTGAATTTAATAATATTACAGTTGGCAATAATGAAGAATACAAAAACTTTGTCAGTAAGCACCTCAAAGTGATTTATCAAGCAAATCAGCAGGCGAAAAAAGAATTTGGCTATATGTTTAATACTGAATTTGTACCCGCAGAAAACCTAGGCGTTAAGAACGCAAAATGGGATAAAAAAGACGGTTATCAAGTCAATCGTGACTGTTATAACTCTTATTTTTATCTGGTAGAAGATGATGACACCAACCATATAGACAAATTAGTGATGCACGGCCAAGAAATGATTCAATATCTTGATGGTGGCTCCGCATTACATTTGAATTTAGATGAAGCGTTATCAACAGAAGCTTATGTGAAGTTATTTAATGTTGCCGCAAAAACCGGCTGTAACTATTTTTGTATTAACGTAAAAATTACCATTTGCAATGACTGCGAAAAAATAGATAAACGCACCCTAACCGCCTGCTCTGATTGTGGCAGTGATAACATTGACCACGGCACACGCGTTATTGGCTATTTGAAGCGTGTTACTGCGTTTAGCCAAGCCAGACAAAAAGAACATGCGCTGCGTCATTATCACAAAGAAAGTGCCTAAACTGACAAGTGCTTTATAGATACCAGTGGTGTAACTATTCAGCTAGTCTATTACGTCATTCCCGAAATGTCTGATCGGGAATCCATAGCTTTAAAAACTGGAGCTTTGATTAAAAGACCACGAAGATGACGTAATATTGGCTAAAAAGGCATCATTATTTTCATGACCTGAATGGTTACTTAATGTTTATGGCTGTTGCTATGCAGATCGAAAATCACTTATCTTCAAGCAGCTCAGTTAAACAGTCAACTTGTTCAATTAAGGAAGCAACTTGTTGCTCTAACACCGTTACTCGCCGAATTAATGGATTATCACTTTCTGAAGGAGTGACATCTGTTTGAGTACCGCTGGATTCCACCAAATAACTTTCATCAATATCAGAAAACAAATGCACGTAACGGGACTCACGTTTTCCTGGCTCTCGTTCGAGCTTTTTCACCAATGTTTGATTGTTTAAATCTTGTAATTGATTTAAAGCGATTTCAACTTCACCTACATCGGCAAAGTCAGCTAAACGATTAGTGCGAGTTCTTAACTCACCTGGCGTTTGAGGCCCTCTTAGCAATAGCACACAAATAATGGCTCGTTGCTGAGCCGTAAACTTTAAACTACCAAATTCGGTATCACAAAAAAGATGAAAATATTTACTTACTCGACCTGACGCTTTGTGATCAATCATTAACTGGTTCATTTTTGCCAGTTCATCCACACTATTTTGTACATCACCGTCTGAAAGTGACATTACTGGCTCACGGTTACTTTTTTGATTACAACCGGTGGTAATACCGTTTACAGAAAGAGGATATTGCTCTGGTGTTGTGGTTTCTTTTTCTAGCATTACACCAATAATGCGGCATTGCTCTGCGGATAGTGTGATCATATTGAAGGCATCCTTATTAAAACATCTACCTATGTTATACCAAGCAACATGCCTATTTACTATGTAATCCTGTTTAATGGCGCATAAAAAAGCCACAGTTGAGGTATTGCTTAGCTATGACTTTTAAATAGACAGAATTCGTTTGATAACTATTCTATATTTGCGATCTGCTTATTGAATAAATTCCATCAACTCAATATTATCAAGAGTTGTGTGTCGTCTTTTTAATTTTTAGTCAACATTACCCACCAATTAGCCCACCGATAAAGATTGATTGTAACAATGAAGCTAACAAAGAGTCTGCTTACAGGTTTTAAAGAAGGTGTTTACAAGAGGAGAAAAAGTAAATATATATGAGCGTGAAACGACGATAATATATATTATCGTCGTTTGGGAGTTAACTAGTGGTGGCTTCGTGAAAACATTTTTCTTTTTACAATTTCAGGAATAAAAGTATTTTTATCCTGCTGGTTTTTGAAGCCAAGTTTTTCATAAATGCTTCCACCTATACCTGGAACCATTTCCCCATTCTTAAGAAATTCACTATCTTTAGCCAAAAATATGTACTTAAATAACTTGGAAATACTAAGAGGAAATTCTTTTTCTAACTTGGCGTCGGAATCTACATGCATTACAGGAGATACAACATGAATAGCTTTTGGTGTGATTGTGTCAATTAAAGCCGTCACATTAGTTTTAACTACGCATGAACCAGATATTATTGATTTTACTACAATCAATTCATCTGATTTCTTATATCCACTTTCAAAATATTTATTATAAATAGGGGCAACATTAGAGCCATTAACACTAATACGATCATTCCAGAAACATGTTAAATAAATAGCTGGTATATCTTTCTCAAGAGATTCCAGAATGCCTTTTGCAAGGAAATCTGCATCCTCTGCGGTAGAGACAATACAAAAAGTTTTATTTTTATCGAGAGTGTTTTTTAGCTTATTACCTAAGTGGACGCCAATGTCATACATATTTTTTTGATATTTTTTGGCAGGAATATTACTCTCTAAAAGAGATGTTAATAAGGTTTTAGCATGAATATCATTAGGATTTTCATAAATCCTATTATGTCTGATGTTAGTCATGGCTCTCTCCACTCCCCATCAATATGCTAAATAAAGTCATAGCATCACTGGGCTGTTGTTTAGTTAATGTGTCACAAAGTAATTTAAATTCAGGTGTATCTAGTTTATGTCGCACAATACCTTCAAAATCACCATATTGATAATTAAGAAAGTTATTATCTATTGTGTACGTCATTCCATCAATTTTGTCAAGAATTTTAGATGTTTGTGGATCAAGTTTCAATGAGTTGATTCCTAATTTAAAAAAGTCTGGTTGCACGCCTTCTTTAGCTAGTTCTAACAATCGATTGATTTTTTTTTCTGTTTTATTATGAGTAAACCAAGCACCCATTAAAAACTTAACTATAATTTCTAACTTATCAGTCTGATCAGGAGTAACACAAAGTTTCCGTATTTCATTTTTAAAATCAGAATTTTCTAATAGCATTTTATTAGCAGAATCCTGATTGGGGAAATACATGCATCTGGTATGAGAGGTGATGTTACTAGGTATATCTTTGCTTCGTAAAAGAAAAACGTTTTTCTGTGCTAACACTAAAACGGTCTCTGAACTCTTTAAATGATAGTACAACATGTCTATTTTGTATTGACGTTTAAAATAAGGACTTATACCTTTTGCTTTGTGCCAATAGACAGTTTTTGAATCTTTAAGTTGATAGCTTATTTTTGAATTTTTAGTTTTATTTAAAACAACTAAATCATCAACAAAAGCCCTATCTTGTGAACTTATTTCAATATCATCATTAGGAGTATCATTAAAGGATTTTACAAGCTTATAGATTGCAAAATAATTTTCATGATTATTACCTTTCGCGTTGTTATTCCCACCTATACATTGCTTTATCAGTGATTGTAATGCGTCCTCACCAATGCTTTCCTTAACAAAAGCATCAAGTGTTAAATTTGCAGCTATATTCATTCCCTTCACATAGACCATAATTGTGTATAAATCGCGCAGGATTATACCAACAAAAGATGAAAATCTCTACTACTTGTTATTTACATGAATACTAAGCATTTGAAATAATATTTATATTAAAATGTCATTTATCAGCCAGTTTCAACAAATCAAAAACCAACCTTGAAAAGCCGTTCGCCTTATCGGGATTAGATAATAACTGCATCATTTGGTTTTCATGAGCTTCACCGCTATCCATAATTGCGTCCATTAAGGCTTTAGGGAAGTCGCCTAGCATTGCTTGCTCAGGCGTATTATTGTCTATCTGCCTCATCACTAGCGTATTTTCTTTCATCTTATCTTTGATGGTATATAGATAATTAACCATATCCTGATCGGTCAGCATATCAGTGATAAATAGTTCATTTAGCTTAGAGATAATTTGAGAAAGAAACTCTTCTTTAGGATCTTTAGCTTTGGCTGTACCCACTGCATCACCTGGTACTAATTCATAATCCGCAGCATCTTCTTTCAGTTGAATGTCTTGCTGGCGTATTTTTGATAACCGATAGTGACTCATCACGACATTGCTTAAATCAATATCACTTTCTTCAGCTGTTATCTCACGTAACATCGGGCGAAGGTTACGTGCATAAAGACATAATTTTTCTAGTTCCTTGTCGTCGTAATCAACAATCTGAGACATAAACTCATAGAAGCGTACGAATGTACCCAAATCCTTTTTAAATATCTCTAAAGCGTCTTTTTCCTGCTTACAATCTTTAAAGCTGTTCTCAGCATTAGCTATTAATACGGCATCACCCGTTTTTTTGGTGCGTTCGAACATCTCTCTGGCTTGTTTGTAGGCATCAATTGCATATTTATAACGTTTTTGCCAACGTTCTACCGCGGGTTTACAAATATTGGCTATGGCAGCGTTACTTTTACTTTTAACAAAAAATGCATTACAGAATTGCTCTACTTCTTGCCATTGAAAAATACCTGACGCACGTAACTTGTCCCTCAAATCAAAAATAAGATCAGGGTCTGATACGTCAGCTAATTCAGCAGTTTGAAAGTAAGGTTGGAACGAAGTCAGAATATCTTCAGGTTCATTGAAAAAATCCAGTACATAAGTACCTGTTTCAGCTTTACCTGGGAATGTACGATTTAAGCGAGATAATGTTTGTACACACTCAACACCGCCGAGCTTTTTATCAACATACATGGCGCAGAGTTTAGGTTGATCAAAGCCAGTTTGAAATTTATTAGCGACTATCATCACTTGATAATCATCACTATCAAAAGCCTTGCGCATATCACGGCCTTTGAGGTTGTCATTCATATTCTTTTCGGTGAACTTAAAATCAACGAAAGCTTCACATCCAGGATCTTTATCAGAGAACTCGACTTCTCCTGAGAATGCGACCATCGCATGTATTTTCTGATAACCTTTTTCTATAATGTATTTATCAAAGCCTTGTTTATATCGAACGGCTTCTTTACGTGAGCTGGTGACAACCATCGCTTTAGCTTGTCCACCGAGAAGCCCCATCACGTTATCTTTAAAGTGCTCAACAATAACCTGTACTTTTTGGCTGATGTTATAGTCATGCAAGCGCACCCACTGATTCAATTTTACTTTAGCTTTTTTACTCTCTACCTCTTGGTCAGTCCCTGCCATTTTCATCGCAAGGTTATAAGCAACTTTATAGTTGGTGTAGTTTTTCAATACATCGAGGATAAAGCCTTCTTCAATGGCTTGGCGCATACTATACACATGGTACGCTTCAGGCTTATTCTGCTTAGACGGAGCTTCATCAGGTTTAGGTAAACGCCCAAACAGTTCAAGTGTTTTGGTTTTAGGTGTTGCGGTAAACGCTAAGTAACTTAAGTTACTAGAAGCGCGACGTGAAGCCACCGTAGCGTCTAAAATATCTTCGGTTGTAAGTTCTTCATCAGCATCTTTGCCATGTAAAGAACCGTCAATCATTAATACCTCTTTCAGCTGACGAGCTGTACTACCCGTTTGTGAGCTATGAGCTTCATCGGCAATAACCACAAAGTTTCGTTCTTTTAAACTAACGCTATTTTCAATGGCTTTTAACACAAAAGGAAAAGTTTGAATGGTAACGATAATAATTGGCTGTGAGCATTCTAAAGCGCCAGCAAGTTTCTCTGATTTAGAGCCATTTCCTTCCTCGCGGTTTATTCTACCTACCATACCTTCTACAGAAGTAAATTGAGAAATTGTTTCTTGTAGCTGATCATCAAGTACCGTTCTATCAGTGACAACAATGACTGAGTCAAATAACTTATTACCCTCATCAGTATGAATGGCAGATAATTGATGTGCAGACCAAGCAATAGAATTTGATTTACCCGAACCAGCACTATGTTGTATTAAGTATTTATGGCCTGGGCCTTCAGTACGAGCAGCATTCACTAGTTTACTAACAACATCCCATTGATGATAACGAGGGAAAATTAAAGTCTCTTTTTTGTATTTACGCCCTTCCCAGTCTTCTTTCTCTTCTATTTGTAAATGGACAAAGCGAGCCAAAATATTTAATAGGTTATTAGGCTGTAATACCTCATTCCATAAATAGTCAGTGGCGTATTGATTAATATTTTCAGGTACATCATTACCTGCACCACCTTCACTTGTACCTTTGTTAAAAGGTAAGAAATATGTATCATCTCCTTCTAAGCGTGTAGCCATATACACTTCATATTGGCTGACTGCAAAATGTACTAAAGCACCGCGTTTAAACGTTAATAGAGGCTCAGGCTTTTTGGTGGCAGGATCTGTGGCAAAACGTGTGGTCTTATACTGTTTAATCGCATTTTGAACCGCTTGTTTAAATTCTGATTTAAGCTCAAGCGTTACTACGGGCAGGCCATTAACAAATAGCACTAAATCGATGCGCCACTTTTTCGCTCGTTTACTATTACTAGCAGCATTGTCAGCTTCATGCTCATCTGTTGCACTTTGATTAACAGACCAAGGAGAATAAACTAGCTCAGGCACTACACGTAATCGATTCTTTTGGTAACGCGCCAGCGTATCAGGGTTTAAATCATGCTCAGGTTTGAACTGGCATAAACTGAAACGCGTACCTCGGTCACGTATTTCATGGCGTAAAACGCCTAACGTACCAAAAGTACGCATGTCTTTATTCGCGGCATTCGGGTCAGCTTTATTTAGCTGTGAAGCAACACGTTCTAAAAATTTTTGCTCTGGGTTGTTAGGGTAGAGCGCACAAAACTTTTGCCATTGAACATCCTGAGTTTCTTTTACAAAACCCAATACATCCTCTTCATACAGCGCCAGCTCACGATTGTAGTTTTCAGGCTTACCTAACAGCCAGCCATTAGCGACTAGCTGGCGTATCATATCGTTTTGAAAAACTACTTCTTGTGTTTTGTTACTCATATTCATCCCTACTACTTGAGCTTGTCTTTATTGCTTATTTTTATTCGGCTTTTTTATTAGTTAAAGCTTTCACGGCATCGGCTAAATCTTTATCAACTTGAGTTGGCTTTAAATCAATTACTCGTCGAAATTTATCATATTCTTGTTTGGCTTTTTGTTTCGCCTGCTCAGCCGATATTCTTCCTGCATGCGTTAATACATCAAAATCGCTTAATTTAAGAAAGTCATTTAATTTACTAGCCCAATCAGCCATTTTCATTAGCTTGCCATTTCGTGCTTGCAGCTCGGCAAATTCAAGGTAGGTAGTAACTAAACGATTTAAGGTATCAAGCTCATCTTCAGATAAATAATTTTTACCTGTTACTACTTCTTTACGGGTAGGTTCTTTACCCAAACTTTTGCCCGAATAGCTTGTTAACCCAAGGTGTGGTTTATCAGCATCAATGCGCTGAAAAACCACTTCCGCAGCGGTATGTCCATGAGCAGCCCAATGCATTTTGTTTTGTACTTGAGCAAAAAAACTAATGCTTTGTTGGGTTTTACCGTCATAATCGATACTTGTTGCGTATATATCGCACACTTTACGCCAGAAGAGTTTTTCTGAAGAGCGGATATCACGAATACGGTTAAGTAATTCTTCAAAGTAAGGGCTAGACTCTGGCTGCATTAAGCGCTCGTCATCCATAACAAAACCTTTAACCAAGTACGATTGCAAGGTTTTAGTTGCCCACTGTCTAAATTGAACACCTTGGGGAGAGCGAACTCTATAACCAACTGCAAAAATTGCGTCTAAGTTATAGTATTCAAGTAACCTCGTAACTTCTCTCTCACCCTCTATTTGAACTGTTGCATATTTTGCAATGGTTGCTTCTTGTACTAATTCAGCATCATCATAAATATTTTTAAAGTGCTTAGAGATAACTGACTTATCACGACCAAATAGCGTAGATAGCTGGTTAAGGTTCAGCCATAACGTATCATTTTCAAGCCGACACTCAACTTTAGTTTGCCCGTCAGAGCTCTTAAATAGAAAAAGTTCTCCACTAGGAGCATTGGGTATTAAATGTTCAGTCATTCATTACTCCTTGGCTTAAGGATGATGTAGGCATAACCCAATTTCTTACGTCGATTTTTCCGGTGACGGCTGCTGAAATTAGCGCTGTGCGCCGCTCTACCATTAATCCAATCGCATGTTCAGCTTTGCCTATTAGAAGATTATATTCATTTGTTTTTTGTTGAATTATCAAATTTATTTCAGATTGCTCCTTATAAGGAGGAATGACAAATGGTAATTCTAATAGGTCTGCCTGTGTCATACTAGGCAAGGCTGTATTAGTTGATAATAAGGAGAATGGAAACATTGAAGCTTGAAAATATATGTATTCAGGTAAAGCATTCTGAAGCACCTCACTATAAAACATAGTATCTACAGTCCAAAACTTGCCACTGACGACCAAAGGTTTATCTATAGTGCCTTTTCTACCAAAAAGAACTGACTTTCCATCGTATAGGTAGTCGGAGCTTCGTTTAAATATGCCACCAGAGCCGTAAACAGGGTAACCACCCTCTTCGACCTCAACATCTTTATAATCTTTTCCATTTCGCATTCTCAATACATTTTTCAATCGACCAACTGTCCAATGCTCCGGCACTTCGCCTAACCACTCAACACCTGAGTCTTTCATTGCTGCGTCGTGATTAAGGCCTTTGGTGACGGCATGGCTGATCACCGCTTGGCGTTTTTCTTTTAGCAGTTTGATCAGCTGTTGCTGTTTGTCGATCAGGGTGTCGATTTTGGCTGTTTCATGATCGAGGAAGTTGGCTATTTTTTCGGCTTCATCATCGGATGGAATCAATAACGGGCTATTCTCTAACTTTTCAACCGTGTAATGAGAAATCGTTGCTTTATTACATAATATATCGATGTAATCCGAACCTTTAAGCATATTCACCCAGTAAAAAAGAAACCTTGAGCTACGATTCATTTTAGGGCGGGCTCTATTAATCGCATTTTGGATATAGCAATCAGGTAATTCATTTCTCCAAATTGCTGAACGACCTACATCTCCTCCCTCACTTATAAGTATGTCTCCATCGATTAACTTTAGTGATCTAAGATCGGAAGGAGAAAACCACATTTTACCCACTTGCTTTAAAGAAACACCGTAAGATTGAATATTTATAGCTTTCAAATATGGTCTAAAGCTATCCTCAGATGATTTAGCTTCTTTTTGAAGCATTTTCCCTAAGGTTATATCATAGCCATACTTTATTTTTGTAGTAAGCCAATGAACTGGCATATCTCCCAACCACTCAACACCAGAACTTTTATATTCAGGATAAGCCACATACTTTCCGGCCGAAGCTATTTTGTTCATTATTGCTCACCTGTTTGGAAAAAGTCATGGTCTCGCCAATTATCGACAAAACCCATAGGGAAAAGTGGTACTTCAGGGTGCAATAAAATTAAGGCTTTTAACTTGTTTTGCCATTGACTGTCGGGGCTTATTTGCTGCATTAAATACGCGAGCATTAGTAATACCATATAAATACGTCGATTCGGTTGTATTTGGCTGGGTATTAATCGTTCAGGTAATTGCCATAAAGCGCCATGAGGTATTTTCGGCTGTATCGCTAATTCTCGGTTCCATAAACGGCTATGATGGGCGCAACAGTTACGAATAAAGTTTAGGGTATGTAACCAGCTTTCTAGCACTTCTTGGGGGACACTAAAACGTTTAGCAATGGCTTTACGGTCGCTGTCTTTAGCAAGCCCACTGTATAGGTGTGAAATACTACCAAAGGTTAATTCTTCTGCCATTGCCCAACCTGGCATAAGTTCGGGCGTTGAATAATGATGTTGATAAAACCTAGGATAGTTTTCTTTAATTCTGCGCTGTATGCGTTGTTCTTTTACTTCGGCAGAGGCATTACTACGCTGGATTTGTGTTATATCGCGTTGCAGAAGTTGAGACTCTTTGCTTTGCTTGTCTTTAATATCATTAAGTAAACGTTGGTGGTTAAAGTTACGTTTGAATAAATGGCTGTTCATATACCAATGTGAGCCGCTATTTGGCTCTGCTGTTTGGTACTTAGTGCCCATAACATTATTGAGAGTAGCTCTAATGGCGACCTCTACTCGTTCGACGGCATCCATAATTAACAAACGTAATTCACGGTCAAAAGCATATAAGTCAACAATTTGCTTAAATTCTACTTGGTCTTTAAATTGGTGCTCTACGGATTGTTCAGCAATAGGGCGTTGAAAAGGGCGCATGTAGGCACTTAAACGGAAAAAGCTAATCACTTCTAAGTATTTTTTTGCACGTTCTGGTGATTGAATTTGCAAGGATCTGCTGAGCAATAGTTCAATTTGTTGGTCAACATTAATGGCGGGCTTGGTGAATTGAGTCATTATGCCCTCACTTCTTTAAATAAAGTAACAGGCATAAAAAAGCCCACACAATTTGAGCATTCATGAAGAGGCTTGGTGGGCGTATTAATTGTAATATTAGTCGTTACTGACGCCTGCGTCAATACAAATGTATTGTTAGGTTGAGTAATTAAGCTAATAAAAAAGTGATAAAACATTACGAATGCACCTCTTGTAAGAGGTTCATGATCTCAGCTGATACCGCATCCAAATCTGCATCAATATCGATTAGTTCTCTCGGTGGTTGATACTGATAAAAGTGGCGATTAAAGGGGATTTCGTAACCAACGATGCCGATTTCTTGATCTTTTTCGTCTTTTTTATTGGCATCTATCCACGCATCAGGCACATGCGGTTGAACTTCTTTTTTAAAGTAAGCTTCGTTGATGTCATTTACTGCTTGTCTAGGGTCAAGGGCGACGTTTTCGTTATCGCGTAAATCACCATCGGTTTTGTATTCCAGTGTTTGGTTATGCTCTTTACCTTCGCCAGCAAAGAGGCCGTATATTGGATTGGCTTTAGTTTTATGTACTTTCTTAATGACCTTTTCGGCTGCTGGGTTTTTCCAACTCACAGCGACGGTTATTTGTTTTTTCTCTTTGGTATCTAAAGTGATACTTTGCGCTTTACAGGCAATTTTAAGAGCTACTTCATAAGTATTCATATCATCGCATTGTGCTGTACCCATACCTTGTGGAGAAGACTTTTGTAACTGCTTAGCTTTAAGCATGACTTGTTTTTGGGCAAGCCAAATTTTACTGTCTAATAACTCTTTTATTTTGGCTTCTTTTATCTCGCTAAAATGAGATTTAAGGTGTTTGCGGATCTCAGCTTCATGCTCGGCTAATACACCGTAATTTTCACAATTGCTATTATCTGTCCAAAGTTTACCAGTAACGTTGCTGTAGGTTTCATAAAGCCATTTCATTGGTGCGTTTAATGGTTTAGCGGCAAAGCGCAGTTCAGCAATACGTTCATCACTAAATTGGTAGCTTTCACGTAATGGTCGTTCAATGGTGATGCGGCGATAACCAAACTCATGGCTGCTGAATATTTTGCTGGCGAAAGTTTTCGGTGCTTCGGTTTTTGGATTAGCCGATTGTCTACCGCGGTTACTTTTTTGCTCTGTGGGTTTATTTAGCCCTAACTCTTCAAGTGTGATTGCATCAACGACTTCAAAAGCGCCAAAGCTGCGGGTGATAGTGGCAATATCATCAGCGCTCATTTCATTACGTTTTGAACCAAGCGATTTACGCATTTTACCGCAAAGATTAATACCATTTATTAGCTGTACTTTGCCTTTGCGTTCATCTGATTTTTTATTAGAGAGTACCCAAACATAAGTAGCAATACCTGTGTTGTAAAACATGTCGGTAGGTAGTGCGACGATAGTTTCTAGTAGGTCGGCTTCAAGAATATAACGGCGAATTTCAGACTCACCAGAGCCTGCGCCACCCGTAAACAATGGCGAGCCGTTAAGAATAATACCTATACGACCACCACCTTCACTGGCACCCCTTAACTTACTAAGTAGGTGCATTAAAAATAATAATGATCCGTCTGATACTCTTGGTAAACCTGCACCAAAACGACCATCAAAACCTTTAAGGGACTTTTCAGCTTTAATCGTTGATTCTATTTTTTTCCAATCTACGCCAAATGGCGGATTAGATAACATGTAATCAAACTTATCGGCGTAAAGTTGATCATTGGATAGCGTATTACCCAGTTTAATATTGGTAACGTCTTGACCTTTGATCAGCATATCGGCTTTACAGATAGCGTAACTTTCAGGGTTGAGCTCTTGCCCATAAGCACGCATTACCGCTTGAGGGTTTAATTCGTGTACGTATTCCATACCTGATGATAGGAAACCACCCGTACCTGCGGTTGGATCATAAATAGTACGGATAATGCCTGATTTAGTTAGTGCATCATCATCTTCCATGAAGACTAATGAGGTGGTTAGTCGGACAATATCTCGCGGAGTGAAATGTTCACCCGCTGTTTCGTTTGAACCCTCAGCAAAGCGACGTATGAGTTCTTCAAAGGTTAAGCCCATGTCGTGATTAGTTATACCATTAGGATTGCTAGGGCTTTTAGGACTTAAATCAGTAGTTCGAACCTTTTGCACTACTTTCCAAAGTAAATCAGCATCGTTAAGCTGGCCAATGAATTCTGAGAAATTGAAGTATTCAAATATTTCGCGGGCGTCTTTGGAAAAATCTTGAATATAGCTTTCAAGGTTGGTTTTAATATCCGATTCACCAAGCTTAGACATATCCATTTTTGATGTATTGAAGAAACTTAGCCCACCTGTTGCTCTTAACAATAATTGTTCTTGAGCTTCTTCGGGTAGGTTCATTTTCTGTACTTTATCGTGTGCTGCAAGTACGGCTTCTTTAGTTTCTTCTAGTACGCCTTCAAGTCGGCGTAATAAGGTAAAAGGAAGAATAATACGGCCGTATTGAGATTGTTTAAAGTCACCACGAAGAAGGTCAGCAATAGACCAACAAAAGGCTGCTAGGTTGTTAGGAGTTTGATTCATTAAATTCTCGTTAGTAAACTTTTTATTGTTCAGTTTTTCATTGTTAACTATGTCAGCGATTTTTAAGTGTAAGGCTGAAAATCATTATCGTCGTGGGTCATTAAACGCACCAGTTTTGGATGAAAAAAGAGCTTTTCTTTACCTAACTGCATTTCTTCTAATACACCAATTTCAACTAACTGTTTTAAATAGACCGATGCGGTTTGTCGTTTGGCAATATCTCTGGTTACTAAGTTATTGATGCGACAGTACGGCTGTTCAAAAATAACTTGCACTAATTCATGACTATATATTTTGGGTAAATTTGTTTGTATGTAATTACTAGTATTTTCAATTAATGTTCGTATGGCTGCTATTTTTTTTGTTGTCCATTGCGACGTTTCTGTAACACCTTGAAGAATAAAAATTATCCACTCTTCCCAGTTCTTTTCAGCCGTTACGCTGGTAAGTAGGCGATAGTAATCTGCTTTGTGCTGCACGATATAGCGGCTTAAATACAAAATAGGTAAGGTTAATAACTCTTGCTCTAATAAATACAAAATATTTAATATACGGCCTGTTCTGCCATTACCGTCATGAAAAGGGTGAATAGCTTCAAATTGATAATGACTAACCGCCATCTTTATTAAGGGATCTACATCGTCTTGGGCGTGTATGAATATTTCCCAATTGGCTAATAAATCACGAATAGCTGTTTCGCCCACTGGCGGTGTATAAATAATTTCATTGGACTTTTGATTACTGATAACAGTACCCGGCACTTTACGAATATCCATATCACCCGCTTTTAAAGTACAGCATACTTCAATGGCAGTATTGGTACACAGCGGACGATTCTTTAAGTTTATATAGCCGTCATAAAGCGCTGTTCTATAACTTAAGGCTTCTTTAGTCGCGGGATCAGCCATACTATTTTCTTGTGAAAACTGAAAGAGTTTATCTGTTGTTGTAAAAATATTCTCTATTTCTGAACTGTCTTTAGCTTCTAATAATGGCAATAAATTTATTAATAAGCCTTGATTGGGTAGTAACTCGCCCGCTTGTTTTAATTCGGCTAAAGCCGCACGGGCAGGAATACAAGCTTTGAGAATACGAATAGATTCAATATGCTCTGTAGAAGGTGGTAATAATGGCATATTATTAAAAGGGGTTTCAGCGTGCCATGTCATGTTTATGCATCCTTACAATTTCAACGTCAAAACAGTATATGTCGATAGAATCGACACGTAAAGAGCTTGTGTCGAAATTAACTGTAAATATCGACATGTTTTAGTGTCATTGTTGATGGGAACAACAAGACAAAGTCGATTAGGCGTATTAATGTATACAATGGAAACGATATTATGACTAAATTCAAAAAGAAAAAAGCCCTGCAGACCAGGGTTTCTAACTTACAATGATTAGCTAATAGATGCTATTCGATATTAGCAATTTGCTCACGCATTTGCTCAATAAGTACTTTAAGTTCAACTGCACTAGCGGTAACATCGGTGTTGATTGACTTAGAGCCTAGCGTATTTGCTTCACGGTTAAATTCTTGCATCATAAAGTCTAAACGTCGACCTTGAGCGCCACCTTTGTTGAGAATTTTTATGGTTTCACTTACATGGCTAGTTAACCTATCCAATTCTTCTGCGACGTCCATTTTTTGCGCTAGCAATACTAGCTCTTGTTCAACGCGAGTTGAATCTAGATCAATATTGGCATCAGTAAATTTATCAATAATACGTTTACGTTGCCATTCAATAATTTCTGGCATATGAGTTTGCACTTTTTCAGCTTCAGCTGTTATTGCCGTTAAGCGTTGTTCAATCATCGCCTTTAAATTTTCACCTTCACTGGCGCGGGCAGCAATAAAATCGGTCAATGCTTGCTCAAAGCCCACCAACAACTCCGTTTGAATAACCGACACATCGGTTTCAGCTGCTTCCATCACACCTGGCCAGCGCATAACTTCTAGTGGATTAATTTTACAATTTAACGTCTGGTCGTTAATCCAGTTGGCATGCTTAACTAGCTGTAAAGCTAAGTTTTCATTGAGTGCTAAATCACCTTCGGCTCCAGGGTTGGCGTTGAAACGTAAGTTACATTCAACTTTGCCACGATTTAGCTGCTTTCGGAAACGTTCGCGTAATAAGGGTTCAATACCGCGAAACTGCTCAGGTAAACGGAAATAGGTTTCTAAAAATCGTTGGTTAACACTGCGTATTTCCCACACTGCATTGCCCCAATCACCTTTTACTTCAAAACGTGAAAATGCCGTCATGCTGTAAATCATAATAAATAGTCCGAATAGCTAATCAAAAAAGTTAATTGATTATACCCAAGCCTATCCTAAATGCGAAGTTGAGATAGCCAACAATCGTTGAAATATTATATTTACAATATCATGATAAATTAAAAGTAATTATTCTTTACTTTAATGCCAATTATTGAGTTAATACTTATTCAAACGGTTAGGATTAAAGATGATGCAAAGACGAATTTTTTTCAAAACATTACTTGCCGCTACAGTTGTATCAGCGATAGCACCCTCTGTTTTAGCAAAATCCACATCTGAGGCAATCACCCCCATGATCAAACCTAAGCGTTTGAAAGCCGGTGATACCATTGGATTAATTGCGCCAGCGAGTAATGTTTGGCAAGACGAAGATATTTATTTCGCCACCGATGTTTTAAAATCATTTGGTTTTAAAGTAAAGCACAGTAAAAATCTATTCAAGCGTTATGGTTATTTAGCCGGACAAGATAAAGAGCGTGCCGAAGATGTTAATACTATGTTTGCCGATAAAACTGTTGATGGTATTTTTTGTATTCGCGGTGGCTACGGTACGCCAAGAATATTACCCTATATCGATTACGATTTAGTCAAAAATAATCCCAAAGCATTAATAGGTTATAGCGACATTACCGCCTTATTAAATGCGATTACTGCACGTACTGGTTTAATTACCTTCCATGGCCCAATCGCTAAGCAAAACTTTAGTGATTACACACTGGAAAGCTTTAAAAAGATTTTATTCAACCCCAGTGCGCCTATCGAGTTAGCAACGCCACCACTTTTTGAAGCAAAAGAAGGTACGGCAGAACAAGATAATCGCCTTACCGTATTACATGAAGGTAAAGCGACTGGTAGGTTAATTGGCGGTAATTTATCATTAATGGTTAAGTTAGTCGGAAGTCCCTTTGAACCTGATTACGCGGGAAAAATTCTCTTTTTGGAAGAGGTTGAAGAGGCCCCTTATCGTGTTGATGGTATGTTAACTCACTTATGGTTAGCCGGCCGGTTAGACAAATTAGCCGGTGTTGTTTTTGGTAAATGTAGTGACTGTGATGCAACTGAAGCCCCTTCATTAAGTGTTGAGCAGGTATTACGCGATAGATTAGCCAATTTAGATATTCCCGTGCTTAGTGGTGTAATGATTGGCCATATAGACGATTTAGCCACAATTCCAGTGGGTGCGTTAGCCACTTTAGATACCCGTACTAAGCGTTTAGTACTTGAAGAAGAAGCGGTGCTGTAAACTAATGTTACCTTTACTTTTTGCCTCATCTATCGCGGTTGTACTTCCTCAACAACATGTGGTTTGGTTTGGTTTGGTTTGGTTTGGTTTGGTTTGGTTTGGTTTGGTAATATTGTGATTCAAAACGCCACAAAGGGGATTGAGGAGAACTCATCTCCCCTAAAATGAATAGTACATTTTCAGGCAACGCCGCCAATAATGTGTCAACGTTGCAGATAAAAAGCACTTAATTTTCACTCCGTGTTTTTATAAGAAATGATCAAACAACTGCACAGTAACCATTTCACCGGCTTTAACTTTACCTTGCTCACTGGGTAAAACAATAAAACAGTTTGCCCGCGCTAAGCTAGATAAAATACCTGAGCCTTGTGCACCGGTAGAGCTAACTTCATTTTCACCTGATTCGTTAACAGAAAACACACCCCGTTGAAAATCTACCCGACCTGGCGATTTACGTAACTCACTACTACATTTCACCGTTAAATGCGTTCGCTTTAAAGGTTCTGCATTCTGCATTTTAGTTAGAGCAACTAAAGCCAGTTGATGAAAAGTCACTAAAGCTGAAACTGGATTACCTGGTAATCCGAAAAAAATACTATTGGGTAATTTACCAAAAGCAAAGGGCTTACCTGGCTTCATCGCTATTTTCCAAAAGCCAATTTCCCCTAACTCATCTAAAACAGTTTTAGTGTAATCGGCATCTCCAACCGAAACACCACCAGAAGAAATCACCGCATCGGCCTGCTCATCAGCACCAATAAAAGCAGTTTTTATCGCATTGAAGTCATCGGCAATAATACCAAAATCAATAACCTCAACATGTAGCTTTTTAAGCATGGCTGCTAAAACAAAACTGTTAGACTCATAAATATCACCTACTCGCAAAGCTTGACCTGGTAGTTTAAGTTCATCGCCGGTGGCAATTAAGGCCACTTTCAATTTACGGTAAACAATAACTTCAGCCACACCTAGAGAAGCTAACACACCAATATCAACAGCCGTTAGGGTATGACCTGATTGCAGCACTTCTTGATCAAGCTTAATATCTTCGCCCGCATTTCTCACATGAGAGCCAAAACTCTTCTCTTGTAAAAAGGTAATTTGCTCACCATCTACGGTGACATTTTCTTGCATCTCAACAGAATCACAACAGCTAGGCATTTTAGCTCCTGTCATAATTCGAATACACTCACCCAGCTGGCATGACGCTTGAAAAGGTGCTCCGGCCATAGAACGGCCAACCAGAGTTAACGTTTTACTGGTAATTAAGCTTTCAATAGCAAAAGCATAGCCATCCATCGCAGAGTTATTATGAGGGGGTACATTTAGTGGGCTAGCAATATCTTCTGCCAAAACATAGTGTAGTGCTTGGTCAATGGATAAGGTTAGCGTTTCAGTGACAGGTGACACTTGCGATAACATGTTAGCTACGGCTTGTTCAAAAGGTAAAAGCCCTGGAGCTGAGCAACAATCAGACATAAAAACTCACTTAATTTCGTTAATATAATAAAATTCACCATAAACTAGCTCGATTTTCAAGCCTATATAGAAAATACGGGTCAAATCACACTAATTAGATCAATAGCCTAGTATCGCTTAAGTACCTATAAAGTTAATAGTGATTTAACGACAACTTCATTGATTATGATCAATAATTCGGTTGTAAAAAGGTATTACTCTATCGTTATCAAAATAATATATAGCCGTTAATATTGAAGATACATTGTTTCTTCACAGTACACTTTGAACGGTAACGGGTATATACTCATTTTGAAACATAATCTTATTTATAACACCGAGCTATCACAGCTAAAGTTACTTTATTTTCTGGCTATCACAAGCCAGCTTATTTCAAAGTATTCATGTTGTGACCAGCCGTAACTAAACCCATGTAACTATTGGTTTTTAGTTGCCAGGGTTAACAAGGAAACGCGTTAGCCTCCCTACATTTGGAAAGGTGACATGCTAACAGACAACTTTGGCCGTAGGTTCTCATACTTGCGCCTCTCAATTACCGACGTGTGCAATTTTAGTTGCAATTACTGCTTGCCTGATGGTTATCAGTGCGACCAACCACGTGATTTTTTGTCCCTACTTGAAATCAAACGGTTAACAAAATCTTTCGCCGAGCTAGGAACTGAAAAGATCCGCATTACCGGTGGTGAGCCAGCTTTACGTAAAGACTTACCTGAAGTCATTCGAATTTGTAAGGAAACTCCCGGTATCAAAACAGTTGCTATTACAAGTAATGGTTTTAAATTACCAGAGCACTTACCACAATGGTTAGATGCCGGCATTGATGCAATCAATATCAGTATTGATAGCTTAGATCCGCGTCAATTTCACGCGATAACGGGTCACGATAAACTCAAAACTATCCTCACGGGTATTGATATGGCATTAGCTGATGGCAGAGCCTCTGTGAAAGTTAATACCGTGCTAATGCGTGATCACAGCGGTAGAGAGATTCAAAGCTACCTTGACTGGCTAAAAGACACTCCTATTACCTTGCGTTTTATTGAATTAATGCAAACAGGTGATAATCAAGAATTTTTTGATGCTCAACATGTACAAGGCTCTCGTATTAAGCAAAACTTAATTCTTGATGGCTGGCTTCCTGTTATTCAAAATAAATCAGCCGGTCCGGCACAAGAATTTTATCACCCTGATTATAAAGGTAAAGTCGGTTTGATAATGCCCTACTCTAAAGATTTTTGTAATACCTGTAACCGTTTACGAATCAGTTCAAGTGGCAAATTACATTTATGTTTATTTGGTGATGAAGGCTTGTCATTACGCGAACAATTACAAACTGATGATATTGAACCTTTACAAGCCAAAATTTTGTCTCTGCTTGGCGATAAAAAAGCGACTCATTTCTTACATGAAAAACTAACAGGTGCCACTAAACACCTTGCAATGCTGGGAGGTTAGGTATGACTCATCAAGCTATCGATTGTTTAGGTGTGGTACTCGCTGGTGGTTTATCTTCTCGCATGGGACAAGATAAATCACAACTCAGCCGTCAAAGTCTTAGCCATAAAAATAAGGCCGTAAACCCATCAGTTAGATCAGAAATATCCATGCTTGATTTTTCTAAACAGCTTTTAGTGGACGCGGGTATAAAAAACATTGTTATTAGCGGTGATAACCACCAAATCCCAGACTGTCTGCCACAAGCTGGGCCGGTGGGTGGAATTTATAGTGTACTTGCTCATTACCCTGAGCATTTACAACCCAAATCATTGTTAATACTACCCGTTGATTTACCCTTAATGACAGCCTCTGCTCTAGCTGAATTGCGACTAAAAGGGGAGCTTAGCCATAAAGCAACTTTTTTCAGTGATGCCCAAAAGAAAATGCATCATATCCCTTTATATTTGCCAAACAATGCATTTTTAACTCTGTTTTTAGCCAAAGCATTTCACGGCGTTAAAACACACGCGAGCAGTAAAAATAATGGTAAGAATGGTCCTTCCGTTAGGGGGATGTTAGAGAAAATACCCCATCAAGCAATTTCTAGTCAATACAGTAAAATACTTATTAATACCAATACGCCTCAAGAATGGCAGCAAGCACAAAAACAGTTTTAGACCAAACCTATTGAGTAGCAATGCGCATCAATTACAATGGCTATAAACACAGTAACAATTTTAATCTAAATATTTAGTAAAGGATAAACCTATGTCAGCACATGGCGGCAACACTTTCGTTCCCTTAAATATCGCCGTTTTAACGGTATCTGATACACGTACCGAAGAAAACGACACATCAGGTCAAGCGCTTGTTGAGCGTTTAACCGAATCAGGCCACAACTTAGCGGATAAAGCGATTGTCATTGATGATGTTTATCAATTGCGCGCGCAAGTATCAAAGTGGATCGCAGATGGCTCCATCCATGCCATTATTTCTACTGGTGGTACTGGTTTTACGGCACGTGATAATACGCCTGAAGCATTAACACCATTATTTGATAAAGCAGTTGAAGGTTTTGGCGAAGTATTTCGTCATGTCTCATTATTAGAAATAGGCACTTCAACGATACAATCACGCGCTTTTGGCGGCATTGCCAATAAAACCGTCGTACTGTGTGTGCCCGGCTCAACCAACGCTTGTAAAACCGCGTGGGACAAAGTCATTAAAGAGCAGCTTGATGCGAGTCATCGCCCGTGTAACTTTGTGCCACACTTAAATATCAGTGCTGCGCCTTTAACGAATATAGAGTCCTCAACTAATTCACCAGCACCAACGATTAAACCGTGTGAGACTCGTGGCTAATGACAATGAATACTTCTAATGCTGCAGCAACAACACCTGAACTAAGCCACCTAAACCAGCAAGGTGAAGCGAATATGGTTGATGTCACTGAAAAGGCCATGACATCACGTACTGCGACTGCACAAGGTTTTATTAAAATGAACCGAGCAACCTTTGAATTAATTACTACGGGTAAGCATAAAAAAGGTGATGTCTTTGCTGTTGCACGCATTGCAGGTATTCAAGCAGCAAAAAAATGCAGTGATTTAATTCCTTTGTGTCATCCTTTGATGCTCAGTAAGGTGCAAGTAGATTTCACCCTTGATAATGAAAACAGTCAAGTGCAAGTAAATAGCTTGTGTCGCTTAACGGGACAAACAGGGGTTGAAATGGAAGCCTTAACGGCTGTTTCTATTGCGTGTTTAACCTTGTTTGATATGTGTAAAGCAGCTGATCCTGCCATGATGATCCACGGCATTGAAGTCTTAACAAAAGAAGGTGGCAAGTCAGGTCACTGGCAAAGCCCAACAAAGTAAAATAATCGCGTGTCCATGAAAATTCACGGCACTGCACAGTAAAGAGTAGTAACAAAAAAGCCGGTAAGTCAGGTCATTGGCAAAGGCCGACATCTTAACCCGCTTAACTAAATTTTAAGAGAAACCTTATGATTAAAATTGTTTTTTTTGCAGCGCTTAGAGAGCAACTTGATTGTGCTGAACTGTCTATAGCAGCAGATAACGCTAAAACAGTCGATGATATTAAGCAATTATTAAGTGCTAAAAATGAGCAGTGGCAAAAACCGTTCACAAATACCTCATTATTATCCGCGGTAAATCATGACATGGTTGATGGCACTCACTTGGTAAAGTCAGGTGATGAAGTCGCCTTTTTCCCTCCTGTAACTGGCGGGTAAATAATGTCAAATCAAATCACGTCAAAACAAGTCACATCAACAAAAGAGCCTCACCAAGAAATATCTATTCAAGTTGATGATTTTAGTTTAGCTAATGAAGTGGCTTTACTTGAAAAAGATAACGTAACAGATGGCGCAGTAGTTACTTTTACCGGCAGAGTTAGAAATAACAACAATGGTAATTCAGTGACTACTTTAACGCTCGAGCACTACCCGGGTATGACAGAGAAATCGCTTGCTAAAATTATTATTCAAGCTAAAGAGCGTTGGGATATTGGTCGGGTAAAAGTTATTCACCGTATTGGCGAGCTCAGCATAGGTGACCAAATTGTTTTTGTCGGCGTAACGAGTAAACACCGACAAGATGCCTTTGCTGCCAATGAGTTCATCATGGACTATTTAAAGGTCAAAGCACCCTTTTGGAAAAAAGAAAAAATTATCGACGCAGGACAAGCGTCTGAAAACTGGTTAGGTGCTAAAAATAGTGATACTGACAAAGCCGAACTTTGGAGCTAACGTGTTACGTCCTTTTTTAGTCTCGCTCTTTGTTATCAGTTTATTTGGTGTAAACAGTAGCCAAGCTCAACAAGGTGCCGATAAAGAGACGAGCAAACCTCTACGTATTGCTGTTGCCGCTAATTTTACCCCGGTATTAAAAGTATTACTGAAAGACTTTACCAAAAAAACGGGTATAAAAAGTCAAATTATCAGCGGTGCTAGCGGTGCCATGTTTTTGCAAATTAAACATGGCGCTCCCTTTGATATTTTTCTTAGTGCCGATAACCGCCGCCCTACAGAGCTTATGCAAGCAGGGTATGCAGTAAAAGACAGTCGTAAAACCTATGCTATTGGGCAGTTAGCCTTGTATTCATCATCAATGAGCCCTAACGTAAATTCACTTGAGCCATTATCTCTTAAGCAACTTAAAGATCCACCGGCACGTTTTGCTATTGCCAATCCAGATATCGCGCCGTATGGCAAAGCAGCCAAAGAAGTCTTAACGCATTTAGGTTTGTGGCAACGTTATCAGTCGCGATTAATTAAAGGTATCAATATTGGTCAAACATTTACTCAATTACGTAGTAAAGCCGTTACCATCGGTATTGTAGCTAATAGCCAACTAGTACTAAACAACTTATCTGGGGTAATTATTCCCACTCATTATCATCAGCCCATTGAGCAGCAGTTAATTATAATTCGCGCCAGTAAGCAGCAAGTTGCTGCTGAAAAGTTAAGTCAATTTTTATTATCGAGCGACAGTCAAAAAATAATTGTCCGTTATGGCTACGCACAAGCAAAGCATGTTAACAGTGCAACTAAAGAAGTGATGCGAGTCAGTGGGGCTAAATGATAAATTCAGACTTACAAGCACTCATTACCACCTTAGAAATGGCAACATTAACCACCATTATCTTATTGATTATTGGCACACCACTGGCTTGGGCTCTAGCCAAAATGACCAGTCGATTTAAAATCATTATTGAAGCTGTTGTGGCATTACCACTGGTTTTACCGCCAACAGTACTAGGTTTTTATTTACTTATCGCTTTTTCCCCCGAATATTTGCCCGGACAACTATGGCAACAGGCAACAGGCCAACAACTCGCGTTTAGCTTTTCTGCAATCGTAGTGGGCTCAGTTTTATATTCACTTCCCTTTGTTGTTCAGCCGTTACAAAAGGCATTTGAGCAGTTAGGTGACTCTTTATTAGAAGCGGGCGCACTACTTGGCGCAGGCCCTATAGACCGTTTTTTTTCTATTGTTCTGCCATTAACAAAAGCCAGTTTTATCACGGCGGCAAGCTTAGGTTTTGCCCATACGGTGGGAGAGTTTGGTATTATATTGATGATTGGCGGTAATATTCCTGGTGAAACACGCGTACTCTCTATCGCGTTATTTGATCACGTCGAAGCCTTTGATTACGCCAGAGCACATCTACTCTCCATCAGTTTATTAATAGGCTCTATGATATTATTAGCGGCTATCTATTGGATAAATTTACCGAAAAAAAACCGTCGACAAAGATCATCTGTTAATCCTAAACAAGAGGAGCTGAACGATGACTAAAGCTCTTTTGAATAAAGCGACTGCAGATAAAAACGCTCAACTCGATATTAATATTAATGTCAGCTATCCTCAATTTGATTTAGCTATTCAAATGGCAATGCCTTTAAAAGGCATTACTGGTATTTTTGGCCACTCGGCTTCAGGTAAATCAACCTTACTTCGTGCCATTGCCGGTTTAGAAAAAACACTTGTGGGTGACATAACTTTAGCCACTAAAATGCTAGTGAATACAGAACAAGGTTATTATCTAAAACCTGAAGCCCGTCAAATTGGCTTAGTTTTTCAAAACAGTCGATTATTTGAACATTTATCAGTGCTTGGTAACTTAGAATATGCGGTTAAGCGTTGTAAAAAAAGACAACTAAACTTAAATGAAGTGATAGAACTGACCGAGTTAACAACATTACTTGAACACCAAGTAAACGAATTATCCGGCGGCCAGCAACAAAGGGTAGCCTTAGCAAGAGCCATTCTGGCTGAACCCAAATTATTACTACTTGATGAGCCGTTAAGCGCACTTGACCAACACAGTAAGACGCAGCTATTAAAGATGATGCTTAACATTCAAAAGAAGCTTAATTTACCCATGCTGTATGTAAGCCATTCGTTAGATGAGTTACAGCAAGTATGTGACACCTTATTAGTACTAGCACAAGGTAAAGTCGTTAATTTTGGTAATATCCACCAAGTAATTCATCAGCTAAATAATTTTGGTGAAAAAGCACTTATTCATCAGCAAACCAGCTTGTCATTACCGATAAAACAATTTGATAATGGTCATGGTTTATCGGTATTATCGCTAAACGCACAACAAGATATTTACCTAACCAGTAATAATGCCTTCAAAAATAAAAAGCAGTTACGTTGTTTTATTTTGGCCAGTGATATTAGTATTGCCCTAACAGAGCCAAGTAATAGCTCCATTGTTAATCACCTATTTGGCACCATAAAAAATATAAACCACAAAAAAAATAAAGTACTACTGACTATTACCTGTGGATCCCAAGAGTTTTTTGTCACTATTAGTGCCTTCTCTCAGCAAAAGTTATCGCTAGCTACCAAACAACAAGTCTATTTGCAGTTCAAAGCCAGTGCCGTACGCACTTTTATCCATTAAACTTTATCCATTAAAATAGTTAAAATAAATGAGGAATACGCGTGTTAAGCAATCAAGAGCAACTTAAATACTCTCGTCAAATAATGTTGAAAAAAATTGGCAGCCAAGGACAATTAGCCCTGCGTAACGCTAAAGTACTCATTTTAGGTGTAGGTGGTTTAGGTAACCCGGTTAGTTTATATTTAGCAGCAGCGGGGGTAGGCACCATTTTTATCGCCGATGGAGACACCATTGAACTCAGTAATTTACCCCGACAAATTCTCTTTAGTGAAAACAATATTGATGAAAATAAAGCGGATGCCGCTGCTGAAAAGTTGCAGCAACAATTTCCCGATGTGACTATTGAAGCCATAGATGAAATGTTTGATGAAGAGTTATGTGATTATTATCTTCCACAAGTTGACCTAGTGCTAGACTGTTCTGATAACATCCAAACTCGTTACTTAATTAATCAAGCCTGTGTGCAATATAAGGTACCATTAATAGTAGGTGCTGCTACTGGCTTTGACGGCCAACAACTCACAATAGACCCTCGTGATGAGACTAGCGCTTGTTATCATTGCCTTTTTCCTGCCAGTGAAAAAGCGCCTAGCAATAACTGTCAGACCATTGGAATTATTGGTCCCGTATTAGCCATGATTGCCGGTATGCAAAGTTTACAAGCGATTAAACTGTTAACGGGTAATAACGTACAAATTAATCAACTAAATTTACTGGATGGTTTAGCCAATAAATGGCAACAATTCAATATAAAAAAACAAAAAGGCTGTACTGTTTGCGGTTCAAGTTAGCACTTGGTTTTATTAAAGAGTCCGCTAAAACTTTCCTAGACTAAATAGCCTCCCTGTTGAAAGCAAAAATTCAGTGGTATTTTCAGCCAACATTTCCTGCGTTGTATTGGTTCACTGGTAATGTACGTTACCATCTAATTTGGCCTGTAAATTACTTGAACCGTCAGAGACAGATCAACACTTTCAGTAACCACATATCATCATAAAATTGACATCATGTCATTAATGGCATCAACAAGAAACGTCACATAATTAGCCGAGAAATTATTTAATCACCTGTTCAATATTATTGAACGAATCATTCTATTTACTAGGATGAAAATACCACAAACCACACTAAGCCATTGTTAAGTAATGAATATATAAGTTGGTTCGCTAATTGCAGACTACCTGTTATCAATGCGAAATAATTCGTAACGATTTTATTAAAATACTAATAACTAGGAGTGTAATATGGGTCTTGTCGCGAGTAAGAA
>TARA_R110001583_G_scaffold78795_1_pt1 | contig 65221 bp, 55 predicted proteins | sample TARA_R110001583 | Tara Oceans TARA_R110001583 (sample SAMEA4398432) | marine metagenome | biome: Polar Biome; feature: [MES] marine water layer (ENVO:01000295) within the mesopelagic zone...; material: water (ENVO:00002006), including particulate matter (ENVO:01000060) such as...... | reverse complement strand
TTTTGAACAAAACTTTTGAACAAAAAATGAACTAATACTGCAATTATCACTCTAAGTAAGTGTGTCTGATAACAACCGGAGGATGTATGGAATTTAATGATATTCATATTGGTATGAAATGTGGTAGTAAAAAAGGTAGTGGTACCGTAACTTGGATCGATGGTTCAACCCGCACAATCTATTTAGCAGATACCTGCAACAATAATAATTTCGAAGTAGATTTTGAAGAAATCATCGAAGACCCTCAAGCACATAATAGAGACGATACTTTTTATTAAGCTAACGTCGTAGATGTATTAAATCTTTCAGCCCTGTAAACTTATGTTTACGGGGTTTTCTTTATCCAAAAACATGAGACTATTTTCATTTAACCGGTGAATAAATGAAAATAGTCTCATTAAAGTTTACCCGCGATAAGGTAAGTACAATAATTAGCTTTGATTGAGTATAAAATAAAAGATCAATTGAGTTGAGCGCTAAAGAGGCCTATTTTACCCCCCATATTTAAAAGACAAATCCTATTAAGATGCCTCTACTCGTTGGGTTTTCTCTGCTTTAAGATATCAATATTTTAACAATCTCATCATAACGATAATGAGCGATCAACATTTATAAGACTCAGTTTATGTGATTTTTTTACCACACGTTTTCATTAGTCAAACTCAATTAATATAGTTTCAGTACGAACCTTTACTTTGTCAAAACAAACATTTCCTCTCTTCATCAACACCCACCATTTAGTTTTTTTTCGCTGTTTTTCGCTGTTTTTCACTGCTTTTCGCTGCTTTTATAACACTAATTTGATCTGTTCTAATAGACTTAGCTTGATAACTCCATCAAAAATCATTAGACTTATAATTAATTGAACGTTCAATTAAAATAAAAAGTTGAGAAGTCTGTGCCAAAAGTTGGAATGAAACCTCTACGTAAACAACAATTAATTAACGCTACTTTAGAATCGGTGGCGCAATACGGTTTACAAAACACCACCATTATTACCATTAGTAGAATTGCCGGTTTATCCTCGGGGATTATTAGCCATTACTTTGGTGGTAAACAAGAGTTAATCGAAGCAACAGTTAAACATTTATTGGATCAATTAAAATCAGCATTACTTGAACGTATTAGTCAGCAGGATCTTAGTGCGTCCGAGCGACTTAAAATGATTATTGAGGCCAATTTCACACAATTACAACGTTCAGCTCCAGCAACAAAAACTTGGCTTAGCTTCTGGGCGCAATCTATGCACCAACCCGGATTAGCTCGGCTGCAACATATCAACAGCAATCGCTTATACAGCAATCTACTTTTTTCTTTTCGTCAATTATTACCTGATGATTTAGCCATTACAGCGTCTAAGCAAACCGCTGCGATGATTGATGGTTTCTGGTTGCGCAGCGCATTAAGCCCAAGGCCTGAAGACGAGTTCAAGCAGGCCGAACAATTATGTAAAAAATTTATAGACGATCTAATTAAGCAGTACGGAGATAGCAAATGTCATTAATACGTTATAAGAATTTTATCGATGGTGCCTACATGGCCAACGATACGGGTGAAACATTCGATGTAATTAACCCAGCAACAGGCAAAGTAATCTATCAGGTTGAAGTAGCCGATGAAAAAATTAAAGAGCAGGCAATAGCCAGTGCTCTGCGTGGCTTTACTACTTGGTCAGCAATGAGTGCAACACAGCGTAGCCGAATTTTACTAAAAGCTGTTGTATTGTTACGTGAACGTAATGATGAACTGGCAAAAATTGAAGTACTTGATACGGGTAAACCATGGCAAGAAGCGTCTGTAGTTGATGTAGAGACAGGTGCTGACTCTATCGAATTTTTTGCTGGGCTAGCACCGGGTATTGAAGGTAATCAACAGTCAGTTGATGGTGATTTTTATTATACCCGTCGTGAACCACTAGGTGTGTGCGCTGGTATTGGTGCTTGGAATTATCCTTTGCAAATTGCTTGTTGGAAAGCTGCACCGGCATTAGCTTGCGGTAATTCAATGATTTTTAAACCCTCCGAAGAAACACCATTAGGGGCATTAAAACTCGCAGAAGCGTTTTCTGATGCCGGTATTCCTAACGGCGTATTTAATGTTGTGCAAGGGAATGGCGAAGTGGGATCTTGGTTAACTCATCACCCAGATATTGCCAAAGTTTCTTTTACCGGTGAAGTCGGTACAGGGAAAAAAGTAATGGCAGGTGCCGCAACTACGCTTAAAGATGTCACCATGGAACTTGGCGGGAAATCACCACTGATTATTTTTGATGATGCCGATATCGACAATGCGGTTTCTGCTGCAATGTTAGGTAACTTCTATACTCAAGGTGAAATTTGTACCAATGGCACACGCGTATTCGTACAAAAATCGGCTTATCCAAGCTTTATAGAAAAACTCGTTCAGCGAACTAGCCAAAATATTATTGTGGGTGATCCGATGGATCCTGAGACTAATTTTGGTGCACTTATCTCGTTGAAGCACTTTAATCTAGTGCAAGACTGTATCAATATTGGTATCAAAGAAGGCGCTACGCTACTTCATGGCGGCAAACCACTACAACCAGACAATGCACCTGATGGTTATTTTATCGCACCCACTATTTTTACCGATTGTACTGATGAAATGACTATTTGCCGTGAAGAAATATTTGGCCCAGTGATGTCAGTACTGACATTCGATGATGAAGATGAAGTGATTAGCCGCGCTAATTCAACTGATTACGGACTAGCAGCCGGTGTATTTACGCAGGACATTAGTCGTGCGCATCGGGTAATACATCAAATGGAAGCCGGTATTTGCTGGATCAACAGCTATGGACTCTCTCCGGCACAAATGCCAGTTGGTGGCTACAAGCAATCAGGCATTGGTCGTGAAAATGGTTTGGCAACCCTCAATAATTATACCCAGATTAAAGCGGTATATGTCGGTTTACAGCCGTTAGAAAGCCCGTTCTAACAAGCACTTTATAAAAGTAAACGGTTAACGTTTGCTATCAATAAAGCATTAATACTTCCCAAAGGATGTTTATACCTGTTCTATTTGAAATGTCGGATTTAGCGGGTATTTACCAACATCAAAAAAGTTGAGTTTTAAATGAATAACGAAGAGTATGATTACATTATTGTAGGAGCCGGGTCTGCTGGTTGTGTATTGGCTAACCGTCTAAGTGAAGACAGCAACAACAAAGTGTTGTTAATTGAAACGGGTGGCAGTGATAAAAGTATTTTTATTCAGATGCCAACTGCCTTGTCCATTCCAATGAATACTAAGAAATACGCGTGGCAATTTGAGACTCAGCCAGAGCCACATCTTGATAATCGACGTATGCATTGCCCGCGCGGTAAGGTACTAGGCGGCTCTTCCTCTATCAATGGCATGGTTTATGTTCGTGGACACGCCAAAGATTTTGATGAATGGCAGCAACACGGTGCACAAAATTGGGATTACGCCCATTGTTTACCGTATTTTAAAAAGGCCGAGACATGGGCTTTTGCTGGCGATGAATATCGTGGTAAAACTGGACCATTAGGGGTCAACAACGGTAACCAAATGCAAAACCCACTCTATCAGGCATTTGTTGATGCCGGTGTTGAAGCGGGTTACCTTGCAACCGATGATTACAACGGTGCCCAGCAAGAAGGCTTTGGTCCGATGCACATGACGGTAAAAAATGGTGTACGCAGTTCAACTGCTAATGCCTATTTACGCCCAGCGATGGCGCGTGAAAACTTAACGGTTATTACCCATGCTCAGGTTCATAAAGTTTTACTTAATGAAGAAAAAGTTGAAGGAAAAAAAGCAATAGGTGTGCGCTACGAGCGTAAAGGGAAAATGTTTGACGTTAGCGTGAATAAAGACGTTATTTTATCTTCTGGACCTATCGGCTCTCCGCATATATTACAACTGTCAGGTATTGGCCCTAAAAAGGTACTTGAGGATGCCGGAATTAAAGTTAAGCATGAATTAGCCGGTGTCGGTGAGAATCTGCAAGATCATCTTGAGTTTTATTTCCAATTCAAATGTAAGCAACCAATAACCATTAATGGCAAGTTGGACTGGTGGAGTAAACTGCAAATTGGCGTCCGTTGGATCCTGACTAGAAAAGGACTAGGTGCAACGAATCACTTTGAATCTTGTGGCTTTATTCGCTCAAAAGCCACTGTTGAATGGCCAGACTTACAATATCACTTTTTGCCCGCAGCAATGCGCTACGACGGTAAAGAAGCATTTGCAGGTCACGGATTTCAAGTCCATGTCGGTCATAATAAACCTAAAAGTCGTGGTGCTGTTAAAGCCGTGTCAGCTGATCCTAAAGCACATCCACAAATACGTTTTAATTATCTTGAGCACGAAGAAGATCGTGAAGCGTTTCGTGCTTGTGTCCGTCTTACCCGAGAAATCATTAATCAGAATGCCTTAGATGATTATCGAGGCGAAGAAATTCAGCCTGGAACCGATATACAAACGGATGAAGAGATTGATACGTTTGTGCGCCAATTCGTTGAAAGTGCCTATCATCCGTCATGTTCGTGCAAAATGGGCACAGATGAGCTAGCGGTGGTAGATTCCCAAACTCGCGTTCATGGAATTGAGGGATTGAGGGTTGTTGATTCCTCAATATTCCCAACCATTCCAAACGGCAATCTTAATGCACCAACAATTATGGTGGCTGAGCGTGCCGCTGATATTATTCGTGGCCGAGACGTTTTGCCGCCATCAAATGCACCCGTAAGCCTAACGCCAAACTGGCAACAACAGCAACGTGAAAATAAAGTAAATCAAAACTAAGCTAAAGAAAAACTAAAGTAACGTTAATAAAAAGTACTCTTCAGAAGTTAATTATCGCAATTAAGCATGTAATCATGATTGCGATAATTGAAATTTGAAACCTTAAATAGGTGTTACCGAGTGCGCTATTTTAAAACTAAAAGAGGAATAATACTTGTTTAAATCCATTAACATAATTATCAGGAGGCCGTTATGACTTCATGGTTATCCGCCGGGATCTTATTTACCTTTACCGCTATAGCGTTTGTATTATATCGCTGGGGTAATATTCGCTGTGTCGGTGTAACACCGGTTAAAACATTTACCTTTATTGCTATTTTGTTTACGTCAGGCCTTGATGTCGGGCTTATCATGTTTCCACTCACTGAATTTGCCGGTTATGCTGATTTAGCTGCCAGCCCTGAATATAGCTTCACCAATCCGTTAGCGATTGAATTTGGCTTTTGGGCTTTTCTAATCTGGGGATTTTATTTCCTCACCTGTTTCTATTTTTGTGTTATTGAGCCGCGCGTAAAGTTCTTTGAAATACCAATAATAAAAATAATCAATAATGTGGTCATCATAGGTACCTGTGCATTTACTGCCTATTTATTGTTAACCAATTTACCTTGGTATATTCCCGAATTAGGTGATGGTGAATCAGCCATTAGTAGCTTCTATCTCATTGTGTTTTTGGTGATTGCTTCCGCGGTTTATTCTAGTACCAACATACGTTATGTGCGCATACTCAGTTTAGCGAGTACTTGGTTATTTATCGGATTAATTGCCCTAATGTGGAGCGGAGCTTTCCTTTCAGAAGGGTCAAGTATCAGTGAATTTGCCAATACTATCGCACTGCTTGGTGGCTATTTTGGCAATCTGCATGAATTTGTTTTACCACTGAATGATTATCATGAGTTTTATCTCTACTGGTGGTTTGCTTGGAGTATTATGATTGGCCAGTTTACTGCTCGCTTTGTTGGCGGACTGCGTACTTATCAAGTATTACTTGCCATGGTAGTGTTTCCGTCTATTCCAATCGCCATATGGTTCACTGTGCTGTATTACTACAGTGCCAACGGACTTGAAGTGACTGGTTTCTATAATATAGCCATGGCTATTGTCGGTATAACCTTTGTTATTAACTCTCTTGATTCACTAATTCGTTTATACACTGACAATCTGAATTTAAGTGTGGCACGACTAGGCAGAGTAAAATACTTCTTAGGTAACCTGGTTGCATTAAGCTTACTAACCCTGTTATTCAAGCTAGATTTCCTCCAAATTCAATGGGTTGGCGCGGTTGTCATCGGACTGTTTTTTACTTGTTTTGGTTACATATTACTGACTAAGTATAAAGAAGTCAGTCAAATAGAATGTTCACCAAAAGAGAATGAAATCGACTTTAATAAAATTGAATTGATTAACTAGAATATAAATTATTGAGCGATTAAATAAAAAGAAGCGATTAAATAAAATGAGTATAAAAGTAATGAATAAAAAAGTAATGAATAAAAGTCTAATTGCCGTTGCAACAAGTTTTCTACTAACATTATCTGCCACAGCCGCAGCTGATGTCTCTTCAACAGTTAACTTGGCTTCTGACTACACCTTTAATGGTGTGAGCCAAACCGGTAATGATCCGGCGCTGCAAGCAAGTGTAGATTATGCAGCCGAGAGCGGTTTTTATGCCGGCACTTGGGCGTCAAATGTTGATTTTGGCGGTACTGATGACACTAACATTGAGTGGGATGCTTATCTTGGACAATATTTTCAGTTAAATGAGAGAATTGGTCTTGATGCGGGTATTGCTTATTACACTTACCATGGTGACTCTGCCTCTGATGCATACAACTATCCTGAAGCGTATGCCAAATTTGGTTACAGTTCATCTATGGGTGATAGTGCATTAAACTTTTGGTACACTTGGGATTATTTTGGCTACGATGTAGATCACTACATCGCCATGATAGCGCATACAGTCGAGGTTGCTCCAGGCCATAGTGTTAAGGTAAGTTTTGACCGTTCAACCTCTGCTGATAAAACTATATGGCCTTGGGATGGCAAAGCGGCTTACAACCATTATCGTGTTGAATACATGACCAGTTGGAAAGGTTTTAATTTTGATCTTGCCCTTGAAGACACTAATATGGATTATGATGCAGCTGATGCTCGTGTAGTACTATCGGTATCTCATACATTTAGTTTATAATCTACGATATGATTAGATAGCCTCTGACTTTTCAGGGGCTAAATGAGTAGAATATTATGGAAAAATACGATCAGCTTTTAATTTCATTACGTCAAGTAATCCGAGCGATTGGCATACACTCTAAACAACTGAATAAAAAGTCAGGGTTAACCGGCCCTCAACTTATGGTCATGACAAAAATTGCTCAGTTAGATGGACCCATGGCAAAACAGGTTGCTAAAGAGATTAATTTGAGCCCAGCAACGGTCACCAGTATCATCGACCGTTTGGAAGTAAAAGAATTGGTTGTGCGTAGACGTAGTCAATTAGACAAACGCAAAGTCGAGCTGTATCTTTCTTCAGTAGGAGAAACTCGACTACAAGATGCACCAAAACCGCTACAAGAGCATTTTATAAAGCGTTTTCAGGCGCTAGAATCTTGGGAGCAAAGTCAGCTATTATCCTCAGTTGAACGTATCGCCTCGATGATGGATGCTGAAGACCTTGATGCTGCGCCAGTACTGATGGTTGGGCAAATTCAAGAGGAACTCTAACTATTTTATTTTAACTTATTCGCTTTTATTAAAAGTTAACCGTGAATTTTGTTCTAATTTGTACTGAATTGGCTATTTTTAGCTCTTTTCCCCTCAAAAAACATCCATAGCGCTTTCTGTCGTCGCACTAGCGCTGTATTATCTCCACTATTAAATTTACAGCCAATACCCAATGCACTAATCAATGATCAATGATCAATGATCAATGATCAATGATCAATGCATTCGCTTAATTGGTTCAATATTAAAAATTATTTATTAAGATGGAAGTTCCCCATGACGAAGAAACACAAACCCAATAGCAATGCCTTGTTTAAAAGGGCCATTGATAATATGCCCTTAGGTGTGGCTGACAGCTATCGTTACTGGGGTGAAGAAAACACAGTCTTTTTAAGTAGTATGAAAGGTTGTACTATTACTGACTGTGACGAGCAGACCTTTATTGATTTTCGCTTAGCTTATGGCCCAATTATTTTGGGTTATCGTGATGAACGCGTTGATAATGCCGTGATCAATGCCATTACTAATGTGGGTACTATTTCAGGATTTTCTACCGGTCTTGATTCTGATGTGGTTGAACTAGTCAAATCACTTTGTCCTAATATCGATAAAATGCGCTTTTCTAATTCAGGTACTGAAGCCGTTATTGGCGCAGTGCGTACTGCACGTGGTTTTACTAAACGCAATAAAATTGTTGTTGTTGAAGGCGGCTTTCATGGCCTACATGATGAAGTTATGTGGAAATCTGATGTGGATAACTGGGACGTTAATATTGAAGAAACGCCAGCCATAATCCCGTTTGGCGGGGGCATTCCACAAAGTACGCGTGAACATCAAGTCAGTGTACCCTTAAATGATTTTGATGCTATCGACGCTGTATTTGCAAAACATGGTGGCGATATTGCCGCTATTTTAATTGAACCTATTATGGGCAACTGTGGTTCAATTTCTTCAACTCAAGCTTATATGCAAAAACTGCGTGATGTTTGTGATGGTAACGGTTCCTTATTGATCATGGACGAAGTCAAAACGGGTTTTCGTGTCGCCAAAGGGGGAGTACAAGAACTCTATGGTATTAACGCCGATTTAACCACTTATGCAAAAGCGATGGGTAACGGTTACCCTGTCGCGGCTTTTGGTGGACGAGCTGCAGTGATGGATGCGATCTCTTTTGATAAAAACGGGGTCACCCATGGCGGTACTTATACCGCCAACATGGTTGCTTTAAGTGCAGCCAAAGCGACGTTAACCGTGTTGAAAGAAACTGATGCACTGGCAACCATTGCGAGCGTAGGACAAAAAATCCAAGCATTACTTGCACGTGTTTTTACAAAGTTTGGTATTGAACATTGCTTTGCCGGTCCTGACGCTATGTTTGGTGTGCATTTTGGTAGTAAAGTGCCACAAAACTATCGTGACTGGAAACAAACCAATAGCGACCTTTATACTCAATTTGCCCTTAATTTAATCGACAATGGTGTTATGTTGGAGCCAGACTCTCGTGAACCTTGGTTTATTTGTGAAGCCCATCAAACAGCCGATCTTAACTGGTTAGAGCAAGTGGCAGAGCAATCAATGGCTGAAGCAATTAATAGCCACTAAAAAATCTATGAAGGGCAAAGAATAACGCTTTGCCCTAAAACATAACTTATCTGAAATAACTTATTGGAAATAGCTTATTGGCACTGTAATTATGGTAGGCTAACCGGCAATTCCCCCAGCGCATTTTGCTGACCAAAAACAATCGCCATACTAGTCGTATAACCTGAGCTATACATTTTTTCTACTTTCGTTTTTTCGTCTGTTTTTTGATAAATATGATCATCAAAAGTCACTAAAATTGTATCGGTTAACTCATTATAAGGTTGCAATAAATACGGAGAGCCTTTGGCAATTAATACACTCGGTACTTTTTGCTTTTGTGCTTGTTGTAACTGAGAACTCAGTAACAAGCCATAACCAACTCTATCTTGCTTATGCTGAATCGACGTAATTTGAGTTAACAAATCTTCTGCCCCACCCGTGTCGACAACGCTATGGACCGCACCGGCTATTTTAGTATCAACCGTTGCAATCACTAAGTCTGCCTTGGCTAGTTTTTCACCGCTTTGCAATTGTGCCTGCGTATCACCATCCGCGACAACGGTTGCACTAATGGCTGGAACTGCTTTACCAACACGTTGCCATTGATTGATGATCGCTTGTTTTAACGCGCTAAATTCTTGCCAATTTAACACAAACAAATGAATGCGATTAATCTCGGCCATATCAACAGGGAGACTATTTTGTTTAGCCGTTAACTGAACCACAGCATTATTAGCTAAAGTCTGCTCAAGTGCTAAATGTTCTGGTTGAGCTATTAACTGTTCAGCTAAGATAATTTGTTTGGCAAGCGAGATTTTAGGTAGTTGACAATATTGCACTTTATAACGATTAATTCTTGTAATAGATTGTGTTAATTCTGCTGATAACAGTGCATTACTCTTGATTTTTTGTTGCAACCTTTGCGCAACGTCTTTGATATATTGATAAAACTTATCAATATCTTCAACTTTTCTTATTTTAAAAGGCATTACCGCTAAATCAGCGCCAGCAACAAAGGTTTCAACTACCGCGGTAACGTCATCAAAAGAATGAGCAATACCCGCCATATCTAGGGCATCTGTGGCAATAATGCCATCAAAGCCCATTTCTTCTCTGAGCAGATCCGTTAATATTTTACGTGACATGGTAGCTGGACGAATAATGTTTTCGCCTGCATTATTTAAAATCGTTGAGTTATCTAAGGCCGGATATTGAATATGGGCAGTCATGATCATTGCAGGTTTACTGTGCTTAATCGCACACTGAAAAGGCGCTAGGTCTTGTTTTTCTATGGTAGCAAGATCATGCGCAACAAGTGGTAAGCCTAAATGGCTATCAACATGGGTATCACCGTGTCCAGGAAAATGCTTTAAAGTGGCCATCACGCCATTTTGTTGAAAACCATTCACTGCTGCAACGCCTAACGCGGCTACCTTCTGCGGATCTTCACCAAAAGAGCGAGTATTTATCACTGGGTTAGCCGCATTAGTATTCACATCAACCACGGGGGCATAGTTATTATTAAACCCTAAAGCGGTGAGTTCTTTTGCGATAACAGTGCTTGTTTGCGTAGCAAACGTAACGCCATGATCTGCATAAGTCGCGCCGATTGCCATGTTGCCAGCAAACGAAGTAGCGTGAGGTAAACGGACAACTCTACCGCCTTCTTGATCGATAGAAATAATGAGTGGCTTTCCTGACGGAGATTTCACCGCCGCTTGTTGTAAATCATAGGTTAGCTGAACTATTTGTTTGGTTGTTACTAAATTTTCAGCAAAAAGCACCACACTACCAAGACCTGTTACGGTAAGCATATCAGCTAATGCTTGAGGCAGTTTGGTGACGGGTTGTAAGCAGTGCTTAGTTGATCCTGATTGCTTTGTTTGCTCTGATTTACTAGAAGCTTCAGGGCAATAATAACGAATATCTAACGCCATTTTTGTCGCAACTAACCGCTCTAAATCAGAAAATTGCTTAGTTGGTATAAACGCTTTAGTCATAAGATTATTTGAACTATCATTATTTGAATTGGATACATTGTTATTGGCCAAGGCGTAACAAGCGTTAAAGGTAAAAAAACAAAGGATAAAAAAGCAAAAAACAATATAAGAAATTTTACTACTTTTTAAAGTGCTACTTGTCATTCCACTAATGCCAAAACATTTTTGACCAACTTATTAATACCCGATGCCGCTTCAGTTAACGAAGTTGCCAACATGTAAGCCGGCGTAGTCACAACGTTATGCGCTTGATCGATAACCACATCGCCAACAGCGCAAGAGTTATGCACTAACCCCTTCGCTTCGATTAATGCCGCCGTATCTGGATCGGTACCAATGGTTCCCTGCACACCTTTAGGATAAATGAATGGCAACATCGTTGGCGCAATGCACATATAACCTGCGGGCTTTTCTACTTTAGCAAAAGCCTGACAAGCGGTTAATACTTGCTCATTCACTTGATAGTTTTGTGCATCAAGCGCAAAGCTAGATAAATTTTTCGCTGCACCAAAGCCGCCCGGTACAATCAAGGCATCAAAATCTTGCTCACGTAACTCACATAAATCTTCAACATCACCACGATTAATTCGAGCGGCCTCAACCAATACATTACGCGTTTCATTTTCGCTAACCTCACCAGTTAAATGATTAATAACATGATGCTGAGCAATATTGGGCGCAAAACAATGATAACTTGCACCATTTTGTTCTATAGCTAACAGTGTTAATACCGTTTCATGAATTTCGCTGCCATCATAAACACCACAGCCACTTAAAATTACTGCTACTTTTTTCATGCTAATTCCTTTAGGTTAATTGTTCTCATTTAGGGTGATTTTTTCATTACAATGAATTTTAATCTGACATAGTAACACCACCAATACAGCAGAAAACATTAATACTGTAAAAGGAAAAGCGCTAGCATCATAAAAGTAGGCTAATATCGGCCCGGCTAAGGCGCCAATGCCAAAACGTAACGTACCTATAACAGCCGTTGCCGTACCCGAGTGTTCAGGAAACTTAGTGATAACCAAGGCATCTGAGTTAACTGCTACCATAGAAATCCCCCCCATCAAGGGTAAGATAGACACCACAGTATAAACAAGCGGTAATGAAAAATAATTGACGATTAATAATGTTATTGAAGCAATCAAAGCAACCGTTAAGCCGTAGCCCAACATTTTTCTTGATCCCTTACGCACGACCAAGCGGGTATTAATAAAGTGTGCACTCATTAATGCCAATACTGTAATACCAAACAGTATACTAAAGTTAAATTCTGACACCTGAAAAACGGTTAAATAAACAAAAGGAATAGCGGTAATATAAGCGAAAAAAGCCAGTGATATCATCATAGAACTGATAATATCAAATCGTGCCTCATTGTTTGAAAAAACAATTTTATAGCGTGTTAAAAAACTAATTTTTTTATTGGGTTCAGTGGTATTTCTAACCACTTCGGGTAAGTATTTTACCACCAGTAACAATATCGCCACACTATAAAATGACAACACATAAAAAATCATCTGCCAACTGTGCGCAATTAATAACACACTGCCAATACTTGGAGCAATCATCGGCGCTACCATCATAATCATAGAGACATACGATAGTCCTTTTGCCGTATCTTTTTGATAATATTCTCGAATGGCACTTGGCACAACCACCGTAGCCGCACTACTAACAAATGCTTGCACAAAACGCAGCGCTAAAAATTGCTCAATGTTGCTGACAAAAGGAAGTAACAAACTGGCCAATAAAAAACCACTGACCCCAAACATCACCATTTTTCGACGTGATGACGTATCAGCCATTGGGCCAAATAAAACCAACCCTAAAGCATAACCGAACAAGTAAACACTTAAGCTGTTTTGTACCATAGGCATATCAGTGGCTAAGTACTCGGCCAAAATAGGCATTGCCGGCAAATACATATCAATTGCTAGTGGTGACAAAGCCATTATTGACGCTAGCAAGGGCAGTAATAATTTTAATGAAATTTGATTGGGGTTATTTCGGCTATGGGTCATTTTATCATTGCTCTTCTGGTTGGTGATTGCGCTTCTCCCTTATTATTTTTCTCATGGCATCGACTTTTGACTGAATATTCAAACACTAATTCTCCCAATGTTTTTACTGCATTTTCTACTTGTTCATTCCACTGCACACCATAACTAATACGCATATAATTAGCGTATTTTCCTGAAGGTGAAAAAATAATACCGGGGGCAAAACTAACCCCTTGCTCCAGTGCTTGTTGAAAAAAGTCACTGGTATTAACATGCGATTGACATCTTACCCATAGCACGCTGCCTCCTTGAGGCTTAGATATACATACTTCTTTAGGAAAGTGCTCTGCTATTAATGCGCGCATCCGTTCACAGTTATAAATTAATTTTTTACGCAGTACACATAAGTGACGATCGTAATCACCACTTTGAATATACTCATTTAATGTCCACTGCTGTAACATCGGCGTTGAACAAGACTGTGCTCGCTTAATTCGCTTTGCTTGCTCTTCATATTTTCCCGGTAATATCCAACCGGTTCTATAGCCTGGTGCCGCGGTTTTTGAAAATGACGAACACGTCATTACTAAGCCTTTTTCTGAATATAATTGCGCGGGTTTAGGTTTATGTTCACTAAAATATAACTCGCTATAAACATCATCTTCAATTAAGGGAATATCATACTGCTCAAGTAAACTAACAATAGCTTGCCGCTGCCGGTCTGTTTTCATAGAACCTAGTGGGTTGTTAATAGCCGTTGAGAATAAGCATGCTTTAATCGGATGTTGCTTTAACGCTTTTGTTAATTCATCTAAGCACACACCATATTCCGTGCAGGTGTAAACTTCTAATGTTTTCATGCCTAGCGTTTCAATCAACTCGATCATGCCAAAAAAACACGGTGATTCTACAGCAATAACATCACCTCGTTGCGCGACACATTGCAAGGCAATAGACAGCGCTTCTTGGGCACCATTGGTAATTAAGATATCATCAGGATTGATGGCTACACCTTGGTCTTGATAGCGAAATGCTAACTGCATACGTAATTTAACATCACCAGTGGGTGGTCCATAACTCACCGCTTTTTCGGCTACTTTTGAAAGCACTGAACGCATTAATCTCGCTAAGGTTTTATCCGGTGGATTGGCTAAAATAGGATTGGAAATGCCTAATGCTACCGTATTTGGTAAGTGCACGGCTTCATGTACTTGTTCAATCATACTACGACACTGTACCATTGTAGGCGCGCAATGAGACCATTGTGACGGCCTAGTTTTTAAGGTGCGCGCCTGTAAAGCCTTCAGGTAATAACCTGATTGTGGCCTGGCACAAACACGCCCTTGTCGCTCCAATTCAATATAAGCTTGCTTGACTGTTGGTACACTAATTTCAAACTGCGCACTCAATTTTCGTAAACTGGGTAGTTTATCTCCAGGTAACAAAACGCCTGTTTGTTGTTGCTTTTCGATAAAATCTATTACTTGTTGATATAAAAAGTCTGAAGAGGTTTTGTCTAATAAACGCATAATTAATTCTATCTTACCAACGTAAACTGTATAGGTTACATTTTCATTATTTTGTACATGTTATTAAACCAAATTATCGTTACACTGTCATCTCATCTTTTGATATTAGCGAAAAAGGACAGACCGCATTCATGAATAATTATTTTTTATATTTGATCACCGTTTTAGTTTGGGGATCCACTTGGATTGCCATTAATTACCAATTAGGTGATGTTGCTCTGGAAGCGTCTATAACCTATCGCTTTGCACTAGCTGCTTTTATTTTGTTCTGTTTTGCTAAAATAAAAAGACTACCGATGCGCTTTTCCCTTAAACAACATGGCTTATTCATGGCCTTTGGCATTTGTTTGTTTGGACTAAACTATTTATTACTTTATTCCGCACAGCAACACATCAATTCAGCACTAACCTGTATTGCTTTTTCAACTTTAATGATTATGAATATTGTCAATGCACGAATTTTTTATAATACCAAAATCACTAAGCAAGTGTATGTTGGTGGTGCTTTTGGTTTATTTGGTATCGTGACGCTTTTTTGGCCACAATTAACAGATATAACAATTGGTACAGCCACGTTATTAGGATTAGGTATGTGCTTATTAGGCACATTTTCAGCCTCCATAGGTAATATGCTATCGATTAAAAATCAAAAAAACAATGTTCCTATAGTGGCAGCAAATGCCTGGGGAATGATGTATGGCGCTATGTTCACCGGTTTAGCGGTAATCATACAAGGTAAACAATTTAGCTTTTCTTTTGAAATAGCCTATTTAAGTTCATTACTTTATTTATCATTGTTTGGTTCAGTTATCGCCTTTGGTTGCTACTTAACCTTAATGACACGTATAGGCGCGCACAAAACCTCTTATGCTAATATTCTCTTTCCTGCTATTGCCGTATTAATTTCTACTGTCGTGGAAGACTTTCATTGGAGTGAATACACGGTTATTGGTTTAAGTTTTATCTTATTGGGAAATTTAGTCGTGCTGACAAGGCTTCGGTTTCTAACACGATTATTTACGAGTCGGTTAGCAACAACCAATAGGTAACCTAGTTAAAGACTGCGCTAACTAAAGTAATGATCTGCTTATGCATTGTAAAGAATGCTAACAGTCAGTAGCACTTTGCTTTATAAAACTGAACCTTGGAGCAAAAAAACAGGACTAAGAGCGAACGGTAGGCAGAATAATCATTATTCCACTCAAATTAACTAAACTTATCGGATTAAAGCTTCTGACATATGATGTAAACTTGTTATAATTACCGTGAAGGTGAAATAAATCACTATAAAAATGCCTTCAAGCAATAAAGCGCTATTAACAAGTACACCCTCATTAATAGCTACTATTAACTTATTTTATAAAGTATATAAATAACTTTAAAGCAATTAGGTAACCCCATGCAACGATTAGCTCCCTCTTTACGTCGAGATAATGTACCACTAGACCTTATTTCATTAATCAAAACCATTTTAGCTGCAACCAAAGAAATTTCTTTTCGCGTTAGCCAAGCACATTTAGGTGGTTTAATGGGGTCAACCTTAGATGAAAATATTCAAGGTGAAGTACAAAAAAAATTAGACGTGGTCGCTAACGAATTATTTAAAGATATTTTGCTTGAATCAGGTTTTGTTAAAGCTATTTCCTCTGAAGAAGAAGATACCTCAGTAGCGGGAAACCCTGATGGTAAATTTTTGGTTTCATTTGACCCGCTAGACGGCAGCTCAAATATAGACATTAACTCACTAATTGGTACTATTTTTTCTATCCATGAAGCGCCAACAGATATGGCTGCTGATGACTCTGATATGTTCAAACAAGCCGGTCATCGTCAAGTGTGTGCTGGTTATGTTTTATATGGCCCTGCAACCATGTTGGTGATGACTACGGGTAGCGGTACACATTTTTACGTATTAGATAGAACTCACGGCGGCTATTTATTAGTTGAACGTAACGTGCAAGTACCTGTTGATACGCAAGAGTTTGCTGTTAACATGTCAAATCAGCGTTTCTGGCAGACACCTATGCAGAATTACATCAGCGACTTAATTGCCGGTGACTCTGGACCACGTGATAAAAACTTTAACATGCGTTGGATTGCGGCAATGGTGGGCGATATTCACCGTGTTTTATGTCGCGGTGGTATATTCACCTACCCTACCGACAGCAAAAACGCAAAACAACCTTATAAATTGCGTTTAATGTATGAAGCAAACCCAATGGCATTTCTTCTAGAACAAGCCGGTGCTTTAGCCATGACCAGTGAAGGCCGTATTATGGATATAGAACCAAGCAGTATTCACCAAAGAGTCGAAGTGATTATGGGCTCTAAAAACGAAGTGGAAACGTGTTTAAGTTATTATAAATAAACAACACCCCTCTTAAGATAAAGCCTTATTTTGTTAAGGCTTTTTATTGTCTGTACATTTCATTATATGTAATAAAAGGCCTTACCTACTCATGAACAACAGCGGTATTACCAAGTAGATCAGGGCGATATTTATTCATCTTGTGAAACCGCTCTTAGCGAAATATCCGAAACAGTTATTGTGGATATTATGCAAGTGAACTTCATACTTTAGTGGATAATCACTCGCTAAGAGTATCTTGCTAATAATTTTCTTGATAAAATACTGACAATATTAACTTTATTTTCAAGAGATTTAACCATGCCAAATTATGTTGTTGGTCACAAGATTCCTGATTCTGATTCAATCTGTTCTGCCATAGCTTTATCTTACTTAAAAACTACGTTAGGCGAAGAAACTGTTCCTGCTCGTTTAGGTGAGTTAACACCAGAAACTTTATTTATTTTAGACAAGTTTGGTTTTGAACAACCTGAGTTGAAAACTAGCTATGCAGGCGAAAGCCTTTATATTGTTGATCACTCTGAGCGTACTCAAGGTCCCGATGATATTGATGATGCGACTATTTTAGGCATTATTGATCATCATAAATTAGGTGATATCACTACATCAACGCCTTTAGAAATATGGGTACGTCCAGTAGGCTGTACTAATACTATTATTAAAATGATGTATGATTTTCATGACGTTGAAATTCCTAAAAACATCGCTGGTGCCATGATGTGCGCTATTTTAAGCGATACCGTTATTTTTAAATCGCCTACTTGTACTACTGCTGATATCAAGTGTGTTGAAGCCTTAGCTGAAATTGCCGGCATTGAAAACCCTGCTGAATTAGGCATGGATATGTTCAAAGTTAAGTCTGCTGTTGAAGGTACACCCGTACGTGATTTAGTATTGCGTGACTTTAAAGACTTCAATATGAATGGCAAGCTTGTTGGCATAGGTCAATTAGAAGTGATTGATTTAGCAATTTTTGATGAGATGAAGGCTGATTTAGAAGCTGATATCGCAAAATTGAAAGTTGAAGGTGAACGCCACAGTGTATTATTATTATTAACCGATATCATGAAAGAAGGTTCAGAGCTTCTTGTAGTAAGTGATAATGACAATTTAGCAGAGGCTGCTTTTGGTAAAGCAACCACAGACGGTAAAGTATGGCTTGACGGCGTACTTAGCCGCAAGAAACAAGTTGTACCACCACTACAAGGCGTATTTGCTTAATTATTCACTTTAGTTTTGAAGTGAGTTATTGAAGCAAAGAATTGAAATGACAAAAAAACCAGCAATTGCTGGTTTTTTTATTTAACTACTTATACAAGAGTTTTAATATTGCAGATGAAAACTTTAGTAACAAGGCGAAAGCACGGAGTTGACGTGAGTCATTACTCCGTACATCCTGTACTTCGCCTTTCAGGCCACCCTTCGGGTGTTCAAATTATTTCCCGAAGAATTTGTGAGTACTTTCAACGCTGTTAATAAAGAATTTCAGCAAAAAGATTAAACTCTTTCGAAGACAGTTGCGATACCTTGGCCTAATCCTATACACATAGTGGCTAGTCCTAGGTTTACATCTTTTCCTTCCATTAAGTTTATCAAAGTACCTGAAATACGCGTACCCGAACAACCTAGTGGATGACCCAATGCAATAGCGCCGCCATTTAAGTTAATTGCATCATCTAATTTATCTTCAACTTTTAACGCTCTTACACAAGATAGTGCTTGTGCGCCGAAAGCTTCGTTAAATTCAAATAATTCAATATCTTCAATAGATAGACCTGCACGTTTTAATGCTTTTTTCGTCGAAGGTACAGGGCCGTAACCCATAGTAGCAGGATCGCAACCCGCAACTGCCATGCCACGAATTTTAACACGTGGTGTTAAACCTAGCTCTTTGGCTTTATCCGCTGACATAATTAACATGGCTGAAGCACCATCAGACATTGCTGATGAAGTACCTGCAGTGACTGTGCCGTTAACTGGGTCAAAAACAGGTCGTAAGGTTGCTAAACTTTCCGCTGTAGTCTCAGGACGAATCACTTCATCATGTTCAACTAATGTTAATGCACCATCTGCATCATGACCTAAAATGGGTACAATTTCGTTATCCCAACGGCCATCAAGCATCGCTTGGTGTGCGCGTTGATGTGAACGAGCACCAAAGGCATCTTGCATTTCACGGGTAATACCATGCTGTTTACCCAACAATTCTGCCGTTAAACCCATATTACCTGAAGCACGTGACATGTGTTTGCTTAGTGCTGGATCAAAATCAATATCGTACATCATAGGTACATGACCCATATGCTCAACACCACCTACGAGGAATACATCCCCTTGGCCAGCAATAATGCTAGTTGCTGCGTCATGCATTGCTTGCATCGACGAACCACATAAACGATTTACCGTTAAGCCACCAATAGATTTTGGCAAGCCTGCAAGTAATGAGGCATTACGAGCAATGTTAAAACCCTGTTCTTTAGTTTGCTTAACGCAACCCCAAATAACATCTTCAATGTCGTTTGGATCTAATCCTGGGTTACGTATTAAAATTTGCTCCATCAAATGAGCAGATAAAGTTTCAGCACGAACATTTCTAAAAACACCGGCTTTTGAACGTCCCATAGGAGTTCGAATACAATCAATAATAACTACTTCTTTCATAACAGTTCTCCTTAGGCTTTTGAAACGTTGGTATTGCTTTTTATTGCAAAGTAGGATTTACCTGATTTAGCCATTTCACGCAGGCCATCAGTCACTTGATAAATTTCGCCTAAATGCGCATATTTATCAGCCATAGCAATAAAATTATCTAAACCAAGTGTTTCTAAATAACGAATTGCACCGCCTCTAAAGGGAGGAAAACCAATACCGTAGATTAAGCCCATGTCAGCTTCAGCTGCACTTGCTACAACACCTTCTTCTAAACAACGTACGACTTCGTTAACCATAGGAATCATTAAACGACCTATGATTTCATCACTTGAAAAGTCTTTCTTATCTGCGCAATGTGGGCCAAATAAGTCATAAGCTGTTTGAGCAGCAACCTTTTTAGGACGACCGCGCTTATCTTTAATATGATCGTAGAAGCCTTTACCATTTTTCTGACCAAGACGTTCATTACTATATAGCGTGCTAACCGGATCATTATCCAATTTTTTCATACGGGTTGGAAAACCAGCAGACATAACACCTGTACAATGATCGGCGGTATCAACACCAACCACATCAAGTAAAAAAGCAGGTCCCATTGGCCAACCAAACTGTTTCTCCATCACTTTATCAATAGCAACAAAGTCAGCACCTTCAAGTACTAACTGGCTAAAACCAGCAAAGTAAGGGAATAAAACACGGTTAACATAAAAACCAGGACAGTCATTAACAACAAGCGGCGATTTACCCATTTTAGCTGCGTAGGCTACTACTGCAGCTACCGTTGCATCTGACGTAGCTTTACCACGAATAACTTCAACTAATGGCATTTTATTAACCGGGTTAAAAAAGTGCATACCACAGAAGTTTTCAGGGCGCTTAACGCTTTGCGCTAGCAAATCAATAGAAATGGTTGACGTGTTTGAAGTTAAAATTGCGTCATCACTCAACACGCCTTCAACTTCGGCTAATACCATACCTTTAACTTTAGGGTTTTCAACTACCGCTTCAACAACAATATCAACATCTTTAACACTGTCATAACTAAGTGATGGTGTGATGTTGTTTAATACCGCTGCCATTTTTTTAGCATTCATACGGCCACGATCAACTTGCTTAGTTAAAATACCTGCGGCGGTACTTAAGCCTAAATCAAGGGCTTGATCGTTAATGTCTTTCATTATAATCGGTGTACCTTTATAGGCCGATTGATAAGCAATACCACCCCCCATAATGCCTGCACCTAATACTGCCGCTTTTTTCACAGCTTTAGTTGCTTGCTTCGCCGCTTTTTTCGCTTTGCCTTTAAGCACTTGATCTGCCATAAACAGACCAATTTGCGCTGTTGCGGTATCGGTTTTAGCTAACTTCGCGAAATTGGCATTTTCTAACACCATTGCGCCCGCTCTATCAAGCGTAGAAGCAGCTTCTATGGTATTAACCATCACCATAGGTGCTGGATAATGTTTACCGGCTTTTGCTGCAATCATGCCTTTACACGTGTTAAAAGTCATGACACTTTCAATTTTACTTAACTTTAATGGTTCTAATTTTTCTTGACGTTTTGCGCGCCAATCAAGCTTACCCGCTATAGCTAACTTAAGCATACTAATAGCAGCTTGTTCTAATTTTTCAGGGGCTACGACTGCGTCTAATAGACCGACTGCTAAAGCCGCGTCAGCGCGATGAGCTTTACCTGTACTCATCCATTCGATAGCATTATCAGCACCAATTACTCGTGGTAAACGCACTGTGCCACCAAAGCCTGGCATTAAACCAAGTTTCGATTCAGGTAAACCTATGCTAACGCTAGTATCACCAACACGATAGTCACATACTAGAGTCATTTCACAACCGCCACCTAATGCTACACTGTTTATGGCAGCAATAGTGGGTAGTTGAATATCTTCAAAAGAGTCAAATATATCAGTCGCATTTTTGATCCAAGGAATTAATACTTCCTCAGGTTGCTTAAACGTTTCTAAAAATTCAGTGATATCGGCACCAACGATAAAGGTTGATTTGCCTGAGGTAACCATCACCCCTTTGGCTTCACTACAATTATTAATAGCAGCAACAACTGCTTTATATTCTACAAATGTTGCTTGGTCGAATTTGTTTACTGATCCTTGAGCATCGAACTTAAGTTCAACAATGCCGTCGTCAAGTAATTGCGCGCTAAGGCTTTGGCCTTGGAATATCATACTTTGTCTCCTTCACCTAAATGTGGTGTTGATGTATTGATGATTTATTTTATACCCGTACTAATCGATATGCTTCAAACTACACTTGAAATCGTAACCGGTATATTTAGCCAAATAGGTAGATTCCTATCTGAACAATTGAATATTATTGTGTTATTAATCTACTACTATTGAGTAATAGACGACTGAGTGTGCCTTGAAAAAAGGTTAATTGCAACACCAATTAAAACACCTGTTTAAATTGGTCGTATTAAAGTGTTTTTTTTTACATTTAGATGCAACATGTTTTCTGTCGAAATGAATAGTGATACGCTTTAAAATAAAAGTTCATGAGCGTAAACATTGTATTATTAAGATCTTATATTTTACAAAAAAGTTAGATTAATAATCTGTCGTCGCAGCCGACAAAGCCAAGCTCATTTCAGTAATTGAATTAGCTCAATATGATAGGAATATAAACAGAAAAACAACTGCCTTTACCTTCCTCTGATGTGACTTCTATTCTGCCATCATGTTGCTTAATGATTCCATGACTAATGGATAAACCAAGGCCCGTGCCCTCACCTACTGGCTTAGATGTGTAGAAGGGAGTGAAAATATGGGGTAAAACACCAACAGCAATACCGCTGCCAGTATCTTTAACTTCGATTACAATATCCGACTCTTTCTGAAATGTTCTAACAAAAATATCTCCACTACCTGTTATTGATTGGCCTGCGTTGATTAGTAGGTTCATAAAGACTTGATTTAATTTACTTGGAAAGGCATAAATCATAGGTAAGGGGCCTAGCTCAACATGTACTTTACAATTATATTTGAGTTCATTGTTAACCATGGTGAGTGTTGCAGTTACTCCCTCATTTATATCTGTTTTACTTTTTGTTGACTGCTCTGTTCGAGCGAAATTTTTTAAACCCAGTACAATCTCTGTGATTTTATCTATACCACCAATACTGCTTGATAATATGTCAGGTATATCATCAAAAATAAATTCAATATCATATTTTTTAGCCAAAGCTGCCCGCCACTCTGTTGATACTTCAGTTGTCAGTTGTTTATTAGTTTCTTGATGGTGCTTTTGAATATCAGTTAAATATTCATTTAGAACACAGAGATTACTTTTAACATAGCCTAAAGGGTTATTAATTTCATGAGCAACACCTGCTGCTAATACACCGATACTGGCCATTTTTTCAGATTGTATCAGCTGAGATTCACTTAAGATCAACTCGTCATTGGCTTTGGATAATTTGTCGTAACTGAGCTTTAATGCTAACTCTCTTTGATGTACGGTATTGGTCATCGCATTAAATTTTGTAAATAATTCTGATAGCTCTTTTATTACAATATTGTCCTGTAATAACTTAAATTTACTGCCTTTATCTAATTCACTGGTCGCTTGTGACAATAACAGTAACGGTTTAACAAAGTAGCGATAACCAAAAAGATAGGCAAGTAAGCTTGTCATAATGAGTACTAATAAAATTAACGAGCTTAATTGGATTATTGCATTATTTAATTCTCCACTATTGATACTATCGTCAAAGGTAAAACTAAAAACAATTCCTATATTTTTCCAATCAATTAAGTGTTTTTTACCGTTTATTTCCTCTCCAAAAGTACTCAATAATTCATCATTTCTCATTATTTTTATCATTAAGCCATCAAGTCTTTCCCTTGATTTATATTTTTCATCGATTTCTTCTAGTGGGATTAACGCGGTTAATATACCTTCGACATTGTTGTTATACATAATGGTGACAGCCAAACGCCAAAAATAATGGTCATTTAGTTTTTCAATGCCGATATGTTGAGTCACTTTGTTGTTAAGTAAATCGGCTAACCAAGGTTCATTACCATAATTGAGAGGAGGACCTATTTGTTTTGAATAAATAACATTACCCTCAAAATCCAACAAATTTTGTTGATATTGATGCCCTAAAATAGTCAGGTCAGCCATCACGTCTTGTAACTTGCCTATATTAGTTTCTGGCTGCATCAAGGCTTGTACCATGATGGGATAGTTTGCCTGCTCGGCTAGTAGAGTAAGCCGATGCTTGAGAAATAACCGGTAGCCATCAGTGATAGTGGTTGTTTCTCTGTTTATCAATTTTTGTTGTTGTCGTTGTGCAGCATCGACCTCATAGTCAATAACTAAGACCGTAGAAATAAGTGCTAGACCGAAGCTACTTATAAAAACAAAACGCGCCAAGGCAAAAGAAATACTAATTTTCTTCATTGATTTATTTACTCAAATTAATGTTAGGCAATAGCGCTATACTATTATCAACTTGGTAATAGCCCATAGCATAATCAGTTTCGTCTAGGGCTTCATGACTATTTTTATTATCTACAGTGTAGGAAGAGTACGGCATTTGATACAGCTTAATTAGTCCCTGTACTGGGTTCTTTAAATTTTCAAGGGCTAGCTTTATAGCCTTGATATCGTGATATTTATCTCCAGTTAAACCAGACTGTTTAATTGCGGCAATAAGTAGTTTGGTGAGATCGTAAGCATGAACAAAGCCTGTTGGGGCTTTAATATCCTTTGCAGTATTAATGCCTGGATACATAGTTATCGCTTGAGAAAGTACTTTTTGGGCTAATAAAGGTTGCGGTTGTGTTAAAAAAGAAAATTTAGTTTGAATAAACTGTAGATCAAGTTTTTGCCTTGCCTCATTATTTATCACTGTAGAAAAGTCGCCACCCGTAACACCCCAGTGGCTTCTAATAGGTAATTGCAATTCTGCTTCAAGTGCTAACATTGCCTTTGCAAACGTTTTCCCTTCACTCGCATTACCAACAAAAAAGATAACATCTGCGCCTGATGACTTGGCTGTTCTTAGCAGTAATTTAGCATGATGTATGCCAAGCCCCCAATTAAACCAAGAAATTCCTTTTGGTTTAATATGCTTAGCGATCAAGGTTTTCGCCATGGTATTTTTGTTTGAGCGTCCCCATCCGGTATCTTCTAATAATAAGTAGGGCTTATTAAAACCTTCTTTAATGGCATGTTTACTAATGAAAGTGCCCGCGTTACTGTCGTCAATAGATAATCTGAAAATCCAGTTGTTTTTATCTGTCGTTCGCGTAATTGGGCCAGCTGCTGCCCAAGGGTTTAATACAAGAATGTGTTTGTCATTTATAAATTTTTTGTTCGCTAATAATGGTGGTGAATGTAAACCAGAAAATACCAGTAGCCCATTGCTATCAGCAAGAAAACTTTCTAAGTTCCTTTTACTACGAAGAGAGCTCCCTTTGTGGTCTTTAGCAATTACCTCAAACTGATAACCATTAATACGATGATTTTCTTCAGCTAACGCAACATTGATACCCTGCTGTATTGAAAGGCTCGCTATTTTTGTTGCCGTAAAATCAGCGTCAAGGTATATGCTGTAGCTTTTATTAGCATTGGCAGGGAGTGTTACAAATACAGTACAAAATATAGCGATTATACTTTTTTTTATTTCAGCTAAGTACTTTTCCATTTCATGTATTCCATTATATTTAGCTAAGAGATAAGCAAGGGTATGGACAGAAAAGCGCATAGTTACTAGCTAGGTTTCGACTTCAGAACCGCTAACTAAAAAACTAATACACTAATACACTAATACACTAATACACTAATACACTAAATAATTATTTTTTAAGAAATGTAAGAACTCATCTTCTGGCATTGGTTTAGCATAATAGAAACCTTGGACTTCATCACAACCGAGTTCAATTAAACGTTCTTGCTGTTCAATTTCTTCAATACCTTCAGCAATAACTTTAAGGTTCATTTTTTTACCTAAATCAATAATCGTCTCAGCAATAACAGATTCACCTTCTTTAGCGATATTGGTAACAAAAGCGCGATCGACTTTTAGGCGATCTAACGGTAATTTTTGCAAGTAACTTAATGAAGAAAAACCCGTACCGAAATCATCAAGGGCAATACCAATACCATGAGATTTTAATAGCACCAGTGCATCAATAATCACTTGCGGATCATCCATCAATATATTTTCAGTTATTTCTAACTCCAGCATACTGGGTTCTATTTGATATGTTTCAATAGCATTGAGTACGGTATTAACAAAGTTACCCCGTCTAAATTGTGGAATTGATACATTCACTGAAATAGTTATACCGTAGAAATCTTTTCTTTTTAACAACTTGATCTGAGCACAAGCTTGATTAACAACCCAATCACCTATTTCAACAATTAGCCCTGAATATTCAGCTAATGGAATAAATACTGCGGGAGAAATAAACTGACCATCTGCCGTACGCCAACGAAGCAAAGCTTCCGCACCAATAACTTTCCCAGAGCTTAACGATAACTGTGGTTGATACCATAACTCTAAACGATCATCGGCAAAGTCAGTACGTAATTGCCTGATCATATTCAAGCGCCACTGCGTTTCATCTTCCAAGTCCGGATTATAATAAGCAAAATATTCTAATCTATTTTTCTTCGCTAAATTTAACGCTATATTTATTTGGTTCAACACGTTAACGCCACTGGTATTGGCATGTTCTTTAGTACAAAAACCCAAACAAGCATTAATTGGGAGCTTTTGTTCACCCGCAGTAAAGGGTTCTGCAAATAAGGCAATTAATGACTTGGGTGATAAACAGTCATTAGAACCAATAATGCCAAAAACATCCGCACCAACACGAGCTACTTTACAGTCACTACTTAAATTTTGTATACGTTGAGCAACCGCCGTTAGTAATTGATTACCAACATCTTGTCCTAGTGCGTCATTCACGTCACTAAAATGGTTTAAATCGATCAGTGCTGCAACATCATTTTCACAATCATTTTTAGCGAACACGTCCAATAGCCGAACAAACTCTAATCGATTTGGTAAATTTGTTAGCCAATCCTTGTAAGCTACATTATTAAGTTTTTGGAATAAATGTACGTTTTCATAACCTGGAGCAACACCGGTTAAAAAAACTTCTAGTAACTGCTTTTGCATATCACTAAGCGGCTCAGTTAACGCCAAATAAATTACCGCCCGATAATTCCCCTTTGATAAATATAAATAAAGTGAATCGTCTAAATATTGGTGGGTTTTCTGGGTAAAGCATTTTTTTACTTCATTATTAATCTGTTCATTTTGTAAGGTTTCTAATTTTTGCTTTACTAAAAGAGAAGAAAACCCTTGTTGGGCAATAATGTAAAAACTTAGGTCATTGGCATTTTCAATTATTCCCTGACCACGAGCACAAAACAAACAATCAGCCCCTTGATCTATCAGCTGAGTTAACTGCTTTAAGGTGCCTTGAGTATATTCATCAATCGAATGTAGTTCGAGCAAGCTAGCAGAGCCCGAAACAATTTTTTCTAATCCATGACGACTTTCGTTGACGGTAGCAATTTGTTGATAAGAGCGAATAGCAGCATAAACGGTAGTAACTAATTTTCGACGGGTAAGCTCTGTTTTAGTTTTGTAATCATTAATGTCGTATTCTTTAATTACACTTTCTTCAGGAGCATAACCCGGTTGACCTGTTCTTAATACAATACGAATATCGTCTCGTTGTAGAGTTTTACGAATGTGTTTAACCACATTTAAACCTGCATCATCCGTTTCCATAACAACATCAAGTAGCACTAAAACAATATCAGGGTTTTCTTCAATTAGTCGACAAGCATCTTGACCTGAATAGGCATGGAGGTACTCTAGACGACGGCCTAGTACAATTAAATCTGATAATGCTAACTGGGTAACTGAATGAATTTCGGGGTCGTCATCAACAATAAGAACTTGCCATGTTGCTCCGTAACCCTCATCTAAGATTTCATTTTCATCACTGTCATCGATAAATAAGAAATCATCGTGCGAATTTTTTGATGCTTGCATCCTGCCCTCAAGTACTTTAAACGACTATTTTTTGTAAATTAAAAACTTCATTGAAACGATTTACGATTACGTCAATCCGTAGCCATAACTTAACTATACCTCAATGCTACTTTTCACGCTTTCTTTTGTGAAAAAATATGCGATATCTACATACTAAAAGCCCTTTTTACATTATTCAATAAATCCATACAATTATTTTTACTATTTGCTCTGTTTATAATTCTGGTTATAATAAAGTGTTAATAACAAAATAAAATATATACTTTTTGTATTAATTGAAAAGCATATCAAGTTCTCAGGTATAGGGAAGGAAAAATGAAAACAGATAAAACTTCAGTTATTGTGATTGACGAACAAAGTGAAAACAATGGCAACCTTCCTATCGACAGCAGTAATCCAGAAAAAAAATCAGCCGATTCCCACACGCACGACCATTTTTTTAAAATCACGCAACAATTTGGTCTTGAGGCAGCGATACTGCCAACTGAAAAAAAAATGCCCATAGAAGATCGCAGTTCAAGGCGTGAAAGATTGGCAAGCTTGCGCAAACAAAAAAACATTGAAACCATTATGGAGAAAACTTTCGCTTTTTGTGCAGATAAGTCTATTGATAAGAGAACCGATTTAGACTGGTTTAATCATTATATTACCTTGGCTGAAAATGTTAGTAATAAAACTATGCAAGATTTATGGGCCAAAATATTAGCGGGCGAACTATCTCGCCACGGCTCCTATTCACTCAAGGCATTAAAAGTATTTCGTGAAATGAGTATTGTTGATGCCAAATTACTGGCTAAGGCGTGCTCTTTAGCAGTAAAAGACAAAAGTAAAAAGAATATACGTATTATTTCAGGCGCCTACCAACAACCTGGCCTATTCAATTTTTTTAATAAAGACAGACAAAACTATATTAATTTAAGCCACTTTGGTTTGAATTATGCCGACATATTATCATTAGCTGACAATCATTTACTTTATCAACAAGAAAGTGAGTCAAGCATGATGGCAATTGGCGAAACCCACAACTTTAACTACAATGGTCTGCCATTAAAGTTGAATAGTAAAAAGCCAAATATTGCCTTGCAGTTTTATAAGTTTACCCCGATAGGTGCCGAATTAGCTCATTTGATCAGTGATAAACCTAACGATGAATTTTTTACTACGTTGAAACAGCAACTTAGTCACCATTTTGAGATAGATGTAAGCCCTTAGATGAGCTTCCTTCGACAAGCTCAGGACCAACGGACTTTTTCATTTATATCGTTGATACTGAGCGCTAGGTACGATTTATTCCGTTCCTACTAAGCGCGAAGTACGATTTATTCCGTTCATTCTGAGCGATAGCTACTAGTTATCCTTTTCATACTGAGCACGAGGGACATGTTGTCGAAGTGACAGTTTTATTCGTTAATTTCGCTTAAATGCCATCGCCATCAGTATGTAAGCCACATTCGCGTTGCCCTGGGCCAAAGCGAGTTTCACTTTCATCCATACCTAACGTCAGTGGTTTAGTACTATGAACATCACCAACAGAAACATAGCCTTCATCCCATAATGGATGATAAGGCAAGTTGTGCTTAGTTAAATACTGATGAACATCTCTATTATGCCAATCAATGATTGGATGTACCTTGAAACGACCACGTAAAATACTGACTACTGATAAACCTTGCCTGTGATCAGATTGCTGACGACGTACACCAGAAAACCAAGTCCCACAATTTAACTCAGATAAACCACGTTCTAGCGGTTCAACTTTGTTTTTTCTGTTGTACTCTTTTAATGCATCATCATCTTGCGCCCATTGCTCACCATACTTTGCGACTTGCCAAGCGGCACTCTCAACAGCACTATAAACATGTAAATTCAAATTTAATCGTTCCGTAAGCTCTTCAATAAAACGATATGTCTCTGGAAACAAATGCCCTGTATCAGTAATTAATACCGGAATATTAGGATCTACCTGCGTCATCATATGCAACATAATGGCCGACTGAATACCAAAACTAGAAGACAACACAAATTGACTCGGTAAATTTTCCATTGTCCATTCAATACGGGCAAGCGGTGTCTTTTTCTCTAAATCTTGATTCCACTGCGCTAACCAAGGTTTAGGTAAAGACGCAGGAAAGCGATTATTTATAGGTGTTTCTGCTATAGCGCTATTATTTACTAAGGCAATAGCTTTAGTCGGCACTAATAAATTAGTCATCATGAAAATCCCTAACACTTATTTTAACTTGTTCAACAATACCGGCACGCACAACAAAGTCACCAAAGGCTTCAGCGTTAATGCGCTCTGTTGACCAACGTGTAGTCAACGCATCAATTTCAGTTAAAATGCCAGCTTCATCAACATTTTCTTTATAAAGCTTCGGCACTCGAGAACCGGCTAAGTCACTACCTAAATACATATTGTATTTACCTGGACCTTTACCTATTAAACCAATTTCAGCAAGCATGGCGCGACCGCAACCGTTTGGACAACCGGTAACACGAAGAATAATACTTTCATCCGCTAGATTGTTTTTAGTTAGAATCGCTTCAACATCATCAACTAATTTAGGTAAATAACGCTCGGCTTCTGCCATCGCCAATGGACAGGTAGGAAAAGCAACACAAGCCATTGAACTTTTACGTTGATTTGACGTAGTGTCATTTAATAAACCATGTTCACGAGCAAGCTGTTCAATCGCGGCTTTGTCCGCTTCAGCAACACCAGCGATAATAATATTTTGATTGGCCGTTAAACGGAAATCACCTTGATGGCTTGCCGCTATTTTAGCCATACCCGTTTTTAAAGGCTTATTCGGATAATCTAATATCCGGCCGTTTTCGATAAACAACGTTAAATGATGCTTACCATCAATACCCGAAACCCAACCAAAGCTGTCACCACGATGAGTAAACTTATATGAACGAGAATCACTAAATTCGATACCTGCTCTGTGTTCAACTTCCGCTTTAAAAGTATCAACACCGACTCGGTCTAAGGTGTATTTAGTTTTTGCATTTTTACGATTAACTCGGTTACCCCAGTCACGTTGCGTAGTTACTACCGCTTCAGCCACCGCTAAAGTATGCTCAAGTGCGATAAAACCAAAGTCATCAGCACAACGAGGATAAGTTGCCTTATCACCGTGAGTCATGGCTAAACCACCACCAACAAGTACATTAAAACCAATTAACTTGCCATTATCGCTAATCGCAACAAAGTTTAAATCATTCGCATGTAAATCAATGTCATTATTAGGCGGTATTACTACTGTCGTTTTAAATTTACGTGGTAAATAATTACTACCTAATATAGGCTCAACCACTTCATCTTCTGTAGTTTCTACTCTCTCTTCATCTAACCAGATTTCAGCGTAAGCACGTGTTTTAGGTAATAAATGTTCACTAATTTTTACCGCCCATTCATACGCTTCTTGATGAAGCTCTGACTCAACTGGGTTTGAAGTACATAGCACATTACGGTTTACATCACCCGCGGTAGCGATAGAATCAAGTCCGATACTATTCAATGTTTGATGCATTAACTTAATATCTGGCTTCAATACACCATGAAATTGAAAGGTTTGACGGGTAGTCAAACGAATGCTGCCGTACGAGGTATAGTCATCGGCAAATTTGTCAATTCCTAACCACTGCGTTGGCGTAATAACGCCACCAGGCAAACGGGCTCTTAGCATCACATTATGCAAAGGCTCTAGTTTTTGTTTTTGACGTTCACCACGTATATCGCGATCGTCTTGCTGGTACATACCATGAGTACGAATTAACTGAAAGTTATCACTAGTAAAACCACCCGTCATTCGATCTTGAAGATCTTCGACAATCGTACCGCGTAGGTAATCGCTATCCGCTTTTAAGCGTTCGTTGTCGGCTTGCTTACCTTCAACAATCAATACCGGGTTTTCAACTTTAATAAAATTGTTGCTCATTAGTAAACATCCTTCTGGTAACGCTTATTAGATCTAAGTGATTTTAAATAGTCTTCTGCTTGCTCTGCACTTAATTTTCCGTGCTCTGCAATGATGTCAACCAAAGTTTGATGAACATCTTTTGCCATACGATTAGCATCGCCACAAATATATAAGTGTGCGCCACGTTCAAGCCAAGTAAAAACCTCACTTGCATTTTCTTTTAACCGATCTTGTACGTAAACTTTGTCTGCTTGGTCACGAGAAAACGCAACATCCATACGCGTTAACAAGCCTGATTTAAGGTAGTTCTGCCATTCAACTTGGTACAAGAAGTCTTGAGTGAAAGTTTGATCACCAAAGAACATCCAGTTATCACCACTCGCTTCATCGGCTTCACGCTGTTGCATAAAGGCTCTAAATGGTGCAACACCCGTACCTGGACCAATCATAATAACTGGCGTGCTGCTATCGCTAGGCAAGCGAAAGTTATCATTATGCTCAACAAAAACACGCACTGGCTGACTTTCATCAAGACCTTGCGCTAGATAATGTGAAGCACCGCCAAAACGTGTTTTATTGTTATATTCATAACTAACTAAACCAACCGTTAAGTGCACTTCTTCTTCTACTTCAGCTTGAGCTGATGCAATAGAATATAAGCGCGGCGTAATTTTACGTAACGCATCAACAAACGTTTGAGCCGATAACTCAGTGGCAGCAGCTAAGGTAACAACATCAATAACTTGATGATTACCGGCAAACTCTCTCGCGCTATTTTTATCTGTAGCAATGGCTAATAATTTTTCATCACCACTTTGATTTGCCCAAAATTCAATAAAAGCAGGGGCTGTTTGAGTAATTTCTAAGTCACGGGTTAAGGCATCTTTTATGGTTAAGCTTTGTTGCTCACCATTAAGCTTTAAACTAACTTGCTCATCACCGGCAAAGTTTAGCGCGGTTAACAATTCGGTAACTAGTGCACTCTCATTCTCAAAGTAAACACCTAAAGCATCACCTACTTGGTAGGTTAAGCCTGATTCACCTAAATCAATTTCAATGTGTCGTACGTCTTTAGCAGAATCACGGCCAGTAATTTTTTGACTTACAATGAATTCAGCATTCAGTGGGTTTTGCTTACTGTAAAGGCTTTCTGCACCCGCGGTTACTGATTCAATATTGCCTAATGAAGTAACTGAAGCAAGACTCATCTCTTTTGCTGTTAGCTCTTCTTTTAAGCTTTCGACAATACTTAACGTCCAGCTTTCACTTTCGCTGTCGTAATCAACATCACAATCAACGCGAGGAGCAACTTGTTTAGCACCTAACGCCTGAAGACGTTCATCAAAGTCTCTACCTGTTTGGCAGAAGAATTCATAGCTACTATCACCTAGGGCAAGTACGCTATAACTTAAGTTAGGTAATTTAGGTGCTTTCTTACCAAGTAAAAACTCATGAAATTCAATCGCGTCATCTGGCGCCTCACCTTCACCATTAGTACTGGCGATAATTAGCACATGCGTTTCGCTTTTTAACGATTTAGCTTTGTAATCGCTAATATTTTTCAAATTCACAATTATTCCAGCAGCACTAGCCGCTTTCTCAACTTGCTTAGCAACACCCTTGGCATTACCTGTTTGTGATGCATATAAAATAGTTAATGTTTTAGCGGCTACAGCTGCAGGTGCTGGCGATAACTGAACATTGTGTCCCGATTCACTTTTCGCAGCAAGGTAACCACTTGCCCATGCAAGTTGTAATGGTGAGTAGCTCGATGTGGCCTGCTGCAACAACGCAAGCTGATTCGCATCAAGCGCACTTGATACGGGGTTTAAGTTGTGCTGTAAAGATAGCTGATTTTGTGGCATGAGAATGTTTACCTATAACGATTTATGAGCGTATCATAAACAAAAACATGTAAAACTAAAAAGAATAGATAATGATTTTTTATATCAAAAGGTAATAAGTACGGTGACATAATAGTAAAAATGCTTAGACAAAAAACCGCTTAACCGCTATGTTATTCATAACATTTACTTTTCTGAGTTCACTAATCATCATTGTAAAAAGCATTTACCTTTATCTGGTTTTTATTTTTATTTTTTACTGTAGCTTAGGTTATAGTCAAGAAAAAACGCTGATTTATAAATACACCGCTGCCAATGGTGTTCTATCCTTTTCAGATATTCAGCCATTAGAAGCCTTCTATGAACAAGTGAGAATAGGTTGCTTTGCTTGCCAAGTAGATTCGCTCATTGATTGGCATAATGCGATACTCTATTTAACTCACTATCAGCGCACCATTGAAAGTGCCGCGACACTTTATAAAGTAAATCCTGCATTTATTCGCGCTATTATCCATGCTGAATCTCATTTTAATGCAAAAGCAGTCTCTAAGCAGGGTGCGCAAGGTTTAATGCAATTAATGCCAACAACAGCTCAAGCTCTTGGCGTAAAAAATTCATTTATTGCTAAACAAAATATTTATGGAGGCGTTAAGCATTTAGCGCATTTACTAAAGGTGTATCAGGGAAATAATCGATTAGCCGCTGCCGCTTATAATGCTGGGGAAGGTGCGGTAAAAAGATATTCAGGCATCCCCCCTTTTGCGGAAACTAAAGTTTATGTGGAACGTGTTGATATTTTATATCAGCGTTATCGAAGGGCAATTAAAATTTGAGTGAGTATTCAGGGGTATATAAACAAAAAATCCCTGACGGCATAACCTATCAGGGATTTTTTAAAACGTTTTAGGTTTTAGCTATTTTAAAAATATACTAAAAACGCACTAAAAATGTACTATTGCACCAACAAATACACCATCAAAGGTTAGATCTGAATATAGATCATCTATATCATCTAGTTCTAATTTAACCGCTCGGTAACCTACGGTTAAATCTAAATCGACTGCTAAGTTATCAACTAATTCATAACTAACACCTATTTGATAGTCATATACCGAATTATCATCATAAGATAAAAAGTTTGCTTCAGCAAAAACATTAAAGCCAGTGAAAGGCAAACCAATAATAGTGTTCACATAAAGCAATGGAATAAAACCGGATACTGAAAGGTTACTGTCTGATGCGGTATTACTGGTATCAACAACGTTAATCTGGCTATCAAGATCACGCGCAGTAAGACCAAAATCAAAGGTCAATAAGTCGTTATCAAACAACTCATAATAAAAGGTATAATCAACATAACTGGCATCAAAGGTTGTATCTAATACCGAATTAGCACTATAAGTTTCGCCTTCAAAAGTAAAACTGCCGGAAATAGTTGCTCCACCGATGGTGTCTAAGGTTGTTGAAGCGATTTTAAGGTTAGGAATTAGCGGAATTGGATGTTCAAGCGCGACAAAAAAACTGCCTTGATTTTCATCATCAAAATCGAATGTGGCTTGATTATCATTTCCTTGACCAAAAGAGCCTTCTGCTTGATTGGCCCACATATGCCCGCCAATATAAAGTCCTAGTAAGGTATCTGCTTGAACACTCGCGGATAACAGCGTTGCTATCCCTGCTGCTATTATTGTTTTTTTCATTGTTATTACCCTTTTCTTAGTAGTTCATTTAAATCAATTAATGCCGCATTGGCGCGTGAAATGTAATTGGCCATCACTAAAGAGTGATTAGCTAGAACACCAAAGCCATCGCCATTTAACACCATAGGGCTCCATAATGTTTTTTGGCTCGCTTCTAATTCACGAATTATTTGTTGTAAGCTAATTTTAGCATTCTTGTTTTCTAAAACACTATCAAAATCAATTTCTATTGCTTTGAAAAAATGTAATAGGGCCCATGCTGCGCCGCGCGATTCATAAAAAACATTATCAAGCTGCAACCAACTAGTCCTTAATTGTGAATGAGAGGCTTCGTAAGAGGATTGCTTAGCCATGTTATCACCCGCTAAATCTGTGTTTATTTTGTCTTTACCAACACTTGCGCTTAAACGTTGTGAATAACCACCTAAACGTTTTTGTACTTCATCAAAATACGCGGTTAAGTTATCAGCACGGGCGTAAAACTGTGCATTATCATTTTTAGCTTTACTAATACCCACTAAGGCATTTCGGTAGCTATACAAGCTATCAATGGCTTGTCTATATTCAGATTCAGCGCTTGGCATCGCCCAACTTTTGTTATCAATGTTAAACTTAGGTTGTGCCCTTGTTATATGCTTATTCTCCAATGATTGTGATTGTGAACGGCTAAAGTCTTTACGTATAACTAATGCCATATCACGCACCATTTCTAGCACACCGAACTCCCACGATGGGATATTGTCTAACAATACACCCGGAGGTAGGGCATCATTAGATAAATAGCCTCCGGGCTTATCCAAAATACTTGACGCCACTTTAATTAACATAGTGGTAGTAGCATAGCCAACAACGGGCGCTACATTATCAGCTGTTGCGGCAATAGTTATTTCCTGCTGAACATCCATGGGCTCAACATCTAAACTCCAATAAACACCAACGCCATAAAAAAACACAAAAATACCAAGCACTGTAAAGCCAATAGTTTTAGCTGAGAAATTCATTTTCATTTTTTACTCCTAGTAATACCCTAATGATGATGCGCTGGTTGTAACGCTGAGTCAGCTTCATGCGCTCTTTTTTCCTGCAAAGGGCTATAAACAGGTACCTGTATTGTTACCGATGATTTATTCGAAAAATTTAAGGTTAGTTCAGCCTTCTGCTGTGCTTTTAAGGGATTTTTAACATCAAATAACATTAAGTGTAAGCCTGATGGCTGCAAAACAATTCGTTGTCTAGCTTTGATGTCAATTGAGTCTACCTGACGCATACGCATCATACCATCAGACATACTATGTTGATGAATTTCAATGCGTGGCGAAATTTTACTGTTAGCTCCCAGTAAAGTCACTGTTTTTTCACCTTTATTTTCTATTATCATATACGAGGAAGTTATAGTGGTTCCTGGTATTGAGCTACGAATATAAGCCTGTTCAACTGAAATTAGTGATTGTTGTACTAATCCAGCCTTCTCGTTCGAAGATTCTTTGGCAATCCCAAAAAATGAACAAATACAGCATAGTAGTAATAAATAGCTATTTTTCATCTGTAGCTATACTTCCATTTTAAGAACACTTAAAGTTCACCTTACCATTCTTCACAAAGTAACAAAATGACTGACTTAATTATAACAAAAGAAAATCAGGGTGTGTTTACTATCATTTTAAATCGTGTTGATAAAAAAAATGCGATAAATAATGTAATGTATAAAGAGCTTGGTCAGTATTTTAACTATGCTAAACATAATGACAATATACATTGTGTATTAATTCACGGCGATAGTACCTGTTTTTGCGCCGGCAATGATTTACAAGACTTTATTGAGTGTTCACAAGGTGACTCTCTAGCCGCGCTTGATTTTTTGAAAATATTAAGTACCTTCAATAAGCCGATTGTGGCGGCAGTTGCGGGGCCTGCGGTTGGTATTGGCGCAACACTATTATTACATTGCGACATGGTCATTGCAGCCAACAATACAAAATTCAAACTACCTTTCACTCAACTCGGCTTGTGTCCAGAAGGCGGATCAACTTTATTATTAACAAGACTTATTGGTCAAAACCGTGCCTTTGAATTAATGATACTAGGTGACATATTTACCGCAGAACAGGCCAAAGAATATGGTATCGCGAATCAAGTTTGCCAACCTAATGAGTTATTAAGCATCGCCGAAAAAACGGCTACTACCATTGCCGCGTTACCTAGCGATGCAGTGATAACCGGTAGAAAACTTATTCGTCAAGCAACACAGTTATCGTTATCTCAAGTAATAGAAAGTGAAGGTAAAGAATTTGCTCGTTTAGTTAAGACTGATACTTGCAAAGCAATTATGTCGAGGTTTTTTAAAAAATAAGTCACACTTTTAAATATCAATGAGGATTAACACTTACCTTTTCTTGCCTTTAAAGTGCTAAGCCTCATATTCAACTATTACCACTACACTAACTGTATTGTGTTTCATCTTTGATACTCAACTTTTTATTGCGCGTCACCAACCAAATAACAACAGCAATTAACAGTACCGGCCAAAACACACCAATTGCCACCATCGCTACCGAGCCCATAACTAATAGACTAATAAAAATAAACGAGCCAAACACACTTAATACTATAGCTAAGGCAATTAGTACCAGAATCACGGTTGCCACTGCTGAGACTCCTATCGCTTTTAATGGGTCAATCAATTCACCATCCATATACACATTAATATCAAGTAACTCTAAAAAGCTAACACCTAATACATAGGTTAAAAATAATGTTGCGAAAATGGCTAATAATAATGATTTGAAAAATGTCATCATTCCTCTCTTAATAACTAGGGTTTATTGTTTTGACTGATTACTACTATTTTTACTGATTACTACTATTAGTTTTCTGGTAATAACACACTAGCGACAACATAAGCCACGCCAGCTGCAACAGGTAACATAATTAATGCAATAATAGCGGCAACTCTAATAGCGAGTCGTGGATAATCATAATACTTAGCAATTCCAGCGCAAACCCCAGTTAATTTTTTATTAAAACCATCCTTACATAACCGTCTATTAACCGTTCGACTAGATGAATACTCTTGTTCATATCTCATGATTTTATTCCTTACTTACTTCAATTTTGTGATGCTAATCAGCATAATAATAACTATGCCGCGACTGTTTTTCTCTTCATTTCAGCCAATTCTTGCTCAATAGTCTCATCTTTTTCTAATGCGGCAAACTCTGCGGCTAAACCTGGGTTCTGTGACGAACTTTGCATTAGATCATACGCTTCAACTTCCGCTTCAACTCGGTCTACTTTCTGTTGATAGCGTTCAAATTTACTCATTGCTGCTTCAATATTATAAACAGAGGCTTGTTCGCGTACCTTTAATCGAACTTGAGCAGACTCTTGTCGGATTATAAGCGCTGTTTGACGACGCCTAGCTTCTGATAACTTTTCATGTAAACGCGATGCATCATCTTGCACTTGGGTTAAAAATTCAGTTAATTGTTCACCCTCTTGTTCAAGTATCCCCAGTTCAACTTGATATTTATGCTTTTGTATTAGCGCTGACTTAGCAAGATCTTCCCTATTTTTAGTGACGGCTAACTCGGCTCTGGTATGCCAATAATTGATACTTTCTTTCGCAGAGCTAGCTTGACGGGTATGAGCTTTTTGCTCTGCAATGTTTTTTGCCGCCGTTGCCCTTACCTCTGCCAACGTATCTTCCATTTCTTGAATGATCAAACGGATCATTTTCTCTGGTTGTTCTGCTTTATCAAGCATATTATTTAAATTTGCATTAACAATATCGGTAAAGCGTGTAAATAACCCCATGACTTCTCTCCTGCTATTACAATGATGTATTATTAATTTTTTGCTTACTTTCACTCTTTTCACTTTCGATACTGATAGCTGTTTTGTCTTCACCGGTTATCCAAGCTAAAGAGTTAGTAAATGATTCATCAAAAGAAAAGTTGGCTGTGATACTAGATATTTCTGCCGTAATTGATTGTTGTAATTTATCGCTTAATTCATTCATCATCTGCTTTGATTGCGCTATTACTAATTCACTAATTGAGTATTCAATGCTAGTTGTTTCGACTGCATGCGTATTAAAACTAAAAAAAGCACTTAGAGTAAGTAATAAAGCAACGCTGATATTTTTACGGTTTAAAGTATTCATTTTAAAATTCCTTGTGGTGTATTTGTTTAATTAATTGATTAAAGTAACTAACAACATTTATATTGTTGTCGTTTGTGATTTAACTATTACAAGTGTTGTGCCAACAATTCAAAACCATTTATCATATTGTTTTTAAAAGAAAAACAAATATAGCGATAATCGACAACCAACAAGACATAATATGTCATCGCGAAAAAATAGTTAAATTAACCACTGTATTAGTAAAATTGACCACTTCATAAGCCCAGTACAAATAATAATCAAAAATACTGCTATTTACTGCTGGGTAAAGCGTAAAAACACCCCGTTAAAATGAGTTTTAAGTAAAGGAAAGAGTTAAATAGTATCAGGGAGTGCAGGTACTATAGGACTTACAAAGAATATGGTGAAGTATGATTGACGTTGAGCGGGTAGTAGTTAGAGTTAGCTTGCTTGGTTTAACAAACTAGAATACTTGATTAAGACGTTTTTCGCTCAAAAAAGCCAACAAGCAAAGATAAAATAAGCAGTGATAGAGCAGGTAGTAGCATTAACGCAAATAAAGAAGCAGAAGTTAACATGAATTTTTCCTTGTAATAATGTTGGAATATCTACTACAAGGGTTGTGCCACAGTTTAATATTTAACTTAAGTAACTGATATTATAAATATTTATTTTTACACCTTTATTTGTAAAATAATTTAGTTAACTATCAAGATAATTAAGTTGGTTTAAAAAACCATTTTTTAGTGGTTTTTTAACAAAATAGTCTGTTAAAAATAGTGGTTAATAAATTGAAAGGTTTGAATTTCCCGATTTAGAGACAAATATTCCCTAAATCGAGATTATATTTACTTAAACTTGTTCGTTAAGCATTGTCACTTTAGCAAAAGCTTCTTTTAACGTATTTCCACCGGCACCATCTGCTCTGGCAGATTCACTCAAATATCGACGAAATTGACGAGCACCCGCCAAACCATTACACAGACCCAACATATGCCGTAATACGTGCCAAGCTCTTGGATTACGGTAAGCGTTACCCTGCTCAAGTGTTGAACTGACATAAGCATCAATATAGTCAGCCATTAAATTAATAACTTGCTGTCGAGATATCACTTCTTTTTCAACACCATAAATTTGTTGATCCGCTTCTGCCAATAAATAAGGGCTACTGTAGATTTCACGACCAATCATCACACCATCAAGGTGTTGTAAATGGTCATTAGCCTCAGCGAACGTTTTAATACCGCCATTAATGGATATTTCTAACGCTGGAAAATCTTGTTTTATTTGATATACGCGCGCGTAATCAAGTGGAGGAATATCACGATTTTGCTTAGGGCTTAAGCCACTGAGCCAAGCTTTACGCGCATGAATAATAAAATGCTGACAACCCGCTTGTGCCACCTGCTCAATAAACGTGTGTAAAAATTCATAACTATCTAAGTCATCAATACCAATACGAGACTTTACCGTAACAGGCACCTTGGAGGCCGCTTGCATCTCATTAACACAATCGGCAACTACGTTAGGCTCAGCCATTAAGCAAGCGCCAAAACGACCATTTTGCACTCTGTCTGACGGGCAACCCACGTTAATGTTAATTTCATCATAACCATACTGTTCCGCCATTTTAGCGCATTCAGTCATAGCCTTAACATCACTACCACCCAACTGTAAAATTAACGGATGTTCAGCATTGTTATAAGAAAGATAATCCCCTTTACCATGCAATATAGCGCCAGTGGTGACCATTTCGGTATAAAGCACAGTATGCTTTGACATTAAACGATAGAAATATCGACAATGGCGATCAGTCCAATCGAGCATGGGTGCAACGGATAACTTGTGAGAAATCATAAAATCAACTACAAAACCATTCAATATAAAGTGGAATTTAGCCGTAAAAAGTAACGGCTAAAACAAAATTGAATTATACGGTTTATCTTACTATTAAACAAAATAAAATCGAATACTTCAATCACTGTAACTATTGCCATGCAGCGGATGTTAGGTAATAAATTTGTAAAAATGCTTCAGATTAAATTTTAGTTAAATGAGACTTGGATATAGCGGTTTATTTTCGCATTACTCAGGCGACTTTCTGACATTTTATCGACAATCTCAAGCGCTTGATAAACCTTAGTCATCGCCACTTTGTCATCTAAAGGGATAATTTCAAAAGAGTCAGAGTTTATTGTTTCTCTAATGGTGGATAAAGTAGAAGCGAGTGATTCTTTAAAGTCAGGAGAATTTTTTGCGGTATCGACATCTGACAGAATTTTACTTGCGGCTGTAAACGCGTCTTTCAAAGCTAGTAAGATCTGACTCTCTGTTTCAGATTCAGATTCAGTAGCGTCAGTATCGGTTGCATCTAAACGTTCGACAAAATCACTAGCAAAATTGGCTAACGTTTGACTAGACATTTCTTCATTAAGGCTTGTGTCTTTAACCGCTGCACCACTATCATTTAAATGCGCATATTCTTGTTTAGAAATTAAACCTAGTTGGTACGCTCTTTCCTTGAGTGCATCAACATCATTAAAACTTATAGCGCCATTGTTAAAAAATTCAGTACTAATCGCATTTATTTTTTTAGCCCTGCTGCTCAAATACAAGTTTTCATTAACGTTTGAAACGGCGTCACCTGCTGTGACACTCGACTTATTATGGTCTTCAATTATTTTATCAACTTCAGATGATGAAGAAGATGGGGATGAGTTGATATTATAATTACCATTATAAGAATTAATATTATTTATCATGCAAGCACTTAATAAAAAATTGACACATCAAAAATAAAGCAATTATTAGGCCGTAAACTTAAATTGTAATTTAAATCATGAGGGAGGGGTTCTATTTTCAATAAAGCCGGCTTAGTTAATAATATGTAAGTGTCAAATAGGCCGGCAACAAACAAAAAATAACAGCAAGTAATTGAGTACTTACTGTTTAGCATTTACTTTATAATCGGCAAAATTTTTCTAAAGCTATCTGTTTTAGAATTTTTCATTAGCTCAAAAATACACATTTCTAAACTCGTTATACTAGCTCCACGATCTCTCATGTTGTGTAAAGCTAACGCTATATTTGATTGTAAACGAGATGAAATGCAGTCTGATACCACATCCACTTTATAATCTTCATTTAACAATCCTAAAACGGTTTGATAGACACAAATATGCGCCTCTATTCCTACCACTAACCACCGTTTTTTATCTGTGGCTTTAATCGCGTCTTTAATCGACTGTTCAAATAAGGCATTAAAGTGAGATTTTTCATTTACCACAGACTCTGTAAGTAACTCAGATATTTCTGGTACCGTTGGCCCTAAACCTTTAGGGTTTTGTTCAAGCCATATAATAGGGATGGATAACAATTGACAACATTGAATTAGCTTTTGAGTATTATCAATAAATAAATCGCTCTGTTGAACAATTCTAGCTAAACCTCCCTGTATATCTACGACGATTAAACCGCAATCTTCTTTCTGAAGCATAAGCCCCTCCTAAATAATAAAATGTCGATGTAAACTTATAACGCTCTGGTTCTTATTCTTGTTCTGATTTTACTTTTGCTGATGACGGATAACAGACTAACGTCAAAAATAATGCCAGTCAAAACGTTCACTTTTTTGTTAACAAAAGCTTATATTTCCATTGCTTCAATATTCACTATTTCACTACGATTTAAGGTGATTTTGAAACGTTGTAAATGTTCTCCATCTTTATCTACACAGCGTAAAATAAGGTTAATTTGATAACGACGCTCAACGGCTTGGCTAGATACTTTTTGTCCGTCTAAACTATATAAACGACCTGCCCCTTTTTTTAAAAAGCGTACAAAAGGGGTTAAATTGAAGAATAAACGTTGTTGTATTTCACCGTACCCAGGCAAAAATTCTTTAGTGAGCACTTTATTGTCACAACGAAAATGGAGTAATCGTGCTGCTTGTTTATTTTGCTGTCTGCGCTGTTGAAATAAAGCATTAACCGATTTAGGTAGATCTTGAGTGGCGATATATTCCAGCCATAAAATTTCACTCAAAATACGTTTTTTATTAACACTGTGACGAAATAAGTTTTGCCACTTGGGCCGACCTTTTTGAATTTTACGCCAAATAAGACCGGTAAGATCTTCCTTAAAGGTTTCACGTAAACCATATATTAGCCCTAAAAAGGCAATTAATGCTAAAGTCACCTCAGTAAAACTTGAACGGGCATTAAGTACTAAAACCATAACAAAGGCCATGATTACTGCAGTAACGCCACCTCGAACAAAGCGCTTTAGGTTTACATCTAAGTAACGAGTTTCCTTTTGAAACACCACGCCGTATTCAATTAATCGCTGTAATAAAAGCATTTTATTGGTGATCCTATTAGGATCGTTTAGTGTGATCTTTGAGTTATATTTACATGCGGTACGGTAATGACTTTCTTCTTTGCATAACACAAATAAAAATTCACGCTCTGCAGAAAAATCACTGCTTTTAGGGCCTTTTGACAGTAGCTTTAAAAAAGATTGTTCAACATGCCAACTTAGATAATTATCAGCATTTTCAAAAAAAGAACTAAGCTTATTATCTGACGGCGTATAGCGACGCAACTTTTTAGTTAAGCCACTTATTTGTTCGGCTAATTCAATGGCCGCAGGATAAAACTCTTCAGCACTTTTCAGTTTTAATGTTTGTTTCATATCCGCATCAAGGGCAATTTTTACTTGATAGGAATAGAGATTAAGATTTAAACGATAATCACTTTGTGCTTCTTTTTTTTCGCCAACAAAACGCTGACTAATAAAACGACTGCGTACCAAAGGTAAGTGTAATTTAGCAGAATAATAAGCGCTATGACTTTTAATATTACTATAAAAGTAATCTTCCGCATTTAGGGTGCTTGGACTAATGCCCATTTCAACAGGGAGAGAAAAATACAGATCAATGCGCTGCTGCTCTTGTGGAAGCAATTGGTGACTAATTTTAAATGAGAGATTCTCATCTTGAGTCAATGTAACTTTATTCACGCCCTGATAACTACCCTTATAAAATATTAATTTATCACTTAAAACTCTCGATTCTAAGTGCTTTTGAATAACTTAACAATAGCAATAAAACTACTGATAAATACGATTTATTTACTATTCAATAGTGGAGTACCACTACAAAATAATACACTGAATAATACACTGAGTAATAAACGGAGTAATACCAAATGAAAAAACGACTATATTTTAATAAATATTTTACGTTGATATAGCATCAAAGAAACAAACCAAAATAGCACTACATGGCTACAAGCAAACAAGAATGAGGCTAATGTAGGATTAGCAAACAAAAGAAATAGTTGATATAACCAAGCGTATAAGCTGCTATCGCCAACAGAACTATTCAAATAAGCCGTAACAAAGCCGAATGATAAAACAAAAACAAACAACGGATTTGTGCCATAAACCAATAATGGTGATACAAGTTTATATTGTCCTTTTATATCTATTAACCAAACAAAAGCGGCTAATAAAACGCAAGCAAAACCGGTAGTATAAATAACGTAAGAACTTGTCCATAAAGATTTGTTAATAGGTAAAATCAAGCCCCATAAAGCACCAAAACCGATAGCGACTACGCCAATAAGTGCCAATTTAATCACACTGGATTTTTTATCTTTTATGCTTGTTAAATAACGCGTTAACTCAAAACCTAGCAACATACTCACCACCGCAGGAATAGTGCTAAGCAAACCTTCGGGATCAAAGCTAATACCTTGCATGGTATACATATGATTAGCCCCTAATGTGGCTAAATCAAATTGACGAACAATATTACCTTCAATGGTTAAACTATTATCACCCATGCTAAGTAATAGTCCCCAATAGGCTAATAAAATAACAGCTGAAGCAATAAACACACCGCGACTATTTAGCAACAGAACTAAACTTGTGGCAATAACATAAGCAATACCAATGCGTTGCAATACGCCCATAATACGTAATTCTTCAATTGGTGTATCAAACGGAATAACATTCAACATAAAACCGATAAAAAAAATGATAAAACCACGCTTTAAAATTTGGGTGAATTGAGCCGATGTCGCAGCAAAAGCACTTTTTTTAAATGAAAAAAATATTGCTGAGCCGATAATAAAGAGGAAAAAAGGAAACACTAAATCTGTTGGTGTACAGCCATGCCAATTAGCATGTAGTAATGGCGCATAAACATGTGACCAAGAACCTGGCGTATTAACTAAAATCATCAAGGCGATGGTAATGCCTCTAAAGGCATCAAGCGCTAAATAACGAGTCATATTGTTTCTATGTAGCGATGTGATTTTTATAATATAAAGCAGTCCTTAGTGAATGGCGAATAATACCAGTTCTATTGGGTTTATTTACACCTCAGCGCTATGTCAGAGGTTTAATAACCAGTAAAATTTATTTGATTTAGTGTCGTACTATATAGTCGTGCCATATAATAATGCTACACTGAGTAAAATAACCAATAATTGATTTAAAAGTACCCTAATGACTGCTGCTTCATCTGAAACACTATTAGCGCAAGCACAACAAGTATGCAAAAAGAAAGGCGCTCGCTTTACTCAAGTACGCGAACAAGTATTTTTATTGTTGGCAAAACATGAAGGGGCTGTCGGCGCCTATGATTTATTAGCTCAACTTAAAGAAATTGATGCCGCAGCGAAACCAGCAACGATATATCGCGCATTAGACTTTCTATCTAAGCAAGGGTTTGTGCATAAAATAGAATCGATTAATGCCTTTGTTATGTGTCATCATTTTGGTGATTGTGATCACCCAGTGCAATTGCTTATTTGTGACAAATGCGGCCATGTTGAAGAGATTCAATCAAATAATTTTGATTTAGCGCTTCGTTCAATGGCTGATGCGAATGGTTTTACTATTAGCCATCAAATTGTTGAAGCACATGGCCATTGCAGCTCTTGTAATACCTAATATTTGTTACATCAAATAAAACTAGTTTTAGCCAATAAAGCTAGTTGTAACTAATAATGTACAAACCCCTCATCTCAAAATCATGACATTTCATCGCAAAAACCTCTCTCCTATTACCAAGCGATTCGTTTATATGGTATAACAACCTATTAACATAATTAACATGATTTTATATCCAAAATCATTATTATTCATTGGAAGGTTATGAAATACTCAATATCGACAGCGCTCATTTGTCTATCGGTTGCTTTTGCTGGCAACTTAGTTAGTGCAAGTGCGCAAGCTAAAGGCACCATTTCTGGTGACAAGTTTCGTCAACTAGAAGAAGTTCTCCCAACACCAAATGTTTATCGTACCGCTTCAGGTGCTCCAGGTCATAAATACTGGCAGCAACAAGTTGATTATGATATTGAAATCACATTGGATGATAAAACCCAGCAATTGACGGGCTCAGAAACCTTAAGCTATCAAAATAATTCACCTGATACCTTACGCTACGTATGGCTGCAACTTGATCAAAACAAGTTAAAACGCGGCTCAGATGCTAAGTTGTCAAAATCAACGACGCCGTTGAAAAAAGTTACTTACCGTGGTGTTCGCGATATGATTGAGTCGCCAAAATTTGATGGCGGTTATGAAATAACTAAAGTTACCGCGAGCAATGGCAAACCGATTAATTACACTATTAACGGTACCATGTTACGAATTGACTTACCTAAGCCACTAAAATCGGGTGACGATACCGCGTTTAATATTGAATGGAATTATCAATTACACGAACAGAAAGTATTGGGTGGCCGCTCAGGTTATGAGTACTTTAAAGAAGACGACAACTATTTATACGAAGTCGCTAGTTGGTTCCCACGTGCAGTGGCCTATTACGACGTAATGGGTTGGCAAAACAAGCAGTTTATTGGAAGCGGAGAATTTACCTTAGAGTTTGGTGATTATGATGTAAAAATTACTGTACCTAGTGATCATATTGTGGCCGCTACAGGTGAACTACAAAATTCTAAAAAAGTATTAACTAACACACAACATAAACGTTTAGCCAAAGCAAAAACAGCGAAAAAACCAGTGCTGATTGTAACTGTTGACGAAGCGTTAGAAAACGAGAAGTCTCGCTCAACAAAAACTAATACTTGGCACTTCAAAGCTAAAAACGTACGTGACTTTGCCTTTGCTTCAAGTCGTAAATTTATTTGGGATGCCCAAGGTTATCAACATGGCGACAATAACACGATGGCGATGTCTTTCTATCCAAATGAAGGAAATCCTTTGTGGGAGAAATACTCTACAGAAGCTATTATCCATACCATGGAGCAATACAGTAAATATACTTTTGACTACCCATACCCGGTATCTATTTCAGTAAATGGTCCTGTTGGCGGCATGGAATATCCCATGATCACCTTTAACGGTCCCCGCCCAACATTGGATAAAGAAACGGGTGAGAAAACCTATTCTCGCCGCACAAAATACGGCCTAGTTGGCGTTATAATTCATGAAGTGGGTCATAACTACTTCCCTATGATAGTAAACTCTGATGAACGCCAATGGACTTGGATGGACGAAGGTTTAAATACTTTCTTGCAGTTTTTAGCCGAGCAAGCATGGGAAGACGAGTATCCATCTCGCCGTGGCCATGCCGCAAATATTACTAGTTACATGAAAAGTGATAACCAAGTACCCATCATGACTAACTCTGAGTCTATTTTGCAGTTTGGTAATAATGCTTATGGCAAGCCAGCAACCGCGTTAAATATTTTACGTGAAACTATTATGGGTCGTGAATTATTTGATTTTGCTTTTAAAGAGTATGCTCAACGTTGGAAATTTAAACGTCCAACCCCAGCAGATTTTTTCCGTACTATGGAAGATGCCTCAGCTGTTGATTTAGATTGGTTTTTCCGCGGCTGGTTCTACACCACAGATCACGTAGATATCGCCCTTGGTAATATTCATTTATATACTGCCGATAGCCAAAACCCTGATACAGAAGAAGCTTGGCAGCGTGTGTTAGATAATGAGAAGCCTGAATATATCACTAACATCCTTAATAAAAATCAATGGCTGCGTACTCAAGATAAACCTGAGCTATTAGACTTTTATAATGAACATGATAAATTTACCGCCACCAATGCTGCGCGTAATAAATATAACAAGAGCAATAAAAAACTTGAGCAATGGGAAAAAGATTTATTATTAACCCAAAGTAATTTTTACATTATTGATTTTGAAAATAAAGGCGGTTTAGTTATGCCTATTATTTTAGATATCGCTTACGCTGACGGTAGTACTGAACACATGAAGTTGCCCGCTGAAATCTGGCGTAAAAATAGCGAGAAGACTTCAAAACTATTAATTCGTGATAAAGAAATCACGTCTATAGCAATAGATGATAAATGGGAAACAGCTGACGTAGATGTAAATAACAACTATTGGCCTGCCCGCCCTATTAAGTCTCGTTTTGAGCTTTATAAGCGTAAAAAAGATGATATGATGCGTGATTACAATGAAGAATTGAAATCAGCTGACGATGAAGAAGAGGATGATACTGACAGCTAATGTTGACTTCTTTTTTAAAAAAAATACTCATTAGTATTATATTAGTTGGGGTTGCGGCATCTGCCGCTGCCCATACCTATTTTTTTGGTATAACCGACATTAATCTCAATAGCCAAACCAAGCATATTGAGATTATTCATCAATTCACTGCTCATGATATCGAAAATACCCTTGCTGAAATAAAACAGGTACATTTTTCACCCGAACACCCAAAGTATGATCAATATATACAAGCCTACTTTGAGCAACATTTTGTACTTAAACGCAACAACAAAACTGTTAAGCTAAACTGGCTTGGTTTTGAGGTTAAACGAGGGCAACTGTTTGTTTACCAAGAAAGTACGCATAAAAACTTTTTAGCTAATTTAGTTGTAACAAACACCATACTGGTCGATACATACCCTAAGCAAGTAAATATGATTAATTATCAAGACTCAACATCGCCAAATAAGTTGCAAGGCAGCCTAACTTATGATCGTTCATTAAGAGTTGCCATTATTGGCGCAGGTGAAAATTTGAACATAAATAAAGCTAATAATCATTAATAACGACTAATTATCGTAGTTTGATTTACATTTGTTAAAGAAATGTGCAGACTTAAACAATTGTAAAATAATAAATAAGGCTCGGAAAGCTTCATGAAAGTAGAGTTTATCAATCCATTTTTATCTTCAATGTTAAATGTCATGTCCACTATGGCAAAGATGGAATTAATACCTGAAAAGCCTAAACTAAAAAGAGATGACGTTGCTAAGGGTGATGTGTCAGGTTTAATCGGCATGGTCAGCCCTGAAACTAAAGGCTCGTTATCAATTACTTTTGATGCCCCGTTAGCATTAGCTACAATGAAAGGTATGGTAGGCGAAGCCCCCGATGAAGTGAATGAAGAGATTACCGACTTAGTAGGTGAAATCACTAATATGGTCACTGGCGGTGCTAAACGTATATTGAGCGAGAAAGGCTTTAATTTTGATATGGCAACGCCTGTTGTTGTTTCAGGTAAAAACCATACTATTCACCATAAATCAAAAGGCCCTATCGTAATAATTTCACTAAAAGGTGAAGCCGGTCGAGCTTATATTGAATTTAGTTTTGATGACTAATATTATCTAACGCTAATTTAGTCTCAGACCACTCACTTCTTTTTAATAACTTATACGAAGCTCATGTTATTGAAAAAAGTGACTAACAGCAGCCAAAAGACCGATGGTTCCGTTACGCTGCTTAAAGCATAACGGCTAGTAACCTGACTATAAAGGCTAATCTTCCTCTAACACATGTGGCCCGGCGTAATTATCAAAACGTGAGTATTGCCCTTGGAACGTTAAAGCAACACGACCAAATAGAAGGTTCCGTTACGCTGCTTACAACATAACGGATAGTATTTTCACAATAATAATTAATCTTCCTCTAACACATGTGGCCCGGCGTAATTATCAAAACGTGAGTATTGCCCTTGGAACGTTAAAGCAACACGACCAAATAGAAGGTTCCGTTACGCTGCTTACAACATAACGGATAGTATTTTCACAATAATAATTAATCTTCCTCTAACACATGTGGCCCGGCGTAATTATCAAAACGTGAGTATTGCCCTTGGAACGTCAGTGGAACGCGACCAATTGGTCCGTTACGCTGCTTACCAATAATAATTTCAGCCATGCCTTTATATTCACTGTCATCGTGATAAACCTCGTCACGATAAATAAACATAATTAAATCGGCATCTTGCTCAATTGCACCAGACTCACGTAAATCTGAGTTAATTGGACGCTTATCTGAGCGTTGCTCCAAGCCACGGTTAAGCTGAGAAAGAGCCACTACAGGAACTTTTAATTCTTTCGCTAAGGCTTTTAATGAACGTGATATTTCAGCAATTTCTAAGGTACGGTTATCTGAAAATTGCGGTGCTCGCATTAGCTGTAAGTAATCAATCATGATCATAGAAATACCACCATGATCGCGATGGATACGCCTTGCTCTTGAACGTACTTCTGTCGGTGTTAAACCTGCAGCATCATCGATAAACATTTTACCATTTTCAATTAACAGCCCCATGGTAGAAGACAATCTAGCCCAATCTTCATCGTCTAATTGACCTGTACGAATTTTAGTTTGATCAATTCGACCCAAAGACGCTAACATCCTCATCATGATTTGATCTGCCGGCATCTCTAAACTAAAGATCAGCGCAGGCTTATCTTGCGTCATAGCGGCATGTTCTGCCAAGTTCATCGCAAATGTTGTTTTACCCATCGATGGACGCGCAGCAACAATAATTAAATCTGACTGTTGCAAACCTGCCGTCATTTTATCTAAATCTGTAAAACCACTTGGCACACCTGTCACACCACCGGTATCGGTAGAGCAGAGCTTTTCAATTCTATCGACTGTTTTTTCTAAAACGGTGTGAATACTCTCCGGACCTTCAGATTTACTGGCACGTTTTTCAGCAATAGCAAAGACCTTAGTTTCGGCAAAATCAAGTAATTCGGCACTGCTTCGCCCTTGAGTATCATATCCCGCCTCAGCAATTTCATTCGCCACGCTGATCATTTCACGTGTAACCGCTCGTTCACGAACAATATCAGCATAGGCAGTGATATTCGCTGCACTTGGCGTGTTTTTCATCATTTCAGCAAGATAAACAAAGCCACCAGCATCATCTAGCTTTTGATCGTTTTCTAACGCTTCTGACAAAGTGATTAAATCAACTGGCTCACCTAATTCAATTAAAGCGCCAATGGTTTCAAAAATTAGTCGATGTGAACGACTATAAAAATCTGCAGCCACGGTTTTTTCAGTTACCCGATCCCACGTTTCATTATCGAGTAACAATCCCCCTAACACTGACTGTTCAGCTTCCAAAGAATGCGGTGGTGTTTTTAATTCATCAATTTGCTTGTCTTTGATAAATTGCCTTTCTTTGGCAAATTTACCGAATTTTTTATCTGCCATTTACTTAGCCTTAGAGTGAAAAATTTTAGGAGAGCTAATGTAGCAGAAATTAGGATAAAAATAGAGAGCCAAAGAAAGAAAAACGGCATCTATTTAGCTTTGTCCGAGGGAGCGGTAATGATATATATCCACTCCACTTGATATTGAGCATAAAGTCTAAGTTATTAACTCTACCACCTGAATATAACAAAAAATGAGCCAGTGTCTTATTTTTAACTAAAAACTCCCAATCAATTGATTTAAAGCATTATGATCGCATTTTTTTATATTTAAGCTTTACATGTACCACAACTAGTTTATATTTACATAAGCTCTATAAATATAAGTGAATAGGGTGTTAAAAATATTGAACCCTGTAAGTTTTTCTTAGCAGGTGGGTAAAATAACCCGTTTAAAACATATAAAACGCAACATTATTTTACATTTACCAAAATATGTCGCATATTAGCCGCAGCCCCCGTAGAAATTAATGGAAATTATTACTATGAAAAATTTAAACGCAATGAACAAAATGACTAACAAAGCCCAAAAAGGTTTTACTCTTATTGAATTAATGATCGTGGTTGCGATTATCGGTATTTTAGCGGCTGTAGCACTACCTGCTTATCAGACATATACTAAACGAGCAACATTCTCTGAAGTTGTGTTAGCTGCAACTCCCTTTAAAAGTGCATTTGAAGTAGCTGCTCAAACAGGAAAATTCACAGCACTTACTGGGGTCGATAGTGGAACAAATGGCATTCCTGCTGCTGCAGGAGCTACTGGTGTAGTTACAAGTGTTGCAATGGATGAAGGCGTTATAACAGCAACAGGTACCTCTGCTGTTGACTCTAAGACGTATACTCTTACACCTGATGGAGCAACAGCACCAATTCAGTGGACTGAAGGTGGTACATGTGCAGCTGCTGGTCTTTGTTAAAAATAAATAACAAGCAACATCTAAAAAGCTCCTCCGGGGGCTTTTTTAATTCTAGACTGAATTATTTGCAGCTTATTATTTAAGGAGAGAACTATTGAGAAGATTTAAGATACCTCTAAAACAACTGAATTTACCTTAATAGAATTAATAATTGTTGTTGCTATTATTGGGATTTTTGCATTTGTTGCAATACTAGCGTGTAGGGTTTATATTCTAAGGACTGATTTTTCAGAAGTAATTCTTGCTACAACAACTTACACTGCAGCTTTTGATATCGCAGTTCAAGCGAGTAGGTTTACTATCCTGACAGAAGACCAATGGAATTCCTACTACTGATCCCACAACAGGTGTTGTAGCAAGTGTTGTTATAAGTAATGGTATATTGACAACTACAGTAACTGCATATGTTGGTTCATACTCATATTATATTAAACCTAATGGCATTCTATTGCCTATTTAATGTAGTGTATCAGGACCTTGTATAGCCGCTAGAACATGCTAAGTAGATACTAATTGGTAATGGATAAATTAAAATTAAAATATTTCTCCTATCATTTGATTGCAAGCTTAAGCACAGTCATTAGCATCAGTTTAATTTGTCAATTAATTTGGTTTCCTTCACCATTTTTTAAACTTGATGGTACATGGAAGGCGTTGTTAACTCTGGGTATTATCGATATTGTCATAGGACCTTTGTTTACCTTATTACTGCTTTCATCAAAAAAATCATTTCGAGAAAATATCTTTGACTTAACTATAATTTTAACTATTCAAATATTAGCTTTAAGTTATGGTTTATTTCAGATTTCACAAGAAAGAATATACGCTTTAATTTATTTAAACGGTGCATTTAACCCTGTCCCAATAAAAGAAATTACCGTTGAAAAGCAAAATACAATATTATCATTGCCCAAATATAAAGGCATTTACTACGGTACTTCAATAAAGCTACGAAAAGAGAATGTTAGTGTTGTTCCTTTACTATTCACCTCTGAAAACTATCAACCTGTAACATCTAAAATTCTTGGTGAAAATGAATTTTCCTATGATAAGTTACCTCTCTATATTCAACAGCATTATAGTGATGAATATATTTTTAAGGTATTGCCCGGCAAAAAAAGCGTTGCTGTGGTTATTATGAACCAAAAGTTAATTATTAAAGATATAGTTTTACTTTAAATTTTAGCTCAATCAGTATTCTGTATATCTACCTGCATCCTTTTATAGTCAATTACATAAACTTTTGTTCTTTTCAGCAAAATTACGTTACACTAAAATTTAACGTGTTCATTGTTTTTATTCAAAAGGTTATGTTAAAAATCTATGAAAGGACATCACCAACAATCAAGTGTTTTATCTGCTTTATCTAAAGAACACTTAGTTTCCTTTAACAGCATTGATGATATTTGTGCCGATTATATTGGTAAAAATAAACCTTTTATTCGTTTTCTTGTTGAAGATAAAAATATTGATGGCAAAGAAATTGCCAAAGTCCTCTCTAATAAATTTGGTTACCCCTATATTCAGTTAGCCAATTTTGATACTAGCCTAGTACCTGATGGCGTGCGTAATGAAAAACTGATCACCAAACATAATGCTTTACCGTTATTTCTTCGGGGAAAAGTATTATTTGTCGCTATGTCCGACCCAACCAATATTGATGCCTTAGAAGAAATTCAATTTAATACCGGTTTTAGTACCGAGCTGGTATTAACTGATGAACACGGGTTACAAGGTTGCATAGAAAAAGTATTGGAAGATGAAAGTGATGCTCTTGATATTACTGATATTGATGCCGCAGAGCTTTCTGGCTTAGAAGTACAAGAAGATAAAAAAGAAGATGACGTTCAAAACGGTCAAGATGACGCCCCTATCGTGGTCTTCATCAATAAAATTTTACTTGATGCCATAAAAAAAGGTGCTTCAGATTTACATTTTGAACCTTATGAAAAGTCTTTTCGTATTCGCTTTCGCATTGATGGCATATTATCTGAAATTGCCCGCCCACCGGTAAGTTTATCGTCACGTATGGCAGCTAGGTTAAAAGTTATGTCAAGGCTTGATATTGCTGAGCGCCGTGTTCCCCAAGATGGCCGCATAAAACTCGCCTTATCAAAGAAAAAATCCATTGATTTTCGTGTTAGCACCTTACCCACAATGTGGGGTGAAAAAATTGTAATGCGTATTCTTGATTCCTCTAGCGCCATGTTAGGAATTGACATGCTTGGCTATGATCCTGCACAGAAAGCAATTTATATGGCGGCACTAGAGCAGCCTCAAGGCATGATTTTAGTAACAGGCCCTACAGGCTCGGGGAAAACAGTTTCTTTATATACTGGTTTAAATATTTTAAATACCCAAGAGCGTAATATCTCTACCGCAGAAGATCCGGTAGAAATTAACCTTGAAGGAATTAATCAAGTTCAAATTAACAATCGTGCTGGTTTAACTTTTCCTAGCGCATTACGATCTTTTTTACGACAAGATCCTGACATTGTTATGGTAGGTGAAATACGAGATTTAGAAACAGCTGAAATATCAATAAAAGCAGCACAAACTGGCCATTTGGTATTATCTACTCTACATACTAACTCTGCTGCTGAAACGCTTACCCGTTTACTGAATATGGGCGTACCTTCATACAATGTTGCCAGCTCTGTTACCATTATTATTGCCCAACGTTTAGCAAGGCGTTTATGTCCGCAATGTAAAACCTATGAAAAGCTGTCAGAAGCACAATTGGCTGAGCAAGGCTTCCCAATAGAACAGTTAAGTGAAATAAAGCTATTTAAGCCCGTAGGATGCGAACAATGTACTGGCGGCTATAAAGGCCGCGTAGGTATTTATGAAGTGATAAAGATTAGCCCAACAATTGCGTCTATTATTATGGAAGGGGGTAATTCCTTAGATATTGCCAAGCAATGTCAAAAAGAAGGTTATAACAACCTACGCCAATCCGGATTAATAAAAGCGATGAATGGCATGACAAGCCTTAAAGAAATAAACCGCGTAACCAGTTCATAACCAGTTCATAACCAGTTCATAACCAATATATGATAAAGTAAGTTAGGTATCTCTATGGCAACAGCAAAGGCAAAAAAGAGCACTCCCAAGATAAAACCTTTAGACGTTTTTATCTGGCATGGTGTTAACCGTAAAGGTAAAAAAATTAACGGTGAGCTGTCTGCTAATAATGTTATAGAATTAAAAGCTCAGTTACGTAAGCAAGGCATCACGCCAAGTAAGGTGAAGAAAAAAGCTAAGCCCCTTTTTGGTTTAGGCGGCGATAAGGCCATTACTCCTGGTGATATTGCAGTAATATCACGACAAATAGCGACCATGTTGGGAGCCGGCGTCCCTTTAGTACAAACTATAGAAATGATTGGTAAAGGCCACAACAATGGCAATATGCAAAAAATGCTAGCTGACATTGGACACAAACTATCTTCGGGTATTCCCTTGTCAGACTGTTTACGTGACCACCCTCGATATTTTGATGATCTTTATTGTGATTTAGTGGCTTCGGGTGAACAGTCCGGTTCGTTAGAAACAATTTACGATAGAATCGCGACCTACAAAGAAAAGGGTGAGGCGTTAAAAGCCAAAATAAAAAAAGCCATGACCTACCCAATAGCAGTATTAGTTATTGCCGGTATTGTTACCTCTATATTATTAATTTTTGTTGTTCCAGTATTTCAAGAAATATTTGCCGGTTTTGGCGCTGAATTACCTGCTTTTACCCTTTTTGTTGTAGGTATATCTGATTTTATGGTCGCTTATTGGCATCTAGGCTTAGGTGCTATTTTTGCTTCCATCTTTTTGTTTAAGCGCGCCCATAGAAATAGTCTAAAGTTACGTGACCAAGTTGATAAGCAAATACTAAAACTTCCTGTTATTGGTGATTTATTAAAAAAAGCAGCGGTTGCCCGTTATGCCCGTACTTTATCTACCACTTTCGCGGCAGGCGTCCCCTTAATTGATGCCTTAGAGTCGGCTGCTGGTGCTGCTGGTAATGCAGTATTTAGAGATGCGATCCTTGAGGTACGTGCTGAAGTAACGTCGGGCATGCAAATGAACTTAGCTATGAGAAATTGTAATATATTTCCTGATATGGTTATTCAAATGGTAGCTATTGGTGAAGAGTCTGGCGCTGTTGATGAAATGCTGTCTAAAGTAGCTAATGTCTATGAGTCTGAGGTAGATAATGCCGTTGACAATTTAACGGCACTGTTAGAACCTATGATTATGGCAGTATTGGGCGTAGTGATTGGCGGGTTAATTATTGCCATGTATCTACCCATATTCCAAATCGGTATGATTGTATAACCAAATAGTTATATAAGATCAGAGTAAGATTCAAGTTTCCCTTTACCCTTTATAACCTGTGTTTCATAAAAAAGCTCCTAAGTCATGTAGGTTTAGGAACCTTTTTAGTTATCATTTATAGTTTGTTATTTTTTAATTGAGTAGTTTATGTTTGACCAAACCCTAGTGTTTTTCCAGCAGTCTCCTGCTGCCTTTCAACTCTTTGTGGTAATTTTTTCCCTGATTATTGGTAGTTTTTTAAATGTCGTAATCTATCGTTTGCCCAAAATGATGCACAATAATTGGTACCTTGAGTGTCGTGAATTTTTAGCGGATGAAGTTAACTCGATTCCAGCTAAAAAAATAACTGAACTCACGCTATCAAAACCTGATTCTACTTGCCCTAAGTGCCAACATAAAATTCGTTATTACGAAAACATCCCCGTTATTAGTTGGTTATTCCTTAAAGGTAAATGTGGCCAATGTAAAAATAATATTTCCATTCGTTACCCCTTAGTTGAGGCAACCACAGCACTATTGAGTTTAGTGATAGCAACACATTACGGTGTTTCTTTCCAAACTTTACTTTTATTGATACTCACCTGGGGCTTAGTCTGTTTAACGCTTATCGATTTTGATCATATGTTACTACCAGATCAAATTGTGATGCCACTTTTGTGGTTAGGTTTATTGGTTAATATTACTGGAACGTTTGTGCCTCTTACTGATGCTGTTATTGGTGCTGCTGTTGGGTACATGAGCCTATTTAGTGTATTTTGGCTGTTTAAGTTATTCACCGGTAAGGAAGGTATGGGCCATGGCGACTTCAAACTATTTGCTTTATTTGGCGCTTGGATTGGTTGGCAATTACTCCCCATTCTTATTTTAATGGCCTCTGTTGTGGGTGCCATTATTGGCATTTCATTAATGTTATTTAAAAACCATACACGTGAACAAGCTATTCCCTTTGGTCCTTATTTAGCCATAGCAGGTTGGATCACTGTATTATGGGGTGATGGAATTTGGTCATGGTATATTGTTCAAATTAGTTAAAGGTTATTAAAGGGTGTTATGTCTGATTTTATTGTTGGTTTAACCGGTGGTATTGGTAGTGGTAAAACAACCATTGCCAACCTCTTTGCTGAACATAATATAACTATTGTTGATGCTGATATTGTTGCTCGTGATGTTGTGGCAATAGGCAGCCCTGCTCTTGGTCATATTAGTCAGCACTTTGGACCAAATTTTATTCAAGCCGATGGCCAACTTGATAGAGCATTACTTCGCAAACAAATATTTAGTAATAACAAAGATAAATTATGGTTAAATAACCTGCTTCACCCCCTCATTGGAGAACAGCTGATTGCACAGATGAAAGCGGCTAAAAGTGAATACTGCTTATTAGTTGCCCCACTGTTAATTGAAAATGATTTAATTACGCTAGTTAATCGTGTTCTCGTTATTGATGTCAGTGAAACAACCCAAATAAGCAGAACAACTAAACGCGATAATAATAGTGTGGAGCAAGTTCAAGCCATAATAGCCAGTCAAGCGAACAGAAAAGTTAAGCAAGACCATGCAGATGATCTATTAAACAATGATTGCCATTCACTAGAAGAACTAAAAGGTATGGTTGATAAACTACATCAACATTATTTAACCTTGGCAGCCAGACGCCACTAGAGTAATAAGGGGTCTACCCAAGCCACTCAAATCGTATCAAATAACCCTATTCAACGAATATGAGTTTAGGTTGTAAAAATAATCTACAAATAATTCGCCATTTTAATTATCTATCGTTACTATAGCGTTACCCTATAAAGTAAATGATTTTAATTTTTAAAGCTTTTTGCATGACAACAATATTATATGAACATCCGCTTAATGAGCGTATTCGTAACTATCTGAAACTTGAGCAATTATTTTCTCAAGCCCACAGTTGTGCCAACACCGATATTCAGACTAACCACCAAGTGTTTTTTAATGCCTTATTTGCCATTGTTGACACCTTAGAGCGTAGTGATATTAAAGGTGATTTAATTAAAGATTTAGAAAAATTACAACAAAATTTAGTAATATGGTCACAATCACCTGATATTGATACCAGTGCACTAGAAGACAATTTACGTGAAACAGTGACATTAAGCTGTCAATTAAAAGCTTATAATCAAACTTGGTATCAGCTTAAGGAGAACAAATTACTTGCCAGCTTAAAACAACGTTTTGCTATTCAAGGGGGTAATTCAAGTTTTGATCTGCCACAATTACAATTCTGGCTGCACCAACCGACCGAACAAGTAGCAACCCAAATAAAGCATTGGTTATCATTGCTAACCAATATTAAAAACTCGCTTGCTTTAGTGCTTAAATTTATCCGCCAACGAGCAGAATTTAAGTTAATAGAAACAGAAAGTGGTTTCTATCAAGACAGTGGTGAAGGTTTACTGTTATTACGTATTAAAATATCTCAACATGCTCAGTATTACCCAACCATAAGTGGTAATAAATTTCGTTACTCAATTCGTTTTATGTTGCCGTGTGAGATAAGTGGTCGTCGGTATTCAAACCAAGCAACTAAGTTTCAGCTGGCTTGTTGTTAGTTAGTTTCCATCGATAAATAATAACGCTATAATAGTGACTATAATCATTTATTAATTCTGATAAACACATGACCTTAAAAGTTTCCTGCCCTAACTGTGATAAACCAGTGACTTGGTGTAAAGAAAGTGAATTCCGACCTTTTTGCTGTAAACGTTGCCAGTTAATTGATCTAGGTGAATGGGCTGATGAAGGCCATAAAATATCACAGTCTATACAAGGCGAATCGCCATTAACTGAAGAAATGCTTGATGCATTAGAAGGTGAGTTTTTGTTAAATAATAAGTTCTTTGTTGAGCCTGAATAAATCTTGATGGGACTTTATTAGTATAGTGGTGGGCGACAGCTGAGAAACTACAGCTAAGAGCTACGGGCTATAATCTTAGCTATGATGGCTTCATTAGCTTTTGGGAAATCTAACTTTTTAAATTCTTTAAGCGCAAACCAACTTTGCTCTTGCCCTTCTTGAGCACTTGGTTCGCCAATATAATTATCAACAACAAACACCTCTAAGCATACTTTTTTATCGCCATAGTCATGCTCAATAGTCATTAGTGGCTGACAACTTAATACGTCAATATTTACTTCTTCCTTAAGCTCTCTTGCAAGCGCTTGAGCAATAGTTTCACCTTTTTCCACCTTACCACCAGGAAACTCCCACTTACCACCTTGATGGGCATTATCAAGACGCTTGGTGAGAAAATATTGCGTTTGGTTAGTTTTATTCACTGATGTGATAACACCAACAGCAACGTGGACAGATTTAGACATACATTTTTTTGATCTTTATTAGGTTCAGGACTAATACTTTTTCAACCGAATAACCGTACTTCGACAACTCGTTCCTCGCGCTCAGCATTAACGGAAGACGTTATCATCGCTCCGTACTTCCCTGCGAGAGCTCAGTTCAAGTATTACCGTTCGAGTATTACCGTTCGAGTATTACCGTTCGATATTACCGTTCGAGTATTACCGTTCGATTATTACCGTTCGTCCTGAGCCTGTCGAAGGAAGCCTGTCGAAGGAAGCCTGTCGAAGGAAATTTATACTCCGACAGTTCGTTTCTCACGCTCAGTATGAACTCAAATCGATTGTTAACTCAATTTACCATGACATTGTTTGTATTTTTTACCTGAGCCACAAGGACAAGGTTCATTACGCCCAACACGTGGCATTTGAGGTTTTTGATCAAGACTGTCAGCACTTTGATGTTGAAATTCTTTAGGTGTTTCTGATTTTCTATGTTGCTCTTCTACCGCTTCTACATCAGATTCGGCTTGAATTTGAACTTTAGATAAAATACCCACAACATCATATTTTAAGTGATCTAACATTTCTGCAAACAACTCAAACGATTCTCTTTTATATTCTTGTTTAGGGTTTTTCTGTGCATGAGCACGTAAGCCAATACCTTGGCGTAAATGATCCATTGCCGCTAAATGCTCTTTCCAATGGGAGTCTAAACTCTGCAGCATAACCGCTTTCTCAAATTGGCGTAAAACATCAGCACCAACCATCTCTTCTTTATCTTTATAAAGCTGTTCAAATTCAACAATGATTTTTTCACGCAAGCTTTCTTCATGAAGTTTTTTATCTTCTTCAAGCCATTTCGCTACAGGTAAATGGGTATTCAATTCACCTTTTAGCTGCTCTTCAAGGGCGGTAATATCCCACATTTCAATTAATGATTGCGGTGGAATATGTTGATCGATAATACCCGTGATAACGTCAGTACGAATAACGCTGACCACTTCGCCTATTTCAGCTTCATCAAGTAATTCATTACGTTGTTCGTAAATAACACCACGTTGATCGTTGGCCACGTCATCATATTCTAATAACTGTTTACGCATATCAAAGTTACGACCTTCAACTTTACGTTGAGCATTTTCAATACTACGAGTCACCCAAGGGTGTTCAATCGCTTCACCTTTCTCCATACCTAATTTACGCATCATATTTGAAATACGTTCAGAGGCAAAAATACGCATCAATGAATCTTCCATTGATAGATAAAAACGTGTTGCGCCGGCATCACCTTGACGACCTGAGCGACCACGAAGTTGGTTATCGATACGGCGAGATTCATGACGTTCAGTCGCAACTATTTTCAAGCCACCTAACTCAAGTACACGTTCATGATCAAGTTTCCATTGTGCTTTAAGTTTTGCAATTTGCTCTTCCGTAGGTTCTTTATTTCCTTTAGATAAAGCAGCAATACCCGCGTCTAAATTACCACCAAGTACAATATCAGTACCACGACCAGCCATGTTTGTCGCAATGGTTACCGCACCTTCTTTACCTGCATCAGCAACAATTTCAGCTTCTTGTTCATGAAATTTAGCATTAAGTACTTTATGCTTAATTTTAGCTTTCTTCAAAAAGCCAGATAAGAGCTCTGATGTTTCAATAGTGATTGTACCGACTAATACTGGCTGACCGCGTTCAACACAATCTTTAATATCGTCTAATATCGCTTCAAATTTTTCTTCTGTCGTTAGATAGATCAAATCAGACATATCTTTACGAATCATAGGCTGGTTAGTCGGGATAAGAACAGTTTCTAAGCCATATATATGTTGAAATTCAAATGCTTCAGTATCAGCAGTACCGGTCATACCCGACAGTTTTTCATATATTCTGAAGAAGTTTTGGAAGGTAATTGAAGCCAGGGTCTGGTTTTCATTTTGAATATTCACCCCTTCTTTCGCTTCTATTGCTTGATGTAAACCTTCGGACCAGCGACGACCTTCCATCGTACGGCCGGTGTGTTCATCAACAATAACGATTTCGTCATCTTTTACTATGTAATCAACATCTTTAATAAATAGTTTATGGGCGCGTAACGCTGCCATAACATGGTGTAACAGGGTAATGTTGGAGGCTGAAAATAAAGTATCACCTTCTTGCAAGAAACCTTTTTCCCGCATGATGTTTTCAATCAGAATTTGACCACGTTCGGTTAAGTATACCTGCTTAGCTTTTTCATCAACGGTATAATCACCTTCAACAAAACCTTCCGATTGACCAGTTTCTTTATCTTTATCTTCTTCACTTTGCACTTCAAGTGATGGCACAATGACATCAATCGCTTTATAAAGCTCAGAGCTATCTTCTGCTTGCCCTGAAATAACCAAAGGAGTACGTGCTTCATCAATTAGAATTGAATCAACTTCATCGACAATTGCAAAGTTTAATTTTTTCTGAGCACGTTCATCTGGTGAAAACACCATGTTGTCACGTAAATAATCAAAACCAAATTCGTTATTAGTGCCGTAAGTCACATCGGCTTGATAGGCTGCTTGCTTATCTTCTGGTGCCATACCCGCAACATTACAACCAACAGTCATCCCTAAAAAAGCAAATAAAGGACGACTCCAATCGGCATCACGTGTTGCAAGATAATCATTAACGGTAATAACATGCACACCGCCACCCGTTAAGGCATTTAAATAAGAAGGTAATGTCGCCGTAAGCGTTTTACCTTCACCGGTACGCATTTCAGCAATTTTACCGTCATTTAATACCATACCGCCAATCATCTGTACGTCAAAGTGACGCATTTGGAAAACGCGTTTACTGGCTTCACGAACAACCGCGAATGCTTCAGGCAATATTTGTTCTAATGTTTCATTATTGGCTAAACGTTCTTTGAATTCATTTGTTTTTGCTTTTAATTCATCATCACTTAGTGCTTCTAAAATCGGCTCTAATGCAGTTATTTTTTTTACTTCTTTGCCCATTTGTTTTAATAATCTATCGTTACGACTACCAAACATTTTTGTCAACAATTTTACAAACATCTTATTTGACCATTTTGTGATATTTGGTAGGCAAACTATTTTGCATACCATGTGAATTTAATTATAAATTTTTAACCGTATTTATATACTTAATTTATATGCTTAGATTACAATTGCATTATTCTGAATCACTGTCCTTCCGTTGACTATTTCGCTTTGCGATAAACAAATTTAATTGGGTCTATTTGTTTATTGTTACGCAAAATCTCATAATGTACATGAGGTCCAGTTGACCGTCCGGTACTTCCCATTCGAGCTATTACTTGTCCTTTAACTACGACATCACCGATATTAACCAATAACTTTTTATTATGTCCATAACGTGTTTTTAAACCATCGCCATGGTTAATTTCTATCAATAGACCATAGCCGTACCGATCATCAGCCCAACTAACAACACCTGATGCGGTGGCGATAATCTCTCCATCTTCCTTTCCCGCAAAATCAATACCTTTATGCATCGATGGTCTGCCATTAAAGGGATCTTTACGTAGTCCAAAATAAGAAGATAGCCAGCCTTTAGTGATAGGTCGACCAGATAAATAACGTGTATTTTCTATATGGTGCCCTAATGTTAAAGATTCAAGCATAGTTAACTGATTTTCTTTATGATTTAGTGAACTTTCTAATTGTGTAATTTCAACCAGTAATTGCGTAAAAGACTTTCTACTGCTCTCACCACGTGTTGCAGAAGGCCCACCACTTGGCGGTAGTTTGTTAAAATCAAATTCTTGTTCAGGAATATTGGCGTTATCTGCTAAGCGGCCACCTAAAGCATTTAGTCGCAGTACATGACTTTGTAATTCTGCCAACTTCATCGTTAATGCCGTTAATTGTTGCTTTTTTAATTCAACATTCTTTAGTTCTTCTGCCGTAATAGCTCTGTTTTGGTTAGAACTGACGATGCTTTCACTGGCCAAATAATTTACAGTATTATTTGGCTTTTCATTCGTAGATAAAACTAAATAAACAATAACACCTGAAATCAAAGCAAATACCACGACAGCAGAAAGCCAATGCAGCTTATTTAGGCACATTGAGAATCTTACATTCTTTCCTCGGTACAGTAGTGTTAAACTCATACTTACTTCTTAATGTTTTCTTTAAAACTCACAGCCTTTAAAACTAACAGCTACTAAAAATTTAGGTTAATCATTATGGCGCGCAGACCAAAAATACCCAAAGATATGTCAACGCTATTCAATTCGACGACTGGCACTTTGGCACAAATTCAGTCAAAAACCAACTCTTTGGCTTTATTGTCGGACATTGTACGACAAATATGCCCTGACCTACCAGAGGATGCGTTCAATATTGCTAATTTTGTTCAATCTACTTTAGTAATTGAGGTAAAATCACCCGTTTGGGGTCAGAGGTTACAATTTGAACGTAATAATATATGCCGACGACTCAATGAAGAAACTCAAGGCCAGTTTACTAAAATTGATATTAAAGTAAATCCTCAAGGTCACCGACAAACACCGAACCAAAAAACCTATGAATATGTTGAGTCAGCTAACAAGAAAATTTCTGTGCAAAATATTTCGACAGCAACCGCTTCACACTTATTAGACGTTGCCGAAAAAGCCCCTAAAGGGTTAAAAGAAAAACTACAAAGATTGGCTGCTAACGCAGGTAAACATAATAGAGCCTAAAAAACTAAACGAGTACCCTAAGTTCACAAAAACACCTGCTCTTTCACACCCTGTGATCGCAATAAATACCGTTCGTCCTGAACATCGAGTAGGGTGAGGCTTTTGCCTCATCCCTCTCACAGAAC
>TARA_R110001583_G_scaffold195506_1_pt1 | contig 65693 bp, 57 predicted proteins | sample TARA_R110001583 | Tara Oceans TARA_R110001583 (sample SAMEA4398432) | marine metagenome | biome: Polar Biome; feature: [MES] marine water layer (ENVO:01000295) within the mesopelagic zone...; material: water (ENVO:00002006), including particulate matter (ENVO:01000060) such... | reverse complement strand
ACAGCCAACTTGTCGGGCAAGTTCTGTTGAAGGCGTGAAACCATATATCCCAAATCGTGCCGCAGTCATGATGCGAAATAACCGCTCCGACATCATCGGCGTCATAACCGACGTTGTTTCGACAACGCCCTATTCCACCGACATCATACGCGGCATCCAATCGGCTGTCGAAGCCCATGGGTTTTCTATTCTCACCGTCAACACGGCGGGCAATCCAGAGCAAATCAGCCGCTGCTGGCGTGAGTTGAAAGGCCATCGTGTCGACGGCGTGATCTATGTGACCATGTTCCAACGCCATTTGGAGCCTTGGGAACTTGATCCAGACATGCCAACCATTTTGGTCAATTGCCACGCGCCCGCCGGATCAGATACGCCAACGATCCTTCCCGATGAAATCGCCGGGATGGCACAGGCCGTGGAGGCCGCCGTGGCCGCAGGGCACAACAGTTTCGGCTATGTGCGCTTAAATTCCTCGGTCATGGCAGCCGGCATCCGAGAGCAGGCCTTAAAGGAAACGCTTTCGCACCACGGGCAGCCGCTACGCCCAGATTGGTGCGTGAAAGGGGCGGAGGGCCCCGTCTTTAAAGATCAGTTTACAGCCTTCGACACGGCCCGAGACCTGCTGAAAAACGCGGACCGCCCATCCGTTTTGTTCTGTGGCAATGATCAGATTGCACTTCAGGTATTCAGCGCCGCATGCTCTTTGGGCCTGCACGTTCCGTCCGACCTCAGCATCGTCGGATTTGACGATTTCACCGTCATTTCCGAGGTGATCCGACCAAGCCTGACAACAGTTGCCCTGCCATATTTCGAGATGGGCCGCGAAGCGGTGTCAGCACTGACGCAACGCCTACGCGGCGAGGACGTAAACACCCACAGTTGGATCACCTGTCATTTCATCCGCCGCAACTCTTTGGTACCTCCAGCGGGCCTCACCGGCTAAAACGCGACCTGGACCTGTCACGCCGCTCGTTTAAGCCGCTTTCCGTTCAAAAGCGGCGGCGCTTTTCCAGTCGACGGCTGAGTGTCGTCGGCGCGGGTTATAGAACCCACTCCCCTTTCAGGGGCGTTTCGCGGCCGTCGATACTCCGAGATGTTGATCGTAACAACCTGCGGGTTCCACCACCTTTAGGGGACGGTGAACCGTCGACTAACCCAAACCACCGGCAACATGCCTTGCCGGTGGTCATTTTATGTCAGTTTGGGCGTGAAATACCAAACCAGAACACGCAGTCACGCCTCAAGACAGCCACGCAACAGGACGAGACGTGGCGAGAAAATCGAGGCACGCGCATGTTCTACAACAACTTGCCCCATATGGCCAAACTGACGATCAGCGCCTCCCAACGGCACCGGATCAAAGGGACGTCCGCTCCAGAAACGTTTGAGCCGCTTCAGTGGTCACATCCACCATATCGGGCGCAATATTTTGATAATTGCGCCGCGTGCCGCAAATCGCGCCGCCCTTCGCAAAGACCTCGATGATGCCACGATCATGGAAGATGCGCAGATCCTGTGCGCCAGCGAGATCGGCAGTGTAGCCAATGGAACCGTCATCCTGTGGCAGGGTGATGGTCAGGATATTGTTCCACACCGAAATCTCGAAGCAAAGCAATCCCGCCTGGCTGGCGCGCACGGTTGTGCCATCAAGCGGACCGGCCAGTTGCAGATCGAATGGGGCGTCTTGAACCGCCATACTCCCCTGCCCTTTGATCGCATGACCGGGCCACGCCGCCTCAAGCTCCGCAACCGGCTGCATGCACAGCACCCCATCCTCAGACAGCGAGAGCTCTCTGGGCAATGACATTTCGCCGGAATAAGGATATCCAAGCGGCTTGCGGTCTTCCCAGTTGAAGAGCCAAGCGAATGCAATCTGTCGCCCCTCGGCCTCAAAACTTTGCATCGCATAGAAATCGGTCCCGAAATCCAAGAGTTGCAGCGTGTTCGAATGCGCAACGAACTGATCATTGACGAAATCACCGACCAAGGCGTAGAGCAGATTATGCCGCCCCGTCTCAGGCTGCGTATAGCCAACGAACCCCATAACCAGAACCCATTTGCCATTCAGCGTGAAGAAGTCCGGGCATTCGACGGCACGCGCGCCCTGCCTTTTGAAATGATCCGGGGCCCGGTAAAGCGGCCCAAGATAATCCCAATCGACAAGGTTTGCAGACCCATAGAGCAAAACCGCCGGGTCCCCGTCCAGAGCGGCCCCAAGCACCATTCGATAGGCCCCCGCATTGTCATCCCACCAAACTTTCGGGTCGCGGAAATCGTGGTTTACGCCATCTGGGCGGGCCTCGATCACCGTTGTCAGGCTTTCGACCTGCTCAAAGCCGGGACCAGATCGGGCAATTTTCTGAATCTCGCGGTAACCGGAAAAGAGATCGTAGGCCGGCAAGCGCTCCGTATAGAAAAACATCCGAGTCCCGTCACGGTCCTCAAACGCATTGCCGGAAAAGGCCCCGCCCGTGGCGCCCAGTTGCCAGTAATTCTGTTCCGGGTGCAAAAAGACCGGAAGATGGGTCCAATTGAACAGGTCCGTGCTTATAGCATGCCCCCAATGCATTGGTCCCCAATCCGTGCCCGCAGGGTGAAACTGGTAAAACATGTGCCACGTGTCCCCCACCTTGCACAGACCATTGGGATCATTCATCCATTGGCGAATAGGCGAGAAATGCATCACGGGGCGATTGGGATCACTGTGCATCCACGCGTCGATTTGCGCGCCCGTGCGGCGGGTGATGCCCTCGGCATCGAACTCCCACACGGTGATGCCGCTGTGCTGCACCTCTCCTGGCAGGTAGGAATAGGCCCAAAGGATCGCCTCTGGCCTATCCCATTCAACCGTAACCTCGCAGGTCTCGCGATGTTGGTATTTGAAAAACCCCGGATGGTTCGCAAAAGCTGGAACCTGCCAGACAATTTGGTCCCCAATCGCAATCCGAAGAGACCCCGGACCCTGCGCCCATATCTCAATGCGCGTTCCGCTCTCAAGTTGCAACGTTGTCTGCATATCTGTCAAATCTCCTGTGTTGCGGGTGCCTCACGCCCTGAAATGCATAGGCATACCTGTGCCAAGGAGGCCGCACGCCCAGCCCATCATGGATCGGCTATCCCCCGAACCCCGGAGTGGCGCGGAATGCATTGATGGATCTGTCCATCATGACCTGCGTTTCGCTCCCGGAATCCAAGATCGTGTTTTGGACAGAGGCCTGTTCCACCAACACGGACACCACATCGAGCGTCTCCAAATTCTCAGTCGACAGCAGAGCCCCCACCTGGGTCGCGAAGCACGCACTGTTTGGCGCATCATGTACTGTCACGTCCTCTGTTGTTGCGACGATGTGATTGTTGGCGATGTAGTTGCCTTTGCCGGACACCAAACGCATGATCACCGGCTTCGCCGAAAGGGGTTTGATGTACTGCCGGTCAATCGTTTCCGAAATATGGTTTGCGATAATCGAATTATTGCTGCCATCAATGGACAAAAGCCCGAACAAATCATCTAGGCCGTTGTCGTATTTCAGCATCGGCGCCCATGGTTCGCGGTCGCGCAAGAAGTGATTGGAGGACACAAGGTTCTCACAGCAATTCTCTGAGAACACCAGCATGCCAGGATAGAAGGAATGGAGCCTGTTCCCGGTGATGGAAGACCGCACCACCCCGGAGAAATGCACGCTGCTCGCACCACGCGGAAAGACATTGTTGCCAGAGACAAGAATACCACCGTAATTCTCTGCGTAGATGGAATAGCCCCGGTATCCCGCACCAACGAAGTTGTTCGAGATCCTCGACGCCTGCCCCATGCCTTTCAATTCGATGCCATTGCCACATTCGGCAATGAAATTGTCATCGACCGCCAACGCATCAGCATGATAAATGGTCAGACCGTGCTCCAGATAGATTAGCCCCATCCCTGTGATGCGAAACGAGTCATTGGCACTGGCCACATAGATCCCCGTCTTGCCGTTTTGATAGCTATTTTCCGCATCGCCGCGCTCTGATCCATCGTCCTTGAAATGCACGCCATCAATACAGAAATTCGCGAATTCGACCGAGCTGATACGCGGGTTTCCATCACGCTTGACATAAAAGGCTGCGCCCGCCGCGTCATCGGCATCATCAGAAACATCCGGGGAAAGGTCCACGAGGATGCGGCTTCCGCCCGGCCAGATGTCGTGCCACTGCGCAAGTTCTTTTGCCGGCGTGTTAAAGCGGATGCTCGAAGAGATAAAACCATGCCCAGACCCCTCGATTTTGAGGTAGCTCACGTCAATCACGACCTGCGTAAGAAGATGGTAATCCCCCGGCGGAATGTAGATGACAGCCCCGGGTTTGCCGCCGTCGTTTACGTCTCGGTCTTTTTGTCTGATCTTGATGTCGGCGATGATGCTGTTGAGAACCGCTCCGATATCCTCATGGGCGTTTCCCACGGGATAATGTGTGACGTCATAGTAATTTTCGCTGAGCATATACTCCGCCTCCTGAAGCAATCACGCCCTGTCGCAAGGGCAACTGTTTTCGTGTGTCCAATGGTGCCCCCGCCCTCTGCCCCTCAGTCTCATGGCACAAGGCGGGTGAGCAGGTCCTGCTTTGATCAGCGGCGCAGATCACCAAATGCTCGCGCGGCTGTCCGGGTCAAAGAAATGGAGTTCTTCGGCTTCGATCGAGACACGGGCGATGTCGCCCGCACGCACCGTGCTCTTGGGGGAAAACCGCGCCACGGCGGCCTTTCCCGTGCTGATCTCCGGCTCTGCATCCGGGTCCCCCGAGTCGACCCAAGGGGCGTCAATCTTAAGATGCACCATGGACTCCGAGCCAAGCGCCTCAACCAGCGTGACCGCAGCACTGATTTCAGCAGAGGCCGGGCGCACTGTGGCGTCATTCAGATGCTCCGGGCGGATCCCAACAATGACCTTACGATGGGCTGATCCGGTCAGTCCGGGTCGGGTTTGAAAAACCGTATCCGGCACCTCAAAGCGGTTGCTCCCCAAGCTCAGCACTGTCCCATCGAGAACGGCCTCGTAAAGGTTCATGGAAGGCGAGCCGATAAACGCCGCGACGAATACATTGTCGGGGCGACTGTAGAGGTTTTGAGGCGTGTCTACCTGTTGCAGCACGCCTGCCTTCATCACAGCCACACGGTCTCCCATTGTCATGGCTTCGACCTGGTCGTGAGTCACATAGATTGTCGTCACCCCCAAACGGCGCTGAAGGCTGGCGATCTCGGCCCGCATCTGTACCCGCAGCTTGGCGTCAAGGTTCGACAGCGGCTCATCCATCAAGAACGCGGCCGGTTGGCGCACAATGGCCCGGCCCATCGCAACCCGTTGACGCTGTCCCCCCGATAGATTGCCGGGTTTGCGGTCGAGGTTGGAGGTCAATTCCAAGATCGCCGCGGCGTCTTCGACCCGCTTTTTGATCTCAGCCTTGTCCATCCCAGCCATCTGAAGCGGAAACGCGATGTTCTCGCGCACGGTCTTATGCGGATAGAGCGCATAAGATTGGAACACCATGGCGATGTCGCGGTCCTTTGGATCAACCGTGTTGACCACGCGGCCCCCGATGGTCAACTCTCCGCTGGTGATATTTTCCAGCCCGGCCACCATGCGCAGCGCTGTGGACTTGCCGCAGCCCGAGGGGCCGACGAAGACCATGAACTCTCCGTCCTTGATAGTGAAACTCAGGTCATGGATGGCATGGAAACTGTCGCCATAAACCTTATTGATATTGTTCAGGGTGATTTCGGCCATAGGTCTCTCCTCAGCCTTTCACGGCGCCAAATGTCAGGCCGCCGATAATTTGTTTTTGTAAAACCAGGGTCACAATGATGACCGGAAGCGAATAGAGCACTGCCGCTGCTGTCATCGGCCCCCATGCCAGACCATACACCGAGTTGTATTCGGCAATGACAATCGGCGCGGTTTTCGAATGCTCCGAAGTCAGCAGGAGCGCATAGAGGAACTCGTTCCAGCTTGCGATAAAGGAGAACAGCGCGGTGATCGCGATCCCCGGCTTCATGATCGGCAGAATGATCTTTGTGAAAGCCTGAAAGCGGGTGCAGCCATCCATGCGGGCGGCTTGCGCCAACTCTTTCGGGATGCCTTCGAAAAACGCCGCCATCAACAAGAGCGCCAGCGGGACTGCGGTCGAGGTATGGGCCACAACCAACCCCGCTTTCGTATCAAGCAAGCCCAGAGATTTGAGCAACTGGAACAACGGAACCCCGAGCGAGACCGCCGGAACCATCCGCGTGATCAGGGCGAACAGCAGGAACACCACGGTGATGGGGCGGCGGTATTGTGTGGCCACATAGGCCGCAGGAACCGCAAGCGCCAAGGACAGCACGGTGGTCAGAACCGCCACGACCAACGAGTTCACGAAGGCTTTCGGCAAAGTCGCCGTGCTCAAGACCTCGCGAAAATTTTCCAGCGTAACGGTGTGGGGAAAGAAGCGCGGGGGAATTTGCTGGACGTCTGCAGCCGGTTTCAGCGCGGTCATCAGCAGGTAGACGTAAGGCAACGCATAGGACAGCACCAAAAGCAGTGCGAAGGCATTGATCAGGGCCTTGCCGACATCTCTTTGTCCGACATCAGTCATTGTTTGGCCTCCAGATTTTCCAATAGGCAAGTCCTGCCAAAACGATCATCGCGATCAAAAACAGCGTGGCCGAGGCCGAGGCTTCGCCCAGATCGCCATAACGAACCATCCGTTGATAGATGTTCATAGAGAACACCTCAGACATGTTGCGTGGCCCCCCCTGCGTCTGAATCCAGATCAGATCAAAGGTCTTGGCCGCATCGACGCCCCGCACAATAACCACCACAGCGAGAACAGGACGCATCAGGGGCAAAGTGACATGCCAGAACCGTTTGAACGCATTGGCCCCGTCGATCCGGGCGGCTTCGATCAAGTCCTGAGGGATGTTCGTCAATCCGGCATAAGAGACCAGTGCAACAAAAGACGTTGTCAGCCAGATGTCGGCAAAAGCCACCGAATAGATGACGATATCCACGTCGGACAGCCATTTGATGTCGCCCGGCTCATCAATGAGGCCAATGGCGGCCAAGCCGTAATTCAAGATGCCGATCTGACCAACGAGCAAGAACCGCCACAACAGGCCCGCAACGATTGGCGGCACCATCAAAGGCAGGGCAAAAATGGTCCGGTGCCACCGAGACTTCTCGGCAATCGCGGCAAACAGCAAGGCCGCACAGAACCCGAAAAGAAATTCAAAAAAGAGCGCGAACACAGAGTACTGGACAGTACGAATGGCGCTGTCAGCCAGCCGCTTTGACGTCAAAGCATCGGCATAGTTATCCAGCCCGACCCACTCGCGAACATGAGGTGCGATGGTTTCAACCTCGTAGAACGAATTGAACACCAGAAGACACACCGGGTAGGCCACCAGCAATCCCAGAAACAGGGCAGATGGCGCAAGCATGAGGTAGACAAACCGTTTCTCGGTCATGACCATCCCCTCCCATTAAAGAATAAGGAGAGCGCAGCGACGCGCTCTCCGGATTTTCAGAACGCTCAGTTGAGGATGTCGTCCGCGATTTCAGCCGCGTCAGTCAGCAATTCGGCCACGTTGTCCTCACATTCCATCGCCGCTTGGAAGGCCGGCATGACGGCTTCGTCGAGCAACTCCTGATAATCCTTATGGAGCGGACGCCCGCGCGTCGCTGGCCCGGCAAGCGTATCCAAAAGCGGTTGGAAATGCTCGTAGCCCTCATGACCCAAATAGCTTTCGTAAGCCGAATTGGCCGCAGCCAAACCCAAGGGCGCTTCGATACCCATGGCATTGTTGGCAAAGGCAAATGCGACAAATTGCGCGGCTGCGTCCTTGTGGGCGGCGGTCGAGGGGATCACGTTGTACCAAGGGCCGGGAATGGCACCGATCCCTGCCGAGCCTGCCAGCATCGGCGCGACCCCAACCTTGCCGGTCACCTTGCTGTCTTCCGGTGTCAACTTATACGCATGCGCCCAGAACTTTACCATCGCGGTCTGACCCTGATAGAACAGGTTCTGTTCCTCGCCCCAGCCGATCTCCAACGCGTTGTCCGGCACCGATCCGTCTTCGCACAGCGGAGCCCGGTAAAATTCCAACGCTTCGATATGCGCAGCGTTGTCCAAGATCACCTCGCCTGCGTCATTGACGATGACACCGGGCGATCCAGCCTGAAGCACATGCGCCATCCACTCTTCCGAGTTGAGGCCGTTGACTGACGTGCCGTACATACCGTCCTTGGTGAAAAACTTCGCCATGTCGCGCCATTCCTGCCAAGTTGCAGGAGGCACAAGATCGTAACCGTATTCGGCCTTAAATCCGGCCTGATTGTCCGGGTCTTCCCAAAGATCCTTGCGATAAAACACGACCTCGGCATTGGCCCAGGCCGGCATACCCATCATCTTGCCATCAACGTTTGCGTCCGCAAGCAATGCCGGTGCCAAATCGGCCTTGACCGCTTCGGTGAACAGCGCCGACAGGTCCTCGACATGATCCGCAAAGTTCGCGTTCCAGACGACGTCGATTGTGGCAACATCAAAGTTGGACGAGCCAGATGCGATTTCGGCCGAAAGCTTGTCGAATACGCCTTGATAAGGAACGACGGTGAAGTTCACCTCAATTCCGGTTTCAGCGGTGAATTTCTCTGCCACTGCCTTTTGCAGCATCTCCCCCCCGCCCTCGACGAGAATATTGATGCTTTCGGCGTTGGCCATTGTGCCCGTTGCCATAAGCGCAACCAAGCTGGTGCTCATCAGTTTCTTCATGAAATCCTCCCAGAATCCGTAACAAAGCCGCACTCTTCGCGACTCGTTGATATTAGCGTATCGGCCAAATGACAACGTTGTCAATTAATTTTGTCGACGTTGTCATTGTGGTCCTGTAGGGTGCTTTGAAATAAAGGAATTGTCGTGATGGTCAGTATCGTCGATGTCGCCAAGGCGGCGGGTGTCTCTAACAAAACCGTGTCGCGAGTGGTCAATCGCGAGCCAAACGTGACGCTTGCAACACAGAAAAAGGTCGAAAAGGCCATCGCCGATTTGGGCTATGTGCCCAATATGGCGGCCCGCTCCGTGCGTTCGAACCGGTCCAACACGCTGGGCATCATCACCGACTTCATTTCGACCACGCCGTATTCGGGCGACATCATTCGCGGCATACAGGATTGGGCCGAAGAAAATGGACGGACGGCACTCCTAACAAACACCAATGGTGATATCGACAAGGAACGCCGGATTTGGCGGACATTTCAGGCGCATCGGATTGAAGGCGTTCTCTATGCTTCGATGTATCATCGCGAGGTCTCTCCAAGCCCTGAGGGCGTGTCGCTCCCCACCGTTCTGGTCAACTGCCATCCCGTGGCACCCAATGGCTATGCGTCGATCGAGCCTGATGATTATCAGGGATCCTATGACCTGACGACATATGTGCTCGGACGGGGACACCGACGCATTGGCTATATCCGTCTCAATCCGCGGTTGCTTGGCGCCGAACTACGCCTTTCGGCTTTTCGCGACGCGATTGCGGCGGCGGGTCTCGCCGGTGCCAATGTGGAAATAAAGCTGGGCATGGAAGGCGAGATCGGACAAGAGACCGACCACACATTCGAGGTCGCTCGCACCATGCTGAGCGCCCCAAACCCGCCCACGGCCTTGATCTGTGGGAACGACGAAATGGCGCTACAGGCCTACCTCGCAGCGCTCGGGCTGGGCCTGCGCATCCCGCAGGACATCAGCATCTTGGGTTTTGATGATTTCAAGACGGTCTCGACTGCCCTAAAGCCCGAACTGACCACTGTCGCCCTGCCCTATTACGAGCTTGGGTATCGCGGCGCAGATCGCTTGAATCGGATCATCTCCGGTGAACCTCTAAAGCAGGACCACCTTGTGCTTGCCTGCCCGATTATCGAAAGAGGGTCATGCCGATAGGGTCCCCGCCTCTCGCGATATACCCTTGCTGCGCAGGTGCTACCTCATCTGACAAACGCCGAAGAAGAAGGCCCCCAAGAACAGCACGTCTGAGCCCCGCCCTTTTAAGTGATCCGCCCCTATAGTTAGGAAAGCAGAGGATCAAGAATGGCGATTAAGAGACCCAAGCCCGAAGAGATTGTCTTGAAGTTACGGCAGGTTGACGTTCTGATGGTCTCTGGAATACCTCGAATTAACGCAATCCGTCAGATCAGAGTGCCTGAACAAACCCACTATTCCTAGAAGAAGACGTGCGGCGGAATGGGCTAAAGCGTCACGCCTTTAACCTGAGACAGGAGAAAGGCGTGACGCTGACTGACATATCAATGTTGCGGGCGGTCTACGGGCGACCGTTCAAGGCATCCGCCGAAACGGTCACGACCATCGCCGCCGATCCCAAGCGCATGGGCGCGAAAGTGGGCCTGATCAGCGTGCTGCACACCAGGGCTCTGTGCGCGCGCTTATGGCGGATTGATGAGGGTTCTCTCAGCCGCCTATCCGGCGGGGAGCACTTCGTGGGGCGTTGTTTCCACGTCGATTTGTCTCTCAGCCGCCTATCCGGCGGGGAGCTATGTGGTGCGCCTCCGGGTGCCTGCCCCGCCTCTCTCAGCCGCCTATCCGGCGGGGAGCGGTGTCGGTGATGTTTGCGACGGTCAGATTGATCTCTCAGCCGCCTATCCGGCGGGGAGCTGTGCGGGTCTGGTGCGCCCCTGCGCTGTGCATCTCTCAGCCGCCTATCCGGCGGGGAGCAAAGCACATTTCTGGGACAGCTTGCCGCCATCTCTCTCAGCCGCCTATCCGGCGGGGAGCCTTATCGCCGCTGGTGGTCTTGTCATGTCTTGTCTCTCAGCCGCCTATCCGGCGGGGAGCCAAAGCGCTGATGAAATCGCAACCATTATTTTTCTCTCAGCCGCCTATCCGGCGGGGAGCCTTGACCTGACGCTGCATGACATCGGCAAGTGTCTCTCAGCCGCCTATCCGGCGGGGAGCTTACGCGGAGCGTCTTGCGGCAGGGGCGTTGTTCTCTCAGCCGCCTATCCGGCGGGGAGCATTAGACCCTAACGCAAAGAAAAATGGCTAAATCTCTCAGCCGCCTATCCGGCGGGGAGCATGAGCAGGGTCCCAACGAAAGCGGTCTTTGGTCTCTCAGCCGCCTATCCGGCGGGGAGCACAGGGTACTTCTGAACTTCCGACTTGCTTCTTCTCTCAGCCGCCTATCCGGCGGGGAGCGTTTTTGATCGCATTCCGGTGTCTGCGCGTCGTCTCTCAGCCGCCTATCCGGCGGGGAGCGCCACCAGAAAACTTCACCAGAGCCGCTAGATTCTCTCAGCCGCCTATCCGGCGGGGAGCGCTCTCTTCAATCCGGTACATCTTGATGTACGTCTCTCAGCCGCCTATCCGGCGGGGAGCCCAATGCGCGCGCTTCCTTTGGCATCCGCTTCTCTCTCAGCCGCCTATCCGGCGGGGAGCTCGTTAAGTTGATCGTCATCAAGGTTCAGTGCTCTCTCAGCCGCCTATCCGGCGGGGAGCTCCCGAGGAGTTGACGAATAAGTCTGCTGTTTTCTCTCAGCCGCCTATCCGGCGGGGAGCGGGAACCCCCCTCACCGCAGCTACCCATTTTCTCTCTCAGCCGCCTATCCGGCGGGGAGCTTTGCGTTTGAAACAAAAGCAAGCACTGTTGATCTCTCAGCCGCCTATCCGGCGGGGAGCCATAGGGATCACCTTGGCCACTTGCGCACGCGTCTCTCAGCCGCCTATCCGGCGGGGAGCCCACCGAACCGCGCAGGCGTCAGGCTCTGCCGTCTCTCAGCCGCCTATCCGGCGGGGAGCTGGATCAACGCGCCGCCCAGGAGGTTGGTGATTCTCTCAGCCGCCTATCCGGCGGGGAGCGACCTGCTCTTCGACCACTTGACGGGGATAGATCTCTCAGCCGCCTATCCGGCGGGGAGCGCAAAATCGAGTTTGAGGCGGAAGTCAGAAACTCTCTCAGCCGCCTATCCGGCGGGGAGCAAAGGGGCGATTGGTCAAGACATTTATATTCATCTCTCAGCCGCCTATCCGGCGGGGAGCTAGATTATAGATGTTCGAGAACTGCCCTACAGTCTCTCAGCCGCCTATCCGGCGGGGAGCAGAAAATGCGGACGCAGTGCGGTCACGCTTCTTCTCTCAGCCGCCTATCCGGCGGGGAGCGGGCGGGTTGGTCCCGCTGCGCGCATTAACTTTCTCTCAGCCGCCTATCCGGCGGGGAGCATAATTGCTTTATCGGATCGTCAAAGATCAATTCTCTCAGCCGCCTATCCGGCGGGGAGCATCTTGTCCGGTCCCCGGCATGACCTGCATCATCTCTCAGCCGCCTATCCGGCGGGGAGCCATCGCGCACCACTTCGACAGCATGAATGATGTCTCTCAGCCGCCTATCCGGCGGGGAGCGATCGCCCGCCATTTTGGCGCGCTCAAACATTTCTCTCAGCCGCCTATCCGGCGGGGAGCGACATATGGACCGTGCCGGCCGATCGGATGAATCTCTCAGCCGCCTATCCGGCGGGGAGCCGCCATTCCGACCGCAATCGGCATTTCCCAAATCTCTCAGCCGCCTATCCGGCGGGGAGCGGTGACGGGCGCAATCAAGGGGATTTCTTGGGTCTCTCAGCCGCCTATCCGGCGGGGAGCTGGCAGCGTGAAACGGGCGATGTTTATGGTGATCTCTCAGCCGCCTATCCGGCGGGGAGCACTTCCGCCTCAAACTCGATTTTGCAACCACGTCTCTCAGCCGCCTATCCGGCGGGGAGCAGCCAATCAGTCACCGAAAAGCCGCTGTTTGCTCTCTCAGCCGCCTATCCGGCGGGGAGCCCCGACAATCCCGCCCGGCGTGTCCATAGATCTCTCTCAGCCGCCTATCCGGCGGGGAGCAAAAAATGCCAACGCCTTTGGGCATCGGCGCGTCTCTCAGCCGCCTATCCGGCGGGGAGCTACGGAAAACATCCCTGAACGGTCTTTTCTTATCTCTCAGCCGCCTATCCGGCGGGGAGCGTCTCTTATCGTCCGACTAGCGGCCTACCTTTTCTCTCAGCCGCCTATCCGGCGGGGAGCAGGAGTGAAGCGATGAAAAACCTAATCAATCGTCTCTCAGCCGCCTATCCGGCGGGGAGCTGTGAGGCAAGGCAATGACCAATCCTTTTGCGTCTCTCAGCCGCCTATCCGGCGGGGAGCGAAGGCTGCAAGAAGCAGCGCGTTGGCCCCTTTCTCTCAGCCGCCTATCCGGCGGGGAGCGGCCAGCGCAGCGCTGAGGAAGAGGCGTTTTTTCTCTCAGCCGCCTATCCGGCGGGGAGCAGACAAACAAGGGGCTGCTGTTCTTCCCAGTCTCTCTCAGCCGCCTATCCGGCGGGGAGCGACGTTTCACTACAAGAGAACACACCTCTTCTTCTCTCAGCCGCCTATCCGGCGGGGAGCTGATTTATTGCTGTTTGCTGGCCGTCATCCGGTCTCTCAGCCGCCTATCCGGCGGGGAGCCTCTCATCCCGTGCTTGAGTGACTTTGGCAAATCTCTCAGCCGCCTATCCGGCGGGGAGCTCAACAACTTTCTTCAGCTCGATTTTGTCCAGTCTCTCAGCCGCCTATCCGGCGGGGAGCCGGTTTTGGGCACATGCAAGTGTTTTTCATGCTCTCTCAGCCGCCTATCCGGCGGGGAGCGCACAGCCGAAAGCGCGGCAAGAGTATCGCTTTCTCTCAGCCGCCTATCCGGCGGGGAGCACGTGGCAGTTGAAAACCCGTTTGAGCGCCTCTCTCTCAGCCGCCTATCCGGCGGGGAGCGTATACGTTTTTCGGCAATCCCTCGCGAGAAATCTCTCAGCCGCCTATCCGGCGGGGAGCATAGCGACAAACACTAGGTTTTATGCCGGTGTTCTCTCAGCCGCCTATCCGGCGGGGAGCCATAAGGTCGCGCTTTGTGAGCTTCACAAACGTCTCTCAGCCGCCTATCCGGCGGGGAGCCAATGTCTGATAATGTCGGATTACACGTTTAATCTCTCAGCCGCCTATCCGGCGGGGAGCACAATTGCGGGTTTGCCCGGTGATGATCCCATTCTCTCAGCCGCCTATCCGGCGGGGAGCTGCTTGCCGTAGTTGCTCCTGTTGAAACGGGATCTCTCAGCCGCCTATCCGGCGGGGAGCATATATCTTATCGGTATCGGCTGTGGCCTTGCTCTCTCAGCCGCCTATCCGGCGGGGAGCATTGAAATGGCTCTGGGACGCTCTCCCGATGTTCTCTCAGCCGCCTATCCGGCGGGGAGCGGTTCCTTTTCCCATGAAAGAAAAGGAGTATCAACGCCTTAAGCGTCACACCTTAAATATACCATCTTTTCAAAGAGCGTGGATAAGTTATTGTTTTTTATTTGTTTTCCCAAACGCCTCCAAAAGATCCTTCGGCTTGCCCCGCGTGAAGCCGGTGAAATCCGTAGAGGTCATCTCTTGTTCAAGATCATCTCCATAGGTCGGGATGCTGACACGCAAAAGCTCGGGGATATCCGTGCCAGTCATATCCGACGCTCCCCCCGTGAGCTCGCACCACGCCCGCGTCGTCATATCCTCGAACAGGCAACTGACCTCGAAAGGGGGCTCGGTGGAAAGCTGACGAGCCTCCCGAAACTTGCTCTCACGCGTTCCCGGAGCGAAATCGAGGTACCAGATGGCATCTTCCGGTCTTTCACCTATTTTGCAGAACAGGACCTCGCGGGTCTCGGAGCGGCGAAATTTTCGACTGCGGGTCATCGTCAGGTTCCAGCGGGTGTTGCAATGCAAGATATACAGACCGAGCGGATCACGGGCATCGGTCGAGATCATCTTTTGTCGCACATGCGCCTCTGCGTCCCGCAGCGGGAACAGAATGTCATCTGACAGCAGCGGTGCCGCGCTGATCACCTGAAAATCCGCCTGCCCCGCCAAATCCGCGAAATGTCGCCCTTCAAACCCCGTTAGCATCTCTGTTCTCGGCACCCGTGTTTCCAGAGCAGATCTGGTCTCTACACCGGGCAGTGACAGAGTGCCGCTCTCCATGGCAACCGGACTACACCCAAGGATCAGGACATTCGGTTGATAATCCATGGCTGGACGCGCGGCCAAACGGTGGCGCCGCACACGCCCTGCGGACTGGATGATCGAACGGGTCGAGATTGGGTCGAGGATTGCCCAATCGAAATCCACGTCATTTCCGGTTTCGATAACAGGGGTAGTGACAACGATGATCTCGATCTCGCGGGAGCCGGCCTGTCGAGCTTTTTCGAACAGCCCTTCATCCAGGCACAGCGCTCGCACCCCTGCGTCCGGATCGCTCCCTTTGCGGGTCAAGGCGCGTTTCAAGCGGGTTTCGATATAGCCGCGATGAAGCCGGGGCATCTGAGCATGCAGGCAGACCAGAACTCGAAGGCGATCGCCAAGATTACCGGACTGCATCTGGACCGCCAGGGCAGCTGTATGGGAAATCCGGGTCATGCGCAGCATCCCGACCGAGACACGAACCCCCTCGATTTCAACCGCATTGAGATCGTGGAGCCTTGAGGCGCTCTGATCTATCTGCGCAACCAGTTCGTCCCAGCCATCACAGACGGGAAGAATCTCGCCGCGACGCAAGGCAGGCGCAATCCGAAGTCCCGCGAGGATCGAAGCCCGACAGCGCGCCAAAAGGTCGGGCATCCCCTCGTCTTTCAGATTGGTGAAAACGGCACCGGGCGCATCGCCGCAAAGCAACAGGTTCACATGGGCGGCGGTTCCGCTGGCCCGCGCGTGATCCGCCCAGCCCCGGCTATAGGCGAGATGCAACGCCTCGGCGATATCGGGGGTGAGGGTGGCGGACATGATAATAACCCGACGTCCTGCGGCACCGGCCTGAAAGATCAATCGGGCGATGGCGGCCAAATCCTCACCGTCATACTGGTCGATCTCATCAAGGATCAGGTCCGAAGTCATCAGCCGCAAGGACTGCAGCAGGAACCGGGAATTGATCGGCGCGGCAACTCCCATCAGGTGATCAATCGTGCCCACCATGATCGGGGACTGCAGGAGGCGTCGACCGGCACCGGCGTGTTTTCCGGCATTTTCAAGAACCATATCCAGAAAGGCTGGAAGCCCTCGGTCCGTATCAAGGGAGAGGCCCTGAAGCCAGCGCGCCTCAGCCGCATCGCCCTCTTGCGGGACACGCCCCTGCGGGTCCTCGACCCGGAGCCATTCCGGCAGGCTGATAAGGCTCTCGGAGCCGTCATTGGTTTTCGGAGGCACCTCCTCATCCTGCGGGTCGCGGAATTCAAGCGGCGGATCGCCAATCAGGACCGAAACATCCCCATTCGCAAAACCGAGATCCTCTACATATTCTTTCGCGGACTGGGACGCGAGAACCCTTAGACCCAGACCGAGACTCATGCGCAGATATCGCCGGGATGGAACGGTGTCTCCCATGGCCGCGCTGGCCAGTATGGTTGGCGCACCACGGGTTTTACCTGTGCCGGTCCCGGCCATGATCGCGGCAAAAAAGCCCCCTTCACGGGTCTCGCACATTGCGCGCGCGGCCTTTGCGGCCTGCCCCTGCCAGGAAAACCGAGGCTCGAGGGAAGGTACGGGAAAGGCGATATCGGTCGGCAGTGCGCGTTCATCCAGCGCCGGGTACCGGTCGCGCAGCGCATGGGTCATTTCATGCGCAAAGCGGGCATACCGGTAGACGCGTTTGACATGGCGCGACAGGCTATCGGCCGGAACAAACCCGTTCATGCCCTTCACGGTTGTTGTATTCGCAAGATGATCTGGCGTTGTCTCATTCGGGGTCTTTTTCGCAGATCCCAGATGATCGGCAAACATGAGCGAAGCGCGCAGCGCGATGTCACCGCTGGCGGGGATCACATCGGATTTCAGGCGCCCCGCCTCGGCACGCAGCGCCTCAAGCCACCAGCCCTCATGCCAAAAGGGCGTCCCCGAAGCGATGGCGAGGTCACTGTCGCGGTTCAGGGGGCTCGCGGTGCGCACATGGCGCTCTGAAAGAAGGGTACGATGATCGACTTCGCCCTGCGGGAGCCGGTGATGCGTCAGAATCAGCATCCCGATGAGATGGGACAGGCTCCCTTCTCTTTGGATGAAGTCAAATTTTATCGGCTCTTCCGGGCTTTTGTGTGCCTGCTTGAGACGCTCGCGAACCGTCTCACAAGATTGATCAATCGCCTCAGGTGTCAGCCCGGAGAGCGTCTTGCCCAGATCTTCGTCGGTCGTCCGCGCAAACAAGTCATCCCAGACCGCGGCTGAGAAAAGTTCATGCCGCACCGCATCCGCCTCTGGCGCACCGCCTTGCAAGGCCCGCCGGAGTTTGGCCTGAAACAGGGTCGTGGCCTTTCCCAAATCGTGAAAGAGCGCAGCGATCCCGACAACAGCGGCACCAGCGCGCGCGGCGTCTCGGATGACCGAGCCCCGTTTGTAATCCGCAGGGTGCGAGGAGACCGGCACTACGCCCTCTTCCGAGAAGGCGTGACGCGATCCGATACGGATGATCGGTTTGCGGCTTTCCGAACTGCTGCGGATCTCGTGCAGGACCACAGCGGTGTTCCGTGTCGCCCGTTTGCGCAACTCTCGTGCGACCCGATCCAGACAGGCGTTGGTCGCCTTTCCGCGCCATGTGCGGTCCCCGATACGCCAGAAATAGCGGTCCAGAACCTTGGCAACCCGATCTCGGGAGTTTTTCTCGGAACGGCATACAGCGATGATCTCACGCATCAGCCACCCCCTTGTGCGAACCACTCTGTGTAGAGGGGGCGGCAATCATCCGATCCACGGTTCCGATGACCTCCTTGAGGATTTCCCGATCATCGAAAGCATTGATGAGCCGCCCGCGAAAGGTTCTTTCGGCGTCTTTTGCGTCCTTCTCCCTCGCGAGAGAAAACGCGATCGGCAGGACCATTGCGTCCTTGAAACTGTCTGCAATATCAAAAACCAGCCCTCCCGCCCGCGTCTTGCCGTGAAAGACTGACATATGCGGCGGGATCCCCAGCGCCCACAGCGCCGCCCCCGCCATCCCGTAGCAAAGGTAGTTCCCATGATCTATGAGTCGGTTCACAAGCCGGATCGGGTCAACTTCGCCACGCGTCACCTCACCGGCCCCTGCCTCGCGCCGGAAAGGATGTTCCGTGGACAGGCCCGAAAACCTTGCAAATTCAGCATAACATGCCTTGGAAAAACTGCCTTCAAAGCCAAGGAGTTGAGAAATGTCCCCGCATGTCTCAAGTTTCCCGTCGAACCGGGTGCAGGCCGTGTTCAGGGCCGCGGTATCGCGGACCCGAAGCCATTTCTGCGCCCCCGCCCCACCGACCCGCCGCATCCGCGCGGTGCGGTCCCTCATGACCGCCTTAGCTGCCGCAAGAGATTTCTCAGGCTCCAGATAGATCGGGAGCATTTCGCGAAAATGACGGGTGGCGCTATAGGTGGTCAAAGCGCCCATATGCAAAGGCGTCCCACCGCTACCGGTCACCGCCAAATGCACCCCTTCCTCACCCAAAAGCCGCATCGCGCTTTGTGAAATGGACGTGCCCTGACCGATGAACAGAACCGCGAGATTCACATGGGGGATGTTGTATTCGCGCCGATGTTCGTCATCGGTGATGTGGTAAACCACCCTGTCCCCCTCGACATGGATGCGGGCGCGTTCAAGATACAACGCGCCCTCCCGGTCGGTCACCAGAAGGCGAGGGCCTCCCTTATACTGCATTCTCCGCCTCACGTGCTGACTCCGGGAGCACCGGCAGAATTGCAGGTCGGGAGACGCCGGAGAGGCCATATGTTGAGACCATAAGCGGATCATCCGTGAATTGGCCCACCATCTCGCGGATATGCAGGACCGCGTCCCCATGGTTTACGACCAGAGTTTTGCTGTCATGACTGCGGGTTTTCACAGGTTTGCCCACAGATTTTCCGCGCCGTGCCGCACGGGCCTCGCTACGCCGGATCCAACCCGGTGTGTGTTTCTCACAGGCCCGATCGCGAATATAAGCGGCCCCCACCATGCCCGTTTCCACGAAAACCTCTCCAATCTCCGCCTCCTCGATCATGCCTCGGCGCTTGAGGGTGAGGATTCCCTCCAACCCTGAAAACGTGGTCAGGGAGGCTTTTGACCCGATCAGTTCAAGATCATGCCCAGGCAACATCGCCTCCCTGCCCGCGCGCATTTTCGGGAAAGCGACCGCAATGAAATCCTCGACAGGGCCATGACGGTTCGCGTGATGGACCGCCCGAAGTGCGGCAGCCATCACATCCGATGCCGCCCCCAATTCGATCACCGCCCGAACCGGCCGGATCAGCAGGTAGGCGGAACCCTGACACCGCCCCCGCCCTGCGTTCAGATCACTCATCCGTTGGCCTCCGCTTTCTTGCCACTGGCACCAAACACCCCACCACGGATCAAGTTGGCCATAACAAAATGGGCATCGCCGGAGATTTCCTCAGGGCCGTTCGCGACCTCGACGCCGGTGATGAGGGCCTCCGCCTTTGCGCGGATGTCGTAAAAGCTACGCTTGGATTTCGGATCACGCAGCACCGCACTGGTTTCCTGAACACCGCCATAGGGATTGACTGCGATCGGGGCCTCATGAGCCTCGCTCTCGTGCCAGATATCAATGTGTCGCAATGCGGCCCCGATTTTTTGGGAGTGCATGGAGGCCTGCATAAGTTCGCGCCCCCCATGGAAGGTGGGGATTTTCGCAAATACACGGCTCAACTGCTTATCCTCGTTTGCGTCGCGAACATATTCCTGCGAGGGGAACACCTCTTGCCCTGGCGCCATCGCAGCGTTCCAAACGACCTTTACGACAAAGGCGTTCTGGCCCTCGTTGGACAGACCATCCGCGATCCCCGTGATGACGTCGTCAAGCCCCTCCGGCGCGCCTTCGACCAGTGCGGCAGCCAGTTCATCGTGGGTGGCAGGCCTATCCAGATCCAGCAGGAAGGGGTTGAAAACAAGGGACGTTCCACCAGCGGTTTCAACCCGAACCGTCATGTCATCGGATTGAAACCGGTTGCGCCATGCAAAGCGCGCATTCGCGATATTCCAGATGTAAAGGAGTGCAAGTACCCGAAACCCGCCCGCAGTGCGGTATGCCCCCGCCAGACGTTCGTAGGCGGCCCCCACATCGGGGTTGTTACAAGCGTGTGGACGCAGGGACAGCGGCATGAAGCGGATCGAATAGCTCAACCGCACCCCGTCATACCCCTGCGGGATAATCGCATATTCAACTGATTGTGGGTTGCTGAGGCCGGCTTTGTCTTTGGCGTTATCATGAGAGGTCTGGCCACGCACCCCTTTTTCAAGAACCTCGACCGGGGTCAACGTCTCGGGATTGTCCGAGACCGTTGCATAAAACAGGCCTTCGGTAATCTGGACAGAGCGTGCAAAGGCGAGCATGCCGGTCTCAAGCGACAGGACAGTGGGGGACTTAGCCATGGATAGTAACCTCCTCGGGCTGATGGGACTCAATGAATTGGCGATGGTAATCCGGGTGGCCAAGGACAAGATCCCCGCGCGCCTCCCAAGACCAGAACAGGGCGTCGAGCCCGGTCATGGTCAATTCCGTCAGACGTCGATTGCGCACGGAGACCAGTTCGGCAATGCCGAGAACCGGCTCTGCGAAAACATGCGGGATGTCCTTGCTTCGGGTGCGGATCCGCTGAGGAACCGTTTGCGGATCCTCCAAAAGGCGATACCCAACCGAGGCGGGCACGATCCAGCCAAAGCCGGGGGGACGCTCAGCGGGGAAAAGAATGTCGGCGATCTGTGCGAGGCCCGGCTGTTCCTGGGTGAGATTCCCGGCAGTGACAATCCGGCGTTCCTGTGCCTCAGGACGGATCATCGCGTACCCGCGCCGCAGGCCTCCGAAGGCGGAGCCATCCGGTGTGACGGAGCCGACCTCAACCTTGTCGTTCTGGATCAGGCCACCGGCGATGCGGCGACCGGCCATCTGTGAGCGAAGGGCACTCTCACTCTCACAGCCCGGAAGATGCAGCAAGAGGGAGACCTCGACTGTCCCGATCATATCCTCCATCGTTTCGATGGGCTCGAACGCCCCGGATTTGTTTTCCATTTCCGGCTTGGTTCGGCCCTCTGAGATATCGACCCGGTGCAGGATCGGGATCACACGACCGCTCCACGGGGTCAGCCCCATGTTCCGGATCAACAAATCCGCGAGGCCGAGGAATGACAGTGGACTCGGTAGACCCGCCGCATAATCATTCATGATAAGGTTGACCCGGCTGGCCCGGATATTCTTAACAACATAAAGATCACGAATATCGGTCATGTTTGGGCCTCCCCGGCACTTCGGCTCTTACGCAGTCGATCCTCGAAATGCGGGCTGGTCAGGGCCTTGCGGGCGCGATCATAATTCTTCCCCCAATGGCGGCGGATCAGGATCTGCGCCACGCCGGGAGGTGCGGGGACACCCTGCTCACGCATTTCCTGGCGCTCGGCAAAATGTTTCGCATCTTCCAACGTATCACGGATAAATTCCGACGCATCCCGGATCAGACGATCAGCCGTGCGATCAAGGGCGGCGCGGGTGTCGATGTTATTGTAGGTGGCATCCGCCTCCTGCATATCCGCATAGCGCAGCACCCAGACCGACACCTCCTCATCGCGCCAACGCGGGAAACCGCCCCCATTTACAAATCGGAAAAGCTCGGCCTCTCCTTGGCGCATGGCCGCGGGCATCGTGGCCAGAAAGCGAACTCTGGGACCGCCAATGGCACCGGAAATGTTCTGGGGCTTCGAACTGACCGCCAGATCAACCCATTTTCCCCGATTGATTTTCGGCCCCTCCGGATCTCTTTTCTGGTATCGCCGTTTTCCCAGTTCTCTCATCCCCGTGAACGTCAGCGCGGGAGACACAGGCGTGATCTGCACATCCCCCCCACCGGGACGCGGTATAAAGATGATCGGAAACTCACCGGCCCCAAGTTTGAGTGGCGATTTGAATTCAGACAAAAGTGCATGCCTCATCGCCGCGAGAACATCCTCACCGAAGACCTCAGAAAAGGCGTCCAGAACCGCACCGGAATGATCCTCCGAATTGAGGATATGATCCACCACGGACACGGAGGAGTGCCCGATCACCTCAAGGGGGCGATAGACCACCTTGCAAAACGGGATATCCGGCGCATTCACCGAGGGCAGGATGGAGGACTTTCGGTTTGCATCAGGATCATCAAACCGCAGCACCGCATGCGCCCCGTCAACCCGTGGACTCACCAGTTTGACAAGGTGGCTCCCGCTTTTTTCACAAATTCGGATCGCAACCTCTTCGGTCAAGGGCTTTTTGAGACAATCCCGCATAAGACGAAATTCTGAGGCAACATCATCAAGGGGAAGCGGACGCCCCGTCATCTTGAAGGACAGAAGATCCGCTTCTTTGGGAACAACTGACTTATGAAGATCGGGGCGCTCTAGACTGTCAGACATGAAACTACTCACTTTTGGGTTGAAGAGAGCGTGTTTCATCTGCAATCCTAGATCAATAAATAAAACTTTCAAAACGAAAGATTTTTTGTGCTGGAAAGAAAAAAGAGCATTCTGTTTGGATGGATCGAAGCCTGTCTGCGCTACGGTGGCACATTCGGCCCTAAGGAAAAAGTTATGTACCAACAGACCTTTGGCCTGTCCGAACCGAGCACGTCACGTCATCAGGCAGAATTCGCTGATATTTTCGAAAACGCCGTTGGCGAGGCTTTTTGCCGCAACGCGCGCAATCGATTCTCCGGTGGGCGCTTGACACTTTCGGAGACAGCGCACCTACCCGAGGCCCCCATTTTTCCGGAAATGCCCGACATCAGAACATGGCTAAAAGACAATCTCGGAAGATCAGGCTATGTTGAAGAAGCAATCCAAAGGCGTATCCCCGAGTCATGGATCATGCGGGCCGTGATCCAATCCATTCGCTCCAAAACACCGCTGCGCATCACCTACCATTCCCGACACACCGATGGTGAAAGAACAGTATCACCCCATGCAATCGTGCATATCGTCGATCGCTTGCATATGCGCGCATATGATCATTCCAAAAACGAACACAGAGACTTCGTCCTGTCCAGAGTGACCTCTGCCACCCTCACGGTTGATGGCCAGACATTTGTCGGAGCCGAGATGGACACCGGATGGAACCGCATGCGGACACTTGTGATTGAAGACCGAAATGATTGCGTTGATCACGTTTCGACATTGGGCATTCGGCTTGATTATGGGCTGAACCCTGAGGGGCAGCGGAAAGTCCACGTTCGAGAAGCCTTGGTGCAGTACCTGATTGATAACATGGATGCAGGATATTCACCGCCGGTTCGAATTTTCGAGGTCAAATGACCTTCCCTGAGGTTGTGTAGAAGAGTACCGCAAAGTGTGGGGCCGTTGCCAATCTCAGACATTAAAGCGTGTAGATATGCCGCTATCCTCACGTCGATGTCGCGTTTCTTCCTCGCCTATCTTTGAAAAGATTGATCACCTGTTGCGGCCTCAAACCATACTCATGCGCTGCGCTCACAGGGAATGGAACCTTCGCGTTTCAAGTGGTTGCCCCAAAACATCGGTCCCAGCTGCGAGGGGCCAGCTCCCGAGAATGTGTTCGCGCAGAAGGGCTTTCATCGGCTCGAATTCGGGCGCGGCACCCGCCCCACGCTTCAACCAATCATAGACCGGGCCGTAGCGCCCTTGTGGCCTCAGTTGTGGCTCACCAGGACATGACGCTCATAAAACGCGCCATTTTGGCTTCTTGATCAAGCTCACCATCCAGCATGTCCGGCCCCCACGCGTCCCAAGCCTGGTTGAATTCATGTGCCGGACCCGGCTCTGGCGGTAGACCCAAAAAGAGAGAATGCGTCGGGCACACCCTAAAGTTACCAATCGACCATGCCAGTCGCGCATATGCATTCAGCGCGGTTTTCTCTGTGAGATCAGCACCAATGTCCTCGCGAATACAGGTTGGACAAATGCGAAACTGACCGCGCAGTCGCCGTTGGTCTTGGAAGACTTGACCACCAAGACGCACATCTTGGCCGTTTTTTTGCTGAAATGTTTGGTGCATGGCTCGATCGAAATCGACAGAAAACGTCTCAAATTTCCTTTTTTATATCATCAACGGCACTGTTTAGAACGCTTCTGCGAGGCAAAGAGAGATCGAGCAAGAGATCAAACACGCTGCTCACGCCCATACTCACGCCAATCCGCGAGCGCGTCTACTCAAGACGCTGATAAACAATTCATCATCATGAAATTTGGCGGCTTCAGACAGCAGACACGGTTCCCAGGACAGTTTTAACCCAGCATCCACGATTGCGCACACAAGTCCAGCTTGCGAAAGCAAAGGCAGCGCCGGTCAAAAAAAGGGGGACCAAATGGCCCCCCCCTAGGTTCGCTGATCAGGCTCATATTTGATACCGCCCGGTAAGTTATTTTGCCTGCGGCCTGATCCGCGTCGGGGGCGAACGCATCCGCCCCAGAACTGTATTCTCTTTAGTGCAACACACGCCCCGCAGAGCTGTTGACCAACAAAATCGCACGACAGCCTTTGGTGCCTTCTGTCTGATAATCCTGCACCGAATAGGTCACCGGAAAATTGGCGACACAGACGGATTGGCTCCCGACATAGGCCTCCGCCAAAGGTCCTGCGGCCTCCGGCGCAAAATCGACCTCAATCGTATTGCCGCGCATTGTCAAACGCTCTGCCGTGAGCGCCTGACCCGCGATGGTGAAGACCATATCCATCTGTCTCATACCCCTCAGCTACAGCCCGACGTGCCGCCGCAGGTGTTGCATTTCATGCAGGTGCCGTTGCGCACCAGCGTGTAGTTGCCGCACTCACCACAAGGATCGCCCTCATAGCCCTGCATCTTCGCCTTGGTGCGCGCATCCATCGACACCGAGCCAGAAGACAGCGCCGTATCCGCCTTGGCAGAGGTTTGTTTGACCTCAGACACCAGCGTGTGCAGAGCAACCTCGGCGTCAATCGAGCCATCCAGCGCGACAACACCGCTTTGCATCCCGCCCTGAAGCACGATCAATTCCTGCGGCATCCGTTTGCGCAGATAGCCGGTCGACGAAATTTGTTTCAGCACTTCGATGGACTTGGCAGAGGCGGCCTCTGACGGCTTTTGCACATTGGCCACGCCCTCTTCTTCGCCCCGACCCAGATCGTCAAAGGCATGACCCGCCGGTTTCACATGGGCCAAATCGGTGCGGTCCAGATAGGACACGGCCAATTCGCGGAAAATGTAGTCCAAGATCGACGTGGCGTTTTTGATGCTGTCATTGCCCTGCACCATGCCCGAGGGTTCGAATTTGGTGAAGGTAAAGGCATCGACGAACTCTTCCAGCGGCACGCCATATTGCAGACCAACCGAGATCGCGATGGCAAAGTTGTTCATCATCGCCCGAAAGCCTGCGCCCTCTTTGTGCATGTCGATGAAAATCTCACCGAGGGTGCCATCCTCATATTCGCCGGTGCGCAAATAGACCTTGTGCCCCCCGACAACCGATTTCTGGGTGTAGCCTTTGCGACGGGTCGGAAGCTTTTCACGGCCCCGCGCCACCTCTTTGATGATCACCTTTTCAACGATCTTCTCGGCCAGAACGGCGGCTTTTTCCTGCGGCGTGCCGGTGGCGAGGATGTCCTCGGCCTCGTCATCATCGTCGATCAAAGCGCTCGCCAAAGGCTGCGACAGTTTCGAGCCATCGCGGTAGAGCGCATTGGCTTTCACCCCCAAGGACCAAGACAACTCATAGGAGGCCAGGCAATCCTCGATGGTGGCGTCATTCGGCATGTTGATGGTTTTGGAAATCGCGCCGGAAATAAAGGACTGTGCCGCGGCCATCATGGTGATGTGGCTGTTGACAGAGAGATAGCGTTTGCCCTTTTTGCCGCAGGCATTGGCGCAATCGAACACCGAATAGTGCTCTTCTTTGAGGAAAGGCGCGCCTTCAAGCGTCATTGTGCCGCAAACATGATCATTGGCGGCGTCAATGTCGGCCTTGGTGAAGCCCAAGGAGCGCAGCAAATCAAAGGACGGATCGTTGAGCTTGGCCTTCGGAATGCCCAAAGTGCCGGTGCAGAAATCCTCGCCCAGCGTCCATTGGTTGAACACAAAACGGATGTCAAAGGCGGAGGGCAGAGCGGCCTCGATTTTCTCGATCTGAGCCGCGCCAAAGCCGTGGCCGATCAGCGCGGTGTGGTTGATCCCCGGCGCATTGCCGATGGACCCATGACCGACCGCATAGGAAATGATCTCTTCGATCTCGCTTGAGGGGTAGCCGAGTTTTTCCAGTGCTGCGGGCACCGAACGGTTGATGATTTTGAAATAGCCGCCGCCTGCGAGTTTCTTGAATTTCACCAACGCGAAATCCGGCTCAATCCCGGTGGTGTCGCAATCCATCACCAAACCGATGGTGCCAGTCGGTGCAATCACAGAGACCTGGGCGTTGCGGAAGCCGTTTTTCTCACCAAGGCTCAGCGCTTCATCCCATGCGGTTTTGGCCAGTTCGACCAAATGCGCGTCCGGGCAATTGGCGTGATCCAAAGCGACGGGTTTGACCTCAAGCGCGTCATAGCCGGTGGATTTGCCATAGGCGGCGGTGCGGTGGTTGCGGATGACGCGCAGCATGTGGTCGCGGTTGGCCTCATAGCGCGAGAACGCGCCCAATTCGCCAGCGATTTCGGCGGATGTCGCATAGGACACCCCGGTCATGATCGCGGTCAATGCACCTGCCAAAGACCGGCCCTCGTCCGAGTCATAGCCAAAGCCCATGTTCATCAACAGCCCGCCGATGTTGGCATAGCCAAGACCCAGCGTGCGGAAGTCATAGGAGCGCTGTGCGATTTCTTTCGACGGGAACTGTGCCATCATCACCGAAATCTCAAGCGTCAGCGTCCAAATCCGGGTCGCATGCATATAGGCTTCGGCATCAAAGCGACCGTCTTTGAGGAAGGTCAAAAGGTTCATCGACGCCAAGTTACAGGCGGTGTCATCAAGGAACATATATTCGGAACAGGGGTTCGAACCGCGGATTTGACCGTCTTGCGGGCAAGTGTGCCAGGCGTTGATCGTGTCGTGGAACTGAATGCCCGGATCAGCACAGGCCCATGCGGCATGACCGACGTCTTGCCACAGATCGCGGGCATTGACAGTCTTGGCGACTTTGCCATCGGTGCGGCGCAACAGCTCCCATTCGGCATCGTCTTTGACGGCCTTGAGGAACGCGTCAGTCACGCGCACCGAGTTGTTGGAGTTTTGACCCGACACGGACGCGTAGGCTTCAGAGTCCCAATCGGTGTCATAGGTCGGGAATTCGATCGAGGCATAGCCCTGTTTCGCGTAATCCAACACGCGTTTGACATAGGTTTCCGGGATGCAAACCTGTTTCGCGGATTTGATCGCCGCTTTCAGCGCGGTGTTTTTGGCCGGATCAAAGGCATCGTCGTCTTTGCCGTCCCATGTGCCAATGGCGTCAAAAATCTGGTTCAACTGACGTTCGTGCATCTTGGAGCCCGCGACGATAGACGCCACTTTTTGCTCCTCAAGAACCTTCCAGTTGATGAATTCTTCGATATCCGGGTGATCCATATCACAGATCACCATTTTCGCGGCGCGGCGCGTGGTGCCACCCGATTTGATCGCGCCAGCGGCCCGGTCACCGATTTTCAGAAACCCCATGAGGCCCGAGGATTTGCCACCGCCCGAAAGCGCTTCGTTGGCAGCGCGCAGGGACGAGAAATTGGTGCCCGTGCCGGAGCCGTATTTGAACAACCGCGCCTCGCGGACCCAAAGGTCCATGATGCCACCATCCGACACCAAATCGTCTTTCACCGACTGGATGAAACAGGCGTGGGGCTGCGGGTGCTCATAGGCGGAACTCGAACGGGTCAGCTCGCCGGATTTGTAATCCACGTAATAGTGCCCCTGCCCCGGACCGTCGATGCCGTAAGCCCAATGCAGACCGGTGTTGAACCACTGTGGGCTGTTCGGCGCGCCCATTTGCGCCGCCAAGGTGAACCGCATGTCGTCGTAATAGGCACGGGCGTCGTCCTCAGAGGTGAAATAGCCGCCCTTCCACCCCCAATAGGCCCAAGCGCCCGCCAGACGGTCAAACACTTGTTTCGCCGAGGTTTCGCCACCAAAGCGCGCGTCCTCAGGCAGTTTTGCCAAAGCCTCTTCGTCGGGAACAGAGCGCCACAAAAACGACGGCACGCCCTTTTCACGGACTTTTTTCAATGCCGCCGGAACACCGGCCTTGCGGAAATATTTTTGAGCGATGACATCAGACGCCACCTGCGACCAACGCGCCGGGATTTCACAATCGTCCAGTTTGAACACCACGGTGCCGTCCGGGTTGCGAATCTCGGAAGTGGTCGTGGTGAACGCCAACTCCGCATATGCGTCTTGGCCTGCTTTGGTGAATTTACGTTCGATCTTCATCGTATGCCCGCCTCATTTTACCAGGCCTCAGCCTGTTTAGCCCGTCAAAGCCCGTTGTTTTTCAGATCCTCAGCGGCGCCAAACGCATGTTCAAACCAGCCGCATGTCTCAACTCATCGCCCGCCGCGCATTCACTACATCTTGTGTTCAAGCCCGTGAGGAACATCCCACACCGAGCGCAAAAAACTCCCTCTCCCGAAGCCGCAGGTCGCGTTCGGTTCACTCAAGTGAGTCTCTCGTGTCTTCGGTCTGGCTTTGGTGGTCGATCAAACGAAATAACCGCAATAACCAGCCTAAAACGCATGTTTCAGATCGGTTCCCCGGCGGTTGTTCGTTGGATCACATCCCCGCAACTCTTGTCCCTCACCGCCTGACGACAACTAAATGTAGTGTTTCGCCAACCAGCTCACACAATGTGCAGCGTGATCGCCCCTCAGGTCAATGTCATTTTAAGGCTTCGTAAACCAAAAAATCAGTTGACGAAAATTGCCCACAGGGGCACGCGATTCGAAACGCCCGGCGTTAATAGTTTTTCCTTTGTTTCCCATAGGTTTCGCCAAATGCGTTAACAAATAACACGAGCATTTGTGGATAAGTCTCGGGTGCAAAAAAAATAGCCATGCGCGAACGTACAGGATCATCTGCACAAATAGCCAGCACACTACATATTGTGCCACTCCGCAGCTTTCGCAGGTGCAGAAAGCCGCCATTCACCAGCGTTTAAGGGAAAATATGCACTTTTAACGCAGCATACGGCGCTAAAAACTCATCTTTAGATTGAAAGATATGCTGCCACACAGAATCCGAATCAAATCGGAGCTCAAAACTGTGCAGAGGGCAGAAATCGGCCACGCCCGCATCAACAGGAGGCCCAAACGAAAAAGGAGCGCAGATGCGCCCCACGCTCTAACAAACGGTGTTGCCCCAAAGGGCTATGTCTCTCAGAGAAAAATGGTCGGGGCGAGAAGATTCGAACTTCCGACCCCCTGTACCCAAAACAGGTGCGCTACCAGGCTGCGCCACGCCCCGACCGTGTTGCGGTTCCTACCCTGCTCTGCGCCCGATGAAAAGACGTTTTCTGCGCAAAGTGAAACCTTTATTCATTCTGCACTCAATAACAGGGATCTGCGGCCTCGGAGCCAAAGGCCGGATGGCGCAAAACATCGCCAACCGAGATCCCCATCGCACGGGCCAGCCCGCCATTGATTTCAAGCACCGCAAAGACCGCATTCCCGCCCGAGATCGGCGTGCGATCCAACGGCACTGCCCGCTCATGCACCTTTGAGATCACGCCACGGCGATCAACAAAAATCATATCAAGAGGGATCAGCGTATTCGCCATCCAAAAGGCCACGGGGCCAGGTTTGTCATAGACAAAGAGCATGCCATGAGACCGCGCCATCTCGGGCCGGTTCATCAACCCAAGCGCCCGCTCGCCCGCATCATCAGCCAGTTCGACACTAAAGCGCGCCGACACAGAGGGACCGGATAAAATCACCTCATCCACACGACACCCGGTCGATATGGGCGCAGCAGTGTCAGACGCCAAAGCCCCCAGTGGGAGCAGCATCAGACCACAGAACAACGCGACCTTAGAAAAGGTCGCGTTCTGTTTATGCATCGCAGTCCACGGTCTCGGCATCACCACTCTCTTCCACCGCGTGATCCCAGGCGGTCACATGCGCCGCCATCCGGCCCCGTCGCCCGTCAATCACCCGAAGCCCAATGGCCTCGCCAGGCATCAGATCGGCAAGACCGGACCGGCGCAGCACCTCGATATGAATAAACACATCTTCGGGGCGACCAAACACATTGGCAAACCCAAAGCCTTTGCCCTTATCGAACCACTTCACCCGCGCAGGCTCCAACGGCAGGTCAAACCCGCCCCCGTCCACCTGTTCGAGATCTTCAAGCAACGGTCCATCAGACTGGATGGGGGGCTCAATGCCCAAAACCTCAATCGCCTGAACGCCGCGTTCGGTCACTTGGACAGACAAGCGGATCAAAGCGGCATCTGCCACCGAGCTTTGGCCGAAATTACGCAAAACATTTGCGTGCAACAAAATATCGGGTCCACCTTCATCGGAGACCACAAACCCAAATCCACGCGTTGGATCGAACCATTTGACATGGCCCGATACAACCTTTTCCAAGTCCGTATCGTTCATATTTCCACACTCAAAAGGGGCGGCGCCTACGCACCAACCCGCAATTAGCGGGGCTTTCGCCCCTCATCCCTGCGGCAGACCCTGAGGCAAAGACGACGAAGGTTCAAGACCTGCATGACCTGTCTTTTTGACCAATCGGTCGTTTCCCCTTCGGTCAATCGGCTGATCTGTCACGGGTTCAGACGTTCAACGGTCCACGCCTCTCCGTCATTTGCGCGCATCCACTTGAACCGATCATGCAGGCGAAATTCGCCATCGGCCCAAAATTCGATCTCAAGCGGCGTGATCCGATAGCCGCCCCAAAACGGCGGACGTTTCGGATTTGGGCCATGTTTTATTCCCTCTTTGGCGACCGCTTCCATCAGCGCCGTTTTAGATGCCAAGGGCCGCGATTGTTTGGACGCCCAAGCCCCGATCCGCGACCCCAAGGCCCGCGACGTGTAATAGGCATCAGAGGCGGCGTCGCTTTCACGTGTCACCAAACCGCGCACACGGATTTGTCGCCGCAAACTCTTCCAATGCATGACAAAAGCGGCTTTTCCAGAGGCATCGACCTCTTGACCCTTAGCGCTTTCATAATTGGTGAAAAACACGAACGCATCATCCGCAATCTCTTTGAGCAACACCATTCGCACATTCGGCAACCCGTCAGGATCGACCGTGGCAATGGCCATCGCATTGGGATCATTGATCTCTTTGGCCTCAGCCGCTTTGAGCCACTGACGCGCAATCTCAAACGGATCGTCCCCTGCAAAAATACCTTTACGCGGCACCATGGCTCATCTCCTCTTTGCCTCGTGGATAGCCCTTTGTGAGCGACACAACAAGACCCGCGCCCAATCGGCATTTGGGACCATAATGACGGATTTTGACGCCGCGTCACGAATTTATACCCCCCAGACTTGCTAGGTTTGCGCAAAAGCCCTAAAGCACTTTCCAACACGAATTCTACACAGGTGAGGGCCAAATATGACCAAACTGATGGATGGAAAGCGGGGCCTGATCATGGGGCTTGCCAATGACAAGTCGATCGCCTGGGGCATCGCACAAGCCTTGGCAGACCATGGCGCAGAGCTGTGTTTTTCTTATCAAGGTGAACAGTTGAAAAAGCGGGTTGATCCGCTGGCTGAACGGCTGGGCTCAGATTTCGTCGTCGAATGCGATGTGTCCGATGAGGCCTCGGTCGATGCGCTGTTTGCTGCCATCGAGGCGAAATGGGGCAAATTGGATTTCATCGTCCATGCCATTGGATTCTCCGACAAAGCCGAATTGCGCGGTCGCTACGTCGACACCACCCGCGCCAATTTCAACCTGACCATGGACATTTCCGTCTATTCCTTCACCGCCGTGGCCCAACGCGCCGCGAAATTGATGGTGGATGGCGGGTCGATGATCACCATGACCTATTATGGTGCCGAACGGATCATGCCGCATTACAATGTCATGGGCGTGGCCAAAGCCGCGCTTGAGGCCTCCGTGCGCTATTTGGCCGAGGATTTGGGCAAAGACGGTATCCGGGTCAATTCGATCTCCGCCGGGCCGATCAAAACGCTGGCCGCCTCCGGCATTGGCGATTTCCGCTACATTATGAAGTGGAACGAATACAACTCGCCGCTGCGCCGCAATGTGACCATTGATGATGTCGGCGGCTCCGCGCTGTATCTTTTGTCGGACCTGTCTTCGGGCGTGACCGGCGAAACCCACCACGTTGATGCCGGCTATCATGTCGTTGGCATGAAGGCGGTGGACGCGCCGGACATCACCAAGGGCTAAATGGCCCTCTCAAGATCGACACTGAAACGGGGGCTTCGGCCTCCGTTTCGCGTTATACTCGCGTCGTGCGCGAGCAGTTTCCACACTCTTTTTCGCAGTTTTTTAAGAAACCCCGCTGTAAGAGATTGTGGTGGCGCGATTTTCGCGGCAAAAAAGACGCCAATCTAAACACCACCCCATCAACTCCGTCCTCATCAAAGGATTTTGAAATGTCCGATCGTTTGCCGCATGAAAAAGGGTTTCACATCAGCTGGGACCAGATCCATCGCGACAGCCGGGCGCTGGCGTGGCGATTGGATGGCAAAGGGCCGGATGACGGCGCTTGGCGGGCTGTTGTGGCGATCACACGTGGCGGCATGGCCCCGGCGATGATCATCGCGCGCGAATTGGACATTCGTACAGTCGACACGATCTCGGTCAAATCCTACGATCACCAAGACCAATCCGAAGCGGTTGTGTTGAAGGCCCCCGACAAGGATATGATGGGCGATGGCACCGGAATTTTGATCATCGACGATCTGGTGGACAGCGGCAAAACCCTAAAACTGGTGCGCGAACTCTATCCAAACGCGCAATTCGCCACCGTTTACGCCAAACCCGCAGGGCGGCCACAGGTCGACACATTCATCACCGAAGTGTCGCAAGACACATGGATTTTCTTCCCTTGGGATATGGCACTGCAATATGTTCAGCCGTACCGCGGTCGGGACTAAGACTAGGCCGAATTCACGCCGCGGTGGATTGAGGTGAAAGCTGGCGCACCACACGCTCCAGCTTTTCGATCTCATGCAAGGCGAACGCCACGCTGTTGTCCAAGTCCATACTGCGCAGGACCCCGTCAATCGCGCCACAGGCGGACCGGATCATATAGCCCGCCAACCGCAGCTCAATCTCATAGGACCGCTCGCGGATGCGATCCGTCATGGCCTCTGCCTGCACCGTTTGACCCTCTTGTGCGGTCAAAAGCGCCGCTTTTAAATCCGCAATCAGCGCCTGATTTTTCATCTGCTCCATAGGGCAAACCTCACCTTTTCGACATCGACCTCATTCGGCCCTTGGCGTTGCCGCCTTATTCACGTGCTTTTTTCACATGGGGCTCTCTGCCTCCATTGAAACAATCAAAAGGGCGATTTGGTTAACGGCAGGTGAAAACCCGCCATTCTCTGCATCACGCCTTGGTGAAAGCCTTTTTTTTCAGCACCTTGTCGCATTTGAGGTCACAAAAATAACTGGCCGCGCGCCCCGCCCCTCGCGCTCACCCCCCTGTGAGCGTTTCTGCAATTGTAGTGCGCGTGGAACCTGCCTAGCTTTGACACGCCAAGCCCTCACTCAGGAGATCTCACGATGCCTTTGCCCCTGCCCCTCGCCGCTCCAATGTCCCGCACCTTTCGTTCGCCGATCATTGCAGCCAAAGAGTGGGTCGAGGGCATCACTTTTCCGGCGGACCGTCCGCTGATCAACGTTTCGCAAGCCGCCCCCATCGCTGCGCCACCTTTGGCCTTGCGCCAAGAGATCGCCCGGATCGCGGTCGAGGACGTCGAGGCGCATCTTTATGGGCCCGTGTTGGGTCTACCGGCGCTGCGCTCCGAAATCGCCAACCAATGGTCCGCCGCCTATCACGCCAAAATCGAGGCTTCAGAGGTCGCCATCACCTCCGGCTGCAACCAAGCCTTCACCGCCGTCATGTCGACCCTCGCCGCAGCAGGCGATGAGGTCATTCTGCCAACGCCTTGGTATTTCAACCATAAAATGTGGTGCGATATGTCGGGGGTCCATGCTGTGCCCCTGGCCACCGGCGACGATCTTTTGCCAAATTTGGAGGCGGCGGCCCGGCTGATCACCCCGCGCACCCGCGCCATTGTGTTGATCACCCCCAACAATCCCGGCGGCGTTGAATATCCGGCCGAATTGCTGACCAAATTCTATGCCCTCGCCCGCGAACATCGCATCGCCTTGGTGCTCGATGAGACCTATCGTGATTTTGACAGCCGCTCAGAGGTGCCGCATCACCTGTTCCGCCAACCCGATTGGCACGACACATTGGTGCATCTCTATTCGTTCTCCAAAGCCTTCCGCCTCACCGGCCACCGCGTTGGTGCGCTGATTGCCTCGCCAGACCGCCTGACACAGGTCGAAAAATACCTCGACACCGTCGCGATTTGCCCCAATCAAATCGGCCAACGCGCAGCTCTTTGGGGGATGCAAAACCTCAGCCAGTGGGTCGCGGGTGAACGCGCCGAAATTCTCGACCGCCGTGCCGCGATTTATGACGGCTTTCCGGCCCTTGCGGCAAAGGGCTGGAACCTCCTGGGATGTGGCGCCTTTTTCGCCTATGTCGAACACCCGTTTGCGATGCCGTCCTCTGAACTTGCGCCCTGGCTGGTCAAACACGCGTCCATTCTGCTCCTGCCCGGCGTCACCTTCATGCCCGAAGGCGACGCGCGCGCCGAACACCAATTGCGCATCGCCTTTGCCAATATTGACCGCGCCGGTATTCAGACGCTTTTTGAAAGACTGGCCCAAATCGCTCCCTAACGGGCGGTAAATTTCATTGTGATCCGGCTTGCGAAGCCTGCCGTGAGCGCCTAGACACTTTGCCAACCTTTAAGGGAGAAAAACGCATATGGCGCACGGCAAAGGCACCGGTAAGCAATCTGGCACGAAAATGGTGGTTTGGGGGGTTTTAGGCCTTCTGATCATCGGTTTGGGTGGGTTTGGCACGGCGAATTTCGGTGGCAGCGTCACCCGTGTGGCCCGTGTTGGCGATGAAGACATCACCCCCACCGCCTATGCCAATGCGCTGCAAAACCAAATTCGTGCGATTGAAAGCCAGACCGGCCAAGACATCACCGTGCAACAGGCGCTGTCCTTTGGTCTGTCGCAACAGGTTCTGAACCAGCTCTTGGATCAGGCCGCGCTTGACAATGAAACCGCGCGCATCGGCATTTCTGTTGGCGACGACGCGGTGCGTCGCGACCTCTTGGCGATGGATGCGTTCAAAGGGTTTGATGGCAAATTCAACACCGACACCTACAAAGAGATGCTGGCGCGCAACAATCTTGATGGCAAAACCTTTGAGGCGGGCCTGCGCAAAGATTCGGCCCGCGCTATTTTGACCGGCGCTTTGGCCACAGGCATCACCATGCCGCCCTCCTACGGCCAAGTCGTGGTCGATTGGCTCGGCGAGCGGCGCACCATTTCAGTCGCGACCCTCACGGTTGCCGACCTTGAAACCGGCACGCCGATCGCCTCTGATGCGGACATCCAAGCGTGGTATGACGCCCACCCGGACGCCTATACCGCGCCCGAGGCCCGCAAAGTGACCTATGCGTGGTTGACGCCTGCGATGTTGACCGATGAGGTTGAGCTGGATGAAACCGCCCTGCGCAAACTCTATAACGACAACATCGCCTCTTATGTCCAACCCGAACGCCGCCTTGTCGAGCGTCTGGTGTTTGGCTCGCAAGAGGACGCCCAAGCGGCGGCTGATCGCATTGCATCCGGCGAAACCGCATTCGAGGACGAAGTCGCTGCGCGTGGCCTTGATTTGATTGACGTCGATATGGGCGATGTTTCCGCCGATGATCTGTCCTCTGCCGCCGCCACCGCCGTGTTTGCCCTTGAGGGCACGGGCGTTGCCGGTCCGGTCATGTCCGATCTGGGCCCGGCGCTGTACCGGGTCAACGGCACATTGGCCGGGACCGAGGTTTCCTTTGAAGAGGCCCGCGATGATTTGGCCGTGGAAATGGCCGCCGACGCGGCGGCGCGCCTGATTGCCGATCAAATCGAAGCCTTTGACAATGATCTGGCCGAGGGCATGACGCTTGAAGATTTGGCCGAGGCCACGCAGATGGAACTGGGCACGATGGATTGGACACCCGAAAGCGAAGGCGGGATTGCCGCCTATACCGCGTTCAAAGACGCCGTTGCGGCCCTCAGCCTCGACGACTACCCGGCGATCATGGAACTGGGTGATGGTGGCGTGTTTGCCATGCGTCTGGACGCGATTGTGCCCTCTGCTGTGCGTCCGCTCGACGAGGTTCGCGACCAAGTCTCTACAGATTGGGAGCGCGATGCCATCGCAACGCTTTTGACCACCCGCGCCGAAGCGCTTGAAACCGATGTGGCGGCGGGCACGCCAATCACCGAACTGGGTCTGGAAGCCGAAAGCTTTGAGGCGATCACCCGTCAGGGCAACATCGCCTCGATGCCTGCGGGCTTTATCGACGCCGTGTTTGCCCCCGGTCTGACGCTTGGCGGCACCACCTTGATCCCCGGCCAAGGCCGCGTGGTCATTGCCAAAATCGACAAGGTCGATGCCCCCGCCAAGACCGACGAAAACAGTGCCATTGCCGATGGCTACATCACCTCCGCCGCTCAAGGCGCGGCCCAAGACGTGATTGCCGCCTTCTCCAATGCGCTGCGCCTGCGCGAAGGCGTGACCGTCAATGAACCCGCCCTGACCGCAGTGCACAGCCAAATCCAATAAGCGCCGTTGCCATCCTACAACGGCGGGCAGACAGACGAGAAAGACGACAGACATGGCCACGCTTATCCCCGCCTTCTCCGCCTTCGAGGCCGCTTTTGACGCTGGGCTCAATCAGGTGGTGTACGCCAAAGTGGCCGCAGATCTCGACACGCCCGTGTCAATCATGCTCAAACTCGCGGGCGCGCGCACCGACAGTTTCATCCTTGAATCTGTCACCGGCGGCGAAGTGCGTGGGCGCTATTCCATCATCGGCCTGAAACCCGATCTGATCTGGAAATGCGATGGCACGACTGCCGCGCTCAACCGCAATGCGCGCTTTGACCCGGACAGCTACACCACGTCGGATCTCGATCCTTTGGCCTCGCTGCGGGCGCTGATCGCGGAGAGCAAAATCGACATGCCAGCCGAACTTCCGGCCTCGGCTTCGGGTCTTTTCGGTTATCTCGGCTATGACATGATCCGTCTGGTCGAACATCTGCCCAATGTGAACCCCGATCCGATCGGCCTGCCTGATGCGGTGTTGATGCGCCCTTCGGTTGTGGCCGTGTTGGACGGGGTCAAAGGCGAGGTCACCGTGGTATCGCCGGCGTGGGTCGGCTCAGGCCAATCCGCCAAAGCCGCCTATGCGCAGGCCGCCGAACGGGTGATGGACGCGCTGCGCGATCTCGAACGCGCGCCCTCTGAGACCAGCCACGATCTGGGCGAAAGCTTCGTCTCCCCCGCGCCACAGTCGAATTTTACCCACGAGGGCTACAAACAAGCCGTTGAAAAGGCGAAAGAGTACATCACCGCGGGCGATATTTTCCAAGTGGTGCCTGCACAGCGCTGGACCCAAGAGTTTCCGCTGCCGCCCTTCTCGCTTTACCGGTCGTTGCGCCGCACCAACCCCTCGCCGTTTATGTTCTTTTTCAACTTTGGCGGCTTTCAAATCATCGGTGCGTCGCCCGAGATTTTGGTCCGCGTCTTTGAGGGCGAAGTGACCATCCGTCCGATCGCAGGCACCCGTAAACGCGGCGCAACCCCGGAAGAAGACAAGGCGCTGGAACTGGATCTGCTCTCCGATCAAAAGGAGCTGGCCGAACATTTGATGCTGTTGGATTTGGGTCGCAATGACACTGGCAAAGTGTCGAAAATCGGCACGGTGCGCCCGACCGAAGAATTCATCATTGAACGCTATTCCCACGTCATGCACATCGTCTCCAATGTCGTGGGCGAGCTGCGCGAGGACGAAGACGCGCTCTCTGCCCTCTTGGCGGGCCTGCCCGCAGGCACCGTGTCCGGCGCGCCAAAAGTGCGTGCGATGGAAATCATCGACGAGTTGGAGCCCGAAAAACGCGGCGTCTATGGCGGCGGCGTGGGGTATTTCTCCGCAGGCGGCGACATGGACATGTGCATCGCGCTGCGCACAGCCGTTTTGAAGGACGAAAAACTTTACATCCAAGCGGGCGGCGGCGTGGTCTATGATTCAGACCCCGAGGGCGAGTATCAAGAAACCGTCAACAAATCCAACGCCCTGCGCAAAGCGGCAGAGGATGCCGGGATGTTCACAAGCTCCGGCAATCGCTGAACCTCGTGAGCGTGATCTTCTTGACCGTGATCTAAATACTCAAACGGCACCGCGTCTGAGTATTTGTCACTGCAATGAAGCTAGAGCGGCAGTTCGGTCGTCGATTTGATCTCTTCCATAGATAAGAGCGCCGTGACGTTGTAGATTGAGACCTCTTGGATCAGGGCTTGGTAAAACTCATCATAGGCCTTGGCGTTTTTGACCCGGACTTTGAGGATGTAATCAATCTCCCCTGCCAAACGATGCGCCTCCAAGACCTCGGGGCGGCGTTTGAGCACCTGTAAAAACGTCTCCTGCCACCCGGCTTCGTGGGCATTGGTTTTGACCAAAACAAAGAAACAGGCCTCGAGTCCAAGGCTCTCAGGGTCGAGGATCACGGTTTGCTGGCCAATCACGCCACCTTCGCGCATTTTGCGAATGCGATTCCACACCGGCGTCTTGGATGAGCCGACTTTTCGGGCAATTTCGTCCAAAGATTGGCTGGCATCCTGTTGCAGTTCGCTCAGGATTTTCCGATCCATCGCGTCGAGTTGGACTGGCATTTCGGTTTTCCTCTTGATCTTGGAATGACGACCCGGCGCGGGTCTCATATTGGAACAAACATCCTTATTGACGCCGCACCATAGCATAAACTTAGGACAATGTTCTAAATATAGAGACAGAAATCGCAAGTCGAAACCAATGCCCTCGCCAACCGTCTCGCAAGGAATGTCCCATGTCGCGCCCTTTTACGCCCAAAGTCATCACGGCCAACGCCCTTTTGGAAGGGGATGTGATTTACCGCTCTGCGAGTGGGGATTGGGTGCGCGCGCTCGCGCAGGCCGCGTTGATTTTTGACGCCGAGCGCGCAGATGAGATGCTGGCCGAGGCGCAAAAGGACGGGATGGCCGTGGGTGCCTATTTGACGGATGCCGCGGAGGGCGAACATGGCCCGGAGCCAACCCATTTTCGCGAAGAGTTCCGCCGCACAGGCCCCTCGAATTACCCCCACGGCAAACAAGAAACAGGAGCACGGGCAAATGTATAAGTACAACGATTTCGACGAAAGCTTTGTGCGCAACCGTGTGGAACAATTCTCCGCGCAGGTCGCCCGCCGCATCGACGGCAGCCTCTCCGAGGAGGAATTCCGTCCGCTGCGCTTGATGAACGGGCTCTATCTGCAACTTCACGCCTATATGCTGCGCGTGGCGATCCCATACGGGACGCTGAACCCCGGTCAAATGGATCAACTGGCGCATATCGCGGAAAAATATGATCGCGGGTATGGCCATTTCACCACCCGTCAAAACATCCAATACAACTGGCCAAAATTGCCGGATGTGCCTGCGATCCTCTCGGATCTCGCGGATGTTGAAATGCATGCGATCCAGACCTCGGGCAACACCATTCGCAATGTCACCGCCGACCATTTTGCGGGTGCTTCCGCCGATGAGGTTGCCGACCCGCGCCCTGTGGCGGAACTCATTCGCCAATGGTCGACCGATCACCCGGAATTCCAGTTCTTGCCGCGTAAATTCAAAGTCGCCGTGACAGGCGCGGCGGCAGATCGCGCCGTGGTGCGCGCACATGACATCGGTCTCGTGCTCAAACGTCAAGATGGCGTATTGGGGGCAGAGATCATCGTCGGTGGCGGGCTTGGCCGCACGCCGATGGTCGGCAAGACCTTGAAAGAGTTTGTCACCTTTGACGATCTCCTGCCCTATTTGGAGGCCACGGTCTCTGTTTGGAACCTCTTGGGGCGGCGCGACAACAAATACAAAGCCCGGATCAAAATCACCGTGCATGAACACGGGATTGACGACATCCGCGCCCGTGTGGAGGAGCGGTTTGCCGCGATCAAACCGACATTTGGCGGGATCGACATGGAGATGCTGCGCGAGATTGAGGGGCATTTTGTGCCGCCAATGTTTGCCGACAAACCGATTGAGGCCTACACCCGTGCCTATGAGGCCGACCCGGTGTTTCGCGCTTGGGCCGACACCAATTTGGCGGCGCATAAGGCCGAGGGCTATGCCATTGTCACCGTCTCACTGAAAAAACCGGGCCAAACGCCTGGCGATGCAACGGCGGATCAGATGCGCGCCTTGGCGCAGATCGCGCGGGATTACGCCCATGACGAGCTGCGCATTTCGCATGAGCAAAACGTCATCCTACCGCATGTGCATAAATCCAACCTGCCGGCGCTGCACGCCGCGCTCAAGGCCTTTGATCTGGCCACGGCCAACGTGGGTCTGGTGAGCGACATCATCGCCTGCCCCGGCATGGATTATTGCGCGCTGGCCACAGCGCGCGCGATCCCGGTGGCCCAAGGCATTGCCACCCGGTTTGAAGAGCTGAAACTCGAACATGACATCGGTGCGCTCAAAATCAAAATCTCCGGCTGCATCAACGCCTGTGGCCACCACCACGTTGGCCATATCGGCATCCTGGGTTTGGACCGCGCAGGCGTTGAGAATTATCAGATCACACTGGGCGGGGACGGCACCGAAGACATGGTGATCGGGGATCGCACGGGTCCGGGCTTTGCCTATGACGAGATTGTGCCCGCGATTGAGCGTATCTTGTTGAGCTATCTCGATCTGCGTGATGGGCCTGAGGAAACCTTCCTTGCCGCCTACCGTCGCTTGGGGCTGGCCCCGTTCAAAGCGGCGCTCTATCCGGCCAAAGAGGAAAAAGCCAATGCCGCATGAGGCCACGCTTTTGAAACAGGAATTCGGCACGGTGGACACCCGTGTCGACCGCCTGAACGCGCGCTACAAACACCATTCGGCGACGTCGGTGTTGGAACTGGCTTTGCGAGACCGTGAGCTTGGGCGGATCGCGCTTGTGTCCTCTTTTGGCGCGGAATCCGTGGTGCTATTGCATATGATTTCGGTGATGAAACCGGACACGCCGGTGGTGTTCATCGACACGGAAATGTTGTTTCAGGAAACCATCGACTATCAGCTCGACCTGATCGACAGGCTCGATCTGCGCGATGTGCGGCGCATTCGTCCCTCGCGGGCCAAATTGGACGCCCATGATCCCGAAGGCATCCTGCATCAAAGCAACAAAGATGCTTGCTGTGACCTGCGTAAAACCCAACCGCTGCAAGACGCGCTGGGGGGCTTTGACGCGTGGATCACCGGGCGCAAACGGTTTCAGGGGGCCACCCGCGCCAGTCTCGATTTCTTTGAAAACGAGTTGGACACGCGGATCAAAATCAATCCTCTGGCCTATTGGGCGCCAAGCGATTTGCAGGATTACATGATCAACAACCGCCTGCCGCGTCACCCCTTGGTGGCAAAAGGCTATCCCTCGATCGGCTGTGCCCCCTGCACATCGCCGGTCAAAGAGGGCGAAGATCCGCGCGCTGGACGTTGGCGCGATGAAGAGAAAACAGAATGCGGGATACATTTCGTGGACGGAAAATTCGTGCGCGGCCCCCTCAAAGGAGATGCAGCATGACGCAACTCGTCCAAGACGGCGGCTTTGTCGCCGAAGATTTCACCGGGGACTGGCTTGATCTGGCCTCTGACACAACACCCGAAACCCTCGCGCAATATGCCGGTGCCGACGCAATCCGCATTGCTTTCCCGAGCTTTTCTGACGGGCGCGGCTTTACACTGGCGCGGCTTTTGCGGCTCAAAGGCTTCACCGGACGGTTGCGCGCGGCGGGCCATGTGATTGCCGATCAATACGCTATGGCGCGGCGGGCGGGCTTTGATGAGGTGGAGATTGCCGATGATCTGGCCGCCCGCCAAGACGAGGCGCAATGGTTGGCCCGCGCCGATTGGCAGGCGGGCGATTACCAGTCGCGCTTGCGTGGCCGGGCGTAAAGGGCCAAAAGGGGGCTGAGGTTCGCCCCGTTCATCTGATGTGGATCAAAGAGACATCCACCATATTCGTTAAGACGGTGCGAGAGACAGACATGACCGAGCAAATGCAAGTGGCAGACACCCCAGTGACAGACACATCCGCGACCCAAACAGCAACTGACGTAAAAGCGAAAGCCGTTCCCACCCTGCCCGACGCCGCCAAGGTGACCGAGGTCAAACATTGGAACGACCGCCTGTTCTCCTTTAAGGTTGAGCGACCGCAAACGCTGCGGTTCCGGTCCGGCGAATTCGTGATGATCGGGCTGATGAACGACCCAGACCCGAAGACCGGCAAACAAAAACCGCTGCTGCGCGCTTATTCCATCGCCTCTCCCTCTTGGGATGAGGAATTGGAATTCTATTCGATCAAGGTGCAAGACGGCCCGCTGACGTCGCGGCTTCAACATATCGAACCGGGGGATGAGATCATCCTGCGCCCAAAACCCGTGGGCACCCTCGTCGTGGACGCGCTTTTGCCGGGAAAACGGCTATGGATGTTTGCCACAGGCACCGGGATTGCACCGTTTGCGTCGCTGATGCGCGAACCGGAAGTCTATGAAAAGTTTGAAGAAGTCATCTTGATGCACACTTGTCGTGAGGTGTCTGAGTTGGAATATGGTCGGCAACTGGTGGCGCATATCAAATCCGACGAAATCCTCTCCGAAATCGAGGACGGCAAGCTGCGGTATTACCCGACGACGACCCGCGAAGAGTTCCATCACATGGGCCGCGTCACCGACAATCTGGCCTCTGGCAAAGTGTTCGAAGACCTCGGCATCCCGCCGCTGTGCCCGGAAAATGACCGTGGCATGGTCTGTGGCAATCTGGCGTTTAACAAAGACATCATGAAAATCCTTGATGGCTTTGGCCTGCGCGAAGGGGCCAATTCTGAACCGAAAGAATATGTGGTCGAAAAGGCTTTTGTCGACTGATCCACACCAGAGCGATCCAAATGCGAAAGCCCGCCTCAGAGATGAGCGCGGGCTTTTTCATGCGCAGGTGCCCGGTGAGCGGACATAAAAAAACCGCGCAAAGTCTCCCCTGCGCGGCCCTGTGATCAGATCACGTCTGGCTTACATGCCAAGCAGCGTGCGCGCTTTTTCCAAAATTGCGCCAAGCAATTCCGGGTTGTTTTGCGCCTGAGTCATCGCCGTGGTGATGGTGGCTTTGGCTGTTGCGTCGAGCGACGATTCGTTGACCAGCGCTTTGGCTTTTTCAAGATCGAAGCCCTCAACGGTCAGCGCCTCAGGGGTCGCCATGTCATCGGTTGCGGTTTCAACCGCGTCGCCTGCAGCTTCTGCTGTGTCTGCAGCGGCTTCAACCGCATCGGCGGCCGCGTCATTTGCTGTTTCAACGGCAGCTTCGGCAGTGTCTGCCGCATCAGCAGCGGCGTCAGCGGCTGTCTCAGTACCGCCAGACACCATATCCTTTGCGCCTTCAACGGCATCCGCGGCCATGTCTTTGGTCCCTTCCGCAGCTTCGGTCGCCATATCTTTGGCACCTTCTGCGGCTTCAGTCGCCATGTCTTTCGCTTTTTGAGCGGCGTCCATCGCAGCAGTTGCAGCTTCGGAGGCTGCGTCTGCCGCGCCTTCGCCTGCGGCTTCGGCCGCGTCAGTGGCCGCATCAACGGCCTCGGAGGCCGCGTCAACAGCCGCATCCGCTGCATCAGTCACCGCTTCGGTGGTTGCATCGGCTGCGTCGGAGGCGGCTTCAGAGACCTGTTCAACAACGGAGCTGGTGCTCTCGGTTGTGGTTTCAGCGGCTTTTTCTTCTTCTTTGCACGCTGCAAGAGACAGGGCCAAGCCAGTGATCAGCGCGCCGGTTACAAAACGATTGGTCATATAGTAGTCCTCACCATTGACGGGGAATTATGGTTTCCCGGATAGCTGGCGTATGCCATGACACAGGTACAAAGAAAAGGGGCCAGTTCCCGGGTTTTTCCCCATCAACGCCCCATGTCGGCCCCCTGTCGCCTTCTGTGCAAGAAGACGCCGATATTGGGTTGAATATGGCAAGGTTTCGCCTTATTTTCACGCGACATGAATTGCAACGACTTATAGGAGCTTACCATAGCCCGCAGACCGCATAACGCCCCGCCGACCCGTGACACCGGACCTCGTATCAACGAACGCATCCGGTCGCCGGAAATCCGCCTGATCGGCGCTGAGGGTGAAAACGTTGGTGTCGTCACACCGTCCCGTGCGATGGAGATGGCCATTGAGGCTGGTCTCGACCTCGTGGAAATTTCGCCAAACGCGGAACCGCCGGTCTGTAAGATCATGGATTTCGGCAAGTTCAAATATGAACAGCAGAAACGTGAATCCGAAGCACGCAAAAAGCAAAAGATCATCGAGATCAAGGAAGTCAAATTCCGTCCCGGCACCGATGTGCATGACTACGACGTCAAAATGCGCAATGTCGTCAAGTTCCTTGAGAACGGCGACAAGGTCAAAGTGACGTTGCGCTTCCGTGGCCGTGAAATGGCGCACCAGGATTTGGGGCGTATTCTTTTGGAACGTGTGGCAGACGACACCAAAGCCATCGGCAAGATCGAAAACATGCCGAAGATGGAAGGCCGTCAAATGGTCATGATGATCGGCCCGTTGCCGAAGTGAGGCGTTGCGTCTAACGTGAGTTTTGAAAGCCCCCGCTGTGAAAACATCGGGGGTTTTTTGTAGCAATAAAGGTGCAAAATGAGCTTTTGGGATCAGCGTTACGACCAACCGGAGTATGTGTTTGGCACCGCGCCAGCCGCGTTTTTACCGCGTCATCTGGCGCAACTGCCCAAAGAGGCCCGCGTGCTCTGCGTCGCCGATGGCGAAGGCCGCAATTCGGTGTGGTTGGCCGAACGGGGTTTGGATGTGACGGCGTTTGATCCCTCCGCCCCCGCTCTGGCCAAAGCGCGCGCTCTGGCGAAGCGGCGTGGCGTGCGCGTGGGCTACCATCAAACCGGGATTGAGGATTGGGATTGGGACCGTCCTTTTGATCTGATTGTGGCGATTTACATTCAATTCATTGGGCCCGAAGCGCGCGCCGAACTGTTTACCCAATTTGATCGCGCCCTTGCCCCCGGCGGCCGGGTGATGATCCATGGCTATACGCCAAAACAGGTCGAATACGGCACGGGCGGCCCCGGCAAGGTGGAAAACATGTACACCGAGGCCATGTTGGCGCAGGCTTTTGAAGGCTATGACATCCTCGAGAACCGCGCCTTTGAGATGCATGTGAATGAGGGCCACGGCCATGTCGGCCACTCGGCCCTCATCGACTTTATCGCGCAAAAACCTAAGGGGACGGGTTAAAACGCCCCCGCCCCGGCACCTGCCAAGATCAAAATCAGGATCTGGGGCGCCAAGATGCGCAAGAACATCACCAGCGGGTAAACCGACACATAGGCCACCGACGCCGCCCCGGTTTTGCTCATCGACACGGCAAAGGCCAAGGCGGGTGGATCGGTCATTGACCCGGCCAAAACGCCGCAAAGGCTGAGGTAATTGAACTTGCCAAACACCCGCGCGATGACGCCAACAAGTATCAGCGGCAGGAGCGTGATGGTGATACCATAGCCCATCCACGCAATGCCGTCGCCATGCAGCAACGTGTCAAAGAACCGATCCCCGGCGACGATGCCGACCACAGCCAAAAACAACACGATGCCAAATTCGCGCAGCGCGTGGTTGGCGGCGGGCGGCATATACCATGTGAACGGTCCCCAATGACCCAACCGCCCTAAAACAATCGCGGCCATCAACGGCCCGCCCGCGAGGCCAAGTTTCAGTGGTGCCGACAGGCCCGGCACGGCCAGCGGGATCGACCCCAAAATCACCCCCAAAGCGATGCCGAAAAACAGGGCTGGGAATTGCACCTCTTGCAGCCGCGCATGTTCATTGCCCAGCTCTGTGGCCACCGCGTCAATGTCGGGTTTTGAGCCGACAACCGTGACGATATCGCCAAAGGCCAATGACGACGACGCCTGCGCCGGAAGTTCGACGCCCGCACGGTTGATCCGCGACACGGTCACGCCGCGCGCCTCAACCAACGCCAATTCACGCAAGGATTTACCGAGGATTTTATCCTTGGTCACCACGATGCGCGCCCATGTCAATTTGGTGCCTTTGGTGGTCAACGGCGTATCAATCTCGCGCCCCATGATCAGCTTCATCGCCGCCAATTTTTCGGCAGGTCCGACCATGTGGAGGCAATCGCCCAGATGCAGAACGGTGTCGCGCGTCGGCACAATCAATTCACCGCCCGATTTCATCCGCGAGGCGACAACGCCCTGATCAAACAGATCAGGCACATCACCGAGCCGCACGCCTTCGAGGTTTTGGTTGGTGACCTCAAGATTGAGCGCGGGCAAAGCCGCCTCACCGCTTTTGGTCTCCAGTTTATAGGCCTCTTCTTCGCGCTCGACATTGATGCCAAAGAGAAAGCGCACCGCAAACATCGAGATCAAGATACCAATGATGCCAAAAGGATAGGCCATCGCATAGCCCATTCCGGCAAAGCCAACTTCGGAGGCCGGCAGGCCCAATTCACCAAGCGCCTGTTGCGCCGCCCCAAGCCCCGGCGTGTTGGTCACAGCCCCCGACATGACCCCCATCAACACCGGAAGCGGCAGGTCGGTGAGCGCATAAATCATCAAAGTCACCGCCACACCGGCCAAAACGATACCGATGGCGGCAAGGTTAAAGCGCAGGCCGGATTTGGCAAAAGAGGCGAAAAAGCTTGGGCCGACCTGAATGCCGATGGTGTAAACGAACAGGATCAGCCCCAATTCACGGACGAAATGCATGACATCGCTGTCAAAGCTGATCCCGGCTTTCGAGGCGAAGTGGCCAATCAGAATGCCCGAAAACAGCACCCCACCAATGCCCAACCCGATCTTGCGGAATTGAAGTTTTCCAAAGAGCAAACCAAACGCCCCGGCCAAGGCCAGAGCGAGCGTGGTGAGGGCGACATCGGAAAGGGGGAGAGACATGGGCCTAACTTTCTGAATCAAACGGTCGAGATGCGATTGTCCGCGACACTGCGCCGCGCAGGGTCACTTGTAAGTGATATGTATCAATTTTCTGCAAATGCATAACGGCCTTGTGTGCCAAGCCACAGTTGCGCTCTCAGCGACGCTTTTTAAGGCGCAATCAGGCGCGACCTGCCGTTTTCTGCGCCTTTAGCTGTGAGTTTACCCTGTCAAACGTCCGATGAGGACAGGCCGCCAACCCCCATCTGCGCGATGTCCTCATCGGTGATGCTCACGCCACACAGCAACCGATCCACCAACCGATCCACTCCGGTCATAGCGGGATCGCGGGCACCTCCCGGCAGGCCCAAAATTGGCACAGCCCCAAGCCCGCCCGCGAAAAACCGCGCACCGGGGTCGACCGGCAAACCGAAGCGCGTGATCACACCGCCCGCCTGCTTTACCGCCTCAGGCGCGACATCACCGCGATCCACCGTCTCCACCGCGGTCAAGACAAACACCACCTCGCCGCGCGCACTTAAAAGCGCTTCGGCCAGTGCCTCTTCGCGGTGTGGCACCACTAAGGTTTCGATCAAATGCACGCCCAATCGGTCCAATCGCACCCGCAAAAAAGCCTCGCCTTTGGCGGCCCCGCCGTCGCCGCCAATCACGGTTTGAATGAGGCTCGCGGTTTCGGCCAAAACGGCGCGCACCCGGATCGTGTCATGGGCGTCCTCAATCACTTTTGAGAGTGCCGAGCGTTTGACCCCGTAGGGAATGACCCGAACCGTGGCAACGACATCGCCTTTGGCGACGCGATGGAACTGCGGCAGGGTGGCGACGGCCACCCCCTCATCGACCCGGTTCATCCGGGTGATCCCGGCGGTATCGAGGCCCAAAACCCCAGCACAAGTCGCCGTGATCTGCACCGCACCCGCGCTGGGACGCCCCAAATGCAAATTGGCATCACTGGGCAGAGGCACCATCGCCGCACTGACCCGGCGTGCCACCTCGTCTTGCGCCACATCATGCGGATCAAGCTCGGCCACGGAGACCTCGCCCACACCAGCCATGACCAGCGCAGCAATCTCTGTCGGTCCAAGCAGACACCCCGCCTCCAACCGCCCTCCGGCCTTAAAACTCACAGATCGCGCTAAAATCGTGCCCTTGGCGGCGCGCACTGGGCGGCGTCCAAACATCATGGCCGCCTCAACACTTGGATCACCTGCGCGAGGATCGAGATGACAATTTCCGCCGGACTTTGGGCGCGCAGCCCCAAGCCGACACTTTGGGCGTGCAGCCCCAAGCCGACAGGGGCATGCAGATGCGCGATTTGCGCATCACTCCCCCCAGCCCCTTTGAGCGCACATTTGGCATCGGGTCGGATCGGTCCCAAAGCGCCAATATAAAGCCTGTCCGAACGCAGCGCGGAGATCACCCCGGCGCGGAGCCACGCAAGTGCGCTATCACAGACCACATCACAGGCGGGATCTACGGGAACGAGGGGATCGGAGAGCATGGTCACACTTGGCTCCTCAACGCGGCGGTGAAAACGATCAACATAGAGACGACTCTAACGCCACAGGGTCCTGTGTCCAGATGGGGGGCGCATGGATGGCTAACGGCGTGCTCTTCGGAGCAGATGAACGGGGGTGGGAAAGAAAAAGAGGCGTCGCAGGAGAAACGCATCCCTGCGACGCCAGTAAAGTATTCTGCCCACGCACAAAAGGCAGGATACGGCGCGGACGATCGGAAGGAGAGTCCGCGGGAGGAATGCAGGGGTCCAACTGTCTGACTGCGGACGTGAACCTCTGCGCTCAAAAACGTGATAGGACGCTGCGGTTGCGAAAACTTTGATCTGCATCAAATGCGTTTTCAGGCCTGATATTGACCTCGCGCAGATCCGTAAAAAGACGCTTCTACCGGGCGAAAACCCCCTGAATTCCCCCAAAAATCGGCAGACAAGCCTCAGATTTGGTTTAATTTTTCGAAACGGTCGCCATTTTTAAACAACGCGCGCCAGATTGTCGCAGGGGCCCAAATGTCAGGGGCCGCCTTGGCAAAGGCCAAGAGCCGTTTTTCCGCCGCCACAATCCCCATCGCATCTGCCGATTGCATCGGTCCGCCGCGCCAGCGCGGATAGCCTTTCGCGATCATCATCACCACGTCGATGTCCACCGGACGCGCCACCACGCCGCGCTCCAAAAGACGCGCGCCCGCGTTGGCTTCGGCCAAAATGATCCGTTCGACAATATCGGTGTCACTCAGCGCCAAGGCGGGGATACCGCCGTCCGCTCTGAGTTCGGCCAAAAGCGCCTCTGCGCGACTGTCGTCAGGCCCTGCCCCGTCAACATAGTCGTAAAATCCGGCCCCCGTGGCTTTGCCGCCGCGCCCTTTCTCGGCCAAATATTGCGCCACAGCGCCGGTCATATAGCTCAGCCCCAGCGCATCCATGGCCTCGCAGGGTCCGGCAGGAAATCCATAGGCCCGCATCGCCTGATCAATCTGTGCCGGGCGCGCCCCCATCAACATCACCACATCCACGGCGGCCCATCCCGCCTCTTGCACCACATTGGCAATCAAACCATCCGTGGCAGAGACGGTTATCGGGATTTTGCCGAGGCGACGCAAAAACCCATGGGCCGTTGCCAAAGCTTTCGGGGCCACCCCGTCGGAATGGGCCAATTCGACCACGCGGATCATCTGTGCCGGGGCAAAGAAATGCAGGCCCAAAAACCGTTCAGGATGGGCCAAATCGCGGGCCATCACGTCGAATCCGCGATCCGCGACCGTGGCCAAAACCACATCTTCGGGCAAAAACTCTTCGACCCGGGCCAAAAGACGCCCACGCGTCGCCGCATTGCCTTGGGTCGCCTCGATCACCAGATCGGCGGCGGCGAGGCTATCAACACGCGCACTGGCCGTGAAGGCGGCCACTCTGGCATCGCGCAGCTCGGGGCTGATCTGGCCCTGTTGCGCCGCACGGGTATAGGCGGCCTCAATCCGGTTTTGGACAACGACCAATTGATCAGCGCCATTGCCCAAAAGGCGAACATGAAACCCATGATCCAAGGCCGCGACCGCAATCCCAAGCGCCAAAGTTCCGGTGCCGACAATCCCAAGGGTGACGACCTCGGCGGGCTCAACCCCATCCACCCCACTCAGCCGCGCCGCCTGTCTTTCGGCCAAATACGCATGCCGGAGGGCATTGGATTGCGGCGAGGCAAAACAGTCCTCTCGCGCGGCTTGTTCGCGCCAGACCCCCGCATCAAAGGGCATCATCAGCGCGGCTTCGACACAGTCAACGATATGTTTTGGCGCCTCAATACGCGCCCCGCGAATTTCCGCCCGTCGCGCCGCAATCTCAGTCAGGAAGCGCGCACCATCGGCCATGCCACGGGTGACATCGCGGCTGGGGCGTGGCCCCTTTTTGCTCTCAACCAAGTGGTGAGCAAAGGCCACGGCCTCATCGCCGACCTTTTTTTGCACCAATTCATCGACAAGGCCGAGTTTTTGCGCTTGCACACCGTCAATTGGCCGACCCGAGAGCAGAAGCGCCAACGCCGCATCCGCACCAGTCAATCTGGGCAACCGTTGGGTCACACCACCGCCGGGCACGAGGCCAAAGGACACTTCCGGCGCGCCCAACCGCGCAGCCCGCCCCATCACCCGGTAATGCGCCGCCAAAGCCAAGGCCAATCCGGCCTCAAGCGTTGAGCCATGCAGGGCAGCGACAACGGGTTTGCCACTGGCCTCGATCCGGTCACATAGGGTGTTTAACGTCGGCGCGGCCTCGATATGCGACAGGGCGTCGGGGGCATAGCCGGTACAGAACGACGCCCCTTCACCCGCCACGACAATGGCGTGCACATCGGGGTCATGGTCCGCGTCCTCAATGGCCGTGAACAGTGCCAATCGCATGGCATCGGTGATCGTATTGACCGGCGGACGTGACAGGCGCAGCACGGCAATCGCACCGTCGCGACGGACCTGCACCATTTCACCTGCGAGGCTCTCGCCCTGCGCCACGTCTACACTCTGCCCCTCACGCATCACACGCCCCCTTACGCCTTGCCCCGAACACCAAAAGCCATTTTGTGTTCCGTGGATCTGGGCCTAAACCCGACTGTATCCACAGCTTATCCACAGCTTGTCGGTATAATGGAGGAGAGCAGGACGAGAAAGCAAGAACCCTTTTGTTTCGGGCTCTTGCGGGGCGTGATCGCCCCCCGCAGGAGGCATGGCGCGTGTCGGTTTAGCCTCGGCGCAGAAGACTTAGCCCTCAGTGGTTTCGGCACGCGTCGGATAAAGATCGTCGGCAGAGCTGTCTTCTAACTCGGCCTCCAAGCGCACCAAATCTTCGGGCAAAGGCAGGCCGAGCGCCGACAATTCCGAAAGCGTTTCACGCAAGCGCTCTTGCAGCACATGACGATCCTCAGGCTGGGCCGAAATTTCGTTCAAAATCATATAGGCTTGAGCTTTGAGGGCTTCGAATGCCATTGTCATGTCCTTTCTCGAACAGGGCGCTCGCGCCGATCCGCTTAGACCGGCAAATTGTCCCACATATCGTCATCATCCTCCTCTGTCGCCTCGGCACTGGCATAAGTGGCCGCGGGCGGTTCGGAGAACGTATGATGCAACTTGTCTTTCAACACGGCTGCGGTGTCTTCATCTTTGACCAGATCATCGACGATGCGGTCAATCTCGGCGTCGCTTTTTGGTGAATTGGGCACGTGTCGTCCTCCCGAATATAGGCGTCCTTGGAACATTTCACACCCCGCGCCGCTCAAGCGCGCGTGATGCGGCGGATCATTTGTGTTCGGCGTTGCGCGCGGCGCAGTCTTTGCACACAGGTGTATAGGGTAGCACATCCAAACGTTTTTCGCTGATTTCTTCGCCGCAGGCGGCGCAAAATCCGTAGGTCCCGGCAGAAATGCGCTGAAGTGCTGCTTCAATCATCGCCAGTTCGAGTTTTCCAGAGACCCCCATGCCTTCAAGCACCTCATCGCTCTCGCGTTCGGTCGCCAGTTCGGCCCAGTCTTTCGACTGATGAGCGTCCAACTCCGTTTCGATATCCTGCAATCTTTGAAGCAATTCGTCTTTGCGTTGCAGCAATTGCGTTTGTCTTTGAACAAGGTCTAGCATGTGCGGTCCTCCTTGGAAGATCAGCATCCGCCCAAATCACATCGCGTGCATTGATGCACATCAACAGGCTGACCGCTTTGCCCTAGTCATCAAACGTCGGCAAGTCGCCCATGGCCGGGAAATCCCCTAAGTCCGGCAGCTCGCCCATCTCCCCACTCATATCTCCCATGGCCGGAAAATCCCCAAGCGGCGGCAAATCCCCCATCGGGGGCACGTCGCCCATGTTGTCCATATCTCCGATATCCCCCATGGCGGGCAAATCACCAAGCGATGGCAGGTCTCCCATATCGCCAAGCCCATTCGAGAGTGCCGGGAACTCAGAGCCGCCCGACAGTGCGCCCATATCGCCAAACCCGCCCGCCTCTGAGCCATAAGGTGCCTCCAACGGATCGTCATCTTCTTCGGTCATAAATATCAGGCGCACGGCGCGTTTGCCGTTGATCTGGCCCAATTGCGCCCGACTGACGAGGCGATCATCGGCGCGCAATTCGACCTTGGACACCGCAGAGCGCGGGATCGACAAGACCATCCCCGCCTCAAGCGACATCACATCGGCCAAGGGCATACGGATCCGGTGCAAAACCGTATCAAGGCGCGCCTCCGATTTCATCACAACCGCCTGAAAATCGCGGCCAAAATCATTGGGCGCGCCGGGGACGGGTTTGGGCGTGGCGCGCGCAAAAGGAAAGACCAACAAGATTTCGCCCTCGCGCACGCCGCGCCCAAGTGACACGGAGATACGGTACACCCGGTACGGCACATCATCGAACGCAATCGAAATGGAACGCGCCTCGCGCAATTGCGCGGCGACACGGAACCCGGCGACATCGGGAGGATCAGCCACCTCGGCGATGTTGGTTTCAAACAGGGACAGGATGTGATCGGTGATTTCGGTACACATCACCGCATCTGTCGCGGTGGGCGCGCGCTCTTCGGGGGGGAGTTTCAACACTTTGCCGGTGGTTTGTTGTTCGACCACGGCAGAGATCACATTGCGATCAAACACCGCCAAGCCATAGGCATTGTCCGGCCCCTCCAAAAGCGACAACAGCGCATATTCGGGCAATTGATCGGGCAGGCGCAAAATCGAACTGCGTTCCTCGATCACATTGGTGACCTGCATCACCAGACCAATCGCATCCTCCGCCGCCTTCGCCGCAGCAAGGCGCAGCGCCTTTGCGGGCGACATCGGTTGAACGTCCGGCGGCGGGCGGCCAACGCCCGCTTTGCGGCGCATCGCGGAAATGATGTCTGCGTCAGACATGGTGGTGCATCAAATGTCCCGGTTTCAATCCGCATCAGTTGTGCATGCACACGGTAAACAAAGGGTTTATTCCGTTAATCTTTTCGCCCGAAACCGCCGTTTTCACCCCGGCCACATGGTTTTCCCCCAAGGCTCACGCAGATCGGGATCGCACCCGCGCCAGATCAAGCCGAAACGCCGCCCCGCCCTGACCCGGCAAATAGGAAATTGTACCGCCCAGATTAACCATGATTTCGCGACAAATCGCCAATCCAAGCCCCGCACCGCCCGCTTTCGCGTGATCGGTCAGGCGCGAAAATTTCTCGAAAATCACCGCCTGTTTGTCCTTGGCAATGCCCGAACCATTGTCGATGAAATCTATTTGAATCGCGTCCTCCCCGATCCTGCGAGTGTAGATTTTCAACTCAGGCGCGGCCGCATCGCAGTACTTGCTGGCATTGGTGATCAGGTTGATGAACACCTGCGCCAACCGGTCCGGGTCGGTTTCAATCGCGATATGTTCTGACAGGGCGTGCCGCCGAATGGTGATCGCGCCCGCCGCGCCGCCGGAGGTGGCCTGAACCGCGCGCTCGATCACGTCATGCAAATTGGTGCGGGTCCAGTTGAGCGTCACCGAGCCGTTTTCCAACACCGAGAGGTCCAAAAGATCGTCCAAAAGCCGGGTCAGCCGCTGGGCCTCATCATGGATGATGCCAGAAAACCGCGCCAAGCTTTCGCCGTCCATTTCACCCGTCTGCCCGGCCTCACGCAGAATCTCCGAAAAAGCGCGGATCGAGGTCATCGGCGTGCGCAGTTCATGCGAGATTTGCGACAGAAACGCGTCTTTTTGGATCGACAAAGCGGTCAGTTTTCCATTGGCTTCGCGCAATTGCCGTGCGGTGCGGGCAAGCTCTTCCGATTTATGCTCAAGCTGGGTCGAATATTCCAACATCTGTGCGGTTTCATCGGCCACGGCCATCAAATCCTCGACCGACACCAACACGCCACCAGCGATTTGCCCCAACATCGCATGGGCCGTTGCGGCCCCCACGGACCCGGCCAATTCACGCTCCAAACGTTCGATGAATTCCGATGTTGTATCAGGGAGATAACCCTGTTTTCCCTGCGCCTCCGCTTCGACTTGAAACAGGTTTTGCGCATCCGTTGGTCCCAAAATTCGCTGTGCCATGACCAAAAGGTCTTCGGCCTCGGCAAAGCCATGCGACCAGCCGCGCGTCGATCCGGTGTGTTCAAACACACTGACGAATTGCGCACCTTGAAGCCGCTCGACCGGCCGCGGAAAGGACATCAGAGAGCCAAGGACAAACACCAACGTGTTGAGCGCGATGGACCAGACCACGGCATGCACCACCGGATCGACGCCTTCGACGCCAAACAGCGCCTGGGGCCGCAACAGGGCGATGCCAAAGGGGCCATTGTCAAGAAACGCCTGCGTATATCCTGCCGCCGCGCCAAAAGACGGCAAGAACATCGAATAGGCCCAAACGCAAAAGCCCAGCACAACCCCGGCGATGGCCCCAACCCGCGTGGCTCCGCGCCAGAATATCCCGCCCAACAGCGCCGGAAGCACCTGTGCCACGCCAGAAAACGAAATCATGCCGATGGAGGCCAAGGCCTCTGAGCCACCGGAAAAATGGAAATACAGATAGCCCAAGGCCAAAACGCCAAAGATCGACAAGCGGCGGGCGGACAGCACGACACTGCGCACATCGCCTGACATGGTCGCGCCCCCCGTGCGCGAACTCAGCCAAATCGGCATGACGATGTGATTGGAGACCATTGTGGAGAGTGCAATCGAGGCGACAATGACCATCGACGTGGCCGAAGAAAACCCACCTAAAAACGACAGGGTCGCGAGGACGCGTTGATCATAATGCAACGGCAAAGTGAGCACGAACATGTCCGGGTTTGACCCTTTGGGCAACACATCCAAGCCCACAACAGCGATGGGAATGACAAACAAAGACATGCCAAAGAGGTAGAGCGGAAAGGCCCAACCCGCCGTAAACAAATGATTTTCATCGACGTTCTCAACCACGATGACCTGAAACATCCGCGGCAGGGTGATCAGCGCTGCCCCCGACAACAAGGTCAGCGTGATCCAGCGCGTGCCGTGAATGGAATGCTGGGCGACGGGTGAGGCATCAATGCGTGCCATCAAATCGTTCATCCCATCGGACAGGCCCCAAACGACGAAACTCCCAACCCCCACAAGTGCCACGAATTTGACCACCGCCTCCAAGGCAATCGCCGTCACGACGCCATGGTGGCGTTCGTTGGCATCCAAATTGCGCGTGCCAAACAGGATGGTGAACAGCGCCAATCCGGCGGCGACCCAAAGCGCGGTTTTGTCCAGATCGGGCACCACCATGCCGGAGGGGTCATTGAGACCAAAGACCGCGAAAGACAGCGCCACGGATTGCAATTGGAGCGCGATATAAGGCGTGGTGCCGATCACCGCCAAAAGCGTCACCAAGACCCCCAAAGTGGTCGATTTGCCATAGCGCGAAGAGATCAAATCCGCGACCGAGGTGATCCGCTGAGTCCGGCCAATGCGCACCAATTTGCGCAAAATCCACCACCAACCGATCATCACCAAGGACGGGCCAAGATAGATCGTCAGATACTCAAGACCTGAGCGCGCCGCATATCCGACCGCGCCGTAAAATGTCCAAGCCGTGCAATAGATTGAGAGCGAGAGAGTATAAATCCACGGCGAGCGCAACCAGCCCAGCCGTCCGGCCTCGGCCCGCTTTTCCGCCCAAAATGCCACCACGAACAGAAATGTGGCATAGCTCAGACAGGCCAGAACAAGGATGTTGAAATGGAACATTCAGCGGCGGTCCTCAGGCGGGGTGACATCGCCAGACGCGCCCTCAGATCGGCTTTGCGAGGTCAAAAGCTCCTCGGTGCGCGCCGCGCCATGGGCCAGCAAAAAGGCCAACCACCCCGCGGCCAAAATCCCAAGCGCCCAAACCACAAACACATGTACGAAAGACCGTGATCCTGCGCCCAAAGGCTGCCCCGTGCCCTCGCCGCCCCAGAGCAGCGGCAAAAGCCAAAGACCCAAAAGCAAAAAGGGCAAGAGCCGTTGCGCATCAATCAGGCGTCTGCGCCGATATGAGGCGCGCGCCAGATAGACCGGGGAACGGCCCTCAGCCATCGTTGGCCTGCGCCCGATCCAGCCCGGCCAAACGGCGCACCGCCTCTAACATTTCGGAATTGGAGAACGGCTTGGTCATGAAATGCGACACGCCTGCGGCCTCGGCCATATCGCGATCTTTTTTCTGACCTCGCGCGGTCAGCATCAAAATTGACAGCTCTGAGTGCTCCGCCATGCCGCGCAGATCGCGCAGGATGTCAAAGCCGGATTTATTCGGCAACATCACATCCAAAATCACAATATCCGGCCGCTTGGCCGCGACAGCCGCCACAGCCGTCGCCCCGTCCGAATGCGTTTCCACGGTCCAACCGTCCCGCGACAGAATAAACCGGATCGCTTCAATTATGTTTGGTTCGTCTTCGATCAGCAACACACGCTTGCCCATCTGACAGACCCTCTCTCCCAAAGGCGTTTTCCAATCCCTCATCCGAAGATACCGAAAAATCGCATACATCCGCGCGCATCCGTTCCATGGCGGGTGCATTTTGAATTCAATCTCCTCCCAAAGATAGAATTCACAACGCGTTAACTGCCTCATCTTATGGCGTTTCAGGGCGCTCATGTCAAAACTTCTCACGCCGGCGTGAGATTTAGCGCCCCTCACCCATCCTCCACGCGTTCAACAACAATGACCTCCCCTCAGATCTGAGGCCCAAATCGCCTTCGCAAAAGCAAAAACTGTCGTTTGCCTGTGATGCGGCACAGGGCGAGTTTGAGCCCTTAGTTCCGGATGCTGCGTCGTGTGCGAGCGGCGGCTATGCGCAGAAAGCAGAATTTGCGAAGTCATGCCCACGCCGCATCTAGAATGTTGCGGCGAAAGATGCAGTTCCGAACCTTAGCGGTAGCAATAATCTATCGCCTCGCACGACACAGCTTCATCTCAAGACGTCAGTGCCTTAGTCCCAGTCAGGCTCGTCCCTCCAATCCTCGTAGCGCGCTTCGTGCGCTCCACATTCTAGGCACATCATTCCACCTGCCGATTTAACCTCTGTCCAACCGCAAGCCCAGCCACAGCACGGGCAGAATTCAATTACCTCGAACTCGCCCCAATGCCAGGGACTGGCGTACACCGGGATTGCATCGCTATCGAAACCAATGATTTCGAAAGGATCGCCCTCGGTTGCAAGGAATGCGTTGGTGGAATAGCTATGGAGTGCGTCGAAGATTTGCCCTGGATCCACACTGAACCATTCGCCACGCACCACATCGTGTTTGAGGCGCTTATGCAGATCGGCCTCAACTCGCCGATCTTCCGCAAGGTCATTTGTGCGAATGAACCCCATGACAGCGATCTCCCGAGGGTTACCTGTCTGAAGGTTTCGCAGTCTTCTTGGGATATCATTCGAATAGCCAACCTTAACTGAATAGAGCCAGTCGCCATCGGGCTCCCGCTCCGCAAAAAAATATACTGCCATCTAGTCATCCGATAATGTGTAGGATTATTTTTTAAACAGTGGTTGAAAGTGTGCGGCGGTCAAGAGGGCTCAAGCATCAGCCCTGTAAAGGACCGACAGCGGTCGTTGGAAAGTTGACTTCGCAACGTCCGCTTCGTCCCGCACAGCGGACCTGTATCGTCTGTGTTGCGACCCTCATAGTGAGCACATCAGTGCAGCTCTATGCGCTGCTGCGATCCAGAGGAATCGCGTGATGTGCGCGGTCGACTGTCTTGATGCGGCACTGTGCCCCTACCCCTCTTCCACATCCTCCAAGACCATCGACGGTTCACGGCGGGCCACGCAATTCATGCGGGCGCAGACGCGACAGCTTGTGCCGATGCCAAGCACTTCGGCATCGCGCGGCACATGTCCAAGCCCGTCGAGCCGATCAAGTGGCAAAAACAACATCGTCGCTTCGACCACTTCGGGGGCGTCGAAACTTTTGGCCGGGCGCGGCTGACAGATTGCATAGGCCAGATAGCGCCGCGCCGGTTGGCCCTGTTGTTCGACCACGCGCCGGATCGGCACCATCGGCCGGAGCAAGGCCTGATAGAGCGGCCAAAGCGCACAAGCGGCACCAAATCGCGGCGGAGCAAAGCCGTCGAGCGGTTTGCGAAAGGTCAGCGCCCCAGAGCCGTCGCAAATCACCAGCCCCATCGGCGGACGGCCTTCTTTTGGCGGCAACGCGGCCAGACGACGCATCGCGGCGGCCAGTTCGACGCCGGTTTCCTGCGCCAAAGCCGCCGGGTCAGGACCGTGGGCGGCAATCACATCTTCGACCAAAGACACCGGCATTTTTTCCGCCTCAGCCCGCGCGCGCAACACCCATTTGCGCGCCAAACTTTGTGCGGCAGGCGAACGCAACCCGTCATCCCCGGTCAAATCCGGCATCATCCCCCGCTCAAGTTCGGGGATGGAAAATTCGCGCTGCGCCAACCAGGCCTCAACCTCGTCCAAAGGCGCGGACAACGTGTCCTCGGATTTGCCCACCGTATCAAGATAACTCACCAGCGCCTGCGAACCATCAGCCAGACGTTGACTGTCCTCATACAGGTTGCGATGAAACCGGGCCTGCCAGTCGCGGTCAATCTCACCGGCATTGTTCAAAATCCCCGCCGTCGAACGGATCGCGGTCACGGTCGAGAGGACTTCGTGCAGACTATCAGAGAGAAACGGGTCATGCGCCAGACGGTCGTTGAGCGCCTCAACCCGACGCTCAAGCGCGGTGATCCGATCGCGCTGCGCCACCACCAAAGCGGCCCAGCCCGGAAAGCGCCCGGCAAACTCTTCGGCCCGCGCCGTTTCCGGGTCCGTTGTGCCTTTGGCCCCGCCACGACGCGGCCCCGGCGCTGCATTACTGGCGGCGTCTTGCAGCCCTTCCATCAACGGCACCTGTGCCCCTTCGGTCAGGGCTGAGGGTTCAACCCCCAAGGCGCGCGCCAGATCGACCAGTAATTTCCCACCGATTCTGCGGCGATTGTGTTCGATCAAATTCAAATAAGACGGCGAAATGCCCACATCACGGGCCAAATCGGCCTGTTTGAGCCCCTCTAAAGAGCGCCGTTCACGGATTCGTGTGCCTGTCAGGGCGGATCTTGGCATCGTCTTTCCTCAGTTGCGACATCGAAACGTGAATGATTTCAGGCCCTTTCTGCGACCGCAAAGCGGCTTGTGCTGCACCTGCGCGAAAATAGATTTACAATGCATACCATCGCATTGTGTATTTATTAACAAAAAAATCCTTAACTATAAAGCACTTGTTGATGAATTTTCTTCACACTCCCAGTATTACCCCATCTCGTTTACACATCCGACATTTCGGAGACGGGGTCTGCGCGCCGCCTGGACTTCGGGGAGGAAGTCCGGGCGAGCCTGATAGAAATTCTAGGGAGGAATATACATGTCCAAATCCGATCTGACACGGCGCGTTTCGCGTCGCGGTGTGATCAAAACCGGGGCCATCGCTGGTGCCGGTCTTGCGCTGCCGACAATCTTCACCTCGGGGGCCCGCGCCTTTACCAACGAACCAATGGGCGGCACGGTCACCCTTGGCTTTAACGTACCCCAATCGGGCGCATATGCCGATGAGGGGGCCGACGAGCTGCGCGCCTATGAATTGGCGGTTGAGCACCTGAACGGCATGGGCGACGGCGGCATGTTGAACACCTTCAGCTCCAAAGTGCTTGAAGGCAACGGCATCCTCGGCAAAAAGGTCGAATTCGTCACCGGCGACACCCAAACCAAATCCGACGCAGCCCGCGCCTCTGCCAAGTCCATGATCGAAAAAGACGGCGCAGTGATGATCACCGGCGGGTCTTCCTCAGGCGTGGCCATTGCGGTTCAGGGTCTGTGCCAAGAAGCGGGCGTGATTTTCATGGCCGGTCTGACCCATTCCAACGACACCACTGGCAAAGACAAAAAAGCCAACGGGTTCCGCCACTTCTTTAACGCCTATATGTCTGCGGCCGCTTTGGCTCCGGTGCTCAAAAACCTCTACGGCACGGATCGCAAAGCCTATCACCTGACGGCTGACTATTCTTGGGGCTGGACCCAAGAAGAATCCATCGCCGCAGCCACAGAGGCTTTGGGGTGGGAGACCGTCAACAAGGTGCGCACACCGCTTGGCGCGGGCGATTTCTCGTCCTACATCACGCCGGTTCTGCAAACGGACGCCGATGTGTTGGTGCTGAACCACTACGGCGGGGACATGGTCAATTCGCTGACCAACGCGGTGCAGTTCGGTCTGCGCGACAAGATGGTCAATGGCAAGCAATTCGAAATCGTTGTGCCCCTGTTCTCGCGTCTCATGGCGCGCGGTGCGGGCGAAAACATCAAGGGCATCCTTGGCTCCACCAACTGGCATTGGTCGTTGCAGGACGAAGGCTCGCAAGCCTTTGTGAAGAGCTTTGGCACCAAATATGGCTTCCCGCCATCGCAGGCGGCGCACACGGTCTATTGCCAGACCCTGCTTTACGCAGACGCCGTAGCCCGCGCTGGGTCGTTCAACCCCTGTGCGGTTGGCGAAGCGCTTGAAGGCTTTGAGTTCGACGGTTTGGGCAACGGCCCGACGCTCTATCGTGCGGGCGACCACCAGTGTTTCAAAGACGTGTTGGTGGTGCGCGGGAAAGAGAACCCTACCTCTGAATTCGATCTTCTTGAAATCGTCGAAGTGACCCCGGCGGCTCAGGTCACCTACCCGGTCGATCACCCGATGTTTGCCGGTGGCGCATTGGGCGACTGTAACGCGGGCTGATCGCGCCCTGAAAAGAGGGGCTGAACCGCAACAGCGGCGGTCCCTCGCCTCTTCCAAAACCAAATGGGCCGGACCGCACATGCGGCTCCGGCCTCCCCTCCCCCCGGCCCGAACCTGGCGCCGGGACGGATGGGCTTTGGTCAACCGACACGCTTTATTCAACAGGTGGGGACCATGGAGACAATCCTTCTGCAATTGCTCAACGGGCTCGATAAAGGCTCGGCCTATGCGTTGATCGCGCTTGGGCTTACATTGATTTTCGGCACGCTGGGCGTGGTCAATTTTGCCCATGGCGCGATTTTCATGATCGGGGCGTTTTGCGCGGTGACATTGTCGCGCATCTTTTCGATCTCGTTTGAAACCGTCGATCCGACCAAGCTCGATTTCCTCGGCAACCCGGCCAAAATCAAAACCCCCTATGTCGAGGCGTGGTTTGGCGCGGACGCGGGCGCGTGGATGATCGACTGGGCGGTGCCTTTGGCGATCCTGTTCTCCATCCCGATCATGATCGCGGTGGGGTTTGCCATGGAACGCGGGCTGATCAAGCATTTCTACAAACGTCCCCACGCCGATCAGATCCTTGTGACCTTTGGCCTCGCCATCGTGCTGCAAGAGATCATCAAATATTTCTACGGTGCCAACCCAATCTCCACCCCGGCCCCCGACGCCTTCCGCGGCTCGTTCGATTTTGGCGCCGCCTTGGGTTTTGATCCGAATGTGATCATCTACCCCTACTGGCGTTTGATCTATTTCGGCTTTGCCGCCGTCGTCATCGGTGCGGTGTTTTCCTTCCTGCGCTTCACCACCTTCGGGATGGTTGTGCGTGCGGGCATGGCGGACCGGGAAACCGTAGGGCTTTTGGGCATCAACATCGACCGCAAATTCACCATCATGTTTGGCCTCGCCGCCGCGGTGGCGGGCATGGCGGGCGTGATGTACGCGCCGATCCTGTCGCCGAACTATCACATGGGCATGGACTTTTTGGTGCTGTCCTTCGTGGTCGTGGTGGTTGGCGGCATGGGCTCTTTGCCCGGTGCGGTCGCCGCAGGCTTTCTGTTGGGCATCTTGGAGAGCTTCTCTTCGATGAACGAAATCAAATCAATCATCCCCGGCATCGACCAGATCATCATCTATGTCGTCGCCATCATCATCCTGTTGACCCGTCCCCGCGGCTTGATGGGCAAAAAAGGCGTGATGGAGGACTAATGCCATGTTCGGACTAAACAAAAAAGACACCACCTTTCTGTTGATCGTCATCGGATTGACCCTGTTCACGCCGATCCTCATGCAACCCTTCGCTGAGGGATCGGGCCTTGCACAATTCAACGGCGGCTATCCCGATTTGATGCAAAAGGTCGCCATTTTCGGCATCTTTGCGGTCGGGTTCAACATCCTCTTTGGCCTCACCGGATACCTGTCCTTTGGCCATGCCGCCTTTCTTGGTATCGGGTCGTATTCGGCCGTGTGGATGTTCAAATTGCTGACGATGAACGTCATCCCCGGCATCCTTTTGGCCATGGTCGTCTCAGGCATCTTTGCCGCCGCCATTGGCTACGTGTCCCTGCGACGCTCCGGGATTTACTTTTCGATCCTCACCTTGGCCTTCGCACAGATGTGCTACAAAATGGCCTATTCCGTGCTGACACCGTTGACCAATGGCGAAACCGGCCTGCAACTGGCGTTGGATGATCCGCGCATTCTGGACCGCGCCGTCGAAGGTTCGTCTCTGCCTGTGACCAATATCTTCGGCCTGCCGATGAACAGCACCTACAAGCTCGAAGTCATGAACCATGTGTTCACCTTCAGCGTCGGCTTTTACTTTTGTGCCGTCATTGCGATCCTGGCCTTTTATATCGCTATTCGCCTGTTCCGTTCGCCCTTTGGCATGATGCTGCGGGCGGTAAAATCCAATCAACACCGGATGAATTACACCGGGCTTGACCCGAAACCTTACACGCTGGCGGCCTTTGTGATTTCCGGCATGTATGCGGGCCTTGCCGGTGGGCTTTTGGCGGCGATGGACCCATTGGCGGGCGCGGACCGGATGCTTTGGACCGCCTCGGGCGAGGTTGTGATCATGACCATCTTGGGTGGCGCTGGCACCTTGATGGGTCCGGTTTTGGGCGCGGGTGTGATCAAATATCTTGAAAACATCTTCTCCAAAATCAACGAAACCGTGTTGCACAGTTGGTTCCATTGGCTGCCCGACGGGATCGAAGATGTCGTGGTCTGGATCTTTGCCCGCTTCACCGGCGAGGGCTGGCACCTCACCCTTGGTGTGACCTTCATGTTGGTCGTGACCTTCTTGCCCGGTGGTTTGGTCGAAGGCCTGAAACGCATTCGAGATCGGGTCCAGAACGGCAAAAAGAAACGCGACAAATACGATGATCCCGACCCGGACCATCAACCCGCCCCGTCCAAACACGTCGTCTAAGGAGAATGAATATGGGAATTCTTGAAGTCAAAGGCGTGGGCAAACGGTTCGGCGGTCTACAAGCTCTGGGCGATGTCAATCTTTCGATCCACGAGAACACAGTCCACGCCATCATCGGCCCCAATGGTGCGGGCAAATCCACGCTGTTGAACTGTCTGGTCGGCAAACTCATGCCCGACACCGGATCGGTGATGTTCAACGGCCAATCGGTCTTGGGGCGCAAACCCCATGAAATCAACCAAATGGGCATCTCGCGCGTGTTCCAAACACCGGAAATCTTTGGCGATCTCACGGTGATGGAAAACATGATGATCCCGTGTTTTGCCAAACGCGATGGGGCCTTTCGGATGCATGCGTTTGAAAGCATGGCGCAGGAGGGTGATTTGATCGCCAAGGCCGAAAAGATGCTCTCTGACGTCGGTATGTTGGAAAAGTGCGAGATGGTGACATCCTCCATGTCGCGTGGTGACAAACGTCGGCTTGAGATCGCGATGTGTCTGGTGCAAGAGCCGAAACTTTTGCTTTTGGACGAACCGACAGCGGGCATGGCGCGCGCCGACACCAACAACACCATCGACCTATTGAAACAAATCAAGGCCGAGCGCGACATCACCATCGCCATCATCGAACATGACATGCATGTGGTATTCTCATTGGCCGACCGGATCACGGTTTTGGCCCAAGGCACGCCCTTGGTCGAAGACACCCCGGACAACATCAAAGGTCACCCAAAGGTCAAAGAGGCCTATTTGGGTGAGACGCAACAGGTTTAAAGGGCGGTATCATGACACAAGAGTTCAACCCAAACGCCAATCATGCCCAAACCGCACCTGCGTTCTTTTCGGCATGGGACATTCACGCCTATTACGGTGAAAGCTACATCGTCCAAGGTGTGTCTTTTAACATCCATGAGGGCGAGATTCTGGCTCTTTTGGGCCGCAATGGCGCTGGCAAAACCTCGACCCTGCGCGCGCTGGCCCGTCTGGATAGCCCGCAAGTCACCCATGGCGAGATTTGGCTCGACCACGAACGCCTGCACGACAAAACCTCCTATGAGGCGGCGGTGCGCGGCATTTCATTGGTCCCCGAAGATCGCCGGATCATCCCCGGCCTGACCGTCGAGGAAAACCTGCAACTGGCGCAGATCGTCGAACCCGTGGGCTGGTCTCTGGATCGGCTGTACGAATTGTTCCCGCGTCTGCGCGAACGGCGCAAACAAGAGGGCATCACCCTGTCGGGCGGCGAACAACAAATGCTCGCCATCGCCCGCGCTTTGGCCCGCGACATCAAAGTACTGTTGCTTGATGAGCCGTACGAAGGCCTCGCCCCTGTCATTGTGGATGAGATTGAAAAGACGCTCAAAATCATCAAAGCGCAGGGCATCACCACGGTTTTGGTCGAACAAAACGCCGTGCGCGCGCTCAATTTGGCTGACCGCGCCGTCATTCTGGACACCGGTCGGGTGGTTTATGATGGTAGTGCTAAAGAAGTACTTGAGAACGAAGCGTTAAGAACCGAGTATCTGGCCATCTGAATCTGTCCCGCCTTGACCTCCCGCGTCTCGGTATGGGGCCGCCTGCGCCGGACACCCCGGCGCAGGCTAAATGCACTCTCGGGAGGAGGCAAAATGACGAACCCCATGTACCCGCCAAGCGACGACTTCGCCGCCAATGCTCTGATCTCTAACGAAAAATACACCGAAATGTACGCGCGCTCGGTGAGCGATCCGGTTTCGTTT